>LLEQ01000114.1_pt1 | contig 9547 bp, 14 predicted proteins | sample 595901 | NCBI WGS metagenome assembly LLEQ01 (sample SAMN02919317, study PRJNA255460) | bioreactor metagenome | biome: chemostat; feature: culture 2012_25.3; material: sediment; isolation source: day86 25degC chemostat 2012 inoculated with Wadden Sea sediment taken from... | place: Germany: Bremen ... | reverse complement strand
CCGCGCCCGACCTAACCGCTGGTCAGACGGCGGATTGCACGCTCCGCGGCAGCACGATCAAGCGTCGCGGCACGAGATGTTATGAAGGCATCGAAGAAGTTGAGGACGCGAACAAGATCTTCGCCGCAGTCTGTGTAGACCGTGCATTCCCGGCCGTCGATGACAGGGCCGTCAGCGTCGTACCCAGGAGACGATGAAGAGCTCGCAGATCGCGGCGCGTGCAGTTGTCGAGCCGATCTGCGATTTGAAGGCTGGCCGCCGCGTTGATCACACGGAATTCTACAGCCGCGCCGCCCATCAGCCGGGCAGCGTCTGCGAGATCATCACCGTGCGTCGCAAAGAATTCCCGCACGGCTTCAATGGCCGTATTCGGGCCTTGGATAAAAGAGGTGTCGAACATGTTCGTCGACCTTCCTATTGCGCTGCACCATCGCGGCAGCTTCAAAATACACTCGTTTTGACCTTTCTCAGGAGCAGTTTTGTTCGGTTCGACAGATACATTGGCTAATTGGCAAAAAGGCGAAGGAAAAATATTGCAGGGGGTCGCAATTAGTGGCGGTTCGGCTCACCGAACATTAGGAGGGCCTGTGTCAAACCGCTCTTCCAGGAAAGGATGCCCTTACTTTGCCAAGTCTTTCGCCGCTTCCTTGAAGGCATCAATGCAGCTCTCGTGGGGTTGGGGCCGGCGAAACCCTCGCAAGTAGAAAAGATTGCCGCTCCCTCACCTTCCAACTCGACAGCTTCGACTTCAAGGCGATCCCGAAGCTGAACAAGATGCAGGTTCTGGAGCTTGCCCGCTGCAACTGGATCGCGCGGCGCGAGAACGTCATCGCCCTTGGCCCGAGCGGCACGGGCAAGACCCATGTTGCCCTCGGGCTCGTCGTGCTGGTCGAGGGAACGCTTCGCTAACCGGCACGCCAGGCCCAAAGCTCGCAGCCAGCAACAGGTGGCTCGATCGTAGGTCTGCAAGTATTCCAAAGGCGCAGTCGTCGCCGCAGTGGTGATTTCACCCACTCACGCAAAAAAAAGGTTTCCGCTGACAAAATTCCTGACGCAGCGCTTATCCTCCGGCCCGTGGCGGATCTCGCCAGAGCCGCCATTGATCCTGGCCATCGTATGAGTCTCACCGTATGCCGCCCCATCGATTTCGATGACTGTTCTCGAGCCGGATGGCCACGTGAAAACGTGTCTTGCCATCGGATTTCCGGCCTCCTGCAATAGTACGACGGTCTGCAGACAAGGCTGAGAGTCCGTCATGCCTCTGAACCGGTCGAAGGTCTCGCAAGTCGCGATCCTTCGTGCATCGGCGTTGAATGCATCAGGTAAGCCGAGGGACTGAAGGCGCGTTTTCGGATGAAGCCGCGAAAGCGGCGAGAAATACCGCATACCGTAATCTTCGCCGCAGCGACCAACTTGGGTATCCGTGGCTTCATCATCGCCACAAACCGCAACTTGTTCTCCCAACAGCCTGACACGGCATCCGACACTGGAATAGCCGGCGCGCAAGCTGGCAACACCCGCAGTGCCATCATTGCTGATATCGCCAGCACTCGAAATTTCTTGAATGCTGTATTTATTCAACGGCTGAAATAGAAAGAATGCATCTCCAAGAATGCCATCGACGCCATCAAGCACAGAAGTCAGAGATATCCGGTTGGCCAACGCGTTTTCGCAGGCGTAGTGCAACTGGTTCCAAGTCTGGTTGGCGCTGGTGGGAACGCCGTCTATTTCAATGCGCCAACGCAAAGCTTCCTCAACAGTCGATACGTAAAACATGCCGTCACCAGGCGTTCCGGTAATAAACTGGAGGAGATCAGGCTCAATCATCTGGCCGTTCCCCAAGGCTCCCGACGGTTCGCGACCTCGAGTATTCCAAAAACGGTTTCCATCCCCAGAGAATAAATGCTGGCCAGATCATCGGAGGTATAGAGCCGCGCTTCGTCAGGCTTCAGATATGGGCGATGAAATCCCAGTTTCGACGTGTAGTGCATTCGCCGACTCAATCCGGCAACCTCACCACCGCGGTAGTTGCCCATCATGAACATGATGGCGCAAATCGACGAGCATTCACGGTCGGCGCGAATACGGGTACTGATGCCATTCTCGAGAATGAATTTTGCCATATTCATGCCCTCGATCAAGTTGCCGCCTGGGCTGTCGAGACACAGCACAGAAGCGTTCGTGCTCTCACCGTTGTCGACAATTAAGTGATCTGAAAGCCTTGCGAGTGCCTCGGCATCCCCTTTCCGGATCTCACCAGTAATCTGTACGCGACATTCGTCGTCATCCGATTTCTGGATTTCGGCTCCTTGCACCGGCGGTGCTATGAGGATCGTAAGTGCCGCGAAGGCAGCGAGGCATTTGAACATATGGAAGATCCCAGATTGTGGACTTCAGATGGTTCCATTTGCGAGAGGCGATTGCAATCAGCTCTAACGTTACGGGGTCGGTGCCTTGACCTTTCGCTGCACCGCATGGTCTTTTGCCATTGTGCAGATGGTTTGAACGTCCAGGGTTTTCAAATGCTCCGATTGCTTTGCGTGTTGCTTCTCCTGATGCCGAAGGCGGGATCGGCCATGAGCATCGAGACGGAGATCCAAGATCTGCGACCCATTCTCGCTCCTAATCTCTATGTCACGCTGTCAGGGCCTATCGAAGACGGTGACGCGGATCGGTTGCGCGACGTGCTTTCGCGCTATGACAGCCATAACCTTCGCGAGATATTCGTGTTTCTCGACAGTCCCGGCGCAGTCTCTACGAGGGGGTTGCGCATCGCGGGGGTTTTGGGAAGCCGAAGTGAAATCGTCATTTCGCAGGTCGGCACGGATGAGAACCCGAATGCGGAATGCGCCTCCGCCTGCGTCCTGGCATTCATCGGAGCCGATCTGCGGTACCTCGCTGCGAATGGGCGGCTTGGTGTCCACCAGTTCTCCCATTCCGGAGAGGGGGGGCTTGATACGGGAGAGGGGATAGACATCGCCCAGAGGTTCGCGGCCGAGATCGTCGCGCTGCTGAAGCGCCAGAGGGTCAGCAGCACCCTCTTCGCCGAGATGTCGAACACGCCGCCCAATGCGATCACCTGGCTGTCTTCCGACAAACTCGAACGCTGGTGGGTCGTCACCGGGTCTGTCTACGAGGACCGCATGGAATACCGCAACCTCAACGGCAAGGTCGCCCTCTACATGTTCCACGAGTCCCTTTACGGGACCAATGAGATGACCCTGTTCTGCGACGACGGTCTGATCGCCTATGCCATTCTGGATGAACCGCCGGTTGCCGCCGTCGGTAATTTCTCTCTCATCATCGATGGTAGCGACAACCGCATCGACAGCTACGAAATCCTGAACCGGGACAATGGACGAACTCGCGTATTCATGCGCATCCCTCCACAGGTAACGGCACGCTTGGCACATGCCATGACCATCGGCGCGCGGGTCTACACGCCGGCCGGAACCACTTTCTGGGGGCTTCGAGCAGGACATACGGGACCAGAAGGTCACCGAAATTGCTGCCAGCTGTCCGGGAAACTATCGCGCACCAGAGCAGCCGACAACACCGGCGCGACCCGCTCAGACTTCGCAAATGACGATCCTGCCCTCGACGGATTTCCAAGGTTACGATCTGACCAAGAGGGGACACCGCGGCGTCAGCTTCGAAGAGTGTCAGGCGATTTGCGTGAGCGACCGGCTTTGCCAAGCGATTTCCTATGTTCCGGCCAAGCAATGGTGCTGGCCAAAACTGGGCCTTGGCCAGCGGATTACAACACCGGCCGTCATCAGTGCCATAAGGTAGGTACGACGGTCCGAACGGTGGCCCGGATCAACAGGCGAGACAATCAGCGTTCCACAGATGTCCATGATCCGAACATAGTTGACGCGAACGGCCCACAGCTGCCTTCCAGAGACCAATCGAGATGCTGCGATGCGGCCCTTCAGTCCGGACTTTCGCTGCAGCCGCCAATTCCATTGATGCACGAACTCACGGTGTGCGGGACTTTTAAGACCTTCACGCAAATCCGCTGAAACAACACTTCCTGCCCATACCTGCCGTTGGCATGGCAGGCCGCGGCTTTTGACAGCACTGGATGTCTGATGCAGAAGCGTTCGCCTTCACGCGGCGGACTGGGTGAGCTTGCTGCCGATCCGCAACACCTCAACCCGCAGCAGGTCAAGATCAGACAGAGTTGTCCGATGGTTGCAGATGGCCACACGCAGACTGTGGCGGCCTTGTATCGTGGTATCAGACACCGCAGCCAAGCCGGTTTCCTGCATTTGCACCATGATCTCGATGTTCAGCGCCCGCATGGCATCCTCGGCCAAGCCGCCGGGATTGAAGCGGAAGCACAGTATATCGACAACGCACGGGGCCATCCGTTCGATCATGGGTTCAGCCGCAAAAAGACCGTCCAGATAGCGTGCCTGCGCTATGCCCTGATCTATCAAGCGACCAAACTTGTCGGCCCCGTGTTCTTTGAGTGTCATCCAGACTTTCAGCGCGCGAAAGCTGCGGGACGTATCCAGATTGTAATCGCTCAGCAATTCGGCGGCAGCGATACCGCGGGATGTTTTCTGCAGGTATTCGGCATCTTCGGCAAAGGTCTGCCGATGCAGGCGCCGGTCGCGCACCAAGCACAGCCAACATCGAAGGGGGCGTGCAGGCCCTTGTGCAGATCCAGCGCCAGCGAATCCGCCCGGTCAATCCCAGCAACCAGATGCCGGTTCTGCGGTGCAATCGCGATCAGCGCGCCGACGCAGCCATCGACGTGCAGCCAGATGCCTTCCTGTGCGCATAGATCTGCAATCTCCGACAGTTGATCAATCGACGGTGTTGGTCGACCCTGCTGTCGCGATCACACAGGCCGGTCGTAAACCCTTGGCACGATCCGCCGCGATGGCAGCCCGCAGCTTGCCGATATCCAGTCGGAACGCCGCATCGGATGGCACGCGGCACAGGCTTTGCCGTCCCAACCCCAGCAGGTTCATCGCTTTGTCGTGGCAGGCATGCACCTGATCCGAAGTGTAGAACCGGAGGGGGGGCTGCGGCATCGCCGCCACTCCGGTTTTTCTCAGATCAACCCCCCCGCCATGTGGTTGCGGGCTGTCATCAGGCCGATGATGTTGGCCATCGACCCGCCGTTTACCAGCGTGCCGCTGGCGGTTTCGGGAAAGCCCATCATGGTGCGGATCCAGTCGGTTGTCTGCCGATCAATCAAACTGGCAGCCGTATTGCCCGCGCCAAGATTGGATCCGTCGATTGCCGCCAGAAAATCGGCCAGCGCACCCGTAAAATTGCTGGTTCCCATATACCACATCCAGAACCGGGGGATGCACATTGCCCATCGGATAGGGTGTCAGGTTGGCGGAAAACTCGGCGTAAACATCGGCCAGCGGTTGTGACTGGTGCGGCAGGGGCATTGAAAAATCCGCGCGAACCTTATCCGGAATGGATTGCCAAACCGGACGGTCGCGAACATCGCGCAGATGGTCGATGGCATCATCGACCATCCGGTGCGCCAAGGCCCGAGCCTGATTCCAATCCGGTGGGTCGAGTGTTTCAGCGGCACAGATCGTATCTGATGTCATCGTGGAGTTCCCATGTTTGCATTTCGGCTTGGCGCTGCGGATCGGCATTGGCCCGATCACCCCCCCAACTGAAACCCCCCCGGAGTCGAACGCGACAGCGCCATTTCCTCGGCATCCATGTCCTCGGGGGGGATATCCGCGAACAATGGCGTGCTCAGATAGCGTTCGCCAGTATCAGGCAGCATCACCAGAATGACAGCGCCCGGTTTTGCGCGTTCCGCAATGCCCATCGCAACGGCCAAACTGGCCCCACCCGAAATGCCGGTCAAGATGCCTTCACGCTGCGCCAGTTTTTTTAGCCCATGCAATGCCATCGGGCCCTGCAACTGGGATCAACTGATCATAGCCACCGGAGTCGATGGATTCCTGAAGCACCTGCGGAATAAAATCCGGCGTCCAGCTTGAACGGGATGCGGCTCAAAACTGGGATGACTGCCAGCCGGACCCCCACCTTCGATCCGCGTCTGTGCCACACCGCTGCCGACAAGCTGTGCATTCGCAGGCTCGGCGAGAATGATCTTCGTCTCTGGCCGTTCCTTGCGCCGCACCCGTGCAAGCCCCGTCACGGTGCCGCCCGTGCCATAGCCGGTCACGACATAATCCAGCCGGCCGCCTGCAAAATCACCGATGATCTCGCGCGCCGTGGTGGATTCGTGAATATCGGCATTGGCCGGCGTTTCAAACTGGCGCGCCAGAAACCAGCCATGTTGCGCCGCGAGCTCGACGGCTTTCATATACATGCCCGTGCCCTTTTGAGCGCGCGGGGTCAGGATGACCTTCGCACCCAGAATCCGCATCAGCCGCCGCCGCTCTACCGAAAAGCTATCGGCCATTGTCACGACCAACGGATAGCCCTTTTGCGCGCAGACCATCGCCAGCCCGATGCCAGTGTTACCGCTGGTTGCCTCGACCACGGTTTGCCCCGGCTCCAAAGTGCCCGCGCGTTCTGCCGCCTCGATGATGTTTAGCGCCAGACGGTCCTTGACGGACGCCGCCGGGTTGAACAACTCGGCCTTTACGTAAACCCGAACGCCGGGAGGTGCCAGATTGTTGATCCGGATCACCGGCGTGTCGCCGACTGTGTCCAGAATGCTATCATACAGCCGTCCCCGACCTTTTGTTGTGCGAATGTTTTGCGTGTCCATACTGAAATTCCTTTGTGTGTATGACGAGTGTTCGACCCGTAGCGCCACTATTCTGCGCGCATCCTCGGAATGTGCTTGATGCATTCCTAAAGATTTCATGCAGAAATCCCTGTTTCCTGCTATTCTAACGCATGAAATGGACATTCGGTGACTTTCTCCTTGACCCGGAACGGTTCGAACTTTTCTGCAGCGGCCAGCGTATCCGGCTGGAACCGCAGGTGCTCGCGTTGCTGGTCCACCTGATCCGTCATCGCGATCGGTTGGTGACAAAAGAGGAAATCGCAGACACGATCTGGCAGCATCGATTCGTATCAGACGCCAGCATTGCAAGCCGTATCCATTCGGCCCGGCAGGCCGTCGGCGACGATGGCAAGGCGCAGTCGGTCATCCGGACCGTTCATGGCAGGGGCTTCCGGTTCGTCGCCGATATTCAAGAAAGCCACGCCGCACTGCCTCGCGCGGCAGATCAAGTTATTGAACCGGCTTGTTCAATGACAACTTCAATGACAACCCGGCCTTCCATTGCCATTCTGCCGTTTCATGCTGTGGTGATGCCACTTGAACTTGCCATCCTTGCCGAGGCCATTCCGCATGAGATCATTCAGGCGTTGTCACGGCTCCGTTGGCTCGCCGTCATTGCGCGCGGATCATCGTTCCGTTTTCGGCAAACTGAGCCGGATCTGACCCTGGTCGCAACGGCGCTCGGCGCGCGCTACGTTCTGTCCGGTGACATCGAACTGCGTGGCAAGAACTTGTCAGTGACATTGGCCTTGGTCGATACCAGCACTGATGAGGTGATCTGGGGTGACCACCTTGCCGGGGCATTGGACGGAATTGATGATCTTCGCGCCCGGATCGTCATGCAGCTGATCTCGGCACTGGAGGTGTATATTCCGCTGAACGAGGCACAGACGGCAAAGCAGGGCCAGTCGGAAACGCTGGACGCGTGGGCGAACTATCATCTGGGGTTACACCATCTGTATCGCTTCACCGCGGTTGACAATGAACGTGCCAAGCAGCATTTCGAGCGCGCTGTGACAATGAACCCGCGCTTTGCCCGTGCCTTTGCCGGGCTGTCCTTCACCAGCTTTCTGGATGCGTTTCTGCATTTGTCCCCCGACACTACCGCCGCCACGACAGCCGCACGTCGCTATGCTGAACGAGGGGGTAGAACTTGATCCCCCTTGATCCCTTCGCCAGCTTTACCATGGGGGCGCTCGCACTGGCTGACCAATGAACCCGATGCCGCGCTGGATTGGCTGACCCGCGCCACGACCCTGAACCCCAACTACGCGCAGGGTTTTTATGCTTCGGCCTTCACCTCGATGCTGATCGGGAACGATGCGGCGACGGACAGCGGGCTCGACACGGCGCTGCAGCTGAGCCCGCTTGACCCGTTGCTGTATGGCATCCACGGCGTCCGATCACAGATGTTGATGCAGACCGGCGATTATCAAGCCGCAGCCCGCTTTGGTGACAAGGCCGCCGCCACGCCCGGCGCGCACTACCTGATTGCGATGATCGCGCTGGCTGCCAACAGTCTGGCCGGGCGGCACAACCAGGCTGCCCGCTGGAAGCAAGAGGTGCATCGCCGAAAGGCAGATGCCTCGACCGCGCATTTCTTTGCGGCCTTCCCGACCCGCGATGCTACTTCGCGGTCGCGCATCGAAGCCGAACTGCGCCGCCACGGATTCTGACGGGACAACAGTGCAAGGGCGTCGGGTCGCGGTGTTTCTTTTCGGCACGCCGCCATTGCACGTTGTTTCCACCAAACCTGACAGCGTAGCGTTCACGCCTTGGCTGATGGCGTCGAAGGTTTACTTCAGCGAAATGCGTGAAGGTCCGAATTCACGTCCGTCCGCTTTCCGCTCGAACCGGCCTTCTGCAGCGCAGCACATTGGTGACATGTTGGAACACTCGTGCCGACATGAGCGGCCCGATCCGGACATTGGTAATGCGTTTAATCTCTGCGGCTCAGCGGCCCGAAAGCGGTACTTGGAAGCAAGGCGGCATTCTTATGGACTAAACGGCAGCAATGCGAAGAAAGCCGTCGTCCGGAACGTGATCCTGATTCTGCGACGCGCCCCGTCAAACCTGCCGTTTGCTGCGATCACCCTATCCAAGGTTCGACGATCGACGGCAATGCGGGACAAACCTGACCAGTTCCGCCGCAAAGGTATTTCACTCAGTGCAAGAAATGCCTGCTTGTTTCCTCGTCGGGATTCGTGACGGGATCGAGCACGAGAACCAGCCGCGTCTCACCGGTTCCTTCGATCGGAGGCGAACGGTGCTGAAGACCGGATACCGGACTCTCCGGCCAGCGGGTCCCACGTAGCATGATCGGCGATCCAGTCGGCACAGTGAAGACGCTGTCTGGGTCGCGCCCATTGTCGCAACGCCATATTGAGTGCCCGTGCCACGATAGGTGCAGACCAGCCGCGCGGTTACCGCGTCGATGTGGAATTTGCGGCAGGCATTGCTACGAACTACGTCGAGACGCAGGCGCAGGTAATCGACGCGCATGACATTGGCAAAGATCGCCGCCAGCGCCGAAACATCATCAATCAGCAAATCGCACTCGGGGCCCTTGGGGGGGGTGCCGCAGGCGCTGGTGATGTCGACCAGCGCATCGCACACCCTGTCCGCGTGCAGAACCACCCGCGCCCTGGGGGGAGTTGATCGGGCGCGAGATTGTCAATCCAGCGCCTGAATCGCGGCAAGGCTGGCGCTCCCAGATTGTGCCGGCGCAATCCGCCCGGCGGATCACCGAGAGGCCCTCAGGCGTAGCGACGCTATGGAGCCCGTGCTCAGTAACGTATT
>LLEQ01000113.1_pt1 | contig 9550 bp, 13 predicted proteins | sample 595901 | NCBI WGS metagenome assembly LLEQ01 (sample SAMN02919317, study PRJNA255460) | bioreactor metagenome | biome: chemostat; feature: culture 2012_25.3; material: sediment; isolation source: day86 25degC chemostat 2012 inoculated with Wadden Sea sediment taken from... | place: Germany: Bremen ... | reverse complement strand
AATCCGGCGCAGCTGTCTTCGACGGTCACATCGTGGATCACGCCGGGAATGACGGAGCCATCGGCGGCGGTCAGATCCGGCTCGCGAAAGCGATATTTCATGTTCCAGATCTCTTCGGAGATCTTGGCGGGAAAGCGGGTGATGTCTGTGTTGATGGTGGTGTGCTGCATGTGATTTTTTTTCCTTGGTCTCGCAATTTATTCTCAGAGTCTGTCGGGCCTGGATGTCTGGAGATCGTGTTCCAGTCCAAGTTCCGCGCCAGACGGATGTAGGGGCCATTCAGGCCGTCCCGCAGGTAGGGAGGAGATGGGGGCCGCAAAGCGGATCTCAAAACCTGAAAACGGGTCAAGATGAAGAAAATGTTGTGGTTATCCATCAGAAGACCACAACAAGATGTATGAGTCCTTGAATTCGCACTATATTTTTTTTCGGACTCTTTTTACGTTGCATCGCGCCGGATCCAGCAAGGATCACACCGTGAGAATCCTTGTCGGATCAAAGCGTGTTTCTTCGTGCGGATACCCTCTCGGGTTCGACAGAAAGCGCTTCACCCGCCCGTCCACCTCGATCTCAGGTTCGTTGCTTTCGTGACTGTGACCAAAGATCCAGGCATCAAAATCAAGATCGCGAATTTCATGCAGGAGGTTGGAGGCGAACGCCGGGTTGAGCGGATCGCCCAGATATCTTTTATGCACGGCCTGGGCGATCGGTATATGATGGGTCATCACCACACTCGGCCCATTAAAGGGCTGCGAGAGTTCGGTGAGGAGGGCGTTTTTCTCCGAGCGGTGAAAGGTAATTGTATCAGTGACCTGAAGGGGGCGGATACCACCATCATCAATCTTGATGGCGCGGTAATCATTCATCATGGCTTCTGCAATCTGGCGGCTATTGAGGGGCGCGACAGGGTCGAGTTCGAAGTCGGTCCACAGGGTGGCGCCGACGATCCGTGTTCCGGCAATGACAACGGCGTTGCCGTCAAGTATGTGAATCTGGTGACCGTTGTTGCGGAGGTCCTCGAGCCGTTGCGCCTGGCGCGCCAGAAGGTCGCCGACTTCGCAGCCGTAGAATTCGTGATTGCCAAGCACCATGCAACCGGAACCTGATAGCGGCTCGAGACCAGTTCGGCAAAATCGAGATAAGCAAGATCGTAACCGCTGGCGGTATCGCCGGCCAGCAGCACGCCATCAATCGGGCCCGCAAAACTGTCGGGATGCGGCGGTTCAAATGTCGCGAATTCCATATGGAGGTCGGACCAGAATACAAAGCGAGCCATTGGTTTTTCCTTGAATACAGAATATCGACGAAGGGAGTATCTGTGTCAGATATGTCGAAAGGTCCCGTGGCGACTACTCTTCAGGGAGCCGCCGCGGGAGGTTTTGAAGCGATACCTACACCCCAATTGCCTCACGATACATTTCGAGTACTGCTTCTTCCTCGGCTATATCATCGGCGTCGCGTTTGCGGAGGCTGATTAGGGTGCGAACGGCTTTTACGTCGTAACCACGTCCTTTCAGTTCGGCGAAAACTTCCTTGATCTGGTCGGCAATATCCTTCTTTTCAGCCTCGAGGCGCTCGATGCGCTGGACGAAGGATTTCAGCTCGCTCGCGGCTACACGATGGCTGTCGGACTGGTTTGTTTCACTCATTGGGGAATCCTTTTTTTTCTGGTTGAGTGGTTGGATTTTATTGCAGGGCAGGGAGCACGAAAGGGTTCGCTCTGTGACCCTTTCGTGCGATAGCCTGGTTGATGCGTATTTCCTCGGCACTGACCGGATCCGCCAGGATCCAGTCGCGATAGAGTTCAGCTTTGTCGCGCGAGATGGTCAGACCGTAAGCCTGTGACATATAGGCCAGATCCGGGCAATATCTCCCTGCCGGTCTTGCGGTGGTTCGGCGGTCTTTGTGGTCCGATCGATTTTCATGTTGCACTGTCCGTAGGTTTGCGCCTCACCGGATGTCAGGCCAAACATGTAGTCAATCCGATCGCCATTGACCTCTCCGATGGAGGGCACCAGATTGACCGGATCGGTGGCGGCCATATTATAGGCCGGGTCGGCGATTGCGCAGCAGGAGCGACCCTTAAAGGGGGTTCCGGACCTGTCGACACATTGGGGTGCCCCCCTCGGTCCAGCAAGACCGGCCGCGACCGATATAGGAGGCCGGCACAATATGCTCCCATTCCAGCCTGGCGGCGCGCGTTGCATTGCCGCGCGGCTCGTATCCGCAAGAGGCAAGGTCGATCGAACCGCCGGTTGATCCGCGCCGGGTAATATTGCAGCCGCAATAGAAACCGGCAAGGGTGCCGGTGCCCGGCAATTGTTCCTCCCAGACATCGGCGGCCAGCCGTTTGGCGCGATCCCAGCTCCAGCTTGCCCGATCGGCATCCTGCTGGGAAATGCCGAAGACTCCGGGGCGCTCGAAGGGATCGATATCCACGCGCGGGCCGGTGGTCCCGACAGGGGGTTGCCTTTCGGTTCCGGGAGATGTCAGGTCTGGCCAGTCTTCCATCATGAACAGGATCGGCGCAAAGAAAAGTGCGACGATCAGCCCAGCCGGAAAAAGCCGCCGCAATTTGGACAGCTTTTTCAGAAGCTTCAAGATTGGCATATCCGACATCGAGTGATCCCCTTCGAAGAAGGAGGTCGGTCCCTTTGACGGGCCCCGGGAATCTCCGGTCGATTTTTTTTCACTGGTTGTTTCGTTTTCTTGCGATTTGGCCAATATTCCGGGTATGATCAGACCTGACAGAAAATCCGAACCATCCTCTCCGCTCCATGTGCGTCGCCTGAAAGATGGCACTGATCCGGAAATTTCAGTCCGTCAGGGCAGTCAGGAGCGGCGCAGGCCAAAGGCAGGTAAGCCCGACTTGCCGCCTGCCCGACAAGCGGATGGAGTCGGGGGTGATGCAGTTTTCCGGCCCGGCAACGGGGCTGGCAACAAGGCAACAAGGAATACATCGCGCAACAGTGGGGGATCTGTCCGAAACGATCGCGCAGCACCGCGCAAACTCACCGCCAAACGGGTCCGCAATATTGCCGAGCATTATGTCGCAAGCCGCGAATGTTGTGAGGCAATGCTGCGCGATTGTCTTCGTCGCCGTTTGAAGCGTCGGCTGTTTGACCTCGCAGAGGAGGAGGTGGAGAGTGAAGCGGCCGAAGCAGAGGAGATCATCGGCAATGAAATTGCCCGTCTTGTTCGCCTTGGCCTGATTTCGGATGCAAGATATGCGGAGTCACGCGCGAGGTCCGGCCTGTTGTCGGGTCGCGGATCGCGCCGGATCATGCTGGACCTGGCGCAAAAGGGGGGGTTGCGCGCGAGGTTGCCGAGGATGCAATTCGCGAAGCCTCCCGGGGGAAATCACCGGCACCCTGGGCAAGGTGGAAATTGATGATGACGATGTGCGGATATCTGCGGAGTGGGAGGCAGCCGAAACTCTGGCACGCAAGAAGCGCTTGGGCAAGTATCGCAATTCTGCCTTGCCCGAGGACTGGCAAGCCGCCCGCAAGATCTGGCGCCGGGAGCTTCGGCCATGGCCCGGCAGGGTCATGCCCCGGATGTGATACGCCAAATTCTCGATCAGGAACCAGAGGGCGATTCCTCGCCCTGAGCGGCAGTACGGGAAGGGTCCGCAATTACCCCTCCGGCAGATCAGCCTCTATTGTCCGACAGCGGTGCCTTTTGGTGCGTCATTGGCGCGCGGCGGGAACGTCTGCACATTGCCTGTCGGTTCAGCGGTGGGGAGGCGGGCAAGGAGATCAAGACGCGTACGCAGGCGGATGATCGGATCAGACTCCTTCTCGAGAGTCGTCAGGGCCTTGTCGGTCTGGCCGACAGCCCAAAGGGCGCGGGTGATGCCCGGAATGTCATGCTCGCCCCCGGTCTTACCACCCTCGAGGCTGCCAGTGCATCCTGGAGTTGAGCCGAGATATCTGCAGAGGCGCTTGGGCCATGGCTCTCAAGGAGGTGGATGAAGGTTTTCGCGCGCTGACGGTCTGTAGTATGAAACCGGTTGATGGTGTCGACCAGAAGATCAGTGCTCTCAGCGCGGATCATGGCCGTGCTGAGAGCGATCAGGAGATCCGGATCGCCGACGCGCTCAACCCGTGCCCGAAGATCCCGCCACAGACGTTGAGCTTCGATCGGGGGGAGTTCATCTGCAGAAATAGCCAGTCGGGCAGCAGTGATCCGAGGGTGAAGATTGTCGGCCGTGTCGGGCAGCCATGCAATCATGTTGAGGGCTGTTCTGGCATCCGAAAGACCGGCCCAATGCCCATCCACCTCCGCCACCATGACGGTGCGGAAAAGATCTGGCCGCTCGATTTCAAGCGCCATGCGCGCCAGGCGATTGAGTTCGTCAATTGCAATTTCAGATCCCAGGGATTGCAGATCGGCGCCGATCTGCATCAGGAGATGATCACCAAGCGAGACCTGTGATCGGGAGGGTTTGATTGCGGGCCCCGGGAGGGGGACCGCTGGCTTGGAAATATCGGCACCGACCCCGGCAACAGTCCCGGTATCAGCCCTGACGTCAGGCAGGGTCGGGCGCTCGATCGGAACAACCTGGGGCAAATCTGATGCAATTTCCGCCGTATCTTCGGCCAGCGACGGTGCTGTCGTGGCAAAAAGGAGAAGGGCTGCGGCTATTGAGTGGAGTGAAAGCGAGACAGGATGGATCATGTGACCTCCGGAGAAATATAGCCTCAGCCGGCGCGGACGCGCTGACCGAGGTCGAGAATCTGGCATCCGACATCAGGGTGATCTGATCGAGAAGCCAGGGCAGGGCCTGCGCCGCATCGCCCGGAATATCACCTCCAAGTCGGGCATGTGGCAGGCATGACAGGCCAGGAAAGTCATCCAGATGATCCTTTAGTCGGGCCGGTTGCTGTAGGAGTGCATGTATCATCTCGCACGTGACATTGGTGCCACAAGGGGACCGCGATCAAGCCAGGTGAGAAGTTCCGTGACCAGTATTTCAAGGGCATTGAACATTGCCGTGCGAAAGCCCTTGCGGGCGTCCTGGGTCACCTGGGAGCGATATATCTGTTCGCGGGAGAATTTGCGGATCTTCGCCATGGCTTCCCCATGACGCGTATGGGCCAGAATTCCCTCACCCGCAGAGGTAGGCTGCAGGCTGCCGTCATCGATGGCGCGGGCAATATCGGCATAGACTTCGACGCAGCCGTTGATCAGGCTTTGATCATGCGCGACCGGAAATACTGAATCATTCTTGGTGTGTCGTCCATGCGGCGACCGCGCCGGATTTCATCATCACCAATGATCGGGCGATAGAGATCGCACAGTGTGTCGATTTCGATCATTCCGATCCAGGCGGCATCTTCAAGGTCGACCGTAAGGTAGCAGATATCATCGGCCGCCTCCATGAACCATGCCAGGGGATGACGGATCCAGCCGTCACCATCGCGCTCCATGCCGGTGGCAAGGGCAACGAATTCCATGGTTTCCATATCGGCGTGATGAACGCCGTATTTCTTGGCTCCGGGCTTGAGGGCAAAAGGGTATTTTCCGAAGGCGCCAAGCGTGGCTGCCGTCAGGTTGAGGCCACCCTGCTGGCGCCAGCCCATCGAGCGGGTAATCATGCGAAAACCCTGGGCATTACCCTCATGCAGGCAGAGCTCGCTGCCAACATCGGGTCCGGCCAATGCAACTGCGCGCTGGCCGGTAATGGTGCTCTGGAAAAACTCGGCGATGGCATCTTCACCATCATGTCCGAATGGTGGATTTCCCAGATCGTGAGCCATGCAGGCAGAGGCAACGACATGGCCGATATCGGCTGGATCAATGCGCCAGTAGGTGTCCCCGGCCGGCGCGGCATTGAGGGCGTAATAGGAAATCATCCGTGCGCCGAGAGCAACGCCGAGGGAGCGGCCGACACGGCTGACCTCAATCGAGTGGGTGAGGCGATTTCGGTGATTGCCGCTGCGCTCGACGCGATCGTGAACCTGGGTCTTGTCTGCCAGGGCGCGAAAACCTTCGGTAAAGCCAATCTTGTCACCATCGGTTTCAAAGGCCGATCTGTGTTGGCCATCAAAAAGGACGTCGTCATTAAAATGAGCTGTTGCCAGCCGGCGCGGGCTGAGCAGCTGGGAAAGGGTGCGTTGTGTGATCTGCTGCATTGGAACTCTCGTATGTTCTCTCTTTGGAGGATATTGGTTCATGTCATTCGGGACGATAACAGGCGCATGTCAGACCGCTGCGCGGCCTCGCATCCGAGGGCCGCGCAGAGATCTGCACAACATATTCAAGATTGTCTTGCTATATTCAGTCGGAAATTTTGGCGGCATACCAGGTGGTGCCATCAATATTCTTGTTGCGCAGCCAATTGCGCACAGATCGCGCCGGATGATGGGTTTTGATACGGACAAGGCAGGTGCCGTCAGCGGCAAAGATACTGGCAAGTTTCATTTTTTTTCGGGTCCGTTTTTTTTGTGTCTGGGTGCCGTCAACGTAATGCGGTGATATCCAGGGTCCAATCGGGCAGTTGAAGTTCGGCCTTGATTGATTTCAACTTCTGCGGATTGGTGACGCGCCGCGCCATGATTCTCAGGATGCATGTCCGCGGATCGCCCCCGGCGACGGCACTGAAGGCGGCAGCCTGCAGGACGCCGCTGTATTTGTTGTTGATTACCGCTGCGCGCGCCGCCCCTTCCATGGTGCGAAAGGGGGGCGACGTCGCGGAGGATTTCGCTGCTGATTTGCCGGATCCGCCTGTCGAGTCGGGTTATGAAGTCAACGAGTGCGCGGCCTCGCTCACCCCCGAGCGCGGCCGCGGTATCGTCAAGGACGTCTTCGAGATAGCAAAGCCAGACGTATTTCTCCATTGCGATATTGGCCAGGATTTTGTGGCGTCGCAGATAGTCGTACGTCTTGATTTTCAACCTGTGGCCATCAGGGAGGGTCAGGACGACACCCTCGATATCGGTACGCGCGGAGATCTTCGCCAGGGTGGCAGCAACCGCCTCCGGAGTGAATTGATCCAGCGGCAGGATGGCAGGCAGGGCAACATTATGTCGGGCAGCAAGGGATCGTGCCAGATCATGGTTGTAGCTGCCGGTCGTGCGGTGGCGCAGGGCCAGCAGGGTGAGGGTGTTGCCAAGATAGGGGATCACTACCCGATTGCTGGCGGATGTATATTCGAAGATCGGCGTATATCCGGCCTCGAAGGCATCGCGAACAAGGGCGTCATGGCCTTTTGTGGCCACAAGTGCCGCAGCCTTTGATTGTGAGGAGAGCCCGCCGCGGGTGTGATAGATGACCTTTCCGCACAAGACCAAGGCTGCAACCATCGATCCGTCCAGCTTTAATTCGAGTCGCCCGCCGGTGAGATCGAGGTCAGACAAGGACTGGCGCTCTCCGAGATTGAAGAATTTGTGGAAACCGCGACTGAGTAGGGTGCCGCTTTCGCGCTCAAACACCAGGCAGCGACATTCGAGATCGTGGGCAGTTTGAAACGTCTCCGGCAGGGAGGATGTGTAGCGGCAGATAAGGAAAGGACCATGCTCGAACAGATGGATGCCGCGGCCCGGATCCACATATGGTCTGATATCGTCGATGCTGCGCAGCACTGGCCAGTTTTCGGGATGCGCAATCGCATCAGGAAACAGGGCGCCGTCCAGACGAACACTTTCGATCTGCATCGGAATATTTTTTTTGGGGTCACCGGGTTTCTCCTCTCTTCAGAGGGAGATGGTTTCCGGCGTCGGGATAGGGAAATTCGAACACTCCTGGCCCGGTATGAGATGCAGGATTGTCGTTCAGGCTGACTTCCCGACAGGAAAATCAGTGAAGATGAGATCGCGATGCCAGATTCTGGAGAAGCCCGAAAGCTGCCGCCGGTAACGGATTATCAGAAACGTTGCGTCGAGGGGGCCAGTGGGGCCATCCGCCGCGGTGAGGACGTCCTCATAGAAGCTCCGACAGGAGCCGGAAAAACTCCGATGATTGCCCGACTTGCAGCCCGGGTGAGCCAGTCTGGCGGCCGCGCTCTGATCCTGACGCATCGCAAGCTTCTGTTCAATCAAATGGTCGGTCGCCCGGAGGCGGAAAATGAAAAACAGCGCCTGGGTGAGATAGCCTGGTGGGGAGGTGTTGTGCCGGGCCAGATAGCAGACGACTCGATGGGCGGCACAGAGCAGTCCCCTGGCGTTGTGGTGGGCATGGTCGAAAGCGTCGCTGGACGTATTGATCAACTTGCTTCCTATGATCTTATTCTGATTGATGAGACGCAGCATGCCTCCGACGGCGCGGCAAGCCGCGCTGATCCCGGAGCCTATGCCAGGATTATGGAGGCGCTGCCAAAGGCGCGCCTTGCCGGTCTTACGGCAACAACATTTCGTGGCGATGGGGGACCGTCTGCATCCGCGCCTTGAGGCAGGGCATCGTGAGGTGGTGGCGATTGAGGAAGCTCGTGGTGCGGGACGAATCGTGCCGGCAAGGACGGTGATTGGCCGCGCGCCGCTCGAAAGCGGACGCAGCGCCCGGGATATGGTCCAGCTGGAGGCCGAGGGGCGTCTTGACAGATCTGCCTCGGCGATCCTGAAGGAGGAGCGCGGCGCAGCTTTTATGATCATGTGGTGGAGGATTGGGAGCGTGTTGCGCAGCGCCGCAAGACCATCATTTTTGTCGATACCGTTGCAGAGGTCGGGGATATGACACAGCGGCTTTGCAAGCGTTATGGCGCGGGCGCGGCGGTCTGTCTACATGGTGGCAAGAATCCCGATGGAAAGACCCGCACAGCGGGTCAGAACAGCGCCGCCCTCCAGAACTATGAGACCGGCGCTGCCGATATCCTTGTTGCCTGTCAGATGATCGGAGAAGGGTTTGATGTGCCCGCCACCGATGTTGTAATGTCTCTCAACAGCTCTCTTAGTCGCCTCGAGATGAATCAATTTGTCGGGCGCTGTGTGCGCGCCGCCCCTGGAAAGGACCATGGGCTTTATATTGACTATGGCACCGCCAGTCACCGGCATGGGTTGATCGAGCACCAGCATGAAATGCAGAATGTAGAGGCGCTTGCTGCCGCCGGAACGAGGATTGCCGCAGCCCGGGCGTTGGGCCGTATGGCACCCGAGCAGGATGGCCGTTGGCGCGCAGCCCCGGGCGAAAAGCGCAGTATTTTCGTGCGCTCCAGGGGAGATCGTTACGAGATATACGAATTCAATCATGAGGCTGAAAAGATCCTGCGCAGGCGCACCGGAAAATCGGCCGGTTCGATGACGCAATTTCAAAAAAAATGGACCATCCGGTTCATGGCAAAAAGGCGGTTGGAGTGGTGGAGTTGGCCGGAGTCCTTGCCGAACATGCCAGGGCCGAGAGTGGTTTTCTGGCGCGTAGTGGTGGTTTCGGTTCGCAAGCCTATCGCAGTGCCAGTCGTGCCATGCTGGAAAGCTGGTCGGTGTCCATGGCGACCGTGGACAGGTATGATGAGGTCTCTTCCCGGCCAACGCCGGGGCAGATAGCCCGCAGCGAAGCCCTCAGGGCGTCGATAGCTGGGGTTCCACGTGCAGCCCTGCAGGGGCGTGCTCTTCAA
>LLEQ01000112.1_pt1 | contig 9584 bp, 13 predicted proteins | sample 595901 | NCBI WGS metagenome assembly LLEQ01 (sample SAMN02919317, study PRJNA255460) | bioreactor metagenome | biome: chemostat; feature: culture 2012_25.3; material: sediment; isolation source: day86 25degC chemostat 2012 inoculated with Wadden Sea sediment taken from... | place: Germany: Bremen ... | reverse complement strand
CATGTGCTGTTCCAGGCTGCGCTCGCCGCCGCCTATCACAATCCAGCTCTCAAGCCGGTCGCAAAGCGCCTCAAAGAGCGCGGAAAACCACACAAACTTGTCATCATCGCAATCGCACGAAGGCTAATCACAATCGCCAACGCGATCATCAAAACTAGCACACCTTGCAGGTTCAGCCCCGCGAATAGACACAGCTGTTAGTCACTCGATATCTGGTAGAAATATCGTCAGGAGGCCAAGGCATAGAAGTATGGCAAGATATGCAAAGACCTGCTGCATCCCAATTTGGTCTGCCAGGCACCAAGCACAGCAGCGCCAAGTGCTCCGATGCCAAATGCAAAGCCAAATACGAACCCGGCCACCATACCCACCTTTTGCGGCATCAATTCTTGTGCATAGACCACAATGGCCGAAAAGGCTGAGGACAAGACCAACCCAACGATGATGCTGAGGCATACTGCGCCCCACAGCGGGGTGAGAGGCAACAAGATTGCAAAGGGCAGTGCGCCTACAATCGAGCCCCAGATAACCTTCCTGCGACCAATGCGATCCCCGAGAGGTCCGCCAAAGAATGTTCCGAAAGCAACAGCAGCGAGGAAAAGAAACAGCAGTCCTTGGGCATGTCGAATGGAGAGGTCGAACTTCTCGATCAGAAAAAAAAGACATAGTAGGTTTTAAAGGTCTCAATGTAGACGAATTTACTGAGCAGTAGCGCTCCAAGCACAGCAAACGTGATGATTAGACGATTGCGCGGCAATGTTGGTCCGATTGCGGTGGTGCCGCCAGAAGCCTGCATCATACGCTGGTGATGGACAAACCACCGTGCCACCCACAAGAGGGTAATGAAGCCGCCCACTGCGAGGAGGCAGAACCAAATAGTGCTGAACTGACCGAGTGGTAATACAATCAAAGCCGCCGCCAGGGGGCCAAGGGCCGTGCCCGCATTGCCTCCCACTTGAAAGCTAGATTGAGCAAACCCAAGGCGGCCGCCAGATGCCATGCGACACACACGTGATGCCTCGGGGTGAAACAGTGCTGAACCTAGCCCGAGCACAGCCGACGCGAGGAGCAGCCCTTTAAATGACCCTGCTGACGCCAGCATAATGACACCAATGGCTACAATGGCGAGCGAAACTGCAAGGGAATAAGGCTTGGGGGCGCAAGTCCCCGTAAAGCCCTAAGAGGGGGGGTTGCAAAACGCAGGCGGTGATTTGCTGCGCCAGCGTGAGCAGACCCAGTTGGAAGTAACTCAGCATACTGCGCTTTGAGCAGGGGGTAGAGGGCTGGCAGCAGGAACTGGATCAGATCATTGATCAGATGGGTACTGCTGACTGCAAGTATCACCGAGTAGGATGTCGTTAGGGTCGCGGTGCGTGGTGTCATTCGTGCTGGCCTTGAAGCGGAGTGTATCGGAACGCTGATGCGTTTCACCCATAAGTAGGCGATCGTGGCGGGGGTTACGTGTCAGATCGAAACGCTCTATACTGTAGAAAATCTACAGGATTACACATGAGCGACCTTCGAAGGAAACTGCCACCTATGAACGCGTTGCGAGCCTTCGCAGTCGCAGGTCAGCATTTGAATTTTAGGGCGGCGTCAGAAGATCTTGGCGTATCGCAAGGCGCGGTCGCGCAACAAATCCGGTTGCTGGAGGAGCATCTTGGGCAGGCCTTGTTCACACGCCTTCCTCGGGGTGTTGCGCTGACATCGCAAGGAGCGATCTACCACGCTCAAATCAAGTGCGCTTTCGAAATACTACGAGACGCCACCGAACAGATTGGCGAAGGCGATGCCAGCTTGACGGTCAGTGTGACGCCAACCTTCGCAACCAGACTCTTGATTCCGAGATTGCCATCCCTGAACACCGTTCTTCCGGATTTAAAAATCCGGACAATAGCGACGGTTGAGGTCACCGACTTCAATCGCGATCAAGTTGACCTTGCAGTGCGGGAAGCACATCCACACTTTCCTGACGGGCATGAAGCGCAACTGTTGTTTCGCCAAGATTTTATTATTGTTGGCAGTCCGCATCTACTCAAAAATGATTCACACGATCTGATGCCGGCACGCTTGCGTTTGATGCCCCTTTTACACGATTCATATAATCATTGGCAAAAGTATTTTGGCACAGAGGATCGCTTGCCGGGGCCGGTCTTTAACCAAATTTCGTTGGCGATTGATGCTGCTTTGGCAGGGCAAGGATTGGCAATCGTTAGCCGTGCGTTTGTTCAGGATGATCTGAGCGCTGGACGACTGCTTGAGTTAGGTTCCGCTCGTGACGAGACAGATCGGAATTACTACCTTGTTCGCAAGAAATCACAGCGCCCTCGCCCCATGCTGGATACCGTCTGGTCGTGGTGTCTGCAAACTTTTAGTCAGTGAAATGATACGACTCTGTCAGGCTATTCTGTCGAAACGAAACTAAGAACGGCGCTCCGTTCAGGCCGCCATTTCAACCGCACAGCTACTTGTAAACGGTAGAGTAAAAGGTACGCATCCGGCGTGGGCCACAGCGAGTTCAACGCGCGCTATCACAATCCATTTTGCTGAGCTCTTGCAGCGTGACCTGAGCCCCAAGTTCCCTCCAGCTTTGCGCGGAGACCTTGGGGGTTAATGCTCCGCTCCCCTTCTCTGGACCGCCGGATGCTAGAGTTTTCCGGGGGGGGCAGAGCAGTTTTGATGCAAGCCAACAGGCGATATGCTGCGGTCGGCGGCGTCTCCGGTCGACATTTTCTTTGACAGGTCAGCCCGGAGTGGCCACCGACCTGTCATATCACTTGGACTTGGGCTTTATCGCGCTCACTGCGACTGCGGTTTTCATACTCGGTTTGGCTGCGATGGTTTTCACGACTTCCTTCTTTGGTTTCTTTTCGTCACGTCGTCGTTTGGTCATGCCTTTGGCCATGATTAGGCTCCTTGTGGAAAACTGTCGTAATTAACAGCGCATCAACTCTACTCTATTATTTCCAGAGGTAAACATATATTTTTCAATTATTACAAAAGGTTAAACGAAAATTTATGCTGGCCTAAGGCATGAAGTATCCGCACCGAAAGAGCACCTAAGCTCATACGATCTAAATGCCCTAGCACATGGCAGTGCGACAAAATCTGGACGCCCCGCTCTTGAAAATCCGCTAGTTTTTCGACGCATCAGTCGATCTGCAAGCCGTCTAACGACTAGGCCTTGCGGATATGCGGAACCAACTTCTTAAAGCCAGCTTTACTAACCCTCATGCTTAAGTATCCTTGGCCTCATAGGTTGAGATTAACGCGGGTTCATGCCGCGCCCTGCGTCTAGGCTGGCACGGCTTGCTGAGAAAAATCTCTGTCACACCGCTGTTCTCATCGGGCGGTCAAACGGCACGCTGTCTTGCGAGCTTGCCAATGGGACCATCCGAAGCTCGCGCGCATCGAACCCTTCCACCACACTCTCGATGTTTTCAGGCTCGATTCCAAGGTCGCGCAGAAGTCGCGGATCCATGGCGTTGAGGGCCGCAATCATCTTGCGCCGCTGCCATTTGCGGATCGAAATATCGAACCAGCGTCGGATCATACCCACGTTTACGCTCTGGCCATGCTCCGATTGCGGGTGCGGTTGGGTCTGCTGTTTTCTGTTTGAGTGAACCGGATGCATATCATTCTCCATATGCAAATATAATGACGCCACGACACAAACCATTGATGCAGCCATAGGCCAGACTGGCTCGTCTGGTCGGTGCAGCCGCAAGGCTTGCGTCAATTCTGGTGTGATCTGGTGTGATCGGCGCAGCCCGAGGTGGAAACCGACGCCGTGCGTCGTTTCCGCTCGGGGTTACCGGCGGTTCAGTCTGTTTCCTGCGTAAAGCAGGACCCTCTTATGGAAGCTGAACATCATCATGCGCTCAATATGGGCGTCGCGCTGTCTGCTTTCAATCCGCTGCGGACCCCCCCTGCGACCTTTCGGCGCGAAAGCACCCAAGGTGGGCCATTTATGCGACATGACCTGTTCCCAGAAGCCCACCGATTGACACGCCAGCCGTGCGTTCCTAAATCATGAGCTATGATAGCGCACGTAAATCATTTCCGATTTCCTCTGCTGAACCGCCTGCTTCCCCGGGCGGAATAGGCGCGCGCGCCAGGCAGTCCCCCGGGGCCTCCTCACAGTCTTAAATTGAGCGCGTGACGTTGTGACGTCCGAGGAGAAGTCGTGACGTTGTGACGTCCGAGGAGAAGTTATGAGCAGCATTGATCCCTTTCGTATTACAGCCATCGATGTCCATAGAGACCCGAAGACTGGACGTGTGCGGACCTACCAACTTGCAGACGACGACTGTCAGCGGCTTGAGCGCCATCTGACGCAGCCCAATGCCACCAATCGAACCTACCTTGATCATGTCCTGCGGCACAAAGTTAGGGCGTCGCAGCCGCTGAAGGGGACCGTACCAAAGGATCTTATCACCGGCACATCTTGTGTCCGCTATTCGATCAATGGCGGCCCGCCACAGATCGGTTTGATGAGCCATTGGTCAAGAAACGGGTCGATCAGTGGCGTCATTCCTGTGTGTTCGCTGTTGGGCGCCACGCTGATCGGTATGCGTATCGGGGAACGCGCGCCGCTGCTGCATGAGGATGGCGCAATCGGGTCGCTGGCTGTGCTGGACATTGCCCCCTTTACCTGAGGCGACGACTTTGTGTGCCAATCCCGTCCCCCCTGATCTCAGGACCGGGAACAGACAAACACATCATGACCTCAAAGGCATAACTCATGCATATCCAAATAGCTGGAATCCAGAAAAAGGCCGAATCCGCGATCCCTCAAATCTGAGCAGCGAAGATGAGCTTGGCCATATCGAGGTGTTGGCCGAGGGTGCGATGCATCGAAATCCCGCGCTGGCGGATCGCCTGATGGAAGAAATTAGCCGCGCGCGGATCGTGAAAGCAAACAAAATGCCCAAGGATAGCGTGTCGGTCGGCAGCACCGTGACCTACCACGACGAAACGATCGGCCAGACTGAAACAGTGGCGCTGGTTTGTCCCGAACGCGCCGACATTACGCGCCAGCAGATTTCAATTATGACCCCCATCGGGGTTGCGCTTCTCGGCCTCTCCGAAGATGCCGCCTTCTACTGGGACACCCGCGACGACCAGCGCCGTATGTTGACCATCATCGCGGTAGAGCAGCCATCGATGCCAGAGGGTAAAGCCCCACAATGAGCCATCCCCATGCCTTCGGTCAAAACCAACCGCCCCAATGCGGAGCAAGAAAACCAGTGTCGAAAGCCAAATCGACAGGTGCTTGCTCCGAGTAAAATTGATCCATTTCAGCACCAAACAATCACCCTAGGAGCAAAACAATGCCACCTCAACCTCTCCGCAGTCGTTGCACATCCTGTCATCAGATGTTGCCTAGATCCGCATCTTTTCGATGTCCCTTTTGCCACCAGAATATTCAGGCAAACAACGTATCGGCTGGCATGATGTGTCATCTATGCAGAGACCCCATACCCCGCGCGCATGCAGGCAAATGCCCCTGTGTCACGGACGCGATGTTCAGCATTCGAGCCCAACACGGGAGGCGACAATAATGACCGCACGGCAACACGCTCGCCGCCTGATCTGGCCCACCGCCTCATTGTTCTGACGCTTAGCTCGGCCATGTTCTTGTTTTACGCCGATATCAGCAACTTGATCGAGGACGACGGGAACTTGCTTCTCGCCATCACCGCCTTAACCTATTTCGCAGCCGCATGGTTCGCCAGCAGGCTCTCTGCGCTTGCACTTGATCAAGCCTCGGCGCGCCGGCGCCCCTATCCGCGACTGCTAAAAGATTTGATCGCGGTGATGTTGTTTTTGTTCGCTTTTGCTGCAACGGTTGCCTTGTTCATGGGACAAGGGGCGGCGGGCGCGCTCGCGGGGTCCGGTCTGGTTATTGCAATGCTGGGTTTTGCAATCCGAAACGTTGTCGCCGACACGCTTTCCGGCATCGCCCTTGGCGTTGAGGGCCCTTTCCGCATCGGCGACTGGGTTGATATCGACGGGCTCGCGCGCGGTAAGGTTGTCGAAATTGGCTGGCGGACGACGCGTGTGCTGACCCGCGACCAAGCTTACCTCATCATTCCCAACAGTGAAATCGCGCGCCAGCGCATCACCAACTATTCCGCGCCGACGCCGCAATATCGCGCGCAAGTCTCGATCATGCTCGACCATGGGATCCCCATTGAGCTGGTTAAAGGGGTTATGCTGGAGACGATCAAAGAGGCAAAACTGATCCAACAAGACCCCTCTCCGGATGTGCGGGTTTTGTCTTATGATGAATGCGGCATTGTCTATGGTCTGCGTTATTGGTTGACACGTTTTGACCGAGACATCGACTGCCGCGACGAAGTCTTTAGTTTGGTTGACAGTGCTTTGCGTAAACTTGGCGAGACGGCTCCGCGCCGACGCGTTGAACTGGTCCGTGCCACGGCGCAAGAAATCGACGGCTTTCAATAAATGCACGTTATGAAACGGCCATGAGCCTGGCATGTATGATGAACCGGCTCGGGGTAGGCTATGAACTGCGCCGGGTTTGCTGGAGGCTCATTGACATTAGTTACGCGGCAAGGGGTTCAGTTTCCAGAGCTACGTAGAAGTTTGCTTCGGCCTCCGCGGGCGGGATGTTCCCGATAGGCTCGAGCTAGGCGGCGGTTGTTGAACCAGTCGACCCATTCGAGTGTTGCGTATTCGACGGCTTCGAAGCTGCGCCACCGGCCTCGACGGTGGATGACCTCAGCTTTGAACAGGCCGTTGATCGTCTCAGCGAGGGCGTTGTCATAGCTGTCGCCGACGCTGCCGACAGAAGGTTCGATACCCGCATCTGCCAGTCTTTCGGTGTATTTGATGGACAGATATTTGGCGGATTCAACCGATCGTCGCAATACCTTCGACTATACCTGTTTGAGCAGCCGGTCGAGAGCCTCCGCTGGTGTCTGCCAGCCAGCGTTTTGCGTGGTCGCGTGTTTAACGCATGGGCAACGGCGCTCAGCTCGTCGGCGCGGTGTTGGCTGAGGTCAGTCCCCCCCTTGGGGAAGTATTGGCGAAGCAAGCCATTGGTGTTCTCGTTGCTGCCGCGCTGCCAAGGGCTCTGAGGATCGCAAAAGTAGATATCGAGACCGGTGTCGATCCGAAGCTGCGCGTGTTGGGCCATCTCGCGCGCTGATCCCAGGTCAATGACCGTTTCAGGTGAGCGGGCAATCCGCGGATGGTCTCAGCGATAGCATCGTGGACCGCTTCGGCACCATGGCCTGCGAGGGCTAGCCCGTTCTTGGCTAAACTGCCAGCTCCATGGCCCTCCATGGGCGGTAAGTGCAGGAGCATCGTGAAGCGGGTCGTGCGTTCGACCAGCGTGCCGATCGTAGACTTCGGAACAAGCTGCATGCGGCTGAGTGATTGCCCTTTCCAGGGTCACTGTTTCTTTCTATCTGGCGCTAAATTTTAGAAAGATTCGTTTACATTGTTGATTTCTGCGAGAATTTGACCCAGTTTTCCGTAACGCCGTGACCCACTGGTTTCAATATTTCCGCCGACTTCTCATGAGATTAGCACATTTCAGACGTGGCAGCGCGAAATGGAAAAGTGGGTCAATCTAAGACTAAAATCAACAAAGGGGCGGCTATGGCTCAATGACGGTTCATGTGTGCGGCTCATCCCAGAGTATCGCAATCACGTTTGGTCGTATGACTTTGTGCATGACCGAACCGATGATGGGAAAGCGTTCAGGACACTCAACATTCTGGATGAACACAGCCGTGAATGTTTAGCGATCCGGGTGAAGCGAAAGCTGAACTCGACTGAGGTCATCGACGCTTTGATAGACCTATTCATTCTGCGCGGCGTGCCTGCCTACATCAGGTCACACAATGGCCCAGAGTTCATCGCCGAGGCCTTCAGAGATTGGATCAAGGCGGTTGGAACCAAGACCGTATATATAGAGCCAGGATCAACCTGGGAGAACGGATACTGCGAAAGCTTCAACGGGAGAATGCGGGATGACTTGTTGAACAGTGAGATCTTCTACTCGCTCTGGGAGGCCCTGATCATCATCGAAAGATGGAGAAACCACTACAATACCAAACAACTACCCAGTGCATTGGGCTACCGCCCTCCAGCGTCAGAGGCCATCGTAGCGATGGACCAAAGGCCGATCATGCACTAACTTTCAATTTGGACCACTCAAGTGGGGCTGTTCAGATGCTTTCATGTGATTCCGCTCCTCTCCCAGCCGAGAAATCGTAGCGGAAAACTCCAGATTCAAACGGCCCAGAATTCGGGGATCAAATCAAAACCAGCAGCAGCTCATGGATCAAAACGACTACCTTCGCGTCGTTAATGGTAAGCTAGTTTGTTCATCAGGGCGAGACACCCAAAGACCTGACAGAATAGCCATCTTTGCCGTCTTCAGAAGCTGGTCTTGCGCGAGTGTCGCATCAAGCGTGTAGCCCAGTTCGGTCTCGGCGAGCGGTTCAAGCGTGCGTATCTGATCATCCGCGAGGGAGAGCGGCATGAAGTGATGGGGGGGTCGGCTTGCGACGCGCCGCCGGACTTGATCAGGCGCCAGATCGAGGTGTAGAAAAATGGCTGGGCCGTGGCCCGACAGTCTGTCTCGATAGGCTTTTTTTTCAACGCGGAGCAGCTTGCGACGACACCGCCCCCCGTGGGCGATTTGGGTTGTCATCGCGGCGGCGATGGCATCGAGCCAAGGCCAGCGCATCGCATCGTTTAACGCCCGCCCCCCCTGTGACATCGCAGCAATATTGGCGGAAGGATGTAGATCGTCCCCCTCCAGATAGGCATAGTTGAGTGCCGCGGCCAAGCGCGCGCGAGAGTGGATTTTCCGCATCCGCTGACGCCCATGACGACGATCCGCGCCGGAGATATCATGTCAGAAGCTCCATCGGCCACAGAACGATTTGTGGAAAGGCCGCGACAAAGACAAGCACAAGGATGTTGATCGCGTAGAATGGCATCGTCGCCACGGCCAGCTTCTCGGTTGGAACTTTGGAGACATAGGCGGTGGCAAAGAGGCAGGTGCCGACCGGGGGCGAGGCGAGCCCGACGGCAAGGCAAGCCACCATGAAAATAAGAAAGTGCATAGGGTCCACGCCAGCACTGATCGCGGCGGGCATGAGAACGGGGATGAGCATCAGTGCTGCGGCAACGATATCCATCAACATACCGACGATTAGAAAGACCAGCCCCATAAGCAGGAGGGTGATGAACGGCGAACCAGTGAAGCCGCTTAGGACGCCAGAGGCTTTCTGCGGGAGCAGGTCGACTGTGAAGACGAAAGTAGCGGCAGAAGCTACCATCAGGATCAGGAGCACGGTGCCTGCGAGCTGCCCCGCCAAAATCGCTAGTTCGACGAGATCCCGCCAGCCGATTTCGCGGTGCACAAGCCCCGCAATGAGGAGCGTGTAGATGACCGCAAGACCGGCCGCTTCTGTGGGGGTCACGATGCCTGAGAACATCCCTGTTAGGATGATGATCGGAGCGCCGACAGAGGCATCGCACGGAAGAATGCGCGGGCGGAGCGCGACGATCGAAGCCTTTAATGATGCCATACCCAG
>LLEQ01000111.1_pt1 | contig 9618 bp, 15 predicted proteins | sample 595901 | NCBI WGS metagenome assembly LLEQ01 (sample SAMN02919317, study PRJNA255460) | bioreactor metagenome | biome: chemostat; feature: culture 2012_25.3; material: sediment; isolation source: day86 25degC chemostat 2012 inoculated with Wadden Sea sediment taken from... | place: Germany: Bremen ... | reverse complement strand
CGCGGCTTCTGGTGGGTTGTGACGGTCGCGCTTCGGGCACGGCGCTGCGGGCAGGAATCAAGCGGACCGGTTGGGACTATGGGCAGACCGCGCTGGTCTGTGCCATCGCCCATGAAAAGCCGCACAACGGCATCGCGCATCAGCTTTTCATGCCGAGCGGGCCCTTGGCAATTCTACCTCTGCCGGGAATGTCTGTTCGATCGTATGGGCAGAAAGCCATGAGAATGCAGCGGCAATTGAGGTGCTGAGTGATGCTGATTTCATGGAGGTGTTGCGCCCACGGTTTGGCGATTTTCTCGGGCCGATCAAGCTTAAGGGTAAGCGCTTCAGCTATCCGCTGAACCTGACCATTGCCGATTCTTTTACGGCAGAGCGGCTGGCGCTGATCGGTGATGCGGCGCATGGGATGCATCCGATTGCCGGGCAGGGGTTAAACGCAGGCTTGCGGGATGTTGGTGCGCTGGTGGATGTTCTGAGCGTCGCGGCAAGGCGGGGCGAAGACTATGCCTCGGCGCTTGTTCTGGCACGCTATCAGGAATGGAGGCGGTTTGATGTGCAAACGTTGGCGATGGCGACTGACCTGACCAATAGGCTGTTTTCAAATGATAATCCGCTTCTTCGCGCGGCGCGTGATCTGGGCATGGGGGGCGGTGAATGCGATGCCCGGACTGCGCCGGTCGTTCATGCGCGAAGCCGCCGGACTGACCGGGAAATTGCCGGAATTGATGAACTTGAGGCCGTTGGGTGCGCATTTTGTGCAGCTTGCCGTCAGTCGAGCTTGCGTGCCTCGTCAATCAGCATCACCGGGATGCCGTCGCGGATCGGAAAGGCCAGACCGGCGGGTTTGCTGATCAGCTCCTGGGCGCTTGCGTCATATTCAAGCACGCTCTGGGTTTGTGGGCAGACCAACGCTTCGAGCATGTGGCGGTCGAAGGCAGGGGCGGTATCACTCATTGCATCAAATCCTCGTCGTCCCCGCCATGTAGAATATTCGATCAGGGTTACAAGGGTTTCGCGGCGTGTCGAAAGCGACGGCGCTTCGAGCAGGGCTTGTTTGTCTTCCGGTTGAAACTCGAGCAGCATCGACAAGGAATTGATCAAAAGTTCCGCTTCGGCGTCTTTCAGTGTATCCCAATCGGTGTTGAGCCTTTGGTGGAGAAATACCGGCTCAGAAGCGTCATGAACCGCGCACGGTTGAAGTCGGGGGTCTTGGTCGGCGCCGCCACGGTCGCGCTCGAAACCGTTCCAGGAGACTTGAGCGCGGCGATATGGGGGTGAAGCCTTCAACTTCCTGAAGCACGCGAAATCGCGACACACCTGAAAGCGTGATCATGTAGTGGTGATCTTCGGTTTCAGAGAAATGCGTGACCCGTCCGGCGCAACCGATCGTCATTAGCCCGCTACCGTCTGAGCGGCCCGGCACCTCGTAGGGCTGGATCATGCCGATCAGCCGCTCCGGCGTCTTGAGTGCGTCTTCGAGCATCGTCAGGTAACGCGGCTCGAAAATATGCAATGGAAGACGCGAGCGCGGCAGCAAGAGCGCGCCGGGAAGTGGGAAAACCGGGATAACCTCGGGAAGGTCGATGAGGCTTGTCATGGGATGATGATAGCGCGAAACACCCGCTTAGACCAAGATCATCGACCGAGCTTGCGGCGGCCGTTGAGCGCAATGGGGTCCTGCGGTGGCAAGGCTTCGAAAATCTTCAAAAGCTGAGCCTTGGCGGCGGCCTCGTTCCATTCCCGGTCACGACGGAACAATTCGAGCAGTTGATCGACGGCGCCTTGCACATCCCCGTTGGCGTGCAACGCGTGGCAAGATCGAGACGCGCCTGATGATTGTCGGCATCGGCGTCAACGGCGGCTTGCAACTCGCCGACCGGTCCGGCGTTGGCGGCCTGCTTGGCCAGATCGAGTTGCGCATGGGCGGCTTCAAGCTCGGGTTTTTCGGAGATTTCGGCAGGGGCGCCGTTGAGCACGGCTTCGGCCTGATCAAGATCGCCCGTAGCGATGTGCGCGCGCACCAGACCGCCATAGGCGGGGGCGTTCTCGGGGTCTTCCTCAAGGATTGCGGCGAAGGTTTGCGCGGCGTCGACAGCGGCGCCTTCAGCGAGCATTTCTTCTGCGGCGGCGACAGCTCGGCAAGGCCGCCATCATCGCCGTCACCCGCGAGGGCAGCGGTTTTCTCGACGAATTTTGTGACTTCTGACGGCGGAAGCGCGCCTTGGAACCCATCGACCGGCTGGCCCTGCCAAAAGGCATAGACTGTAGGGATGGATTGCACCTGTAGCTGGCCCGCGATCATCTGGTTTTCATCGATATTGACCTTGGCCATGCGAACCTTGCCGCCGGCTTTTTGCACAGCCTCTTCCAGCGCCGGGCCAAGCGTTTTGCAGGGGCCGCACCATGGTGCCCAGAAATCGACGATCACGGGTACGGTTTGGCTGGCCTCGATCACTTCGGCCATGAAATCGGCTTCCGAGACGTCCTTGACCAGATCGGTGGCGGGGGTTTCGGTTTGTCCAAGTTCGAGCATCGGTTGCCTCATTATTATGCTGGTTTCGGACCTTATATGAGGTCCGGCGGGTCGGATTCAAAGGGCAAAGATAGCCGCGCGTCGCTTAGAGGTCGAACGTTGCGAAGACGGGCGCGTGATCCGAGGGCTTTTCCCAGCCGCGCGCGGCGCGCAGGATACGGCTTGAGTGAGCGGCATTGGAGATATCGGGTGTGGCCCAGACATGATCAAGGCGGCGCCCTTTGTCGGCGACGTCCCAATCGCGGGCGCGGTATGACCACCAGGAATAGAGCTGTCCTTCGGGGATATCAGCGCGGGTAACATCGACCCAGCCGCCGGCATCCTGGGTTTCGGCCAGATGTTCGACTTCGATGGGGGGGGTGTGCGAGACGATCTTGAGAAGTTTCTTGTGCGACCAGACGTCATCTTCGCGGGGGGGCGCGATGTTGAGATCGCCGACGAGGATAGACTTCTCGGGTTTCTCGGCATGGAACCAATCGCGCATCTCGGTCAGGTAATCGAGTTTCTGGCCGAATTTGACGTTTTTCTCGCGATCAGGGATATCGCCTCCGGCGGGGACATAGAAATTGTGGATTGTGACACCGTTTTCCAACCGCCCGGCAATGTGGCGGGCGTGGCCGAGGGAGGCAAAATCATGGTCTCCGGCTTCGATGATCGGCAGGCGTGACAGGATGGCGACGCCGTTGTAACCCTTCTGTCCACGTGCGACCATGTGGGTATATCCAAGCTCTGAAAACAACTCGCGCGGGATCTTGTCGACGGGACTTTTGCATTCTTGCAGGCAGAGCACGTCGGGCGTTTCTTCTTGCAGGAGCTTGCAGACGATTGGTTCGCGCAGGCGCACTGAATTGATGTTCCAGGTGGCGATTGTGAAGGGCATGATTTCTCCTGAATGGCGCGAACGCGCTCAGGCTATCTGTTGGGTGGAGAAGACACCAGCAACGAAATGGAAAAAGGCCTGAGGAACCCGTGAAGGTTCTCAGGCCTTACCGAGTACCTTCGGGCAATCGCTACAAGCTAACGGTGGAGGCAAAACGTTGTTTTGCGATCTGTCACTGCTTACGCTACACTGGCTACACTGCTCGGCCTTGTCATAGTTCGAATGAAAACACAGCAAAACAAGCCCATTTGTCACGAACTGCGTATTGTTGCCATGAACGGCTATGTCTTTCGTGCGACGCTGAACGATGCCTTGCAGGTATTGCGCTCCAAACTATTCCAGGGATCACTCGTCGCGTTTGGAATCCTGATTGCGTTGGTCAATCCGGTGCTGTTCGGGGTCACGCTGCCCTTGGGGTGGCGGCCAGTGTTCTGGATCCTCAATTGCAGTTTGTCCACGGCGGTGTGGATAGCTCAGTTTCAGTTTTTCACCTTGCTGATACGCTTTGCGCAGCGCGATTTCGTCATGCCGTCGGGGCTGTTTCATGCGGTGGCCGTCTTTGTGCTGATCTGGGTCAACTATGTCGTGCTTGTGTATTGGCTTGAGTTTCCCGAGTTGGAAACGATCACGATATGGGGCGAGATCCTGCGCTTTACGCTGATTGCGGTGGTTTTCGAGTTGATGATGGTGATCTTCATCCTGCCCAAATTCCCGCAGATTCAACGGGTGCAGTGGAACGGCGAAGAGATCGAGGACGGGTCGCTTTCGGCGGGCGGTGCTGTGCGATCACCGGATGCGGGGACGTCACCGGAGCTGGAAGTGCAGGATCGCCAGATCGCGCTTGAGGGGCTGCTCTATCTGAAATCGGTTGAGCATTATGTTGAGTTTGTCTTTCATGAGGGACGAGAGCTTTTGCGGGCTGCGCTACGCGATCTGACAGAACAGCTTGGGCCGGAACACGGCATACAAACGCATCGTTCTTATTGGGTGCGCCGCCAGGCGATTGACGGGCTGATCCGCCAAAACGGCCATCGGTTCCTCCGACTGAAGGACGGCACGGATATTCCGGTGTCGCGGACGCGGCGCAAGGAGGTGAGCGAGTGGATGCAGCGTTTTGGACCAGATTCGTAATGGGTTTGGCCCAAAAAAAAAGCCCGGGCCAAGCCCGGGCAAGTCCAACAGGGAGGTGCATGCGATAACCCGCACATGCAACGGGATGGGTGAACTTTAAATCTTCCTTCACAATACAACTTTGATCTGGCTCAAACGAGTATGGAATTCCATACAACGCATATGTTGTGACATTTAGGCCATGAGACGGTAGCCGCCCGACTCGGTCACCAGCAGGCGGGCGTTTGAGGGATCGGGCTCAATCTTCTGGCGCAGGCGATAAATATGGGTTTCCAGCGTATGGGTTGTGACACCCGCATTGTAGCCCCACACTTCGTGCAAGAGCACATCGCGCGCCACCACGCCTTCAGATGAGCGATAGAGAAACTTGAGGATATTTGTTTCCTTCTCGGTCAGACGGATTTTACGTTCATCTTCGGTCAACAACATTTTCATGGCCGGTTTGAAGGTGTAGGGGCCAAGCGAGAAGACCGCATCTTCGGACTGTTCATGCTGACGCAACTGGCGCGGATGCGCGCCAGAAGCACGGGAAACTTGAACGGCTTGGTCACATAGTCATTGGCGCCCGCATCAAGGCCGAGAATGGTATCGGAATCGCTGTCGTGGCCTGTGAGCATGAGAATGGGGGCTTTCACACCCTGCTTGCGCATCAGGCGGCAAAGTTCGCGCCCATCGGTATCGGGCAGGCCGACATCGAGGATGACCAGATCATAGATCGCCTCCTTGGCCCGCGTCATGGCTTCGGCGCCATTGGCGGCTTCGAAAACGTCAAAGTCTTCGGTCATGACGAGTTGTTCGCTGAGCGCCTCGCGCAGGTCTTCATCGTCATCGACGAGTAGTATCTTCTTGAGCTGTGCCACTTTTTCGGCCTCCTCATTGGCGTTAGCAACAGATGAGGTGGAGAGGCTGCGACAGCAAGATATGCTGCAATTCCCTCACGGCCTCGTGTAAAGGGAACGGCGAATGTTTCAAAATGCGCCGTTCAGATATAGGAAGACTACATGAGTTTTGCCCCGGATATTACAGAAACGCTGGCGCGTGCGCATGCTGACTTGCGTATGGGTGTGCCTGTTGTGTTGACCGGAGGGCAGGGCGAGGCGGTTTTGATGCTGGCGGCTGAGACACTTGATGCACAGCGGCTTGCTGACCTTCGGGCAATGGGCGGGGAGCCTCATCTGGCGATTACGGCGCGGCGGGCAGAGACATTAAAAGCGCGCGCCTATGATGGCGATCTGGCGCGGATAGCATTGCCTCTGGATGCGGGGCTTTCTTGGGTTTTGGCCGTGGCTGATCCGGCGGATGATCTCAAGGCGCCAATGAAGGGGCCGCTTCAGGCGGCGCGGGGCGGAGATGTGACGCTTCACCGGTTGGCGATTCGGCTGACCAAGACGGCGCGGCTATTGCCTGCGGCTCTGGTTATGGATTTGAGCAACGCGCGGGAATTCGCGGCAGAGAACAATCTGACGCTTGTAAGCGAGGCTCTGGCCGGTCCGGTGCTGCAAGCGTCTGCGGAGTTGCACCCGGTTGTGGCGGCGCGTCTGCCGATGGCGGCGGCAGAGGCCGGGCGGCTGCATATTTTTCGGCCCGAGGATGGCGGCGAGGAGCATTATGCAATCGAAATCGGGCGGCCTTCGCGGGATATGCCGGTTCTTGCGCGGTTGCATTCGGCCTGTTTCACCGGCGATGTGCTTGGCTCGCTCAAATGCGATTGTGGGCCGCAACTGCGCGGTGCCCTGGCGCAAATGGGGGCGGAGGGTGAAGGCGTGCTGCTCTATCTCAACCAGGAGGGGGCGCGGTATCGGGCTTGCCAACAAGATGCGGGCGTATTCCTTGCAGGATCAGGGGTTTGATACAGTTGAGGCCAACCATCGTCTGGGCTTTGAGGATGATGAGCGCGATTTTCGCATTGGGGCGCAGATTTTGCAGTCGATGGGATTTAGCGGGGTTCGGCTTTTGACCAACAACCCGCGCAAGATCGCGATGATGCAGGCGCATGGCGTGGATGTGGTTGAGCGTGTGCCATTGAAGGTGGGTGAGAGTGAGCATAACCGCGCCTATCTTGCGACCAAGGCCGCGAAATCCGGGCATTTGCTGTGACGCTAGCAGGTGCTGTCAGCCGCGATTTGGTTCTGACGCGCCGTGGTGTGCGATTTGCGGGGTGGTATCTGCCTTGTTCAATCGGTAAGGGGGGCGTGCGGACCGACAAGTGTGAAGGGGATGGCGCCACGCCTGTTGGTGCGCACCAGATTGTTGCGGTGCTTTATCGTCCTGACCGGCTTGCCCGTCCGAATGCCTGGGCCAAGGCGATCAGACCGGGAGATCTGTGGTCGGATGCGAGCGGCGAGGCTGAGTATAATCAGATGGTGCGGGCGCCCTATGGCATAGTCATGAAACGCTGCGGCGGGCCGATCCGCTTTATGACATTGTGTTGGTGACCGATTGGAATTGGCCGAAGGCCGAAGCGGGCAAAGGGTCGGCCATATTTCTACATCAGTGGCGGCGGCCCGGTTATCCCACGGAAGGCTGCGTGGCGTTTGCGCGCAGTGATCTGATATGGATTGCAGAGAGATTACAGGCCGGGACACGGTTGATCGTGCCGGAGGCGATGGCGGGGGTAGAATCAGCCGGGCACGCGATCGCCAAAAATGGCCGATCCGACGCGTATATGCGTAGCGCCAAGCGCAATGGCGCGTTCGAAATCACCGCTCATGCCCATTGAGAGACCAGTGAGGCCATTGCGGGCTGCGATTTTCGCCAGCAGGGCAAAATGCAGGCTGGGTTCTTCATCGGCGGGGGGGATGCACATCAGACCTTCGATTGGCAAATCCATGCTTGGCATTCAGCGATGAAGGAATCTGCATCGGCGGGCAGGATGCCGGCTTTTTGCGGCTCTTCGCCCGTGTTGACCTGAATGAAGAGGGCGGGGCAATGGCCATCTTCCTGGGCAATGCGGGCGATGCTTTTGGCGAGTTTGGGGCGGTCGACAGAATGGATTGCCTGGAACAGCTCGAATGCCTGACGGGTCTTGTTGGTTTGCAGGGGGCCGATCAGATGAACCCGTGCATCGGGGAATGATTCGCGGAAGGCGGGCCATTTTCCGGCGGCTTCCTGCACCCGGTTTTCGCCAAAAAGCCGATGACCCTGCTCCAGAACGGAACGCACGCGAGATTCGGGCTGAACCTTGGATACGGCGATGAGTTTGACCGAGCCGGGCGTGCGGTCTGCGTCAGCTTCGGCTTTGGCGATGCGGGTCTGAATTTCGGTAAGCGACATGGGCGGTCCTGTTTGATGGGTCGGGCTGAATGAACATCATCAGGGAACTAAAGAACAGGCCAAAAGAAAAGGGCAGGTCAAATGACCTGCCCTTCCTTATTGGATCGTTCGACTTCTGAATTAGAAGTTGAAGCGGATACCCATGTCATACATGGTCACGCCACCGGTAGCATTGGTGTCGTCACGTGCAACACCAGCTTCGAGCGATGCACCACCGCCGAGGCTGTGCGAAACAGCCAGACCGTAGGTTTCGCCACCGAGAAGGCCATCTTCCGAGGTGACAAATACGTCAACGCGGGTTGCCGCGCCTACGTCGATGTTACCATAGAGGCCGAATTTGCCGATGCCGTCGTTGTCAGCATATGCCAGGCCGATGTTTGCCGGGCCGATTTTGCCGCCAACGGTCAGAACAGCTTTGTCGCCACCAACCCATGCAGAGTCTTGGTAAGCAGCTGCAACGGTCCAGTCGTTGAACTTGTAGTTCAGTTGCAGAGCGGTCAGTTCGCCTGCGCCGCTGCCTGTGTGCGACAGGTGAGCACCGAAGTCGCCAGCCGAATACATGATTTCAACGCCGTTACCGCGAGCAGCACCGCCGCCGAGGCCGCCGTTACCTTTGGACGAGTAAGCGTCCCAACCCCAGTAGCCAGCGCCTTGGGTGTTGGTCACGAGGTTGGTGAAGCCGAGACCCGAGAGGCCGATACCAGCCGATTGAGTGCTCATGTAAAGGCCAGGCATTGCTTCGATAGCGCCGATGATGTTGCCAACACCGAGTTGGAAGCCGCCGGCTGCTGCGTAGAAACGCACGCCGTTGAAGCCACCGGGGCCGCCGTTAACGACGCCGCCGTTGAACGAGTCTTGCTCGTGGCGAAGACGCGCACCAAATTTCAGACCATTGTCTGCTTCGGTGGACATATCGATTTGCAGGCGAAGACGGCTGTAGACGCCGGATGTGAAGCCGTTGTCCATTGCGCCAAAACGGCCATAGCCGCTGAACGACACGTCAGCTGCGGCGACACTTGCAGTGGCGACGAGAGCGGTCGTTGCGAAGAGAATCTTTTTCATTTGGTTTCCCTCGGTTTTTCAGTCATGCGCCCAAAACGGGGAATCCGTAGTGGGTATAGGCCACTCTTTCGCTCCAATCGGGGGGGCATTGCAAGTCTGGCAGGTGGGCCATGCGCATAGGGGTCTGAAATTGGTGCAGCAATGCCACAGTTTCGACGTGCCCCTATGCAGTAAAGTGTTCGCAGCCCTGAAAACCGCAATTTGCCCGGGATCAAAGAGGTTTATCATAGGTCGATGGCGCGCGCGATAAAACCTTGCTCCTGTCGCATCGCTTGGGTAGGAGAGTATCAGAAGGGCAGGACCGGGGCAAAAACATGCAAACCTTGAACGCTTTCAAACTTCTGGCCGCTGGGCTGGTCGCGTTTACGCTGGCATCTTGTGGTGGCAGCGGGATGGGCTCGTTAGGGCAGGTCGGCTTTGGCGGCGCGCGGGATGCCGTCGATTCCGAGGATGATGAGGGCGCGCCGGTCATCGAAGGGCAAGGTGGGATGAGCCAGGTTGGCCAGACCTCGATCTTTGATCTCTTCAAGCGCAAAGATACCGGCACGAATGTCAAAGTGAACCGCTACTTGTGGAACGCGTCGCTTGATGTGCTGAACTTCCTTCCGGTGCAAAGCTTGATCCGTTCACTGGTGTGATCGTGATGGGCTATGGCACGCCGCCGGGTGGTGGACGGGCGTATCGTGCGACGGTCTATATCAAAGACCCGGCGCTGGACGCGCGCTCGCTCAATGTCGCG
>LLEQ01000110.1_pt1 | contig 9625 bp, 14 predicted proteins | sample 595901 | NCBI WGS metagenome assembly LLEQ01 (sample SAMN02919317, study PRJNA255460) | bioreactor metagenome | biome: chemostat; feature: culture 2012_25.3; material: sediment; isolation source: day86 25degC chemostat 2012 inoculated with Wadden Sea sediment taken from... | place: Germany: Bremen ... | reverse complement strand
TCGTCGTGAACCTGCAAGGCGATGCGCCGCTCACCCCTGCCTGGTTCGTTGAGGACCTCGTGCGGGCCTGCAAGCAAACCCTTGGGCCGAGCTTGCCACGCCGGTGCTGCGCTGTGAGGGCGAGATGCTCGCAAGCCTGATAGAGGATCGTCACCAAGGCCGCGTTGGCGGCACGACGGCGGTGTTCGGCGCAGGCAATCGCGGGATATATTTCTCGAAAGAGGTGATCCCCTTCACGTCGCAAGCCTATGGACCGCAAGACCCCACCCCCGTGTTCCATCATGTCGGCGTCTATGCCTATCGGCCCGATATTTTGCGCGCCTATCCGAGCTGGCCTGTCGGTCCGCTGGAGGTGCTGGAAGGGCTGGAACAGCTTCGCTTCTTGGAGAACGGCCGCGCGGTGCTGTGCGTTGAGGTCGAGGCGCGCGGACGTCAGTTTTGGGAATTGAACAACCCGTCGGATGTCGCACGGCTCGAGGCGATGATGCGCGAGATGGCGTTAGGTTGATCGCTTCCCGCTGTTAAGCGGAGAAGCGCTGAAGAATTTCGCAACAGTTTGGAAAAGCGTCGATCTGCGGCGGCGGATTTATTCCACCGCCCGTTGCGGTGGGTTGAAAGACGTCCCATAATCAGGCTTTATCATCAATGAATAACAGCAAGCTGGACGATATTCCGGCAGATTAGGTGAATGAGCATGAAACGCAAAGTGACCAAGGCAATTTTTCCGGTTGCAGGGCTCGGGACACGGTTTCTTCCCGCAACTAAGTCTATTCCAAAAGAAATTATGACCCTCGTGGATCGCCCGTTGATTCAATACGCAATTGATGAGGCGCGTGCGGCTGGCATTAAAGAATTTCTCTTTGTGACCTCGCGCGGCAAATCCGCGCTGGAAGATTATTTCGACGATGCACCAGAGCTGGAAAGCTCACTGCGCAAAAAAAAGGCAAGACGCAGATGCTCGAAGAGCTGAAGGCGACGAACATGGATTCGGGTGCGATCGCTTATGTGCGCCAGAACCGTGCTCTGGGCCTTGGCCATGCCGTTTGGTGTGCGCGCCGTCTGGTCGGCAACGAGAGCTTCGCCGTTATTCTTACGGATGACGTGATTGCGGCGGAAAAACCATGCCTCCAGCAGATGATGGAAGCGCATGAGGAAACCGGCGGCAATGTCGTTGCGGCAATGGAAGTTCCGGCTGACAAGGTCTCGTCCTACGGGGTGCTCGATATCGAAGAGGATATGGGCGCGATGGTGAAGGTCAAAGGCATGGTTGAAAAACCCGCGCCGGGCACCGAGCCTTCAAATCTCGCGGTGATCGGGCGCTATATCCTGACGCCGAACATCATGCGCAATCTGAACAAGAAGAAAGAGGGCGCGGGCGGCGAAATCCAACTGACCGATGCCATCGCAGAGGAAATCACTGCAGGCGAACCTGTTTACGGCTTCCGCTTCCGTGGTCAGCGCTATGATTGCGGCTCGAAAGCGGGCTTCTTGCAGGCAACCGTGGCCTTTGGCCTTGCCCGTGAGGATCTGCGCGGCGAGTTCTCGACCTATCTCGATGACGTTCAAGCGATGCGCAAGGCTGCGGAATAACGGAATGCAAAAACATGTCTTGGTGACGGGTGGTGCGGGCTATATTGGCTCGCACGCTTGTAAAGCCCTGAAAGCCGCAGGCTATACGCCCGTCACCTATGACAGCTTTGTCACTGGCTGGAAGCAGGCAGTGAAATTCGGCCCGTTGGAAGAAGGTTGCCTCACAGACCGCGCGCGGCTCGATGAGGTCTTTGCCAAATACCAGCCGTCGCCGTGATGCATTTCGCGGCGCTCTCGCTGGTGGGCGAGTCGATGGCAGACCCCGCAAAATACTGGCGCGGCAATGTCTTGGCCTCGCTGACACTGGTTGAAGTGGCGGTCGCGGCGGGGTGCCTAGATTTTGTATTTTCCTCGACCTGCGCCACCTACGGCGATCAGGATGGGGTGGTGCTCGATGAGAATACCCCGCAACGCCCGATCAATTCCTACGGTGCGTCAAAGCGCGCAATTGAGGATATTCTTCACAATTTCGGGGCCGCGCACGGCCTAAATTCGGTGATTTTCCGCTATTTCAACGTGGCAGGGGCGGATCCGGAAGGCGAGATTGGCGAGCAGCATATCCCTGAGACGCATTTGATTCCGCTGATGCTGGATGCAGTTGATGGCCGCCGCCCTGCGCTGACCGTCTTCGGCTCTGATTACGCGACTCCCGATGGCACCTGCATCCGCGATTATGTCCATGTCTCCGATCTCGTCGATGCGCATGTGCTGGGCTTGAAGTGGCTTGAGGCTGGCAAAGGGTCGACCGTGTTCTGCCTTGGCTCGGGTAACGGGTTTTCGGTGCGCGAAGTGGTTGCCCGCTCGAGCGAGGTGACCAATCGCGAGGTGCCGATTATCGAGGGTGATCGCCGCGCAGGCGACGCGGCTGTGCTGGTCTCGGGCTCCGCCCGGGCGCAGAATGTGTTGGGATGGAAACCAGCGCGATCCGAACTCTCAACGATGATCGCAGACGCGTGGCGCTGGCATCAGGCCGGAGATTATGAATACTGACCGATAAGGGGCAGGAGATCGGGCGCGGATGCTCAAAATCAGAGAGTTACGGGAAAGATATCGACTGCGCCTTAAGCGCAAGCGGCTCCTGTGGCGTGCGTTCCGCAAGCGTGGCCAACTGGCCCTTGTCAGCAAAAAGCCAGAGATCCCGCAGGGTGCGATCCTTGCCTGCGCCGTGATGCGCAACGAGGCCGTGCGCCTGCCGTATTTTCTCCAGCATTACCGCGCGCTCGGAGTGGATCATTTCCTGATTGTGGACAATGGAAGCGAGGACGGTAGCGCCGAGATCCTCGCAGCGCAGCCGGATGTGACGCTCTGGTCGACCCGTTCGAGCTATCGTCTCTCGCGGTTTGGCGTGGATTGGATCACGTGGTTGTTAATCCAATATGGGGAAGGGCATTGGTGCCTCACCGTCGATGCGGATGAAATCCTGATTTACCCGTTCCATGAAACGCGCCCGTTGCAAGCGCTGACGGGATGGCTTGAGGCGCGGGGTCAGATCGCGTTTCCGGCAATGATGCTGGATCTCTACCCGAAGGGGCCTGTGAGCGGCGCGCTCTATCAGGCTGGGCAGGACCCGTTTGAGATTTTGCAGTATTTTGACTCTGGGAATTATACGATCCGTCGGCAAAAAAAACTGAAATCCCTTTGGATTCAAGGCGGCCCGCGCGCCCGAACCTTTTTTTTACGGATCGCCCCCCGCCGCGCGCCGACGCTGTCAAAAATCCCGCTGGTGAAATGGTCGCGCGGGTTTGCCTATCTGAACTCGACCCATTCCTTGCTGCCGCCCCATCTCAATCAAACCTATGATCGAACCGGTGGCGAGGCAATTTCTGGCGTGCTGCTGCACACCAAATTTCTGCATACGATTGTTGAAAAATCTGCGGAGGAAAAGCGCCGTCGCGAGCATTTCGGCGCGCCGGAGGATTTCGATGGTTATTATGATCGCCTGATCGCAGATCCCGATCTCTCGCATCCGCATTCTGCCCGCCTAACGGGCTGGCGGGGTCTTGAGGCGCGGGGCCTGATGTCGCGCGGTGGCTGGATCTGATCTCTGATTGTATCCCTATGAGATACAAATGTTTACCTCTTCTTCTGAACCGCATATCTTGCTGAAGAATACGCAGCACATGTCAGGATGTGAATGCGAGATGAACTGGGGGGAGCGGTTTCCGATTTCGGAACACTTAACCCAGTCTTCAGCTTGAGCGGGCAAATCTTGGCAGAGCTGCAGCCAGAGGGATACGGGGGGGCGACTATTGGGTCTCAGGACACAAATTCAACTACGGCGAGAGCGGCGTCGGCGCCAGTTTCAGGCGTTTCGAAAACGTCGGGATCTGCGCTGTGTCGTGGATCGCACGCCGGAGATTAAGCCCAAAGATGTTCTCGTGTTTGCGACCCTGCGCAACGAGCGGATTCGCTTGCCGTATTTCCTGCGCTACTACCGTCAGATGGGGATCAAGCACTTCCTGATCGTCGATAATGATAGCGACGATGGTTCGCGGGAGTATCTCGCAGAGCAGGTGGATGTCTCGCTCTGGACGACGGAGGCCTCCTACAAGGCCTCGCGCTTCGGGATCGATTGGATGAATTGGCTGCTTCGCAAGCACGGGCATGGCCATTGGACATTGACCGTCGATCCTGATGAATTCTTCGTCTATCCGTTCTGCGATACCCGCCCGATCACGGCCTTGACCGATTGGCTCGATACCTATGATATGAGGTCGTTCTCGGCGTTTTTGCTGGATATGTATCCCAAGGGGCCGATTGATGCGGTGCCCTATGTCGAGGGCCAGAACCCGTTCGAGATCGCGTGCTGGTTTGACCCCGGGAACTACGTGATATCGCGAAACCATTACTTCCAGAATCTCTGGATCCAAGGTGGGCCGCGTGCCCGCATGTTCTTTGCGGATGATCCGTCGGCGGCGCCGTCACTCAACAAGATCCCGCTGGTGAAATGGCACCGCAGCTATACCTATGCCAGCTCTACCCATATGTTGCTGCCGCGGGGCCTGAATATGGTTTACGATGATTGGGGCGGGAAAAAGCCTCTGGCTGCCTGCTCCATGCGAAATTCCTCTCGCCTTTGACGGCCAAGGTCTCGGAAGAATTGGAGCGCCGCGAGCATTATGCGGGGTCACGTGAGTATAAAGCCTATTTTGCGGAGCTTTCAACTGAACCCGATCTGTGGTGCAAATGGTCTGAGAAATATATCAACTGGCGACAACTCGAAATTCACGGCTGATCTCCAAAGGAAATTGGGCGTAGGGGGTTTTCCGATGACCGTTGGTTTCATCATGATGTGCCATGATGCGTTCGACCGCGCCGCCAAGTGGCCCGGTTCTGGGCGGAATCGGGTGCGCCCGTTGTCGATCCACGTGGATAAGCGCGTCGGTGATAAACCTTATAGCGAGTTTACCAAAGCGCTGAGCGATCTAGAGAATGTATCGTTCTGCGCGCGGTTTAAATGCGAATGGGGCACGTGGTCGCTGGTGCAGGCCGCACAGGCAGGGGCAGAGCAGATCCTGACGCGCCATTCCGACGTACGCCACGTCTTTCTGGCGTCTGGTTCCTGTCTCCCGCTGCGGCCTGTCGCCGAATTAAACGCCTATCTGGATGCCCGCCCCCTATACCGATTTCATCGAGAGCGTCACGACAACCGAGGTGGGTTGGACAGTCGGTGGGATCGACATTGAGCGGTTCACGCTGCGTTTCCCGTTCTCGTGGAAAAAAAACAGCGCCGGTTGTTTGATCGCTATGTCGAAATTCAGCGTAAGTATAAGTTCCGCCGCCGGATCCCTGATGGCATCGTGCCGCATCTTGGCTCGCAATGGTGGTGCCTGACGCGGCAGACCCTCTCTGCGATTTTGGAAGATCCGGATCGGAAATTGTATGATGCCTATTTCAAGCGCGTCTGGATTCCTGACGAGAGCTATTTCCAAACGCTTGCGCGGCTGTATTCCACCTCGATCGAGAGCCGATCCCTGACGCTGTTCAAGTTCGATTATCAGGGTAAACCCCATATTTTCTACGACGATCATATGCAGCTTCTGCGCCGATCCGATTGCTTTGTGGCACGGAAGATCTGGCCGCAGGCGGATAAGCTCTACAAGACCTTCCTGACGCGCAGCGCGGGGCCTGTGCGCGGTGGCGAGCCCGATCCGACCAAGGTTGATCGGCTGTTCTCGAAGGCGGTCGAGCGGCGTATGAAGGGACGTCCTGGCCTGTACATGCAATCGCGTTTTCCGCAGCGCGACCGCGAGAATGGGAAAACCTCCGCGCCCTATTCAATTTTTCAGGGGTTCTCAGACATCTTCGAGAACTTTGAAGGCTGGCTGACCAAAGCAGTTGGGGCACGTGTGCATGGGCATCTCTATGCGCCGGAGCGCGCCGAATTTGCGGGCGGGGAGACGGTGTTCAACGGCGGGCTGATTGACAGTGCGAAGTTGCGGGATTACTCGGCCCGCGCCTTCCTCACGAATTTGATCTGGAACTCGCGCGGCGAACGGCAATGCTTCATGTTCTCGCCCCGCGATACCCAAAATATTAACTGGTTCACGCGACCGATCCCCATGCCCAAATCTCGGTGATCACTGGGGCTTGGGCGGTGCCGTTGTTCCGGTCCAATTTGAACTTCGCTGAGATCCGCCGAGAAGCAGCGCGCCTGCAACGGATCGAGTTGGCGCATGTCGATATTCTGCGCTCGATGTATGTGAAGGCACGGGTGCGGATCTGGACGGTGGCGGAATTCATTGAAAGCCCATGGAGCCTTTGCAAGCCATCATTGACGAGATCAACCCGCGCGCGACGCGTCGCCTCTCGGAGGTGCCACAGCTTGTGGATCTCAGCGGGTTTGGGCAGTTCTTGCAGAACCTCAAGAACCAAGGGATGCAGCCCCGCCTGATGGGTGATTTTCCTGTGGACGACGATCCGCGCCCGATCAATACGCGGCGCGGGCGCCCCTATCTGGTGAAATGAAATATGGCGGCCCGAGGCCGCCATATTTATATCTTGGGGGATGTGGCTGACAGATCAGGCCACTTGCACGCCCTGCACCTCTGTGAGGACGGCATGGAGAGCGGACGGGTCGGTATTGGCGCGCAGCTTCGCGCAAGTCTCCGCGCTGCGCATCGTACGCGACACCAGGGCAAGCGCCTTGAGATGCTCGACCCCCCGAATCATTGGGCGCAAACAAAGCGAAGATCAGATCGACCGGCTGACGATCCACCGCATCGAACTCCAACGCCTTCTCAAGCCGCAAGAACACGCCAATGACAGAGGAGAGCCCGTGCAAACGCGCATGCGGCAAAGCTACACCATGCCCAACGCCCGTTGGCCCGAGGCTTTCGCGCTCTTGCAATGCGTCAACGGTTTGGGTCGCATCCAGCCCGTAGGCTGAATGCGCGATGTCGCCGAGGTCCTGAAACAGGCGCTTCTTGCTCGTGACATTGGCCAACACCTTGACGGCGCTTGGCTGAAGCAGGTTTGAAAGCTGCATGTGTCCTTACATTTCCGCGCCCGTCTGGGCACTCATTTGATGCTACGAGGGTCAATCCAGCCCACATTGCCGTCGGGACGGCGATGGACAACGTTAACCCCACCATGTTTTTCGTTTCGGAAAACGAGCATCTCGGATCCGGCAAGTTCCATCTGCATCACAGCCTCGCCAACCGACAATGTGGGGACCTTGGTCTCCATCTCGGCAACGATCACTGGTGCGAGGCTCGTGCCTTCATCCTGCGACTCTTCGTCTTCTGACGCGAGCACATAGCTGGGCTCGGAGCCGAATTCAACCGGTTCGCTGCGTTCGCGGTGGTGATCCTTCAGGCGGCGCTTGTGGCGACGAAGTTGCTTATCCATCTTCTCGCGGCAGGATTCAAAGGCGGCGTAAACCTCGTCGGCATGGCCGCGTGCTGCCGCATTCAGCCCCGTTGAAAGGTGAACGGTGGATTCGCAGATGAACTCATGGCCGTTTTTCGAGAAGATCACGACTGCATCGGTCGGACGCTGGGAGTATTTCTCCACCGTCTCGCCTAGCTCGGTCTTCACATGGGTTTGCAGGGCCTCGCCAATGTCGAGTTGCTTGCCGCTGATTTGATACCGCATGGTTCCTCCTTCAGGTATTTGACTCGATCCCGCCGTTGATGGGGGTCGCGCCGGTTGAAATCTTGGAAGGGTTTGCGTGGCGGACCACCCGCGCCGAAGCCACTCCCTTACGGGGGGCATCGGGGCAACGCTGAAAGGGTGGCACGATGATTACGCATTGATCCAATTGGCTCCCATCCGAGGCGGGATGTCAACGGAATTTGCGGTCACATCCTCGCGCGAGCGGAAATTCTCTCAAACATCGCGCGGGGCTAACTTGGGCGGATTAAAGGATTTTAAAGCCTTCGCGAGGTAAACGCGGCGCACGTTCTCATCGCGCACGACCTCGTCACGTGTGCCGGACATCAGCACCTTCCCATCGTGCAAAATATAGGCACGATCGACGATCTCCAAGGTTTCGCGGACATTGTGATCGGTGATCAATACCCCCAGACCACGGTCTTTGAGTTGGCTCACGAGATCGCGGATCTCGGCGACGGCAATCGGATCAACGCCGGCAAAGGGCTCATCCAGCAAAAGATATTTCGGATCAGCGGCAAGACAGCGCGCGATTTCTACGCGCCTGCGTTCCCCGCCCGACAGCGCCAAAGCAGGCGCTTGCCGGATGTGGCCGATTGAGAAATCCCCCCAGAAGTTCTTCAAGCCGCTCGCGGCGCTTATGCGGCTTGTCCTCGCAAATTTCCAACACCGCCATGATATTGTCTTCGACAGAAAGCCCGCGGAAGATCGAGGCTTCTTGCGGCAGATACCCGATCCCGAGGCGCGCGCGGCGATACATCGGCAGGCCTGTTACATTGCGCCCGTCGATGGTGATTTCACCCGCATCGGGCATGATCAGCCCCGCGATGTTGTAAAAGCATGTGGTCTTGCCGGAACCGTTCGGCCCCAAAAGCGCCACCACCTCGCCGCGCCCGAGCGAGATCGACACATCGCGCAGAACCAGCTTTTTGCGGTAACTTTTACGGATATTTTTGACCATAAGCCCCACAGAAGCGGCGCCGTCTTGCGTGGTCATCTGGTCGCGCGGCATCACTTACTCCTCGGCTGCAACACCGTGCGGACGCGGCCCGCCATGGTGCCCGTGCCTGTCGTCAGGTTGACGGTGAGACTTTGGCCCGCCATCACATTTTTACCCTGCGTCAGCAACACATCTCCGGTGAGAACTACCGTCGAAGTGCCCAGCGTATAGACGGCCTCGCGTGCTTCGGCGGCCTCGGTTGCGGAGACCAGCGTCACCCCACCCGATGCCCGAAGCTCCGAGATATCGGAGTTGGTTTCACCATATTCCACAAGCACCTGCCCCGCAGAGAGCCGCATGTCGCCTTGGCCGATCAGCACATTGCCGGAGAAGGTTGCGATGCCAGTGCTCTGATCGACGGTGAGGTTATCGGCCGTGATCTCGACAGGCGCTGTGCTATCGCCGCGAATGCCGCCAAACGCGATCTGCTGCGCCAAGGCTGCGCTTGCGGGGGACGATCAAGGCGATGAGCATCGCCGCAGGAAGGATCGCTGCGAGATGGCGCAGCGGTCGGGGGATCAGGCGGGAGAGAAGCGGATGGCTGGTCATGATGTCCTCATTTCGCCGGATCATATATCAGTTTCACCCCGTTCGTGAAACGCAGAACATGGGAATCGCCTTCCGGCGTGAGCGTCATTGCGCCCGCAGTCAGTGTTCCGAACGGGGCTGTTCCCGCGATCTCGCTGGGCGCGGTCATTTCCCCTTGCTCGGCACTGCCTCGCACCGTGGCGGTGTTGAACGAGAAGCCTGTCGACGTTGTTATATCGACGCTTCCATCCAAGGTAATCTCGCCAGTGGCGGGATCAATCGCGCCCGTTTTTGAGGCCAGCCGGGCACTGAAGCCGGAAGGGGGCGTCCAGCGTGGCGACGAGGTCCATCGCCTTGGGCTCGCCCGCCGCATCTTCGCGCGCCTCGGCGGCA
>LLEQ01000109.1_pt1 | contig 9644 bp, 15 predicted proteins | sample 595901 | NCBI WGS metagenome assembly LLEQ01 (sample SAMN02919317, study PRJNA255460) | bioreactor metagenome | biome: chemostat; feature: culture 2012_25.3; material: sediment; isolation source: day86 25degC chemostat 2012 inoculated with Wadden Sea sediment taken from... | place: Germany: Bremen ... | reverse complement strand
GGGTGGGGGCTTTGTCGTTCATCGTTTTCCTTACCAGTCACGAAGGCGGCGGGGACGGGCGCGGGTTGGTCCGGGCCGCGAGTTCCATGGAGTCAGTGGCCGATTTGTTGTGCTGCTTGGCAGGCAGTTTCGGCGTGTTCCAGTTCCAACATAGAATGCGCGAGGTGGAAGCGCGACTGCAACAGCGACTTGAGGTCATTTCGCACCGTTTCGGGATTTGCGCCCGGTGATATGACGACATGGGCCTCAAGCGCGGCCTCGTGTTCCTGCATTTTCCAGAAGTGGACGTGGTGCAGGGAGGTTACGCCGGGCGTTGCTTCCATCGCTGCGATCAGGTCTGCCAGATCTGTGTCTTCGGGCGCGCCCAGCATCAGAACGCGGATCACCGGGCGGATTCCGAGAAAGCTGTGCCACAGGATATAGGCCGCTATGAAAAGCGTGACGATGGGGTCGATCAGGCGCCAGTCATAGAGCAGGATCAGCGTGCCCGCGACGATCACCGCGATTGAGCCCATGGCGTCAGCGACGTTGTGCAGGAAGGCGGCCTTCATGTTCATCGACTCTTTGGAAAGGCGAAAGATCAGCAGCGGTGGCCGTGTCGATGACCAGTGCCAATCCGGCAACGGCAACCACGATCCAACCTTCGACCGCCGTGGGATTGAACAACCGCTCAACACCTTGGGCGGCGAGGTAGAGCGCGATGACAATGAGGGTGGTGTAATTGACCATCGCCGCGACCACTTCTGCGCGGCCATAGCCGAAGGTCATACCGGCATCGGCGGGGCGGCGGGCGATTTTGCGCGCCCAAAAAGCGATGACCAGAGACAGGGCATCCGAAAGGTTGTGAATCGCGTCGGCAATGAGCGCGAGCGAGCCGGAGATCACCCCGGCGATGATCTGGGCCACGGTAAGCGCGAGGTTGACGGCGATGGCAAAGCCGACGCGTTTGTCGCCCGCCAGATCATCGGGCAGGGCGTGGGAGTGGTTGTGATCGTGGGGCATGTAGTGCCTTCTACAGGGTTGGCCGTGTCTTGCCAGAACCTTTTACGGGTTAGCGCGGATCACATCGGCGAGGCGGCGCGCGATTTCGGCGCTGCCTTTGAGAGAGGGGGGGTGGATACGGTCGACGGCATGAAAGCTGAGATCGCCAGAGGGGACCAGATCGGTGATTGGGTGGAAGAAGATGCCGCGGTCCAGCGCGGCGAGGCGGGCGAGGCGGGCTTCCAGCTCATCACCTTCGTCCTTGCAGTTCTCGATTGGGGGTGTCGAAGCCGGGGCTGCGCAGGTAGCCCAAATAGAGCACGCGCGCGCCGGATTTTCGAATTTTGGAGACGAGGCCGGGGATGACGCCTTTGCGCCCGTTCTTGGCGATCATGCGGTTGATTTTGCGCTCGCAATTGTTGCAGCCGCAGCCGAGCCAGACATCGTTGCCGCCGCCATTAACGATCACCCAGTCCCAATCGCCTTCGCGAAATTGGCGCGGGATCGACAGACCCATCGCGCCGGTTATTGGCAAATTATAGATCATCCGTGCGCCAGCGACCGAGTTGTCTTTGACCGGGGTTTTCAGAAATTGTTCGAGCCGATTGGCGATGCCACGCCCCGAAATGGAATGCGACGCGATCAGAGAATCGCCGATCACAAGGATGCGCGGGGCGCTGGATTGCTCCTGAGCCAGGGATTGCATTGGCGACAGGAGAACTGCGGCCAGAAGGGGGAGCAGGAATTTCCAGGGCATCATTAGATGGTCTCGTCTCGCGAAGGGAGCGTTGCGGCCAGCATAGGGGTGGATGGTTTTGGAACGATTCTCAAGTGTGAAGGAAGTGATTTTTCTGCGAAAAATTGCAAGAGGGGGCATTGTGGTGTCAATGTGCCTCGGCCCAGTTTAGCCCTTGGCCCGCATCGACCGTCAAGGGCACGTCGAGATGCACGGCGGGGTGGGCGGCGGATTCCATCACCTCGCGGGCGGTGTCTATGAGGGTTGCGGCGGCGTCTTTTGGCACTTCGAACAGCAGTTCATCGTGGACCTGCAAAAGCATGCGCGCGGGCTGACCCTTGATCGCGTCGGGCATGCGGATCATGGCGCGACGGATTACATCGGCGGCGGTGCCTTGGATCGGTGCGTTGATCGCGGCGCGTTTGGCGAAGCCGGCGCGGGGGCCTTGGCGGCAGTCTCAGGCGTGTGAATCTTGCGGCCAAAGAGGGTTTGGACATAGCCATGTTCCTTGGCGAATTCGACGGTGGCGTCCATATAGGTGCGGATGCCGGGGAAGCGTTCAAAATAGCGGTCGATGAAGCCCTGGGCCTCGGAGCGCGGGATGCGCAGGTTGCGCGCCAAACCAAAGCCGGAAATACCATAGATCACGCCGAAATTGATCGCCTTGGCACGGCGGCGAATGTCGGGTGTCATTTCCTCCATCGGCACGTCGAACATCTCCGAGGCGGTCATGGCGTGAATATCCTGCCCGGCGCGAAAGGCTTCTTTCAGGGCGGCGATATCGGCGACATGGGCGAGAATTCTGAGTTCAATTTGGGAGTAGTCGAGCGAAACCAGCACATTGCCCGGCTCGGCGATGAAGGCTTCGCGGATGCGGCGGCCTTCTTCGGTGCGCACGGGGGATGTTTTGCAGGTTGGGGGTCTTTTGAGGCGAGGCGGCCAGTGGAGGCGCCAGATTGCAGGTAGGAGGTGTGAACGCGGCCAGTTGCAGGATTGATGTGTTCTTGCAACGCATCGGTGTAGGTGGATTTGAGTTTGCTGAGTTGGCGCCAATCAAGCACGCGGGCAGGGAGGTCATGACCTTCGGCGGCGAGGTCTTCGAGCACGTCTGCACCTGTGGCGTAGGCACCGGTCTTGCCCTTTTTGCCACCTTCGAGCGACATTTCGTCGAACAGGATTTCGCCCAGTTGTTTGGGAGAGCCAACATTGAAGTTGCGTCCGGCGAGATCGTGAATTTCTGCCTCAAGCCCGGCCATTTTCTGCGCGAAGGCGTTGGACATGCGGCTGAGCACGTCGCGATCAACCAGAATGCCGTGCATCTCCATCTCGGCCAGAACCGGCACGAGGGGGCGTTCGAGGGTTTCATAGACGGTTGTAACGCGCTTGCGGTGGAGTTGCGGTTTGAAAATCTGCCAGAGGCGCAAGGTGATATCGGCGTCTTCGGCGGCGTATTTCACCGCTTCATCAAGCGGAACGCGATCAAAGGTGATGGCGGATTTTCCCGCGCCGAGCAGCGATTTGATCGGGATGGGTTTGTGATCGAGATATTGATCCGAGAGCGCGTCCATGCCGTGATTGTGGATGCCGGAAAACATCGCGTAGGACATCAGCATGGTGTCGTCGATCGGCGCGATGTTGACCCCGTGGCGGGCAAAAATCTTGGCATCGTATTTCATGTTCTGACCGATTTTGAGGATCGCATCATCCTCAAGAATGGGTTTCAGGATGGCGAGGGCTTCCTGCGTGCTCATCTGGCCCTCGGCGAGTTTGTCGGAGCCGAAGAGGTCATCGGAAGCACCGTCTTTGTGGATCAGCGGGATGTAGCAGGCATCGCCCGGTTCGACGCAAAGCGAAATGCCGACCAGTTCAGCGCGCATTTCATCAAGCGAGGTGGTTTCGGTATCGACAGCAACATAGCCGCGTTTGTGGATCAGAGCGATCCAGCGCTCTAACCCGGCGGCGTCGCGGATGTGTTGGTATTTTTCGGGGTTTCGATGGGGGGCATTTCGGGCATTGCGGCGTTAGCGCCAGCGGCCCCCGGTGCAGGTTCGGGGATGGCGGGAGTTTCGACGCCCATGCGGTCGGCGATGCGTTTGGAGAGCGTGCGGAATTCCATCGCGGCAAGGAAGGGCAGCAGCGCGTCGGGGTCGGGATCTTGAACTTCAAGCTCATCAAGGGTGAAGTCGAGGGTCATGTCTTCTTTGAGTTGGACAAGATCGCGCGACATGCGGATTTGATCGGCATTGTCGATCAGGGTTGCGCGGCGTTTGGGTTGTTTGATTTCGTCCGCACGTTCCAAAAGCGAGTTGAGATCGCCGTATTCGTTGATCAGGAGAGCGGCGGTTTTGATGCCGATGCCGGGCGCGCCGGGGACGTTGTCGACCGAATCCCCAGCCAAAGCCTGAACATCGACGACGCGTTCGGGAGGGACGCCGAATTTGGCGATGACGCCGTCGCGGTCGATGCGGGCGGATTTCATCGGGTCGAGCATTTCAACGCCGCCGCCGACAAGCTGCATCAGGTCTTTGTCAGATGAGATGATGGTGACGCGGCCCCCTGCCTCGCGGGCTTGAACGGCGAGGGTAGCGATGATGTCGTCGGCCTCAAATCCCTCAACCTCTTTACAGGCGATGTTGAAGGCGCGGGTGGCGTCGCGCGTCAGCGGGAATTGCGGCACGAGGTCTTCGGGCGCGGGGGGGCGATTGGCCTTGTATTGATCGTAAAGTGTGTTGCGAAAGGTGGTGCCGGAATAGTCGAAGATCACGGCGGCATGGGTGGGGGCATCGTCGCCCTTGGCGTCCTCGACGAATTTGAACAGCATGTTGCAAAAGCCCGCGACCGCGCCGATGGGCAGACCATCGGATTTGCGGGTCAGCGGGGGGCAGGGCATGATAGGCGCGAAAGATGAAAGCCGAGCCGTCGATCAGGTGCAGGTGGCAGCCTTTGCCGAATGACATGATGTGGTTCCCCCGGTTGGTTGGGGTCATATGTCGCATATGGGCGGGGAGGCCGCCAGTGGGTTTGGGGGAAAGTCGTGGTTGGATGTAGGGCGGTAGGAGCGGCGGGCCGAAATTATGGGTGCTTCGGAAAGCATGCAAAATTGAGGGAAAAATTTGTCGTTGCAGTTAGCTAATGTTGAATTGGCGCCGCGACGATACACATGTATCGTATCCTTTTGATAGAATGGGCTTAGTGACTATTTCATGAAGCAAAAAGGTCGCGAATCTAAGGAAACTAAAGAGAAAACCGTTGTCCATTTTGTTCATGGAACATGGCCGTATGGACCGTTCAGGAGAAGCTCTCCTCCGAACAAGACTGCATGGTTTGAAGATGGTTCAGAGGTGCAAAAATCAATTGAGAGCAAGGTTGAAGGTGACGTTGTCTACACTCGCTTTTCTTGGTCCGGTAAAAACTCGTTTAAGTCCCGCGAGACCGCAGTTCTCGAGCTTGAAAAGCATTTTGTAGAAAGCAAATTGAAATACCCAAACGCTAAGCATGTTTTTGTGTCTCATAGTCACGGCGGGACTATATGCACCGATTTTCTGAAGTTCAAAAATGGAAACTCATGCCTAGAAAACCTTGAGGCTGTGGTATGTCTTTCTACACCTTTTACATATTTGATGAAGCCGAGGAGCGGAAATGACAATCATAATATTATTTTCTCGCTGGCATTGTCGAGTGTTGCCGTGGCAGCTTTATATTATTTCTTCGGGCTACGTTTATTGGAACATTATGGTGTAATAATTGCAACCTTAGCTACCATATTAATTCCCATTTTGGTCACAGCGGCGCTGCATTTTGGAACATATTCATTCAAATCATTATACACAGGATGTGGGATTAAAGACCCGCCGCCGATTTTCATTCTGCGGGCGACAAGGGACGAGGCTGCATTGGTAACTGGCTCGTGCAGGGCATCAATCAACTGATGAAATTACTTTTCGAAGCGTCGGAGGGATTTCATGGCTTTACGCTACTGCGCGCTGTCGCCTTTAGCGGTTTTCTCTTCTTCGGGCACCATTTGATGTCTACAATTTTTGAAGAAGCGGCTCTCAATGCACTTGGTAATTTTTCGCTGGGTTTATTGATATTCGTCTTCTTAACTGCATCCGCAGGAACATTTTACCTGACCAGTTTCGCACTTGTCGCACTGTCCACGGGGTTCTCAAATGTCCTACTGTGGTTCCATCACACAGTTGAGGTTGACGCGGTACCCCCCCTTGAGACTCCCGTAGTGTTCAAATCCTATTCCGATTTAGCAGGCCTAACGCCATCGTCTTTGCGGCACGGTATATATGACATGCCCGAGGTTAGAGCTGACATAGCTTCGGTAATCAATGCAGTGGTCCGAAAGAAAAGTCCTAAGCTAACTGGTGGCTTTGAAATACCGCAATGAAAGTGCTGCCCTGCGAAACGGACAACACTCCAATCGGATCAAGCTCTTCAGACTTTGCCTTCGAAATCCTTGTGGATCATCTTGGCATCGCAATAGGGGCATTCGACCCAGCCTTGGTCGCGCGAGATCTGCATCCAGATACGGGGATGGCCAAGCGCGCCTTCGCCGCCATCACACGACACACGGTAGCTATCAACGATCTTGGTTTCTGGAGCTTTGGTGACCATGCGAGCCGTTCCTTCCTGGGTGGATCTAATCGCGGATGAATATGGGCGATTGCGAGGGCGGGGGGCAAGACCGCCTGTGTGGTATCAATCGGCGTAAAGAAATTCTGTCTCTGCAATCTCGAGCGCCTTGTCGTGGCTGATTGTGAGGAAGTTCTGCAAGGCGTCGGCGTTCACTTCGGGCGGTTCTGACTCGCGCATCCGGTTGTAATTGGCAAAATCGGAATCGCGGATTTGATCGCTTTCGAATGTCATGTCACCGCGAATGGTGGGCAACAGACGATCGAGGGTTTCCTGTGGCGTTTTTTTTCGCCCGCAAGCCCGACACGCATGGAGTGGCCGATGAGGTATTCGTCGGAGAAGTTGCAATCAACCTCCAACAGTCGCGTGACAGAGCGATCAGCGCAGAAATCATGCAGGAGATCGAGGTTGGAAGGGTCAAGGCAGATGATCAGCCGGTCGGTGTCGTAATAGTCAAATAACATGCGCATCAGCGCGCGGCGGTGGCGGTGGCGCTTGCCCATGGTGGATTGGATGCCGCCGAGGTCGGGTAGTACCGTCGCCTCTTCGTTGAAAAGATATTCGATGCAGGGGATATTCGTCATATGGCGGATGCGATCGACCAGCCGCTTGGCGACGTGCCATTTCTTGCACACGATAATCAGCAGTTCGCGTTCGCGCCCCAGCGTGCTTTCAGTCTCCCAGAAGCGGGTTGCGAAACGCCGCCCGATCCGGCCACGACCGGTGAGGAATTTGAACAGCGAGCGGCCTTCGTTGGAGATTTTGAAATCCCAGCCACGGGTGGCATAGAGCAGGCCGAGGCGGCGTTTGAGTTCGTGGGCTTCGGGCTGATCTTGCGGGCAAACAGGAAATCCTGACTGAGCAACAGATCGTAGTGATCGTTATAGAAGGTTACCGGCATGCCATAATCGGTGAACATCAGGAAGGTGAGGGCGCGCGAGCGGATTTCGTTTTCGGGCACCAGATGGCGCACGAGAGTTTGAAAGAAGGTCTCGTCGGGAATCCAGGTGGTGCGGAAGAAGCGCATCACGTCGCGGCGGCGCTTGGAGAAGTCGAGAATCCACTCGATCGTGCGGCGACGCAGGCACCACCATTGAGAGCCGATCATCACCTGAATGTCATCGGGGATTTTGCGGGTCAGGCCGAGCCGCTTTTGCACCTCGAACATCGCGTAGAACAGGCGCTTTTGGGTGCGTTCGTTGAGCCAGTGGCGATAGATCAGCCGCTCTTCCTTCCAGCCGGTCTTGATCCAGTCGCTTTCGAAGTAATCGAAGCTTTCGATATAATCGACATCGGCCCGGTCGAGGAATTCATGGGCGTATTCGGCGGATTTGATCGCCATGCAATCGCCGGAGAGCATGTAGAAATGGGTGGCGCGCGGGAAGGCTTCGACGGCGGCTTCGACGGCGTTGAGGGTGGCTTGTACCAGCGACCATTCCCCCCAACCGCATTTGATGCGCTTTTTGGCGAAAGGTCACATTCGGGTTGCTGTCGAGCGCGTCGTGGATCTGTTGAAACATTTCTGGCTTGGCGCTGGCATCGAAATGAATCGACATATAGTCGCCCACCGCCGTCAGACGCTCGGCCTGCTTGATGATCGCTTCCGGGTCTTTGTGGCATAGCAATATGAAGGCGATTTTTGCCATTTAAGAAACGTTTCGCTCCGTCAGCCCCGTATTGTTTACCTTGATAGGGTGAATAGCGCCTGAATAAACCAACTTTGTAAGGATTGGGCCAAAACGGCGCAGGCAGGGTGGCGCGACGGGCACGCCCCATGAGGTGACAAGGGTACGGGACAGAAGAACATGAAAACAGTATTTGTTTAGGATTTTTTTTCAATTGCTATAAGCCTAGTAAGAACAAGAACAAAGGCAGTAGGAGGCGGTTTTCATGGGGTTTCCCGGAACCTGGATGACGAAGAGCGAGAGCGTTGTCTATCGCGTGGTGCCCAAATGCGCCTGTTCGACCATTGGTCAGATCATGTATTTTTCCGATCATGGCGAATTTTTCGACGGTGATATCCACGATGCCAAGGGTGGCATGCACAAATGGGCGCTGGAAGAGAGCCAGCCGCTTATCAATGCCAATGTGAAGACCCACAGTTCGTATGCCTTCACCTGCGTGCGCAATCCCTATACCCGCGTTCTGTCGAGCTTTTTTTTGACAAGATTTGCGGCATTCAGCGCAACGGCAAACGCTATCGTGGCAATCTGGTGCCGCTGTTGATTCAGAAATACGGGATCGAAGTGGGCGGCGCGGATGGCAAGGACGAGTTTGACCAGATCAAGAGCTTCCGCCGCTTTTTGTTGTTCGTGCGCGACACCATTCGTTGGCGCAAGCCGATGGACCCTGACATTCACTGGAGCGCGATGTCGGGGCATGTGAGTACGTTTATCGTCAATGGCGGCACGTATGATCGCATCTTCTGGACCGAACAGTTCAACGAGGGGATGCAACAGGTGCTGGACGCGATTGAGACGCCGCATGAGGTCAAGCTTGAGGAAATACCGCGTTTCAACGAAAGCGAAGGCCACGGGCCGAAGCGCCTGCACCCGGTTGAGGATTATTTCGACGATATGTCGATGCATCTGATCTATGAAATCTACAAACGCGATTTCGATCTGTTCAAATACGATTTTGCCGACCCGTCGAACAAGTTGCCGATTGGTGAGATTGATCTGGACGAGATCCACGCCAAGTTGGGCGATTGAATGATGCGGCGCACCCTGCCCGAAAAAGGCGGGGTGCGCTGATTGGTTTAGTTGATCCGGTAGCTGACGTAGCCTTCGTCGGAACGCACCGTGTTCCGGTCAAGGATGTCAATCGTCTGTGAACCAGTGGCCTTTTCAGTGGTTGGCGGAATGCCGCTGCCGACGCTCATCGTGACGGTGGAATCAGTTTGAATGACGAAGCGGGTCTCTGACATGGGCGTGACGGTGTATGTTCCAACGGATTGGATTCGCAATTGCATCAGGTTTGTTGCGCCGGCGCATTGGATCGGGCATGTTGACGCGGATCATGCCGAAGGATTGGAAGGTACCATCCGGGTTGTAGGCGGTTGTGCCGCTCATCAAGCCACCTTCGGGAACGCCGGGCATCGGCACCTTTAGATCGCGCGCTTCCCAAGTGCCAACGAGGAAACCTTTGGCATCAAAGGCAGGCTTGGCGGCAATCAGCAAGGGTTGCATTTCTGCGACGGTGTTGGCGGCGGACCAGTTGGCCATGCCTTCTTTCCAGATCAGCGTGTCGGGTTTGAAATTGCCAGCTTGGATCATGGTCTTGAGCT
>LLEQ01000108.1_pt1 | contig 9648 bp, 12 predicted proteins | sample 595901 | NCBI WGS metagenome assembly LLEQ01 (sample SAMN02919317, study PRJNA255460) | bioreactor metagenome | biome: chemostat; feature: culture 2012_25.3; material: sediment; isolation source: day86 25degC chemostat 2012 inoculated with Wadden Sea sediment taken from... | place: Germany: Bremen ... | reverse complement strand
CACACGGTAGATAGCCGGGATCACCAGCACGGTGAGCAGCGTCGAGGACAGCAAACCGAACAGCAGCGAGATCGCAAGCCCTTGGAAGATCGGGTCCGACAGGATCACCACAGCCCGATCATCGCCGCGATGGCGGTCAGCAGGATCGGCTTGAAGCGGATGGCCCCTGCCTCGATCAGAATCTCTACCGGGGTCTTGCCTGCTGGGTCTGCATGGCGGATAAAGTCGACCAGCAGGATCGAGTTGCGCACGATGATGCCCGCCAGCGCGATGAAGCCGATCATCGAAGTGGCGGAAAAAGGTGCTGCGAACAGCCAGTGGCCCGCAACGATGCCAAGGAACGTCAATGGGATCGGCGTCAGGATTACGAGCGGCAGGCGGAACGATCCGAACTGTGCGACGACCAGGATGTAAATCGCCAGAAGAGCCACGCCAAAGGCGGCGCCCATGTCGCGGAAGGTGACATAGGTGACTTCCCACTCACCGTCCCAGAGCAGGGTGGTCACGGATTCATCTTCGGGCTGGCCGTAGAGGCTGATGACCGGTTTGGTGCCGGGTGCCCAGTCCATCGCATCGAGCGCTTTGGCCACCGCAATCATTCCGTAGAGCGGAGCCTCGAAGGCTCCGGCCAATTCGCCGGTCACCATTTCGGCGTCGCGCCCGTTATGGCGGAAAACCGGGAACGATGCCTGCTCTTCGGCCACATGGATCACATCGCCGAGTTCGACCACGCCGCGGGCGCCGGGCAGGACATTGGCCGGGATCGGGGTTGACAGGAACCGTTCGTCCAGCACGCGGTCGCCTTTGTCTCGCGCGATGCGGATCGGGATCGGTGGGCGTCCGTCGCCGCGGTGCGAATAGCCAACAGTTTGCCCGCCGTTCAGGATGGCGAGCGTATCGAAAACATCGCTTTCCTCGACGCTGAAGAACTCTAGATCGTCGGTGTTGATCGTTGCGCGGAGGCGGCGTGGTTGAGCGCCAAAACTGTCATCGACATCCACCACGAAGGGCACGGATTCAAACGCCTCGCGCACCTTTGTGGCCGCCGCTCGCCTTGTATCGGCATCGGGCCCGTAAATCTCGGCCAGCAAAGTGGCAATCACGGGCGGGCCGGGCGGTGGTTCGACAGTTTTCAGGCGGGTGCCATCAGGCAGCGGCAACGCCGCAAGGCGGGATCGAATATCCAGCGCGATGTCATGGCTCGGACGATCCCGATCGGCCTTAGGTGACAGGGTGATCTGCACCTCGCCCAGATTGGGCTGCCCGCGTAGATAATAATGCCGCACCAGCCGTTGAAGTTGAATGGCGCCGAGGTGCTGCATGGGTCTGAATCGAAACGACCTCGGGCAGTTGAAGGACAATTCCCGCTACATCCTGCGCAACGCGGTCCGTCGCGTCGACCGATGCGCCTTCGGGCAGATCGATGACCACGGACAGCTCGGATTTGTTGTCAAATGGCAGCAGCTTGACGGTCACATCCTGTGTGTAGAGCAGGCCGAGCGATCCAAATGATAGGACTGTCGTGACCAGCAAGAACGCCGCGCTGCGGGCTTTGCTGGCAAGCAGGGGCCGCGCGACGCGGGCGTAGATCCGGCCCAGAGTGCCGCCCGCATGACCGCCCGCATGAGAGGACGTATCACCATGTGCCGCCATCGGTGCGCGGCCTGCCACTTTCACCATCAGCCAGGGTGTGATGATCACGGCGACAAAGAAGGAAAAGATCATCGCCGCGCTGGCGTTCGCTGGGATTGGGCTCATGTAGGGCCCATCAGCCCGATACGAACAGCATTGGCAACAGGGCTGCGACCACCGTCAGTGTCGCCACAATGGTCGGGTTTCCAACCTCGGCCACCGCCTCGACAGCACCTGTCAGGCGGCTGCGGCCATCCTTCATTTCCCAGTGTCGCGCGATGTTTTCGATCACCACGATCGCATCATCTACCAGAATACCGATCGAGAAGATCAACGCGAACAGCGACACCCGGTTCAGCGTGTAACCCATCACCCAAGCCGCAAAAAGTGTCAGCAGGATGGTGACCGGGATCACCACGGCCACGACAATCGCCTCGCGCCAGCCGATGGCGAGCCACACCAGCGCCACGATGGACAATGTCGCAAGGCCAAGATGGAACAACAGTTCATTGGCCTTTTCGTTCGCGGTTTCGCCATAGTCGCGCGTGACGATGACGGCGATGTTTTCAGGGATCAGGCTGCCCTCCAGCGCTTCGACCGGCGCAGGACGGCCTCTGCTACGATCACCGCATTGGCCCCCCCGGCGCGTTTGGCCACGGCCAGAGTGACGGCTGGCGCGCGGGTAACTGTCCCATCTTCCGCGCGGCTTACATTGGCGACAATCACGTCCGCACTGTTTGACACGAAAGCAACCTGTGCGACATCGGCGACATAGACTGGCCGTTCATCGCGGGTGGTCAGCAAAAGGTTGGCGATTTGCGCGGGTGCCACCAGCGTTGCCCCCACCACCAGATCAATCTGATCGCCGCCGTCGCGCAATTGGCCTGTGTTTAGCGACCGGTTCGCATTGGCAACTTTTGCCGCCAACTGCTGCAAGGTGACTCCGTACAAGGCCAGCCGCTCCGGGTCAGGTGCAATACGGATCATCTCGGGGACCTCGCCCACGAGGTAGGTCAGGCCGACATCCTCGGTCTTGGATACTTGCGTGCGCAATTCACGGGCGATGCGGGTCAGATCGTTGGCACTGATCCCTTCCACCCCTGATTTGGGGGCGAGTGTCAGCGACACTATCGCCACGTCATCAATACCACGCCCGACGATCAACGGCTCGGGGATGCCGACGGGGATGCGGTCCAGGTTGCCGCGGATCTTGTCATGCACGCGTAGGACGGCGGCATCGGACGAAGTGCCGACCTTGAAGCGCACGGTGACCAGCGCGGTGTCGTCATGGGTTGAGGAATAGACATGTTCGACCCCGGCGATGCCTTTCACAATAGCTTCCAGTGGTTCGGTCACCAGCTTGACCGCATCCTCGGCCCGCAAGCCCGGGGCCTGCACATGGATATCCACCAGTGGAACCGAGATCTGCGGCTCTTCTTCACGCGGCAGGGACGTCAACGCCACCAGCCCCATCGCAAGCGCCGCCAGAATGAACAAAGGAGTCAGCGACGAGGCAATGAACGCCCGCGTCAAACGCCCCGCGATGCCAAGCTTGGTCGTTTCAGGGGTTTCACTCATGCTTTGTCACCACAATGTCGCCGGCGACAAGGCCTGACAGCACCTCGATCATCGCGGCCCCGTCAAGCGTCTGACGTTGACCCAGAACGACCGTCCGAAGGACTGGGCCTTCTGCGCCCGCCACCTCGACAAAATCAAGGCCAGTCCGGGTGACAACGGCGGCTTCGGGCACCATCAGCGCGGTGCGGGTGTCGACCGGCAGGCGCACCAGCACGCGCGCGTCAATAAAGCTTTCGGGTAGGTCCGGCACATCTACATCCGCAATCACGCGCCCGTTTTCAATCAAAGGATAGAGCGCGCCAGAGTGCCCTGTGACGGCCCAGCGGCGGTTTCAATCTCGATCGCAGCGCTTCATGCAAAAAGGCGGCGTGGCGTTCTGGCACCGCGATGCGCAGGAAGATCCCGCCGCCGCCAATCGTGGCCACAGCCTCGCCAGGCAAGACGACCGCGCCTGCGGCCACCGGCACTGCCAGTACCCGCCCACCAATCGGGGGGCCAGCACTGCCCCCCCCTCAAGCGCTTGTTGTTCCACGACCTTGCGATCGGCACCAGCCGCCGCGATCTGACCTATCAGCACATCGACTTGCGTGCGCAGCGCATCCAGCCTTTGGGCGGTGGTCACGCCGCGCGCCAGCAAAACCTCGCCTCGCGTCAGTTCGAGTTTTGCGTTGTCCATCTGGGCGGTCAGCGCCTGCAGCTGTGCGTCGATAGCCGCAAGCTGGTAGCCGATCTTTGCATCCACAATCTGCGCCAGCACTTGCCCAGCAGTGACAACATCGCCCTCGCTGACATCAAGTGACACAAGCGTACCACCCAGCCGCGCGCGCGCCGGAATTCGGCTGCGCGCCTCGATCCGGCCATAGACCGCCTTCCATTCCGTGACCGACACCGCTGACAGTGGAAAATCATCGGCGCGCGATGCCAGCGGCAACGACGCCGCTAAGGCGACTATGGCAATTAGAGTTCGCATGATCAGTCCACTTCGTGCGTTACAGGGCCGGAATTATCGCGGATCCGCGATTTCGGGCCCAGGTAGGTCAGAATGCAGTTCCGGGTTTGGCACCGAGCGATCTGAAGACCATCGCCGCAGGGCAGACTCCTGTAAAGGCCGATTGGATCTGGTTCACGCCTACAAAAACCGTCAGCCATATGAAATAGGGCGAGACCCAAATGGTCAGCGCCAGCGATAAAAGAACCATGCAGCCTGCGAAGGCCATTACCATACGATCAAGTGACATTTGATTTTCCTTGTTTCACCCAATTGCGCATTGGCATCGGGACATTGTGAATTGGCAACCATATGGACGATAGCTGCGACGTCATTCTTCCGTATCGAGCTTAATCTCTTTGAGTTTTTCGATCCCGAGCGCCTGCATCGCGAGACGCTCATAAAAGGGTTCTGATTTGCCACTGCGAACCTTGTGGAGAAAGTATTTTTCAAAGGCGATCTTTGCCAAATGCACCCATTTTCCGGACGAGGACCAATTTACGTTGCGCGGTGGGATCTGCGGCTGGGCGACAAATGCGATGCCGCTGTCCCCAAAATCTGCAAGGCAAACGGCGTTCCAACTGGCGATTGCATCTGGTTGCTGGTTGTGGATCAGGCGGTCGATATTGTGCACGGTTGCGGTGACCATGGACTCGATCATGAATCCGGTTTTGGGGACGCCGACGGGCACGGGAGTTTTGCCCACGGGCGGGATCGCCACGCAAACGCCCACGGAAAACACTTCTGGAAAGGCCGGATTGCGCTGATATGTGTCGGCGAGAACAAAGCCGCGCGGATTGGTCAGACCTTCGATCCCCCTCAGCGCCTCTATGCCCCGAAAGGCGGGCAACATCATGGTGAACACCTGTGGCACCTCATGGCTTTCAGGATCGAGCCATCTTCGGCAATCTCCGACACCAGAGCCTTGTCTTTCTCGACTTTATCGAGCCGGGCGTTGCAGATCCATTTGATGTGATGCTGACGCATCTCGCCTTCCAGAAGTCCCCCTCGTGTCGCCGACCCCGTCCAACCCCAGATGGCCGATGTAGGGTTCAGACGTGACAAATGTCATCGGCACCCTGTCGCGCACTTTCGCGTCCCGCAGCGCTTTGTCGAGGATGAAGGCAAATTCATAGGCGGGGCCAAAGCAAGAGGCCCCTTGGACGGCCCCGATCACCACAGGGCCGGGGTTTGCAATCAGCGCATCCACGGCCTTCTTCGTTTCCAGAGCATGATCAACGTGGCAGATGGACTGCGTATGACCCGAAGGACCAAAGCCATCGATTTCGTCAAAAGCAAGTTCAGGACCCGTGGCGATCACCAGATAGTCATAGCTGATCGATCCACCATCCCTCAGCTCGATACGGCGCTCCTTTGGATGCAACCGCTGGGCGCCCTGCGGATGCAACGCGATGTGACGCTTGGCAAAGACCGCATCCAGATCGACCTCGATCGCTGCCTTGTCACGCCAGCCAACGCCGACCCAAGGGTTTGACGGAACAAAATGAAAGCGGTTGCCATTGCTGACCACCGAAACCGAATGATCCGCCCCCAAGCTTGTCACGCAACTCATAGGCGGCGATCGTACCGCCCAAGCCCGCGCCGAGTACCACGACATGTGCCATTTGGATCCCCTTCAAAAGGCGCGAACGAATCCGCGCCTCAACGCTGCACTACCGCAACGAATTGGCTGGATCTTAGCGCACTGAGCGCGAGACGACCTTGATTTAGGTCAGTATCGAGCGTGGCAATCTGGGGCAGAGCGAGCATCTGTTCTGAACGACGCAAGGTACGGTGCCAAAGGCCACCGCCTTAACAACATCCCAGATGTGGATTGCCATCTTGTGGCGACGGGCGGGAGCATTCCAATTTGACGACACATCAGGATGGCCCTGATCTTCGGAAAACATCAGGGAACCAACAGATGCCGATCTCGCTATTCAGGTGGTCTGCTGCGGCCCGGCGAGCGGCGCTGACGTCAGACACCTGTAGGAGTGAACACGCAATATATAGCCCCGCAGACCTTGATACAGGTCAATTCTAAGAGCGACCTCATGTGCTTCTATGTGCGTAAGGGGGCGCGACATGAATATTTTGGGCTGGCTAAACGATCAGGTTCTGCGGATGCAATGGCTTTCGGATCTGGTGTCATCCGGCGTGTCGGCTGTTGGGCTTGATCCTGCGTCGAGGCTCGGCGGCTCGGCGCAGTTCTTCGTTTATGACGTGATCAAGATCTTCATCCTGCTGTCGGTCCTGATCTTCTCGATCTCATGGGTGCAAAGCTATTTCCCGCCAGAGCGGACCCGCCGCATCCTTGGCGGGCGGACAGGGCTCTGGGCCAATACGCTTGCCGCCTTGCTGGGGACAATCACGCCGTTTTGTTCGTGCTCGTCGATTCCGCTGTTCATTGGCTTCACAGCAGCAGGCCTGCCTTTGGCGATTACCTTTTCGTTTCTGATCTCGTCACCACTGGTGGATCTTGCCTCGGTCATCCTGCTGGCCTCGATCTTCAACTGGAGCATTGCACTGGCCTATGTGGGAGTCGGCCTTGTGGTCGCGATTGTCGGCGGCACGTTGATCGGACGCGCGGGGGGATGGAGGATCAGGTGGCCGATTTCGTTCGTACGGTTCCGGTGCATGACATGGATCACGCGATGACCCGCATGGGGGGGCGTCTCCGCTTTGCCGCCGATCAGGTTGCCGAGATCGTTCATCGCGTCTGGGCCTATATCCTGATCGGCGTGGGACTTGGAGCGGCCATCCACAACTGGATCCCCCCGAACACATCATCACCGCGCTTCTGGGACAGGACAAATGGTGGTCGGTGCCACTCGCGACCCTTGTTGGCGTGCCGATGTACGCCGACATCTTCGGCACCATGCCGATTGCCGAGGCGTTGGTGGGCAAAGGCGTCGGCTTGGGCACTGTGCTCGCCTTCATGATGCCGTTACAGCGCTATCCCTGCCATCAATTATTATGCTCAAGAGGGTCGTCAAACTGCCGCTGCTGATCTTGTTCCTCAGTGTGGTGGTAATCGGAATCCTCGGCATCGGTTTCCTGTTCAACGCTATCACCGACTGGTTCATCTGAAGGAGAGTGCCGCATGATCATCAAAATTCTGGGTTCGGGATGTAAAAAAAATGCATCACACTTGGCGAGAATGCAAAGACGGCGGCTATCGCTGCGGGCAAAGAGGTTGATCTTATAAAGATCACAGACATTGCCGAGATCGCAGGCTATGGCGTGATGTCCACGCCCGGCCTCGTCATCGACGAAAAAGTTGTTTCGACAGGGAAGGTGCTCAGCGTCGAGGAGATAGGCAGGCTACTGTGAGGCACTGACATGAAATCTTCGAGTGCCGCACCCGATGCTTGGGTAGGATCATGCGATTGAGGCTGATCCCGCAACAGCGTCTTTTAAACGGGTTGAACGGCCCAAGTTTGTCGTGATTTGCACAGGGCGTTGATGAGAAATCTTTTTGCTGAAGGACGTGCTGAGGGAGCGGTTGCCGATCAACGTCGAGCACGCCAATGAGAGGGGCGCATCGGAATTGTATTTGAACCAGCATCATGATGACAGCCCCGCGCTGACCAGGGGCCGAAGCATGCGCTTGGGATGATCTTCGACGAAAGCAACGGAGAACGGCGCAGTTCGCTTGGCCGCCAACGTGGTGATCTCTTGCCCACGATAGGATCGGTCGAACGGGTCAGGGTCTTCGCGCGAGCGATTTTTGGTCACAGAACATCCCCCCACTCCATGTGCGACAACGCCCTCGTCCGCGCGCCTCAAAAACAAGGCGCTGATGCCGTTCTCGCGCGCGTAAGCTTGGCCCGCGTCAACACCCATGACCATCAGCGCGGTCGCCATTGCATCGGCTTGCATGCAGCTTTGCGCCAGAACGCTGACGGAGGCTGGGGGGGCTGCGATGAGAGGGGGGGCGCGGCGAAGCGGGTCTATTGTATGGCTTAGCCGGTGGCCCTTGACCGTCACAAAATGTCGGTAGTCGCCGGAGGTTGCCACCGCACCATCGGCAAGTGCCACATAGGAATGGGGCAAATGGCGATCGCTATCGGGGGTTTCAACAGCAACCGCCCAAGGGGTGCCATCCGCTTGGTGCCAAGCGCCCTAAGCTCTCCGTCGATGGCACAAAGGGCGGACCCGATGCCAAAACCTGCGAGAGCCTCGGCCAATCGGTCCACGCCATAGCCTTTGGCGATGCCCGAGAGATCCAACGTCAGCTGGGCTGTTTTCTGTGCGCGGCATCGGATCTCATCCAGTTGCAAGCCGTCTGTTGCGCGAATGCGGGTGGCGTGGCTCGCCTCGCGTATGTGGCCAAGGTCGATCGCGGATGCTCCAAAGCCCCATGCCGCGACCGCCTCGCCCAAATTCATTTCAAACGCGCCATCCGTCACGCGGCTGATCGCCAGACCTTCTGCAAGGACGCGCATCAACTGGGGCGGCAAGTCGATCCAACGCCCAAGCGGTGCCGCGTTCAGGCGCATCAAATCGCTGGTCGCGCGCCACGTGGTCATCTGGTCGTCGACCTCTTGAATCGCCTGCTGCAGGGCGATTTGCACAGAATCCGTCTTGCGGGCGGCAAGCCCATCAAGAACGACGGACCACTGCGTGCCCATTGTTGGCCCCTGCAACCGTTGGCGGGTGGGACTAATAGACATCTTCTGCATAGCGCCCCCTCGGCTTTCAATGTTGCGGTCGATTGTCCGTCGGGGGGCAAGAATATCGGACAGCGCCTCACGCACGCCCTGCGCCATGTCACGTCCGCCGCAGACCATGATCTTGGCACCGTAGCGGATAAGGTTTCGTACAGTGTCGGCATCTTGACGCAGGACGTCTTGAACATATTCCCGTCTGCCGCTGCGTGAAAATGCTGTGTGTTGCCCGGTTAATTTCCCGGCATCGTGCCATTGCGTTAGCTCTTGGTCATACAGGAAATCTGAATCCGGATGACGGATGCCGAACCATAGGTGGACGGGGCGTTGCCCGCCCTGTGAACGGATGAACCCTGCCAAAGGGCCAATGCCAGTGCCCGCCCCAATCAGGATCAGCGGGGTGCTATCGTGGTCGGGGTGGAAATCCGGATTTGGACGCAGAAAGGCCTGCACCGATTGCCCTGGTTGCAGGGCCATAAGTTGGCCCGAACAAAGCCCGCCTTGGTGTTTGCGCACCGCAATTTCGATAAAGCCATCTTGGACACCAGAGGCGAGCGAGTAGTAGCGTGGAATCGCCGCGCCTTGGGGCAGGATGGCCAGCAGATCGCCAGCAGAAAACCGCATGAAGCTTCGCCCTGTGAGCCGCTGCCACAGATTTGATTTAGGCAGAGCAAAGCGCAAGATCGCGACAGGAGCCTGCATCGCATCGCCATACTCGCGGCGGGATTGGAGCCTGAGCGGCGTCGATTTCGGCGGAATTGGTTGGTGATCAAGCGTGAG
>LLEQ01000107.1_pt1 | contig 9649 bp, 13 predicted proteins | sample 595901 | NCBI WGS metagenome assembly LLEQ01 (sample SAMN02919317, study PRJNA255460) | bioreactor metagenome | biome: chemostat; feature: culture 2012_25.3; material: sediment; isolation source: day86 25degC chemostat 2012 inoculated with Wadden Sea sediment taken from... | place: Germany: Bremen ... | reverse complement strand
ACGAGGTTTTCAACTACGTTGGTCAAGCGGATCAGAGCAAAGTCGAGCGTGACAGTTGCGTCCGGGCCAATCATTCGCTCAACAGAAGAGTGTGAAATGTCGCGTTCGTGCCAAAGCGCTACGTTTTCCATTGCTGGTGTTACCGCGCTACGCACGATCCGGGCCAAACCAGTGAGGTTTTCTGTCAGGATTGGGTTGCGCTTGTGTGGCATGGCAGACGAGCCTTTTTGGCCCTTAGAGAAGAACTCTTCAGCTTCCAAGACTTCTGTACGTTGCAGGTGACGGACTTCGACAGCCAAACGTTCAATTGATGAGGCAACAACGCCAAGAGTTGCGAAATACATTGCGTGACGATCACGTGGGATCACTTGGGTTGATACTGGTTCAGAAGACAATCCCATTTGCTCGGCCACATATTCTTCAACGCTTGGATCGATGTTGGCGAAAGTGCCGATAGCGCCTGAGATCGCGCATGTCGCAATCTCCTCGCGAGCATTGATCAAGCGTTGTTTACAACGATCAAACTCGGCATATGCCTGCGCTAGTTTGATTCCAAATGTTGTTGGTTCGGCGTGAATACCGTGGCTGCGACCGATGGTGATTGTGGTTTTATGCTCAAATGCGCGCTTTTTGATTGCGGCAAGCAGCTTGTCCATGTCCCCCCCGAGCAACAAGTCAGTTGCTTTGACTAGTTGCACGTTAAAACATGTGTCCAAGACGTCTGAAGAAGTCATGCCTTGGTGCACGAAACGTGCTTCTGGTCCAACGATCTCGGCCAAGTGCGTAAGGAATGCGATAACGTCGTGTTTGACTTCGCGTTCGATTTCATCGATGCGCTCAACGTTGAACTTAGCGTCTTTACCCTTTGCCCAGATCACATCGGCCGCTTCTTGCGGCACGACGCCTTGTTTAACCTGCGCGGAGGCTGCATGTGCCTCGATATCGAACCAGATTTTGAATTTCGATTCGGGCGACCAGATTGAGGTCATTTGTTCGCGAGAGTAACGAGGAATCATGGGCTTAGCTGTCTTTCTGAAATTTTTGATTCAGGATTGATTTAGCCGCGCCCCGAAAGGGCGGCGTTGCGGATCGCGTCCATGCGAGGTCCGTATGTGGTTGGATCATTGCCTTTGTAAACGGCAGAACCTGCAACTAATGCGTTGGCGCCAGCGGCCGCGATTTCAGCAGCGTTGTGTTCTGTAACGCCGCCATCAACTTCGATGTCGATTGGGCGGTCGCCGACAAGGGCTTTGGCTTGGCGTATTTTTTTTCGATCGCTTGCGGGATAAAGGCTTGGCCACCAAATCCCGGGTTCACGCTCATGATCAAAATCAGGTCCAAACGATCAATCACATTTTCGATCACAGAAACGGGTGTTGAAGGGTTTAGCGAAACGCCAGCCTTTTTGCCCATGTTGCGAATGGCCTGCAATGAGCGATCTAAGTGCGGACCAGCTTCAGCGTGGACCGTGATTATGTCTGATCCAGCTTTTGCAAAAGCTTCGAGATAAGGATCGCGGGAGCGATCATAAGATGTACGTCCAAGACTTTCTTTGTCACTGGGCGGATCGCTTCAACGATCATTGGGCCAATCGTGATGTTGGGAACAAAGTGTCCGTCCATCACATCAACGTGGACCCATTCGCAACCAGCATCGTCAATGGCTTTTATTTCTTCGCCAAGACGCGCAAAATCTGCGGAAAGGATGGAAGGGGCGATCTTGATCGGCAAGTCGGTCATCACACTGTCCAATATGTATTATAGGGGGTTATGTGGCGCGGGTTAGCACATGTTTTGCACGCTGCCAATTGGTCGAAGGGCGAAAGCGGCGGATTTCTGGTATTTTGCGCGATTCTCAACAAGATTCACAATTGCTTGAGTGCGACAGTGAGGTGCTTGCGCGTTGGGTGTCGATCGGGCAATAGAGTGGGCAGAATGGAGCAACTATGATCTCTTTGAGCATTCCCGTCATTTTTGGTGCCGGTATTTTGAGCTTTCTGTCACCGTGCGTATTGCCGTTGGTGCCACCATATCTGAGCTATATGGGTGGAACAACGTTTGAAGAGCTGCGCCGAGAAGGCAGTACGGGGAGTGCAGTCTGGTGGCGTACGGTTCTGACATCTCTTTTCTTCATTCTGGGTTTCTCAACCATTTTTGTTGGACTTGGTGCAACCGCGACCATATTTGGCGAAATGCTGCGCTCATCACTTTCTTGGCTCACTTCGCTAGCCGGTATCGCAATTATTGTGATGGGTTTGCACTTTTTGGGCATCCTGCGCATTGGCTTCTTGTATCGCCAAGCAAAGTTTGACGGGCCGTCCAAAGCATCGGGGCCACTCGGCGGCTACCTGCTTGGTTTAGCATTCGCGCTGGGGTGGACGCCGTGTATAGGGCCGATTTTGGCGGCAATTTTGCCGGTGGCCGCAAATTCAGACACGGCATGGCAGGGCGCTGGTTTGCTGGCAGTTTATTCAGCAGGGCTCGGCGTGCCGTTTTTCTTGGCAGCTCTCGCGGTGCGGCCATTTATGAACTTCTTTTCAAAGTTCAAGAAAAACCTCGGAATGGTCGAGAAAGTCATGGGCGGATTTCTCGTGATTACAGGCATTCTGTTCTTAACCGGTGATTTCACTCGGATCAGCTTTTGGCTGCTTGAGACTTTCCCAATTTTGCAGAGCTTTGGGTAATATTAACCCTAAAGCCAATTGCTCCTCAGAATAACACCGAGCTTTGCTATCGTTTGCAAAGGTTTTAAGGGTTTTAGTGTGAGGATGCTCCGCGATATTTTAGGAGCATGCTGTGAAGTTGGCTGACGAACGCAAAAATGGAAAATCCGCTTTAGTACTTGATGGTTCGCCGTCAGAGTGGAAACCTATGTTCACCGTTACATCGGATATCCGTGAAGTCGAGCCGCAGTGGCGCGCGCTTGAGGCGTTTGGCATTCAGTCGCCAGGGCAGAGTTTTGACTTTGTCCGTTCATGGGTTGAGCAATGTGAAATTCCAATTCAGCGACAGTTCTACGTGACGGCCTATTGTGATCGTGAACCATTTGTTGTTCTGCCGCTCATGATGACGCGCCGTTTGGGGGCTACAGTTTTGACTTGGTTTGTTGGATCACATGTGGCTTGCAATGGCCCGCTGATCAATACAGCCATCATGTCGAAATTGTCAGAAAAAGAGCGCAAGGAATTTTGGCGCACTTTGGTGCGCGCATTGCCGCCTTCGGATGCGGTTTATATGCCGGGCGTACCCACAGGTGACGAGATTGAGTTTGAAGCGTTTGAAGGGCAGAGCAAAAAGCCAGTTTGCGATTACGTATACCGCACGGTCTTCGATAGCTGGGAAGAGGCGGACAAAGCCCGCCGCGACAGAAAGCGACGTCGCCGCGACAAACAGCATCGGCAAAAGCTGGATGCGCTAGGCAACGTGGAACTGAAAAGCTTCGAACGTCCAGAAGAGATTAAGCAGGTCTTGAACACGGTTTTTGAGCAAAAGCGCGTTCGTTTTGAGCAGCTTGATATTGACGATCCTTTTGCGGACGTAAAAGTGCGCAACGCTTATGAAAAGGTGTTTGCAAGCGCTAGCTCGGTTCGCCCGATTATCTATGCATTATGTCTTGATGGCGAAATCATTTCGGCGCGCTACTGCATCGCACATGAACGAAACTTGTTCATGTTGATTTCTTCTATGTCGGACGACGCTGATGTGATGGCTGGGTCTCCAGGCAATCAATGTCTCCTAGAGATACTCAAGATGGAATTGAATGAAGACGGGTTCAATCTGGTAGATATTGGTGTTGGCGAAGCAGATGAAAAGCGACGCTGGTGCAATGTGATGCAACCGGTATGCAACTGCTTTGTTCCGCGTACCACTTTTGGTTGGGGATTCTTTTTGACGCAGGCCGGAATTGAGCGGCTAAAAATGATTGTAAAAGGTAATGCAAGACTTTTTGCATTCTACAAAGCAATCAGAGGCATTTTGCCACCAGTACTAAAGACCTAAACTCAAAACAGTTTCAGCCCACGAAGTGATGCATGACCATCTTTTGCAATGATGATGTGATCGTGCACGGTGATGCCAAGCGGTTTGGCGATCTCATCTATTGCGCGGGTCATTTGAATATCTGCGTTTGAGGTGTGGGTCACCTGATGGGTGATTGTGTAATAGAATCAGCGCTGTTGCGGATAATTCTAATGAACGTTTGATCACTTCTCTGGGGTAAACGGGCGTATGATCTACTGTACCAACTTGTTGGACTTCATCAGCGATCAGCTTGTTCTTTTTGTCTAAAAACAATATCCGAAATTGCTCTTTGTTTTCATAGGCCATTTGCGCATGGCAGTAGTCGAGAAGCTCAGACCATGAGCCTAGCGTTGGCCGTTCCGGAACTTTCGATCTAGAAAACCGTTGAGCAGCTGCTTGGATAACCTTTATGTCTGTCGCTGCAGTTGGGCCCAATCCATCTATTTCTTGCAAGAGATTTGGAGGTGCGGATAGCACTTCAGAAAAACTCCCAAACCGATCAATTAGCGCTTTGGCGATGGGCTTTGTGTCACGGCGTGGCAAAAGACGAAACAATAGCAGCTCGAGTAGCTCGTAGTCCTGCATGCCTTCTGCGCCAGCAGATTGAAAGCGTGCGCGGAGTCGATCACGATGGCCATGATAATGCGGCTGGGGCGCCTCTGACATGCCAGACAACTTGTTTTTGTCGGACTGTTTCGGGCCTTCGTCCATTATCTGCTCGCCTCGAGCGGATTAAACAAACCGTTTGGACTTTGTGTGAAGATTTCACATCCGTGTTCAGTAATTCCGATAGAATGTTCGCATTGTGCTGACAATGTGCGGTCCCGAGTGACGGCAGTCCAGCCGTCAGCCAAGACTTTTACATGTTGTCTGCCCAGATTGATCATCGGCTCGATTGTAAAGATCATGCCCGGCTTCAGCTCTGGGCCAGTTCCAGGGGTTCCAAAATGCATGATGTTTGGTTCATCATGGAATAAAAGTCCAAGGCCATGGCCAACAAAGTCGCGTACCACCGAGGTGCGCTCACCTTCGGCGTAAGATTGAATTGCAGCGCCAATATCACCAGTCGTATTGCCCGGCTTTGCGACTTCAAGTGCGCGCGAAAGGCTTTCATACGTGACTTCTATCAAACGTTCAGCTTTTCGCGAGATTTCGCCAATTGGGTACATGCGGCTAGTATCACCGTGCCAACCATCGACGATCAAGGTGATGTCGATATTGACGATGTCGCCGTTTTTCAGCGCTTTTTCGTTTGGAATGCCGTGGCAGACAACATGGTTGATGCTTGTGCAGATGGAATGACGATAGCCGCGATAGTTCAAAGTTGCAGGCACCGCATTGTTGTCTTTTGCAAATTCGAATGCGATCCGGTCGAGTTCTGCAGTTGTTACGCCGGGTTTGGCGTGTTCATACATGATGTCGAGCGCCTGAGCGGCAAGTGCGCCAGCTTTGCGCATGCCTTCAAAGCCTTCTTCGCCGTGCAGCGGAATAATGCCAGGAGTTCGCTTTTGATTTGGTTTTGCGGATGCGTAAGTGACCATTATCTTTTCTCAGTTCGATTTGAGCGCAAACTAGCTTGAAGGCATCAAAATTGGAAGCCTAGAAGAAAGACGAATTTCTTGCAAAGTGATGTCGCAATCATAGCATAAAAATTCAACCCCATCATTGTGGGCTTTTCGTACTGCTTCAGCATATTTGGGCGCTAAGTCTTGCGCAAACCCGAACCGATCACAATCAGTGCGCTGGACAAGATAAAGGTTTATCGCACGGTGGCCCGCTGCAACCATGTTCGCCAGTTCTTTGAGATGCTTCACGCCTCTTTCTGTTTCGCAGTCAGGGAACTCTGCCAAACCGTCGCCGCGCGCCAAATGTACATTTTTGACTTCTAAGTAAGTCATTCGATTTGAGTTTTGATTGAGCAGGAAATCGATGCGCGAGTTTTCGCCATACTTGACCTCAGCCTTGAAATTTTGAATGGGGTTCACTTCCTTGATGGCGTTTTCTGACAAAGCTTCGGCGACAATCTTGTTCGGATAATTTGTATTTATGCCAACAAGACCAGTTGGTAAATCCACCAGCTCGAGCGAGTATTGAAGCTTTCGCTTTGGGTTGTCAGACTTGGAGACATAAACAGGAAGTCCGGGCATATTTAAACCCAACATAGCGCCGGGATTTGCACAATGAGCGGTGATCAGTTCGCCACTTTCCAACGTAATGTCGGCAAGGAAACGCTTATAGCGCTGCATCAATGTACCGCGCAAAAGCGGTGAGGGAAGGCGCAAGTTTGATCTCCAGAAATGGGTTGGGATTGCGAACAGGCTTGCAATTGTTCCTTTGCTTAGGCATTCAGTCAAGCAAAGAGTTAGGTGAATTATGGCTGTTGAAAATACACCACAACGGGTGACTGCTGGCATGTTGGTGATTGGCGACGAGATTCTGTCTGGTCGCACGAAAGACAAAAATATTGGTACGGTTGCGGATTTCTGTTCGGATCTGAATATCGAACTTTGTGAAGTTCGGGTGATTGCTGATGAGATAGATGAGATTGTTGAAGCGTTGAATGCGCTGCGCGATAAATTCACATATGTCTTTACCACTGGCGGCATTGGTCCAACGCATGATGACATTACTGCAGATGCGTGGCCAAAGCGTTTGGCGTGCCATTAAGTGTGGATGATCGTGCGATCAAAATGATGCAAGATCGGTTTGCTGATTATCCAATGAACGAAGGGCGGTTGCGCATGGCGCGAATCCCTGAGGGTGGTGAGCTGATTCCCAACACAGTTTCAGGCGCACCGGCATTCACATTGAAAATGTTTATGTGATGGCGGGGGGTGCCCAAGATCATGCAGGGCATGCTTGAGGCGATTGCCCCCACTTTGGAAACGGGAATTGAGGTGTTTTCAGCTAGTTGCGACTCACAGGTTGGGGAAAGTTCGCTATCTGAGCCACTTGCGGCATTGCAAAATTCTTACCCAACGGTCAAAATCGGCTCTTACCCTCAAATGGGGTCGGACAAATATGTAACGCAAATTGTGTTGCGCTCTGCCGATAAGCCGTTATTGGATGAAGCCACACAAAAAGTACGCGACATTATTGCTGCGGCAACAAAGAGCAAATTAAAAATCTAAAGAGGTTGGCCATGAGCGCACCGCAAAATAAAAGCTTTCCCGTTTCATGGGACCAATTTCATCGCGATTCGCGCGCTTTGGCGTGGCGTTTGAATTCTGAAGGTCCGTTTGATGCAATTGTGTGCATTACGCGCGGCGGGCTAGTGCCTGCTGCCATTATTGCGCGAGAGCTTGGCATTCGAGTGATTGAGAGTGTCTCAATCTCTTCGTATGAATATAAAGACCAAGGAAGGCTGCAAGTGCTCAAATCGATTGCAGATGATATTCTCGCACTGGATGCGGCAGACGACAAAAAAAGTCTTGATCGTTGATGATCTTGTGGACACCGGCAAAACAGGACGCGCTGTTCGGGCCATGTTGCCTAACGCACACTTTGCCACCGTTTACGCTAAGCCATTGGCACGCGACTTGGTGAACAGCTTCGTGACAGAAGTTTCGCAAGACACTTGGATCTATTTCCCTTGGGATATGGATGTGTCTTATGCGCCACCAATTCATGGGTCGGATGACTGATCCAATACAAATCAAGTATGACAATCAAAGCGTCCAGTGGGCGCTTTTTTTTGTGTGTAAGTCACCGTGCTTAGCGTCTGGCCACAACTAGCGACAGACCATCGCCTCTCAAAGCCATGAGCCAAATCAATGCGTCTTGTTGAGTGACGGCCTAGACCGATTTTAACTTTCAGTTTTGCGGCGATGTGGATAGGCGATCTGGTGGCGTTGTTTGCAAATTGGTGCGGTGTTGGAGGTGTAGGTATGCTTACAAATCAGCGCGAAAAGCGTTTGCTATATTTATTGGAGAATGCTGGGCCGACAATTCGGCATCTCCTTTTTCAGCGATTTGATATTGGCAGCAACGAAGAACGCACAAGCAATTATGAGGAGTTGCTGGCGCTACCTGAATTAGCAAAATGGCGGAGTCTTATTCCAAATGAAATTTCTGCTTCTTCTTTGTTAGGCAGTAGCGATGATTGTTTTGAGAATGCGTTTGGCAAACTGCTGCAGTTCGGTCTTGCAATCGAGGACATTCTAACTGCAAAGCAAAGGCGCGATTATCTTCATTATCTAGAGGTATCAACAAATGACGACATTTATGCGTGGCTCGCTCGGTATGTCGTCGCTAGCTATTTTTGCATCACAGGGGAAGTCCATCCAACGGCAGTGACCATTGTTACAGACAGGTTGCAGTCACTTCATGCATTTGTAAGCGATCCAACTGAACGCCAAAGCATTTTTGTCGATAGCTTGCCTGCAAAATTGCCGAAGGCATATGCTGGTCGAAAACTGATCAATCCTGCTCTTTATGCAAACGGCGAACTCCGACTGCCGCTTGTTCATGATGTTTTTGTCTTTTCGTACCTCCTCGACCAACTTGACGACGAACAACGCCGACAGGTAGACGATATTGTGGATTTCATAGTCGATGAAAGATACCAGTCGATCGATTATGGTTATGGCATGGTGCGGTCAAACAAGAACAAGTGGCATGCGATGGGGTGGAGTGCGCATTTGCCCCTTTTCAATGACCAGTTGTCGACATCATATTTCCGCAAAGGGCTTGTGTTTCGTGCAGGTCTTTTTTTTCCCGTCTTAAAGGCAAAAAGGGTAGTAAGTGGCTGGCTAGTGTTGTCGACACATTTGAGCAGTTTAAGATTGATGACTTTAGGTTTTTGTTTCCAGCCGAACTCATGCCGGCAACACCAAACTCGTACTTTCTGAATGGTCGGCATCTCGGACTCAATGAGAACCGGCGCCAAAAAGAGGGGCGGATCATCGAGTCAACATATTACGCTCACCTAGTAGATATTGATGTCTAGCGGAAGCGCCGTCGATAGGTGATGTGTTGTTTTGGTGCGGACGACGGGACTTGAACCGTAAGCCGATTAAGGCGAGATTTTAAGTCCCTTGTGTATACCAATTTCACCACGTCCGCTAAATTGAAGGCGAGAACTACTTCTAGTACGTCGGTTTGTCATAAAATCGACGCCTTTTCAATGGGTAAGTTACGATCAATTCAAGATGGAGCTGATTGGTGTCCAATTTGACGAAAGTTGGTTGGCAATTCCAATTTGCATTGGTATGAAAATGACTATATTCGATAGTCTTTGAGTTAAAATTTGGAGTTTTTCATGTCGGGCAGTGTTGGGCGTATCGTACCAGTTATCCTTGCGGGCGGCAAAGGAACCCGGCTATGGCCAATTTCTCGGTCAGCGCGTCCCAAGCAGTTTTTGAACCTTGCGGGCGATAATAGCCTTTTTCAGCAAACGCTTATGCGTGTTTCAAATCGCAAAAAATTCGCTGAACCAATTGTCATTACCAATAATGAATATCGTTTTTTTTGGTCGCCGAACAGGCGCTCGAGGCAGGTGTTGAACTGGGTGGAATTCTGCTTGAGCCAGTTGCACGCAATACCACGGCAGCCGTATTGGCGGCAGCGAAATATATGGCTGATCAGCAAAGCGACGACACGCTGATCTTTGTTTTGGCATCTGACCATCG
>LLEQ01000106.1_pt1 | contig 9672 bp, 16 predicted proteins | sample 595901 | NCBI WGS metagenome assembly LLEQ01 (sample SAMN02919317, study PRJNA255460) | bioreactor metagenome | biome: chemostat; feature: culture 2012_25.3; material: sediment; isolation source: day86 25degC chemostat 2012 inoculated with Wadden Sea sediment taken from... | place: Germany: Bremen ... | reverse complement strand
CCCCTAGTGGATTACCGGTTCGGTTACTCCGACCTCTCGGGAGCGTCAGAAAGCTGTCCTTCACGATCATCCGGAGCCGAGACGAGGCGATCACACAGACGTATTTTGTCGAAACCGCGCCAATCATCGTCGACTCGTTGCTCGACGAGGGCACCTATCTGACACTCAACAGGTTTCATGACCGCCGTCAATTTCTGGTGCAAACAACATGAGACAGATCTCGACCATAAGGTCGAAGAGATCACGGCCATTTAACCGGGAATTCAATCTAATCTCACGCCCGCCACCACGACTGGTGCAATCATTTGCAACGCGACATCCTGAACAACTTTGCACGGATCAATAATGCGTTGCGCAAGTCGAATTTGGCATAGAACACCAACAAATGTGATAATTGAGGGCGGGGCGAGCCACCCTTTGTCGTTTCTACACTTTTCAGTAGTTACAGACAGACCGCTGCATGCACGCGAACGAAGATAGCACGCATGCCGGTCGATCCCAGGTGCTCATTTTCTCATTGTCGGCACGCATCTCAATCATCCGAACAGCATTGGAACTGTCAGCGCCTTGCATCTCCGTGATCCTGCCAAATCAGCAGCCTAAAAACTTCCAATTTTATTTTGCTACGCAGGATCCGCGCCCTATATCCCTCTGGACAGATCGAACCTTCGTTCGCACTCCAATGGGCTGAAAAACCGGCAAAATCGGGCGTTTAAGCCTGATTGACGTTTTTTTGATTGTAAAATTGCCATTCGAACCCGGCCGATGGCCAACTATTGGTAGTCAGAACAACAACTATGGCGGCAAGCTAATTTTGGCCATTGATAAATCATAAGTAATTGATTTCATTAACGCAGCATTTGGATACGGCGGCAGAAACGGCCATTTGACGAGTTTATTTTGGCCATTGGATTCAGCCAAAAAAAATGCGCCTGAATACGGCACAAAAAAAATCGGCCGCCCCGAAGGACGGCCGACAATAGAACTTTATCTGTTTCCTGTCACGCTACACTTGATAGCGCGCCGGAAGGTGGCGACGTCGGAAAATTCGAATTCCAATGTCGGTCTTGCGCAAAAATGGCTTCGCTCCGGCGGCCTTCATTTCCGGCTTCAGGTCGGCCACCTGGAAATAGCTTAGGTAGCCAGCAAGCGTGAGCCTGGCCCGTTCGGGCACCCAAGTCTATCCCAGGAACCGCGATATCCATTTGTTTGTTCCTTTCCTGACCCAGCCAACTAAGCAACCACCTCGAAATCGTCGACCACATGAAATAATGCGCCCGGAAAGATCAGGGCGCATTATTCAGACATTCAACTCAGGTTCTCACCGGATTTCTCCGGGGGAGCCTGCACGAGCCGCCTCAGCGGCCTTCAAAGCCTGACTGGGTGTTGGTCTTCGACGATTTGAAAATCGTCACCGATTTCTTGCCATCAGCGGCCCAGTCGATGCTTGGGCCCGAGGGAATGGTGCTCACCTGCACAGTTGTCTGAGAGCCCGAGACGAGTTCACCGTCAGCGAGCTTTGCATCGGTTTCGCGTTCATAGGGGCCGATCATGGCCGATGCGCTGGTGGCAAGTACAAGGGCGGTTGCAAATGTTGCGAGTGCGAGTTTCATTTCAAAGTCCTTTCTGATTATCCGAAGCATCTTCGGCTTGGTCATCTGGATCGTGTCATCCGATCTGCAACCAACATGCGCCCCTCCCGGCGGCATTACAAAACACACATGCTCACCGACAAGTGCAACAATGAGCACGCTTCATTTGAAACGTTTCCCAACATGCATGAATGAAGTTTTTAGATCTTATTTTCAGCCTGTTATCGAAATTATCAATTGATGGAATGTGTAATATTACACACAAATAACACCGCCGTGCGTGCTGCGTGACGGGTTTTGTGATCCTGCGCGCCTCCGGGTACGTCGTGGCACAGGTGCCCGCCCGGAGGCCGCCTTGCGTTTCGTGAGAATTATTTCCGAATTTTACCGAACACGCAGACTATATCAAGTCACTTTGCTGACGTAGCTTTGTCCGTCAGCGCCTTCAGCGCGCCATTCACTTTGGCTATGATCTCTGAGTCTGCTGGGATATTCAGGCCATCAAATAAATCTTCGGCAGGAGACCATACAAGCTGGGTGTTGCCGTCGGCGTCCTGATAAGCCAGCACACGCAGCGGCAATACCAAACCGGCGCGTAGATCAGCTTCCATCGCCAATGTGCCCAAAGCAGGGTTTCCGAAGATCAGCAACGTCGCATCCGGGATCGATTTACCCACGCTTTCGGCGCCCTTTGCGTGATCAACGCGCGCAAAAACCGTTGCGCCCGCCCCTGTTACAGCACTTCAAGGCTGTCGATGGTATCATTGACCGACAATGGGGAAGCTTTGGTCATATCTTCTGCCATGCTGCCGTTGTCGAAAGTGCGATGATGGTTGCGGCGATGTAATGTTTCATTGAATGCTCCTTTTTGCAGCGCCCACATTAACACTACCTGGGCCCCCACTAATACCGGGATCACACAACAAGGGCCTCAAACTCCCGTGATCACACAAGAGGAGCCTCAGCACAGTCTTGAATCTCACAAATTCGGTTACACGGCGAGCAGGAAGCTTCGACTTATAACGGCCATTTTGGTTGTAGCTGATATCATCCGCTGATCGCGTTCAACCCGCTCTTCAATCTGGAGCGTTGCAACCTGCGCCCGGCGACATTCCCTACCTCTACCCAACCAGAATGCTGCGACTATCATGAATGGCTTGTTCGGAGAAGCTTCATCGCAGCGACAAACCGGTCAGGCAAGTTTCGCAGCGTGGGGGCCGTTCATGTAGCATCTGTCAGCGGCATAAGGGGGCGGCTGCCAGACTTCGCTTCATTTGCTCGCCTCTCTCCTGATGGTCGCAAGAGCCGTAGTTGTTTGCGTCACGAGGCGGTAGGTTGCCGATAAAGACGCCAGGATGCAGATTTGCGGCAGCCCATCGCGGTTTTTGCCGCCGTTCACCCATGAACTGGGCAATGAGATTTTCGTGCCGATCGCTGCGGATGGTTCAGTGCCCTGCCAATGCACCTGTCAGGCAGCGACCGACGCTTTATATCTGCTTGGCTGATCTACCAAATTCAAGACACAGGATTTCACGAAGCTTTGAGCGCACCCAGTCGTCGCTGGACTTTTAGAGCGTTTGTTCTGCTTAGTGAGGCAAAATATTAGGGGAGATTGCGATGCCGACTGCACGGAAGCGGGAAGCGGCGCTGGTTCAACTGCTTGCCACCGGTGACAGGACTGCATTCGAGCAGGTTTACCGCAAACATAATACAACCCTGATCCGCGTCGCGACAGGTATCGTTCGCAGCCGCGCGACGGCTGAAGAGGTAGCCCAGGAAACCTGGATCGCGGTTCTTAAAAGCATCTCAGGTTTTGAGGGGCGCTCTTCCCTGGCAAGCTGGATCTTCTCGATCCTCATTAACAAGGCCCGCAGCCGGGCCAAGCGCGAGGGGCGCATTGTCTCGTTTGATGGCGCGGGCGAGGACGACAATCTGACTGCGGCCTTTGATGGTCGTGGGCGCTGGAAAGACATGCCCGAACTTTGGGAAACCCTGACCCCCCGAGCGCATTCTGGCCGGACGCAACGTGATGGACCATGTGAATGCCGCGATCGAAACCCTGCCGCCTGGCCAGCGCTCCGTGATCATTTTACGCGCACAACAGGGGATGGAGGCCGAAGAAGTCTGCACCATCCTTGGTATCAGCGAAGGTAACATGCGGGTTCTGTTGCACCGGGCACGTCTGGGCGTTCGCGCTGCTCTCGATGGCCTGATGTGACATCAGTCTTGCATGTCGCCGGGACTGAACTATTTTTCAGACACGTGTAACGCGGCGGGGTTTCGTTTGTCCTGTTCATGTGAGGCACGTGAAAAGGACACCGCCAGATGTTGAATTGCCAGGAAGTAGCAGCCGCGCCAGCGCCTGATCGACGGGGAGCTGAGCACATGGGAAGCCCTCCAGATGCAACTGCATCTTGCGATGTGCAAAGGGTGCGGCCGGTTCATCGGCCAGATGCGGACGACCCGCAATCTGACTGAAAGTCTGCCTGTAGCCGCTACGCATGATGAGGCCGATGACGACCACATCAGCGCTATCCTTTCCCAGCTTCACGAAGGGAAGCAAGAGGGCGGCTGAGGCCCCCGCGAAAGGAACCAAACCATGAACAAGATCACAGCCGGCCTCGTCGCCGGGTTCGTAGCGACCGTCGTTTTGTCGGTCATGATGCTGGCCAAGGGCATGATGGGCGTCATGCCGGAACTCGATGTTATCGCCATGCTCAGTACCATGATGGGGGGGCGCCCGCCGCGATGGGGGGGTGGCTGGGCCACTTCATCATCGGCACGGTGGCCTGGGGCGGCGGATTTGTGCTGCTTTACGGTCTGATCCCGGGTGGCTCGGCGCTGATCAAGGGCATCGTATTCGGCATTGCCGCTTGGTTTGGCATGATGATCATGGTCATGCCGATGGCCGGGGCCGGACTATTCGGAATGGCCTTCGGGATCATGGCGCCAATGATGACGCTGGTGCTGCATGTCATTTACGGAGCCGTGCTGGGCGCTGTGTTTCGCATGCTCGTCGCACCCAAGTCGCGTATTCCTGAACTGTAGCGGTGCGGCAGGCACGCCTGCCGCCCGAACCCTCAACAGGAGACATGCCATGTATAGCAAGAAGCACCGTTTCCCCCGGCGCGAACGGCGCCACTTCGGCCGGCGGCTGGACAGCGCACTGATGGCAAAGATCGTGAACCATCCCCCCCGCAAATCACCCGCTGCCAAACCCAAGCGGATCAACCTGGCGCTGCAAGGAGGCGGTGCCCACGGCGCCTTTACCTGGGGGGGCGTGCTGGATTACCTGCTGGAAGACGGAAGGCTGGAAATCGCGGCGATTTCCGGCACCTCCGCAGGAGCGATGAATGCCGTCGCCCTGGCCGATGGATACACTTTGGGTGGACCCGAGGGCGCGCGCGAAAAGTTGCACGGCTTCTGGCAGACTATGAGCGAGGCCGCCAAAGGCAGCCCGATCAAACGCGCTCCGATCGACGTGATGATGGGGTATTGGAGTCTTGATCGGTCGTGGGGTTATCAACTAATGGATGCGATGACCAGGATGTTCTCGCCCTATCAGTTGAACCCGATGGACATGAATCCGCTGAAAGACGTCTTGGAATCCTGCGTTGATTTCACCTACGTGCAAAGCTGTCACAGCATCCAACTCTACATTTCTGCCACCAATGTGGAAACCGGTAGGGTCAAGGTTTTCGACAGCCAGTCGCTGACGGCGGATATGGTCATGGCCTCGGCCTGCCTGCCTAATATCTTCAAGTCGGTGATGATCGATGGCGTGCCCTATTGGACGGTGGTTACATCGGCAACCCGGCGCTGTTTCCGTTCCATGCCGGAACTGACACCGGTGACATCGTGGTGGTGCAGATCAATCCAATCGAACGCAAAGGTGTGCCGCGAACCGCACAGGAAATTCAGAACCGCGTCAACGAGATCAGCTTCAACTCCAGCCTTCTCAAGGAGTTACGGGCCATCGATTTCGTGGCGCGGCTGATCGAAGTGGGCAAGCTGGACGAGGCCCAATATCGCCTCGAGCGTATCCACATTATCGAGAATGAAACGGCCCTGATGAAGCTGGGGGCATCGTCAAAGATGAATGCCGAATGGGCATTTCTGACCCATCTTCGCGATCTGGGGCGTGAAACGGCGGCGTCTTGGCTGGATCGGAACCACGCCGACATCGGCACACGCAGCACCGTCGATCTGCGCTGGATGTTTCAGGGGATCGGGCCGCAGCATCAGGGGTAACCTGTGGGCAAGATGATTACCGCTCCGGTAATCCGTCATGAGATTATGTCGCTACCGAATATCCAGACCGCTAGCGGCACCGGCATCACGGCCAGCGCAAGCGTCAGGGCCACCGCGGCTGGTCTGAAAAGTCGGCTGAGGCCGGTAAGAAACAGGATGCCGCCCCCGCCGCCGATCACCGCGTTGCCCGGCAGATTGATGACCCCCTGCCAGGAACAAATAGCGATAGCGGGAAATGAACGGGCGCAGCCATTTCGGCGCATTGTCGCGCAGCAGAATGACCCGCTCCTCACGGCTGAGCGGGTGAATGCGCTCGAGCAACGTGCAGACTCGGCGCATGTGCAGATCGGCCAAAATCCGGTGCAGGCGCGCATAAGGCACCCATTCGCCTGCCCCGTAGGCGAACAACAAACCCGCTAACGTGGCAAAGTAGAGCCATGGGGGCGATCCATGCCCCCTCAACCGCGAGCAGCATCAAACCAATTTCAATTCCCGGCACGAACGGAACAGCAATCAGCAGCGCATAGACCAAAAGCAGCGCCAGAAACATACCAGCCTGCGCACCGGGATGAAGGTCCGCAGTCCGGGTTGAAAACCAAGCGACCAGCAGATGAACGCAATAGACCAGTATCAGCAACAGGGACAGGCGCAGAACGACCCGGAACAAGCGGGCGGCTGTGTTACCTTGTGGTTCGTCGGAAAACTCATCCATGCGACAGCCAAAGGAAACGGCAACAAGCGACGACTGCGTTCGATCTGCCCTGCCTTTCACGATCCATGACACTACCGTCTATAGGTTCGCCGACTGCGCAACGCCCCTCTCCCCTTGCGGCTTTGCCGGCGCAAAATTCGGACGCGGCCGGCGGAAATTTCGAAAGTTCAGCAGGAACCGGGCACAGGACAGAGCGCTTCATGGTCATCTCCCTTTCCACAAATAGTGTCGTTCCCGTTTATGGGAAGTAAAGAAAAAGCTCCCGGTATCCCGGCAATGTGAGCGCGGTTGATAAGGTTCTTCGATGCGGCCCGACCCTCACGAAAGAGTGAAGCGCGGCGGTGAAACAATCACCGCACTCGTAAGTCACCTGAAGACAACAAACGGAGGATACCAAATGAAGAGTTCACTGATTTCCACTGCGCTGGCTCTGGCGTTGTCGCTGAGTGGCACTGCAACCATGGCTCAAGATATGCCCTTCGGCTCTGCCGCAGACAAAGACTATGCCGGGCAAATCTGGTCATATATGCAAGAGAGCAAGCTGGCTGGTCCGGGCATGATCCGAACCTCGCCCTATGAGGGAACCGACCCGCATGGCATGATGCTGGAGACGTTCTATACCACTGCCACGATCAACGGGCATGAGGGTGACCTGATCGTGAAACGCAACTTCGGTCCCGTCGGCGTGAGCGAGGATGAGGTGCTGCGCGACCCGGATACCCACCTTGCCGCCTATACTATCATGTTTCGCCGCGAGGCGGGCTATGATCCCGAGGACCAGGACTGGTTCTGGGTCAAATACCTGCCCGATGGATCACTGGACCAAACGCCCAACGGCATGGCCATGGCCGGACAGGTGGCCAAGGGCATGGATGAAGGTTGCATCGCCTGTCACAAGGCTGCGGGCGACGACATGGTATTCACCTCTGACCACCTGGCAAATTAAGCCAGAGTAAGCCAGCCCGCGCCGAGGTCCCATGTCACACATCTTGCCCTTGTCCCTGCTCATGGGCGTGATCCTTGGGGGGGTTTCGGCGCATCGGGCCGGGCTATGCGCCGTCAAAGCGGTGGCAGAGGTGATGACTTCGGGCCGCGGCTGGATCTTGTGGTCGTTCCTGAAGGCCTCGATGTGGGTATTCGGCTTCGCCGCGATTGCGGGCACGCTGAGTGACGGCGTTGCCTGCGGCATTGGCCGATGAGTGCAAGTGCTGTGCTGGGCGGGCTGATTTTTGGTCTTGGAGCCGGGGCAAACGGAGCGTGCAGCTTTTCCACGCTGGTGCGATTGGCCGATGGGCATCTCGTCATGCTGTTCACGTTGGCGGGCTGGCCTCTTGGGATGCTCGGCGTTCACCTATTATGGCCTGCGCTGCACCAGCCACCAGTCCAGGTGGCCGGCGCCCCGGTTTGGTTCCTGGTCGTCATCGGGCCTTGGATGGCGTGGCACGGCCTGCACATCCTGCGGCGTCTGCACGCCGAAGGATGGGGGCAATTACGTGCCGGCGCAGTGGCCTTATCCCTGTCCGTGACGTTGGTCGCGATGGCGAATTTCGGGATTTTGGCGTTGGATCAACTTGGTCCTTTACCTCGACATTGCTCTGCACAGTGCGGGCAGCGCCGTTGTCCGGCTGCGCCAACGGCACGTCGTTGTGGCTGGTATCGGGGGCAGCGTTTCTGGGGATGGTCGGTTCGGCAGTGTTGCGCAGATCTTTCCAATTGCGGCGCATCCGTCTCATAGCCGCTTTGCGCCACGGCATGGCTGGGGCCATGATGGGGATGGGCGCAGCGCTGATCCCCGGAGGCAACGACGGGCTGATCCTGTTCGGCCTCCCAGCCTCTCACCTCATGCACTGCCAAGCTGGCTGGCGATCATCATCGGCGTCGCGCTGGCCCTCTCCTTGAGACGCGCGAGCGGTCGCCCGATCCCCACCATCCTTTGCGAAGGCGATATTTGCCGCGCCAGTCTGTAACATTTCACCGCACCCGGAGTCCTTTTCACATGGCCAAGACGTATCAAATGGAGGTGCTGGATGTCCGTCACACTACGAGATCACTGCGATTCACTCCTGAGCGGGATCGGTCGGCGTCTGGCAAATTACCTGAACCGTCCGAGTGTCGCTATACGCCCTTCACACCTTCGGATTTTGAGACCTGTGTCGCACACTGCAACCCGGCGACGTGTTGCTGGTCGAGGGACAAGAGCGGGTTTCCAACGCCATCAAGTATTTGACCCAATCTACATGGTCACATGCCGCCATGTATGTGGGTGACAGCCTTCCAGCAATGCCGGGCGACGCCGAGCCTCACCGGCTGATCGAAGTCAATCTGGGCGAAGGTTGCGTATCAGCGCCGTTGTCGAAATACGCACGTTTCAACACACGGATCTGCCGACCCATCGGCCTGACCCCCGAGGAGCGCCGGGCAGTGACTGATTTCATGACTCTGCGAGTGGGCTTAAAATACGATCTGCGCAACATCTTCGATCTTTTGCGCTATTTCTTTCCAACGCCGCCCGTTCCGGTGCGCTGGCGCAGGCGCATGCTGGCCTTCGGATCAGGCGACCCAACGCGGGCGATCTGTTCATCGCTGATCGCGCGGGCATTCCAGTCGGTCCGCTATCCGATCCTGCCTGATGCACGGGCGGTCAAGGCGCGGAAGGGATCGAATTTTGCAAGGCGGGAGATCCTGCACATCCGCCACCACTCACTGTTTGCGCCACGCGATTTTGACCTGTCGCCGTATTTCCAGATCGTCAAACCACATCTGGCCGAAGGTTTCGATCCTCATATGCTGGAATGGTCCGCCGATCCTGCCTCTGAACCGAAACAGGTGGGCGGATCAGCGGCGTAGCGCGAAGGCAGCCATCATGATGCAGGAACTAATCGCTGCGGCTGCGGCGCCAGCGGTCATGGCGCGATGACCTCTTTCAATGCAACCACTGGTCCGCCAGCGGCTGCGGCATCGTCGGGGTCATGTGTGACCATCAGGTTGGGACGGCCCGGGATTTCACATGCTCGAAGGTGAAACGCCGCATGTCATCGCGCAGCCCGCTATCGAGTTTCGAGAAGGGTTCGTCCAGAAGCAGCGCCGCAGGGTCAGCCAGCAGGGTGCGCATCAACG
>LLEQ01000105.1_pt1 | contig 9693 bp, 15 predicted proteins | sample 595901 | NCBI WGS metagenome assembly LLEQ01 (sample SAMN02919317, study PRJNA255460) | bioreactor metagenome | biome: chemostat; feature: culture 2012_25.3; material: sediment; isolation source: day86 25degC chemostat 2012 inoculated with Wadden Sea sediment taken from... | place: Germany: Bremen ... | reverse complement strand
TTCTCAGCCGCCCCACCTATTGCCTTGTTGTCGCGCAACCCGGCGGCCCAACCGGCAATGAATACCAAACCGCCATTGCAATTATCCGCGCCGAACATCCCCCGCTACTGCGCCGCTCGTGCATTCACGAAGAACTGGCCCAGGGCCTCGGTCTGACCAATGACAGCCCCCGCGCGCGCCCCAGCATCTTCAACGACGACGAAGAGTTTGCTTATCTCACCGTGCATGACGAAATGCTGCTGCGCATGCTCTATGACCGCCGCCTGAAACCCGGCATGTCGCAGGAAGAGGCCCGCCCCATCGCCGCCCGCATCGCGCGCGAGATGGTCGGTAAAGGAAGTTGAGATGAGAGCGGGCCACCAAATCTCACCGCCCATGAAAGCAAGAACCAAGAATTCTATCTTGTTAGATGGAGGGAGGTTCGCTTTAGGAGTTCTCATTGGAGTTTTCGCCAGCATCGCGCTTTATTTAGCTTTGGATTTATTCTCCGTAGGCTTCACTCGGACGGAAATTCTAGATGTTCTGCCAGCGCTGTTAACACTGTTAGTCGCGCTTGTTTCACTGATTTTGTCGTTCCATGCGCTTTCAGAGCAAAAAAAAGAATGCGGCAGGCTGGAACCGACCCCGTAGTTATAGTTCACCTAGGATCGCGTGAGGACGCGCGTATAATGTCTACACTCGAAATTTCTAATGTAGGTGCAGGTGCAGCCTTGAACGTTACGGTTGATCTCAAAACGGATATCTCGGCATTCATTCCAGAGCGCATAATCACGGATTTCACAAACGTGCGCCAGGTTTTTCGAACAATTCCCCAAGACAAATCGGTATCATTCAACTTTGGGCTGGGCTTTAAACTCCTTGGCGAACCTCCAATTCCACCTATCGAGTTTCTTGTTAACTACGAGGACATCGATGGTACAAAACACGGCTCAAAACAAATCATCGATATCAGCGAACTAGCTTTGCAACGAGCAGATGAAGGGCTTGACTTGAGGCAAGCGAAAGCTTTGGAGAGAGTAGCAAAGTCACTTGATGGCATGCAATCGAACAAACCCATCAAGCAGTCACTCAAACCAAGCGCGAACAGCGGGTTGACCGTCGGGAATTCATTGAAGAGATAAAACAAGACATAAAGAAGGACAAATAGAATGGGCATTCTCGATTTTCTCACCGGCGAATTCATCGACGTCATTCATTGGACCGACGACACCCGCGACACCATGGTCTGGCGGTTTGAGCGTGAAGCCCATGAGATCAAATACGGCGCCAAACTTACAGTGCGCGAAGGGCAAGCGGCTGTGTTCGTGCATGAGGGTCAACTGGCCGATGTCTTCACCCCCGGTCTCTACATGCTCGAGACCAACAACATGCCGATCATGACCACACTTCAACACTGGGACCACGGCTTCCAGTCACCGTTCAAATCCGAAATCTATTTCGTCAACACCACGCGCTTCAATGATCTCAAATGGGGCACCAAGAACCCGATCATCGCGCGCGATCCCGAATTCGGCCCGGTGCGTCTGCGCGCCTATGGTACCTACTCGATCAAGGTCTCCGATCCTGCGCGCTTCCTGCTGGAAATCGTCGGCACCGACGGCGAATTCACCATGGACGAGATCAGCTTCCAGATCCGCAACATCCTCGTTCAGGAATTCTCGCGCACCATCGCACGCTCTGGCATCCCCGTGCTCGACATGGCCGCCAACACCCGCGAGCTGGGCAAGCTGGTGGCCAAGGACATGCTCCCACCCTGGCCGAATACGGCCTCGAAATACCCGAGCTCTACATCGAGAACATCTCACTCCCCCGAAGCGTCGAAGCGGTGATGGACAAGCGCACCTCGATGGGCGTGATCGGCGACCTTTCCAATTACATGCAGTTCCAGGCCGCTGAATCGCTTGACCGTGATGGCGCTGGCGCCGCCGCTATGCAAACCGGCATGGGCGCTGGCCTCGGCCTGCAAATGGCGCAGAATATCGGCCAACAAGCTGGCCCCCCCTGGGGGGGCACCCGGCCCGCGCAAGCGGCCTCACAGCCTGCGCAATCCGCCGCTCCGGCCGCCATGGCCCCCCCGCCGCCTCCGCCGCCGGTCGAACATGTCTGGCACATCGCCGAAGGTGGCGAAACCAAAGGCCCGTTTTCCAAGGCATCAATGGGCCGCATGGCTGCCGATGGTACGCTCACCCGCACCACCCACGTCTGGACACCCGGTCAGGACGGCTGGAAAACTGCCGCCGAGGTGGCTGAACTGGCCCAGCTTTCACTATCCTGCCCGCCCCCCCCTCCCGGCGCATAACCTTTCCATTCTCTACTAGGGGGGGGGTCGAAATACCCCCCCCTCCCCCCCCGCCTCTTCATCTTGCCCTAAATATCCCCCCCGCCGGAGGCATTGAATCTCTTGGTCCAGACCCCCCCGCCACCCGCACCAATGCAAAGCGAACATCGCTTCCCCCCCTGCCCGCAATGCGGCGCCGACTATCGCTTTGCGGCTGGTGAAGGCAAACTGATCTGCGATCATTGCGGACACGAAGCCCCCATCGAAGGCGATGGTTTCAACTCCCACCCGATCAAAGAGCTTGATTTCCGCGCCGCACTTGACGCCCAACTGCCCGAACACGAGATCGAGGAAACCCGCGTCTCGCGTTGCCCCAACTGCGCCGCGCTGGTTGAATTCAACGCCGACACCCACGCCACCGAATGCCCGTTTTGCGCCACCCCCGGTGGTCATTGACACCGGTCTTCATCGCCATATCAAACCGCGCGGCGTGCTGCCCTTCGCGCTGGAAGAACGCAGCGCCCGCGAGGCGATGACCAACTGGCTTGGCCGCCTCTGGTTCGCTCCGAACGGGCTCAAGGAATATGCCCGCAAGGGCCGCAAGATGCAGGGCATCTACGTGCCCTACTGGACCTTCGACGCCGATACCAAATCCAGCTACCGCGGCGAACACGGCACCATCTATTATGAAACCCGCACGGTGACGCGTAATGGCAAACAGGTGCAGCAACGGGTGAAGAAAATCCGCTGGCGCCCGGCTTCGGGCCGGGTGGCACGTTGGTTCGACGATATCCTCGTTCTGGCCTCGCAGAGCCTGCCCAAGCGCTATACTGACGGGTTGGAGCCCTGGGATCTCACCGCGCTTGAGCCCTATCGCCCCGAATACCTCGCCGGATTTCGCGCCGAAGGCTACACGGTCGAACTCGAAGAAGGCTACTCCGAGGCCCGTGCCCACATGGCCCGCCAGATCGAGCGCGACGTGAAATTCGACATCGGTGGTGATCGTCAGCGGATTCACGACATCGACACCGCCGTCTCCGATGTCACCTTCAAACATATCCTGCTGCCGGTCTGGCTCGCGGCCTACAAATACCGTGGCAAAACCTACCGCTTCGTGGTCAATGGCCGCACTGGCCGCGTGCAGGGCGAACGCCCGTGGTCAGCTTGGAAAATCACCTTTGCCGTAATCGCCGGCCTGATCATCGCGGGCGCCATCGGTTATCTCATTGCACTGAACGAGGGCGCATTATGAACGCTTACAACACGCTCACAACTCTCCTGACCGAGCGCTATTCCTGCCGCGCCTTCCGCCCCGATCCCGTGGCGCGCAAGACAATCGAGCAGATCGTCATAGCCGCCGGTCGCGTGCCCTCGTGGTGTAACGCCCAACCCTGGCATGCAATCGTGACCGACAAAGCTGAGACCGACCGCTTTCGCGATGCCCTTTTCGCCCATGCCTCCGAGAACTCCATGAAGCACGATCTCGATGCGCCCAAACAATATGTCGGCGTCTACAAGGACAGACGCCGCGCCTGTGGCTGGCAACTCTACGAAGCCGTAGGCGTGGAAAAGGGCGACCGCGCCGGCTCTGCCGAGCAAATGAAAGAGAATTTTCACCTGTTCGGCGCGCCGCATGTTGCCATCATCACCTCCGAGGCAGATCTCGGTTCCTATGGTGTCCTCGATTGCGGCAGCTTCATCACCGGCTTCTGCCTTGCCGCACAGGCCCTCGGCATCGCCACCATTCCGCAAGCGGCTGTAGCCGGATATGGCCGTTTCGTGCACGACTTCTTCGACATTCCTGAAAACCGGTTGGTGTTGGCCGCGATTTCCTTCGGGTTCGCCGATACTGATCACCCGGCCAACACGTTCCGAACGGCCCGCGCTCCCTTGGGAGAAATATTCGACTGGCGCGCCTGACACCGCGCGTGGCCCGCGCAACCCGACCGGCCTAGGCCACATCGCCCGACAGGAACGGTCTTCGAACGCGTCAACACCCTGACCAAACACCGGGGGGGGCGGCTCCTCCTCCGCCCCCCCGGGCCAACGCGGCGTCTCGTTCTGAGAGTATCAGCCGCGCTTGATCGTCACCCGTTTCGCCTCGGACGCTTCCGGCGCGCGCTTCGACACGGTGATCTGCAACACCCCCATCTTTCAGATCCGCCTCAATCTTGGCGCCATCGGCGTCCTCGGGCAGACGGAACGAGCGCGAATAGGCACCGTATTGGCGTTCGGAAAAGAACCAGGTCTCGCCTTTTTCCTCGCGACCATCGGTTTTCTCTCCTTTAACGCTGATCACGCCGGAGTTGACGGTGATCTCGATATCCTTCTCCTCGACACCGGGCAATTCCATGGTGATGCGATAAACGTTGTCGTCCGCGCTGGCATCCGACGCTGGCGCCAACCAATCAGCTACCCGGCTACCAAATTGACGAAACGGCTCGTAGAGCGAGGGCCAAAGGCCTGCGGTATGTGATTTTTCAACCATAACAAGCACTCCTTTCCCTGAATTTCGATGACTAATTCTAGCATTTTTGGCCCCGGCTCACCTTGACCCAGAACAATTCCCGAGGCTTCATCGCGCGGTAAAAAGGAAGTTTTTTTTCAATGCGTGCGCTTGTACAACGCATCAGCGAAGCCGCCGTCCGCGTCGAAGGCAAGGTGATCGGCGAATGCGGCCCGGGTCTTCTGATCCTTGTTTGCGCCATGCAGGGCGATACCCAGGAAGCCGCCGACAAGCTTTCGGCAAAGATTGCCAAACTGCGGATATTTCCCGACGCGACGGGTCGGATGAACCGGTCACTGCTCGACACCGGCGGTGCGGCACTGGTGGTCTCGCAATTCACACTCGCCGCAGACACGTCGCGCGGCAATCGCCCCGGCTTTTCCAGTGCCGCCGACCCAACCGATGGTGAACGGCTCTACGAATATTTGCGCAAAACCTATCGAAACTCGGCATTCCCGTCCAAACAGGGCGGTTCGGGCCGACATGAAGGTAAGCCTCGTAAATGATGGACCGGTGACCATATGGCTCGATGTCTGATCATTTCCTTGGGTTGATATACCGCGCAATCGCGTCACCCGAGGGGTCATGCTCTTCTCAGCGTTCTTCTTGATTCCGCTGCCCAAGTTCCAAGCACCCACTTTGGCAGATTATGCGCACCGCCCCCCCCTGAGGGCGCGGGGGGGCGGGCGGGTCGGCGCAACCTCAGGGGGGGGCGGACACAACGGCGTAACGCTCAGCTCTTTTTCACGAATTTCGTCAGGATCACGATACGCTGGCCCTCGACCCGGCCCTCGATATGTTCGCTATTGTCAGCCACCAGAGAGATGCCTCGCACCGCCGTTCCCCGCTTGGCGGTAAAGCCCGCACCCTTGACCGGCAAATCCTTGATCAACACGACGTTATCACCTTGGGCCAATAACGCGCCGTTGGAATCACGATGCTCCAGCGCGTCTGACAGCGCCTCGGCCCAATCTCGTTCCTCGTCGGTCAGGTATGCGATCTCCAACACCTCGTTGGCCCAGGGTGCGCGCAAACCTCTAAGCATCCGATACGCCAACACCTTGGTGGCAGAATCCTCGCTCCAGATCGCCTCGTTCAGGCATTGCCAATGCGGGCCGTCTTCCAAACTGCCCTCGACACCCTCGCGGCAGGTCGCACAAAGCAGCACGGTGTCATCCTTTGGAGCCACAGCCACCAGCTCAGCGCCATCGGCACCACAGAATACACAAGTCATGGAATCTATCCTTAAAGCGTTTTGAATGTGTGATGGGTCACGACTTAAACCCCAAACGCGGGAAACGAAACCGGGTTACGACCATTTCAAACGCTTTATGGTTCGCGAAACGCTTCGCGCGATTTATAGAGCGGCTTCAGAAGATATTGCAGCACCGTTTTTGACCCGGTGTGCAGCTCGACCTCTGCCTGCATTCCGGGACGAATGGCAATCCGCTCCTGGCGCTCGGTCAACCGTTCCCGATCAACCTGAGCGTCACCTTGTAATGCGCCGACGCCTCGGGGGTCGCGCGCGCGATCATCCTTGAACGTGTCGGCAGAAATCACATCCACCACCCCCTTCAGAGAGCCATAGATCGTATAATCATACGCCGACAGTTTGATCGTCGCCTCTTGCCCGCGCCGCACACCTGCAATGTTTTCGGGCTTGACCTGCGCCTCGACAAACAGCTCTTCATCCAGCGGGATGATCTGCAAAATCTCCTCGCCAGGGCGCACCACGCCGCCGATGGTCGTCACCGACAACCCGTTGACGATTCCGCGCATCGGGCTTTTCAGAACCGTGCGGTTAAGCTGATCCTGCGACGCCTTCAAATTCTGCTTCAACGTCGCCAATTCCTTGAGCGTATCGGAATAGTCCTGCGCACGCTCAAGCTCGGTCTGGGTCACGATCTCATCAAACCGGATACGTGCGTCGGCATGTGCCTTGCGCGCCCGTGTCACCTCGATCTGCGCCACGATCTTGCGCTTCAAAAGCCCTCCAACATCGCCTTTTCCTTGGCCGCTTCGTCCAGCACCCGCGCCGCCCCCCCCGCCTTGCGCGAATTGTAGTCACTCTGGCGCGCCACCAGAAGGGCGCGTTCCGAGGCGACAATAGCGGGGCTGCGCGCCGCCAGTTGCGGCAACACGGAAAACTCTGACACCCCGGCCAATTCCGCTCGATCCGCGAGCGGCGAATATCCAGCGCCACGATCTGATCAATCAGATCATCAACCGAGCTTTGAAACTGGGTTGCGCGCAGCCGGGCCAGCACATCGCCCTTCTCTACAACCTGCCCCTCCTTGACCGGCAATTCCGCCAGAATACCGCCTTCGAGGTTCTGGATAATCTGTGGACGTGACGAGGAAATCATCTCACCGTTGGCCCGCACGATCTCATCGACTGAGGCAAACGCCGCCCAGAGGATAAACACCCAGACTGTCGCCGCACAAAGCCAGATCGTCAGGCTCGGCCCGCGCAGCCGCGCATTCAACTGCCCGGCAAGATTCGTGCTGCTGCCCGCGCTCATGACGCCACCGCCGCACCGCGCAAATGCGCCATCACCTGATCGCGCGGCCCATCGACCGCCAACCGCCCTTGTTGCAGGATCAACGTGCGATCCGTCAGCTGCAAAATCGGCACGCGATGGGTGGCAATCACCGCCGTGCGCCCCTCAAGCCAGCTCTTCAAGCGATCAACCAGCGTATTTTCAAGCGTCTGATCCAGCGCCGCCGTCGGTTCGTCCAAAAGACAAACACTCGGGTCTTGCAACCAAAGCCGCGCCCAACCGATGCTTTGTCTCTGCCCGATGCTAAGCCCCTGCCCACCATCGCGGATTTCCAGATCCAGCCCCTTGTGATGCCCCTTCACAAACGGCCCCAACCCGGCAAAATCCAATGCCTGCATCAGCCGATCATCATCGCGCTCCAAAAGTGTCAGGTTCAAATTCTCGCGCAATGTCCCGGTGAACAGCCGCACATCCTGCCCGAGATAGCCAATCCCGCGTCGCAAATCGCGCGGCTCGATCTGGCCCATATCGGTGCCATCGAGCAGAATGCGCCCCCCCTCACTCGGCGCATAGAGCCCGCTCAAAACCTTGAGCAAGGTCGATTTTCCAGACCCGTTTGATCCCAAGATGGCCAGCTTCTGCCCCGGCTGAATCGCCAATGCGCCAATCTCCAGCGTCGGCGCGCCGTCTTCTTCATAACGGAAACGAAAATCACGGATCTCATACTGCCCTTGCAAGGCTTCGCGGCGCAAATAAGTGCGCCCCTCGGCGCGGTCCTGCTCTGATCCGGCGATCCCTTCCAGCCCGTCCAGCGCAGTTTTCACATTACCCCAACGCGCCATCGTCCCCGCCAATTGCGTCAGCGGCCCCCCCAGCGTGCGCCCGGTCAAAATCCCCCCCACCGCGATGATCGACCCCACGGTAAACTCCCCGGCAAACACCAGATACGCCCCCCCATGATCACCGCCGAAACATAGGTCGCCTGCTGCACACCCTGGCTCCAGAATGTCAGCACCGAGGCCAGCATCCGCTGCTCGCTGGTCTTCTCCGCCGAAATCGCGTTCAACTCAGCCCAGAGACGGCGCACCCGATCCTCTGAGCGTTGCGATTTGACCGTATCCAACTCGAAAATCGTCTCATGCAACAAACGGCTCGCCTTGGCTCCCGCCCCTTGCGTCTCTTGCGTCAACGCGATCATGCGCTTTTGCAAAAAGAACCCCGGTATAACCATCAGGATTCCGCCCAGCACCAAGACCCAGACAACATTGCCCGCAATCGACGACACAAGCAGCAGGAAGACAATGATAAACGGCAAGTCGGCCAGCGTCCCGATGGTCGATGCCGTGAAAAACTCGCGCACCGAACCGAACTCGCGCATCGCCGAGAAAAGTTGCGAAGGCTGGCGGCCCGCATGTTCGCTGCGCATCCCCAAAAGGCGGTTCATCAACAACCCCTGCACGCCCATTTCGATCTGGCGCCCGGCCCCATCCATCAGCCGCGCCCGCGCGATCTTCAAAAACGCTTCCATCAACAGGGCCAATCCCGCGCCTGCCGCCAGAACCCACAAGGTTGCCTCGCTTTGATGCGGTATCACCCGGTCATAGACCTGCAACGAAAACAGCGCCACAGCCACCGCCAGAAGGTTGGCCACGAACGACCCCAACGCGACCTCGCCAAAGGCCCGGCGAAACCGGCCAAACTCACCCCAGAACCAATGCGGCTCAACCTTTTTGGGCGCGTGGGTCTTGCTGAGTTTCTTCAACGGTGCCTCGGCCCGCACCACCATACCGGTGAAGTAAGCTCAAAATCGCCAAGAGGCACATGCGCACGATTGTCGGTGCAGGTGGTGTCATAGAGCACCAGGTCGCCACCATCGACGCCCAGCACCAAAATGAACTGCCCGCTGGTCATCTGCGCCAGCGCGGGCCACGTTCCCGTGCCCGCATGGCTAATCATTTCCACTTCCGAAATCAGCCCGGCCGATTGCAGCCCCTCGGCCAGTGCCTGTGGCTGCACACCATCGCCCGCATCAAGCCGCTTCAGGATCACGTCGAGAATATCGCGCGCAACCGCCTGAACGCCCAAAAGCCCGGCATAGGTCGCGGCCAATTCGGCGCGATGCTTGGCGCGCGCGTCCTGCGCGGGGCTTGGCTCGGGCGCTCCGGGCGGACGATCGGTGTTTGACACCGCCGTCAGCCGCGCCTTGCCGACACTCGCAATCGTCAGTGCAGCGGGCTTCTCACTCAAATGTCGCTCCCGTCCGCCAGAAGCCCCAACTCGCGGGCCATCTCAAGCCGGGTTTCGGCCATCTCGTATTTCAGATCTATGCGCGCCTGTTCCTGCTGACCCAGGTCTCGTAAACCCCGACAACATCCATGACCTGGCGCTGCCCGGCATCATACTGTTGCT
>LLEQ01000104.1_pt1 | contig 9768 bp, 15 predicted proteins | sample 595901 | NCBI WGS metagenome assembly LLEQ01 (sample SAMN02919317, study PRJNA255460) | bioreactor metagenome | biome: chemostat; feature: culture 2012_25.3; material: sediment; isolation source: day86 25degC chemostat 2012 inoculated with Wadden Sea sediment taken from... | place: Germany: Bremen ... | reverse complement strand
TGACCTCGGAACGGCCGCATGACCCGCGCGAAGCCAGTGCCGGAAACGGTGACAGTGCACATCCCGTTCCGCCTCGTGAAGCGCGGCGGCCGCAAGGAGATGCAGCTGCCGGACGGGCATCCAGCCAGCGCAAGATAGACAACACATTGATCAAGGCGATGGCGCGGGCGTTTCGCTGGCAAAGTATGCTCGAGGCGGGTGAATTTACGACGATTGCTGAGCTGGCTTCGCATGAGAGAATCGCCCCCTCATACATGACACGTGTCCTCCGCCTGACGTTGCTGGCGCCGGACGTCATAGAGGCGATCCTCGACGGGCAGCAGGGACTAGAGTTGGCATTGGGGCGGCTGTTGGCTCCCTTTCCCACGGACTGGAAGCGTCAGCAAACCCACTTTCGGTGACAGTACGTGCGCCGCGAGCACCGGATGCCATACACATTGAGCAAGGCAGACATTGTAGGCATAGTGCCGTTGGATGGCCAGCCGGGCATCCCAACTTGCTTCGGATCGATGTCTAAGCCCAAGTTCCATCTGGTGAATTTTGGCCGAAACGCTAATCTGCAGCCAATATTGTACGAATAGTCACTGCAGGACTCTCAGCATGGATGAAAAAGAGAAGAAAAAAAATTAAGCGAAAGCGATATTTGCGATCTTTTCATCTCGCCAGCAATTCGAAACGCGGGCTGGGAGCCGATGACTCAAATCCGGCGCGAAGTGACGTTGACGCCAGGGCCGGTAGTGGTTCGTGGGAATATGTCTTCTCGCAATAAGAAGAAAAAGAAGTTTGCAGATTATGTGCTGTCTTGGGAGCCTCTGTTCCGATTGGTGTTGTCGAAGCCAAAGACAATAATGTTGCGTCGGTCATGGCATGCAGCAGGCATTAGGCTATGCAAACCTTTTAGAAATACCCAGCGCCTTCAGTTCAAATGGTGATGCATTTTCTGGGCACAATAAGGTGCCAGAAACAGGTGAGGATATCGAAACCGAATTCCCGCTGGGTGAATTTCCCGCGCCCGATGATCTATGGAAACGTTACAAGAAATATCGTGGAATCGAAGACGAGGACGAAGCTCTCGTTCTGCAGCCCTATCACGAAGACTCTTCTGGCAAGGAGCCTCGTTATTATCAAGTTGAAGCTATCAACAGGTCCATCGAGGCAGTTGCTCGAGGTCAGAAGCGTGTTTTGCTCGTCATGGCTACGGGAACCGGCAAAACCTATACGACATTTCAGATCATTTGGCGCCTGTGGAAAGCGGAAGAGGCCAAGCGAATTCTGTTCCTTGCCGACCGAAACGTCCTCGTAGACCAAACGCTGGTGAACGACTTCAAGCCGTTCGGGAGCGTGATGAACAAGATCCGCAATCGAAAGATCGACCCTTCATATGAAATACACCTTGGACTCTATCAGGCTCTGACGGGCCCCGATGAGAGTGACAAGATCTTCAAATCAGTCTCGCGAGACTTCTTCGATCTGATTGTGATTGATGAATGTCATAGAGGCAGCGCAGCAGCAGACGCTGCATGGCGTGAAATCCTTGAATACTTCTCTGGCGCAATCCAAATTGGCCTGACCGCCACGCCCAAAGAGACAAAATACGTCTCGAGCACAGCGTACTTCGGGGAACCCATTTACACTTATAGCCTGAAAGAGGGCATCGACGACGGTTTCTTGGCACCGTACAAAGTGGTCAAGATAGATATCGACCGAGACGTAGAAGCTGGACACCGCCAGCTGGTATGACAGACGACCTAGGCGCGGAAATCGACGAGCGAGAGTACAATCGCCAGGACATGGACAGAATTCTGGTCTTAAACCAGCGTACGAAGCTGGTTGCCAACCGTGTCATGCAGCTATTGAAGCTACCGATCCGTTCTCGAAAACGATCATTTTCTGCGAAGACATCGACCACGCAGAACGTATGCGGAAAGCGATCGTTAACGCCGCCGGTCCGCTCGCCCTTGAGAATTCGAAGTATGTGATGCGGATCACCGGCGACAGTGTTGAAGGCAAGGCTGAACTTGACAATTTTATCGACCCCGAAAGCACATTCCCCGTCATCGCTACGACATCAGAGCTCTTAACGACCGGCGTGGACGCAAAGACCTGCAAAGTCATTGTACTAGACAAGACAATTTCATCCATGACTACGTTCAAACAGATCATTGGACGAGGCACGCGGATCGATGAGGAGCACAATAAATACTTCTTCACGATTATGGACTTCAAAGGCGCGACTGACTTGTTCCGGGATCCTGATTTTGATGGGAACCCGGTCGTTATTTATACGCCGGGTGACGATGACGATCCGGTTCCCCCTGATCCGCCCGATGATCCCGACGACGATGGCGATGGCCCGGATGGAGATGACCCCGTCGGCACGACCAAAATCCGCGTCAGCGGTGTCGACGCAAACATCATGCTGAGCGCATTGAGTATCTTGGTCCAGACGGAAACCTGATCACGGAGTCCTACAAGGACTTCGCGAAGAAGCAGGTTCTGTCGGAATTCGCGTCCTTGGATGAGTTCATCCGCACCTGGAACGATGCTGAAAAGAAACAGGTCATCATCGAAGAACTCGAGGAGCACGGCGTGCTTTTGGAGAACCTGGCAGCAGAGGTTGGCAAGGACTTCGGTGACTTCGATTTGCTGTGCCACATCGCGTTTGAACAGCCGCCGTTGACGAGGAAAGAACGCGCCAACAACGTAAAGAAACGGGACTACTTCACGAAGTATGGCGACCAGGCACGTGCGGTATTGTCGGCCCTTTTGGATAAGTACGCGGATGAAGGCATCACGACTATCGAAAGCGCGAAGGTCCTGAAATTGCAGCCGTTCGACACGATCGGAACACCGATGGAAATCATCAACGATGTGTTCGGAGGCAAAGACGAATATGAACGAGCCTTAGAGAGCTCGAAGAACAAATATATAGGCAGGCAGACGCAAAATGAGCGACGTTTCCGGGGTTATCAAATCCATCCAAGACATTATGCGAAAGGACGTCGGCGTAGACGGCGATGCCCAGCGCATTGGCCAGTTGGTCTGGATGTTCTTCCTGAAGATATTCGACGACCGGGAAGCGGAGATGGAGCTCCTGGAGGATGACTACAAGTCCCCTTTACCAGAAAACATCCGCTGGCGCTCTTGGGCAAAAAAAACCCGGAAGGCATCACCGGCGACGCGATGTCAGACTTCGTCAACCAGCAGCTGTTCCCGACACTGAAAGAAAAACTACCGACGCATGGACCGCAGGCTGCGCGCGCGCAGGTGATACGCGGCGTGTTCGAGGATGCCTACAACTACATGAAGTCCGGCACGTTGATGCGCCAGGTCGTAAACAAGATCTGCGAGATCAACTTCAACAACACAGCCGACCGGCACACGTTCGGCAGCATCTACGAGCAAATCCTCCGGGATCTGCAGAGCGCCGGCAATGCAGGGAGTTCTACACGCCTCGCGCCGTGACGCGTTTCATCGTCAATCGCGTTGACCCCAAACTCGACGAGACGGTCCTCGACCCGGCTTGCGGCACAGGAGGCTTTCTGGCCTGCGTCGTGGACCACAAGCGGGAAAGCTACGTCAAGTCGGGTGCTGACGAGGAGGTCCTACAGGGATCGATCAGGGGCGTCGAAAAGAAAGCACTGCCGCACATGCTCTGCGTGACAAACATCGATCCTGCACGGGATCGACACGCCATCAACAATCATCCATGGCAACACCCTTGAACGCCCGTACAAGGACTACAGCGAAAAGGATCGCGTGAACGTCATCGTCACCAACCCACTTTGGCGGGATGGAAGAAGACGGGATCGAGAACAACTTCCCCTCCCACTACCGCACACGCGAAACCGCCGATCTGTTCATGGCGCTGATCCTTCGGCTCCTGAAAACCAATGGACGGGCCGCCGTCGTCTTGCCGGACGGGTTCTTCTTTGGCGAGGGGATGAAGTCGCGGCTCAAGCAGGCCCTTTTGGAAGAGGCAAACCTGCACACAATCGTTCGCCTGCCAAACGGTGTCTTTGCTCCCTATACCGGTATCAAGACCAACATCCTGTTCTTCACCAAAGGCACGCCGACCAAGGATGTCTGGTTCTACGAACACCCATATCCAGAGGACGTGACCAGCTACAACAAAACCAAGCCGATGAAGTTCGAGGAATTCGAAACCGAAATCGCCTGGTGGGGGGGAAGAGGCGGACGGGTTCCAAGCACGAGTTGAGACCGAACAGGCCTGGAAGATCAGCGCCGAAGATCTCGCGGCCCGAGGCTACAACTTCGACCTAAAGAACCCGCACGTTGGCGATGCGATCAATCACGACCCGGACGAACTGCTGGAAAACTTCGCCACCACGCAAAATGAAATCCAAGCGCTACGCGATCAACTGAAGACGATCTTGTCCGACGCACTGAACGGGGCGCGCGCATGACGGACGTAAGTCAGCTGATCACCGAGCATCTGGATATCTGGACCTCAGCCATCGAGAAGAAGTCCGGTGCTGGGCGCGGGAATGGTGGAGCAATCAGCCTCTATGGCATCAAGAAGTTGCGGGACCTGATCTTGGAACTTGCAGTGCAAGGCAAACTGGTGCCCCAAGATCCTGCAGACGGTGACATATCGGCCCTTCTGATGGATTTGGAGAAAGCGCGACAAGATCTTCTGAAGCAAAAAAAAGTTAAAGAAGCAGAAGCGCTGCCTGAAATCACTGCGGATGAAAAGCCATACCAGATTCCAGGTTCGTGGGCTTTCATTCGCCTCGGAGACCTAACGAACTATGGCGTTACCGACAAAGTAGAAGCCAACGAGGTCGATGACGATACTTGGGTATTGGAGCTCGAAGACGTCGAAAAGGAATCGTCCCGGCTTCTACAGCGAGTCACGTTCTTAGACCGACGTTTCAAGAGTTCCAAAAACCAGTTCTCAAAAGGCGACGTCGTATATGGCAAACTAAGGCCATATCTCGACAAAGTTATCGTTGCCGACGGTGACGGTGTCTGCACGACGGAAATGATGCCGGTGCGAGCCCACTGCGGCGTGTCACCTGAGTATCTGCGAATAGTTCTCAAGTCACCGAGCTTCATAAAATATGCCGACGATTCAACCCATGGGATGAACTTACCGCGTCTCGGCACTGAAAAAGCTAGAATGGCCGTTGTACCGCTTCCCCCCGACTTCCGAACAGCACCGCATAGTGGCCAAGGTGGATGAGCTGATGGGGCTTTGCGATACGTTGGAGGCACAAGCCGAAGACAGCCTCAAGGCACATCAGACCCTCTTGGAAACCTGCCTTGCGGCCCTCACAAACAGCCAAACCCCGGAAGACCTCGCCCAGAACTGGGCCCGCCTAGAAGCCAACTTCGACGCTCTGTTCACGACTGACGAGAGCATCAAGTCACTGCGTGAAGCAATTCTGGAATGGGCTGTCCGAGGCCTGCTCTCGAAGACCTTTGAGGCCGATACAGACCCGAATGAATTCCTGCAAAAAAAATCTTGCGGCTCGCTCTGAGCTGCAAAAAGAGACTGGTGATGCACGCCTGAAAAAGTGCGCAAATACGCTCTTTGAAGAGTATCGAGCGCCACTTCCCGCTGGCTGGTCAGCCGCCAGTTTCGATGAGCTGTTTCTCTTTATCGACTATCGGGGAAGGACGCCTAAGAAGACTGAAGGTGGAACGCCACTGATTACGGCAAAGAACGTCCGAATGGGGCAATTGAACCGAGAGCCGCGCGAGTATGTGTCGGATTCAACTTACGTAGAATGGATGACTAGAGGTTTCCCACGGATCGGAGACCTGTTCTTTACGACTGAGGCTCCGTTAGCAAACGTCTGCATCAATGACATAGATGAGCCCTTCGCACTCGCACAGCGCGTAATCTGTCTTCAGCCAATATCGCAGATAAACACTAGGTATCTCGAGATAGCCATTCGCTCAAAGCCCGTCCAAGAAATGATCGACAGGAACGGCACGGGAATGACCGCAAAGGGAATTAAAGCCTCTAAGCTGAAACCGCTTGCCATACCTTTCCCGCCGATAGAGGAACAAGATCGGATCGTGGATAAGGTCCAGCAACTTGACACAATTTGCGCCAGCTTGGCGTCGAGTTTGAAGCAGGCAGAAGACACCAAGTTGAACCTGGCTGACGGACTTGTCAGGCAAGCCTCAGAAGTCGCGGCATAGGGCATATTTCAATGCTGCAAGATCATAAAATTTGGTGTGATGAGGATAAACACAGCCATTTCGAGAAATTCGTGGACTTCAACGAATGGCTGAATGGCGAGGATGGGGAGACCATTCGCAATGAATTTGGTCTTGCCAAACTCACCGACCCCAGCAAGGCGTTCTTTGCCGGAGATCGCGAAGCCTATGACCAGGCGTTCCGAGAATACAGAAAGGAAAGGCGGCACGAAGTCCTGTGTGAGCAGTTCTTCGCGGACACTTTTCCTGCCGAGGGTGAGGACAACCACTGGTTCGAACTGAACCAGCGGCGCTTTGATCAACTCTTGGGCCGTTTGGCGACAAAGGACACACTTCCCTTCGTTGGCGCAGGGCTTTCCGTACCCGGTGGTTTCTCGTCCTGGGAGGGGCACTTGTGGCACCAGGCAGAAACGGCCGGTCTGGAACGCGACGCCGTTAAGGAACTGCTCAAGGAAGGCCAGTACGAGAGCGTCATCGAGCAAATCGTAGCTCTGCGTGGGCGAGACGTGTTCGTGCAGGACATTCGCGACGAGTTTGACCGCAACGGCACAATACCGGACGTCGTCTTTCGGCTGGCGGAGCTCTTCTCGGATACGGTGGTTACGACGAACTACGACCGATTGATCGAACAAGCCTTCGAAACGGGCAATCCGGAACCTGTTCAGATCATCACAGGGGGGGAGAACGCGACGGAATTCCCCCCCGATGCGGAGAAGACGACCGTGGTCAAGCTGCACGGTGACATCCGTCGCCCCCGGCCACTGCGTCCTGAGCAAGGACCAGTACGACGCTGCCTATGGTGCAGATGACATTGATCTTTCTCTGCCGATTCCGAAATTGCTCGACTACTATTTTCGCAACAACAGCCTTCTGTTTCTAGGGTGCAGTCTGCACAACGACCGGACAATCCAGGTTTTCAAGGCGATCAAGGCGAGCCACCACGGCGACGATCTCCCGCAACATTTCGTTGTCGAATCTTGCCCAGAAAGCCTGGAGGACCTGAGGGACCGAAACGCGTTCTTGGCGAGCCTCGGCCTGACGGGAATTTGGTTTGAAACCAAACGCTATGAATGCGTCGAAGGTATCTTGAGGCTCGCTCGGAACGAACTGGCCTACCGACACACACAGTAGCCGCAGCCGCATAACTCACGCTGTAAGGCCTTGCTCACAAATGGAAGCAAAGAGGTCGCCATGATCTCAATAACAAAACGTCGATTGTAAAGGTTTGCCAATAAGCGCGGCACATGCGATTCTTTCGTTGGGGGGCAAAGGAGAACAGAATGGGAGAGCGCAGCAAAATCGAGTGGACCCACCACACCTTTAATCCGTGGTGGGGGTGCGTGAAAGTCTCCGAAGCCTGTAAGAATTGCTACGCTGAGGCATGGGCAAAGCGGACCGGCCAGAGCGTCTGGGGTATCAATGCGCCGCGGCGTTTCTTCGGTGACACTCATTGGGCGGAACCGGCAAAGTGGAACCGCAGGCTTGAGGGGACGGGCCGGCGCGAACGGGTTTTCTGCGCGTCCATGGCTGACGTCTTCGAGGATCGCCCGGACCTGGTTGAAAGCCGGACGCGGCTCTGGCGGCTGATCTCCGAGACGCCGAACCTTGACTGGCTGCTGCTAACGAAGCGGCCGGAAAACATTCTACGTTTCCTCCCGGATAACTGGGGGCCTTGGCTGGCCGAACGTGTGGCTTGGCACTACCGTCGAGCTTCAGACGCGCGCCGACGAGAACCTTCCGCATCTCGTAAACACGCCGGCCGTTGTGCGCTTCATTTCGGCGGAACCGCTCTTGGGCAATCTCAACCTGGAACACTACCTGCCGAGTCTCCAATGGGTAATCACTGGCGGCGAGAGCGGGCCGAGGGCGCGGCCCGCGAGCCCAACCTGGTTCCGCAATATCCATCTTCAGTGCATGGAGGCAGAGGTCGCATTTCACTTCAAACAATGGGGGGATTGGGCGCCCGGTGATGGCGACAACCTTGCTCGGAAACGGCTTGAGCACGCTCAGGATGGGACGCCGATGATACGACTCGGCAAGAAGCTCGCAGGTCGCGCGCTCGACGGCGAGACTCACGATGGGTTGCCCCGGATCGCGATATAGCTTTGCACTGCCGCCATTTTGGAGAACGGGTCAGATAGTTGGACGAGTTACTATACAATGAGCGGGAGCAGACGAAGGCGAAGCATGACCTGCTTAGGCGGTACCTGGAACGTTTCGCCTACAAGATCTTACACGGATATGGCGCTGTCGATTTCATCGATGGATTTTCCGGCCCATGGGATAACAAAGACAGGACGCAGTTTCGCGACACATCGTTCGGCATCGCCCTCGAAACATTGAACACCGTCGCCGCCAACCTATCAGAACAGAACAAAGGGGCACAGGTAAGGTGCATCTTCAACGAGAAAGACTCCATTGCGGCGCAAGACTTGGCGGACTTCGTGGAGCGCGTTCGCCCGGAATTCCCGCATATCGAGATCCACGCGCTCACGGGCAGCTTTGAGGACAACGCGCCCCGGATCGACCGCCTCGCGACCATCCTTTCCGCCTCGTCTTCGTGGATCCCACGGGGTGGACCGGGTATCCGCTCGACGCCTCAAGACCGTCTGCCAAAGGCGGTGCGAGCTGATACTGAACTTCATGCACGAGCACATCCAGCGCCACCTTTACCATCCCTCTGAGGGCCGCGAGCGTTGGCTGCGGGCCATTGTCGGAGAGACATTGCCGCCGAGCTCGCGGGCCGGGAGCTGCCGGCCGAGGATATCCGGGCGGCTGTGCTCCGCATGTTCAAGAAGGAACTGCGCTTCGTCTACGCCTGTCACTCGCCGATCGAGATGGTCGAAAAGCGGCGCCTGCACTTCAGCATAGTCTACGGTACCTCTGCAGCGGAGGGCGTGTTTGTGCTCAGGGAAGTAGAGAAGAAGGCGCTGCCGGACCACGAATGGAAGGTGAAGGACCGGCGGGCACGCGGCCAGCTCAGCATGTTCGACGACGAGGAGCACTCCCCGGGGCCGTACGGCGCCATGAGAAGCAGGCACCTCGAAGACCTTCCGGCGCTGGTGACCGATCTCGCCCGGCGGACCAAGGATGCGCCCAGAACTTTTGAGAGATTTGCCGCTACCGTCATGGAGAAGCATTTCGTCTCGCCGACGGAGATCAAGAAGAAGATCGCGGAGCTGGCGAAACAGGGCCTCATCGAGCCAACTTGGAAGACGCGCAACGAGAACGCCCGCGTTCCGGACGTCGGCGACCTAATCGTCTGGAATGCCGATAAGATTACCTAGCACTCCAGCAATCATGGGTTCGACGTCGGTTCCATCATGCGAGCGCCACTGACGTCGAAGTGCTTAGCATCAACTTGGAAAAAAAAGGAAATAAATCAGAAACTTACAACCTGAACACCAAACCGACGCAGGCAACAGGTCCGGAGAATATCGGCCCGGAGAGAACGCTTTAGGCTCACTCGGCACCGAGGTAGGTGCTCAGCCCCTCCCGCATAACCCTTGAATATAACGGAAAATCCGGCCGCAGCCGGATCGGGAGAAACGTTTCTCTAGGGCAAGTGGCGGAGCG
>LLEQ01000103.1_pt1 | contig 9792 bp, 15 predicted proteins | sample 595901 | NCBI WGS metagenome assembly LLEQ01 (sample SAMN02919317, study PRJNA255460) | bioreactor metagenome | biome: chemostat; feature: culture 2012_25.3; material: sediment; isolation source: day86 25degC chemostat 2012 inoculated with Wadden Sea sediment taken from... | place: Germany: Bremen ... | reverse complement strand
GCCAAAGAGACCGGCCGCTCCAGTGTCAATCGAAATGCGATGGAAGAGCACTTCCCGACTGTGCCATTGTCGGCGATCACGCGCGACAAGGCCCTATCCGTAGACCGCCGGCTACGCGGCCGAAAACGCTCTACACTCAGGAATTCACTTGCGACGATGGACCATTTCAGGACCGATCCACGCGTCGTCGCGGCAGGAATTCTGGGCACGGAAATGATCGGCCGCATGCCGATGTACCGCGACGGAGATAAGCACCGTATCGAGTTGCCGATTGCCCTTGCCGCGGCTCTGGACCGGTTTCCGGTCGGCCAGGCAAACCGGGCACGCCGCGCGTTCGAGCTTGCGGTTGATTTTGGCATTCTGCAGGAGAACCCGCCTTCGGGTGTCTGGTCGCTGGGCGAAACGGATGCATTGCGTTACCACGAAGCTGTTCGGCAGCAGATCTCCGACGAGAGCGCGCAAGGCAATCTCAGGGCATTGATTTCTTTACTTCGTGCGGCCAACCCCGATTCCGTGCCCAACCATGTCACAGTCGATCGCGTGCGCCGCCCGGACAGGTATGCACCGAAACCCGACCCCTCGCCGGAAACAAGAAAGACAGACAGAAAGCCCGTGCATTTGCCGCCAGCGCTCGAGGCCGAGGTGTCGGAATTCGCGAGTGCACGCTCGACCAGACCAAAACGGGTCAACTCGCTTCGAAGGTTTCTGCATGAACTACTCGACGCCGGCTACGACATCGATGACCCGGCGATCTACAAGAGCGCCCTGTCGCTGCTCGAGACGAGATTTACCGGTTACTCCGATTTGACGTTGCGCTCATACCGCTCGGTCCTTCACACCTTCCTCGCCCATACAAACCGCCTTTCCTCATGGGCCACGCTCATGTCTCGAGCAAAGTTGATCGGTTTGGGCAACATCGACATGCCCGCATTGCTACTCATCAACATGTTCGCGGAAACCGCAAGCCGGCGATAGGCCTGCCGAGATCGATACGAGTGTGGCACAGGATTTCGTCATACGGGCGCAAGAATGCGGGAAGCTGGGGAATGCCTGCGCGGGCTCCAGTCGTTAGATCTCCTGCGCCCAAAGCTTCCTGATCTTCTTCCCGGCCCCGCAATCGGTGATCTTCAGGGCTGGTTGCGACAGATTAACGGCGAGATGCCTGAATCGCTGGAAGCGGCATTGCGCACGCATGCAGAGGATTCCGGATACAGCAAACTCGCGGTGAAAGCACGGATCGTAGCAGTTCGCGCACTCTACGCGCTCACGCGCGAAAAGACAGCATTTTCCGCCGAACCTGCGAAAATCCCATGGCACGCGTTGATCGAGGAAGCTCTGACCGATCACCCAGGCAAACTGTCGCCCTACCGGCGGGAATTGCAGCGGCTTGCCAGTCAATATGGCCAGAGATGGAGCACCGGCTGGCGAAGCATTCAGGCAAAGATCGTGGAGGCCGGGGTTCTTCGCTCGGACAACCCCCGTCGAAGCGCTGATGACGGTCGCAATCGAAACTGCGCTCGAGCCATGGCAACTTGACCGGGAATGGGCATGGGTTCACGAGCGATCATTGAGACCGGATCTGCGCCAAAAGTGGAAAAGGATGATCGCCTGTTTCGATGCCCTCCATGACGTGCCGGGGATCGCGCAGAGTGGGCTGCTCCCGGCCGAGCGCCTCGGTCCGATGCCGGTCACCGGAGCTCGGTTGAAAAATGGACATTTCCCACTGCCCCTCAGGTTTGAAGCGGTGCTCGAGGGCGAGTCAAAACAGGTCCTGGAAGCCGCGCATTTCCTCTATCGTTGTCTTCGGGATTTCGACATCTATTCGCGTGGCGACGATCCCACGCCCGGCGCCTGGTCTCTGAAGCTCATCTCGATCGGGTCATGGCCGAGCAATCGTTCATGACTATGCAGTCGGCTCGGGTTCACGTCGAGCGGATCCGCGACTGGCGCGAAAGCTGGCCAGCAGGCTTGATTGGCGCAATGGAAGAGGTTGCCGCAGAGACTGAGTAGCCGAAGGCCGGTGAATGTTTGATGGTATTGCCCGAGAATGTAAGGACCAACGCCACGCCTGACCTCCCTGGCGACCCGGGTTTCACCACAGGGCGAATCGTCGCCTCTGTTGAGTGGGGCTATGCTGAAGAACAGCGATCTGTTTGAGGCGTTGCCACCCCAGTTTCACGATAGCGCCTTCATCGATCGCCTGCACGCCTATCTGCCGGGCTGGGAGATCGACGTGATCCGGGGGCGAGATGTTCACCAGCGGATACGGTTTCATCGTCGACTACCTCGCCGAGATCCTGCGCCACCTTCGGCAGGAGGATTTGTCCAACCGCCCGGATCAGCATTTCAGCGTTAGCGAGAAGATCTCGACCCGTGATCGCGATGCCATCTACAAGACCATGTCGGGGGCTGCTGAAGGTCATTTTCCCGGCCGGCGGCGAAAGTGCCGAGGATGTCGAAGAGCTGCTCCAGCTGGCACTGGAAAGCCGGAAAAGGGTCAAGGACCAACTGCTTCGGATCGATACGACATATCCGGATGTCGATTTTTACTATACCGGCTCCGATGGCGAAAAGCGGCGTATCCAGACCGTGGAAGAGCAGGAGTTTCCGCAGTTCTATCACCGAAAACCGGCGCAGGATCCCGGACAGCAGGATGCCTCCGAAACAGACGTGGTTGAGTTCGAGCCCGGCGATATGGATTCAGGACCGACCAGCGTCCCAAAGAAACCGACTCCTGAAGAAGGCCATCACGTCTTCGCCGAAAATCGCAAGGGCGTCAGCTATGACAAGCTATTCGGCCTCTATACCGATGGTGCCACCCGGATCGTCGTGACCGACCCCTATATCCGGTATTTCTACCAGATCAAGAACATGATGGAATTGGTCGAAATGATCATCCGGCGCAAAGCGCCAGAGGATCAAGTGGCCATCCATCTCGTGACCGGACCACATGACGGCGACATTCAAAAACAGCGTGAACTCCTGGAAAGCATCACTGAAGCCTGCACCGGATCCGGCGTGGATTTCACCTGGGCATTCGACACGTCAGGCAAGGCCCATGCGCGCGACATCGTGACCGATACAGGTTGGAAAATCGTGCTCGACCGCAGATTGGACATCTTCCAGGCCCCGCTGCGCAGAGAGGGCATCAACTCGGCGATCGCCTTCAGGAACATCGCATGCTGAAAGGTTTCTATGTAACGTATGTCAGGCAGTAGCGGCCCAGAGCCGACCTCCAAGACTTTTCAAGATGCTGCGGCGCGGCTCGTCATTGCCGCCATTCATGCAACGCGCAGCATTTTGACCGGTGAAACGTCGGTCAGCGGACAAAGCGCCAGTTTCATCGCATCCGCCACTACGGCTTACTTGCCTCAGCGCAGCGCAAGACCAACATCGCCCGATGCCATGCCTTGCTCGGGGGGGCAAAAAGCCCGGCTCCAGAGCCACCAGAGGTTGCCGAAGCCATCCGGCTCACCCTCCGCGAGCCATGCCCATGCTGTGGCGGGCCAATGCGCATCATCGAGATCTTCCGACGCGGGCAGAAACCCCGATCCCGCGCACCACCGAGGGAGCAGGCGGCATGACGAAACGCCCGCCCGTCGTGGGCACATTTATGATGCGCTGCCTTTTGGCATAGACCACTGGATGTCGTCCTCAACCGGTCGGACGCCCTATCTCCCGTACGCAAACCTTGGGGTCCAGCTCTGTTGCAGCGATTGTTCTTCCTCGTAGGCTTCATCATCTGGGTCCTCGGCTATTTTCTCGCTCGAAAGCACCGTCAATGTGAAACCATAGCTGCCAAGCCCAATCACCTCTTCATCCAAGGCCAGTCGTCGCTTACAGGAAAACCACTCCGCAAGGCTGGTTTGTCCGCAAATGGAGCGTGTTAGATGGATATTCTGCAGATCGGCATTGAACCGCAAAGTATGGGTTTTGGGCAGCGGTGCCCCTTTCTTGAGAAAGGTGAGCTTGTCGAGTTTCTTGAAGCTTTCCGACAGAAATGCGTAGGCGGCCTTGTCGCCGGAACTGACAACGACCGCCATCGGATAGTCGCAACATTCGGCGGCTCTGATAGCGGAGGCCGTGAGGGAGCACTCTGCCAGCTGGCTTAGCGCAACGATTCCGTCCAGACCGACGCGATTTCCCCCGATCACCTCGCCAACCAGCTTGGATGGCATAAGCAGCCCAGACGCAAAATGATCCGCCTCAAGCTCTATCGAACTGGTACCTTGTGAAAACCCGGCTCTGGAGATGTGGATCGGCGCAGTATTCAGAATCTCCTCGGGATGCCCCTCAAGAAAATAGTGTCCAAGCTCGTGAGCCACGGTGAATCTGCGAAACCCTTCGCTCTTGATATTGGTCGCGTAGAAGATGCCAACGCTCTCATCCTGGAAGATGATCCCGCCGCTCACACCAACCTGGCCAGGATCCTTTGGCTCGACTGTGATGTCTTCGCTTTCCGCGATCGCAAAGGGATCAACGGGGAAAGCATCGTAGCCTTTCTCTTTTGTTTTGAGCTCACCTTGGCGCCGCGCCATATGAATTCGAAATTTGCTCATTTTTCCGACTTCCGCTTATTCATAAGGTCGATCATCATCTGGATGTGATCGCGATCACCGTCGGACAAATTCTCCTCTCCACGAAAGACGGTCGTTGCTCCCGCCATGTCGTTTGTCCTGCCGAGCAAGTAGTCGGATGTAACATTCAATGCCTTGGCAAGCGCCCTAATATTGGCAAATGACGGCTTTCTCCGTTCCTTTTCGAAGTGGCCAATCGCGGATGGTTGTAATCCGCTCTTGCCTGCGAGTTCCGTCTGGTTGATCTCTCGCGCCTCTCTGGCTTTTCGCAGTCTGTCTCCGAAACCACCATTTGAATCCGTTAAGTTTGACATGACGATCCCGAATCTGTTACTATGACGATATCGTAGGAACCATGCCGCTTGCTCGCGGCTTCTTTTTTTTAGCTTTTTGTCCTACGAAATCGTCAAGAACTGTAGGACAGATCAGAGAATCCGTCAAGCCTGAGGGGCAGAAGAACATGAATATCAGGACGAACCTCGAAGATTTCGCCCGTAGCCTGGAGATCGATCCTGTAGAGGCTGCACTAATGGACGTCGCACGTGCTATCCAGATCACCCGCACCATGCACGATGAAGCCGACCGCCATTTCCGCGGGCTCGCACAGCATGTCGACCGCCTTGGCAGCCCTCTCGAAGACTTGGTCCTTGAGATCTATCCTTCTGGCAGCTTTGCGATTCATGCCGCAACTCGGTCACGCCTGAAGACCGACCAGCACGACGTCGATGCTGTCCTTGAAATAGCGATCGCTCCTGGGGGGGCCGACCCGGCATGGGTTCTCGAGCAGTTGTACAAGGCGATCAAGGGCGAAATAGGCAGCAAGTATTACGACTACCTGATTGAGAAAAACAGTCGCTGTGTCACGGTTACCTACCCAGACGGAATGACGGTCGATCTGATGCCAGTCGTTCGGATCGAAGCGACACCCGAACGCGTGGCGACCCTGTTTCACTACAAGCCTGAGACGGACGAGCGGTACCACAAGGAGATCAACCCGAAGGGTTTGCCAATCACTTCAATGCTCAAATCGAAATCAGCGAGAGGTTTCAGAAGCGCTTCGATGCGCGCCGTTACCTCGTCGATGGTGAAACCTACGCCGAACTGGCCACACGGCTGTCAAATGAGACTTCTGGTCTGGCGTTGCAAAAGCAGATACCCAACCGATGCCGGTGCACGTCCCGCTCGACCAGAAATCGCCTCGCGTGGTTGCCCTGCAACTGATCAAGAGGTTCCGCGACAAACGGTATCGCAAGCACGACGATCACCGTGGCAAGCGCAAACCCCCGGCCGTCATTATCGCAGCGATTGCAATCGATGCCGGCTCTGCAAACGACAGCCTGGTCGATGAAGTGATTGCGATTGCCAAGCGTATGCGCTGGCAGATCCGCAATGCCGAACAGAACCTGCGGTTGCTTGAAGTTCGCAATCCGGCACATTACCCGGACCTCTTTACGGATCGTTGGCCGACCCAAAGGAGCGATCAGCAACTTTGGGCGGCCGACTTGCTCACCCTCATCGATCGCCTCGAAAATCTAAAGCGGGTTGGCTTCGATCCTGCGGTAATCCAATCGACGTTCGACGATCTGTTCGGTGAAAAGGCCGGGGAGACCGCGCTGCAGGCCTATCATCGTGCACAGACTGTTCAGATCGAACATGGCGCGCTCGGCATGACACTGAGCGGGCAATTGAAACCTGCGGCACCAGTTTCGTCCCTGGCTGCTCCAGCTCTTGGTGCTGGGATCGCATCCGCACCTGGTCTCGTGAAGCCTGCACGCGCGAATACGAACATGGGGGGCACTGTACCTGATGATAACTGTTGGTGATCAAATCGCGGACATGGCCGATGTCTATCCCGATTGGTCATGCGAACGGCTGAGCCGGCGGACTTGTGTCTGGGAGGGGCACCTGCAGCCACACAGAACGACGTACCGGCTGCGGGTAGAATATACCGAACCCCTACTGCTCGAAGGCAGATCGAACCTGTACCTGCAGCCACTGGTTGAGGTTCTTGAACCGACCTTGCAATGGCGTTTCGGCAACGAAGAAGGGTCCCTACCGCATGTTTACGTGTCACATCCGCGAACACAGCGTACGGGGCCATTCCTCTGCCTCTTCGACGATGAAGCGGATCAGTGGTCGCCGGATGACCTTATCAGCATCACGACCATTCCCTGGGCGTCCAATTGGCTGAGCTGCTACGAAAGCTGGCTCGCTTCGGGAAAATGGTTTGGGACCGGCAAACACATCAGAAGTCAGTCAGGCGGGCGCTCCAGGTTGGCGGTACTTATGGAGAAATTTCATGGCACAACCTCAATCCCGTCGTTCGCAGGGCACCATCTTTCACCGTCGAGAACAACTCGAGTGGCCCGCAGATGATCTTCGCATTTTGTCCATTGATGGCGGTGGAATAAAAGGCATTCTGCCTGCCGCGGTGATGGCGGAATGCGAGCGTCGTTTCTTGAAAGGCGGCTCGGCAGCCAGCTACTTCGACATGATTGCCGGCACTTCAACCGGAGGAATAATCGCGCTCGGCATGGCAGCAGGAATGCGGGCCGAGGAGGTTCTGGAAATCTATATGCGCCACGGGTCGGAAATATTTCCCCGGCCTTGGTCTCCGCCAACTCGAGTTGGTCGCGCGCTGCGATCCGCTTACCAGTTTGCCCGCGATCTTACCGTCTATCGATACAACCGCGAACCCTTGGAACGAGCGCTTCGAGACCGATTTGGCAACAGGACACTGGGCTCGGTCAACGTGCGTTTGAACATTCCCGCCTTCGATGGGTTCAACGAGGTCAACATCCTCAAGACCTCGCACCACCCTGACTTCCGCCTCGACTGGCAGGAAGAACTGGTCACGGTGGCATTGGCGACGTCAGCCGCGCCGACGTTCTTCTCGACCTACCGAAACGGTACGGCACTTCGCCGATGGCGGAGTTTGGGCGAACAACCCCCCCGTCATGGTGGCGCTGGTGGATGCCATGAGCTGTTTCAACGTCGACAGACACAAAATCGAAATCCTGAGCCTTGGCTGTGGCGATCAAGACCTTCGTATGACTGACGGTCAGATCGAGCGCGGTGGCATGTTCCACTGGAGAACTATCATCGAAAGCGCGATGCACCTGCAAAGTCAGAACGCCCTCGGACAGGCAGGACTGTTGATCGGGCGAGACCGAATGCTTCGCCTGACATCCGGCCCGACGGTTGAACCAATCGGTTAGATGATTTTGTGCGGGCGAGTCGTGAGCTGCCAGCGCAAGCGAAGAGGCTGGTTGAAGAAAACGCTGAGCGCCTTGAAGCGTTTTTCGATGCCAAGCGGCCTCAAGCAACTTTCTATCACGGCAAACGGTAATGGCAGCACTCGCGGCGTAGATTATGGCATCATTTTGCTGCCTATAACCGCACCGCGGACGATGCTGACTGCCCCCCACAGTGGCTCCAAGGTTCTATTTCACTTCGTTATCAATCAATTCGAAGAGCCTTGCAGGTGAAAGGCGGCGCAAGACAGGTAAACTGAAATTTTCGGGCAAAGGTGAGTGGTCAAACGACAGAAAACTATACAGAATGGCAAGCAGAGTTTTACTACGGCCACTCAAATTGACCTGCCAACTTTGCCAAACATTAGCGCTTTGGAGATAATTTCATGTTGCTTGCTTGCGATGAAGCCGGATTTACCGGACCGGACCTATTGGCAAACGATCAACGATATTTTGCATTTGCTTCAATCAATATTTCCGATGACGAAGCATGGCTACTAATCGATGCGGCACGCAAGGCACATCCTGTGCAGATGCCCGAACTCAAAGCTTCAAAACTCATGGCAAGCAAACAAGGTCGGAGATTGATAGCTCTCTTGGTAGAAAACCTTTCCGGCCGCTTTGCAATAAACGCCCACGACAAACTATTGGCGCTTTGTGGCTGGGTGTTCGAGTATGTTTTCGAACCCGTTTTCCAAGATAACCCAAGCATATTCTATCAAAAAGAGTTCCATTTATTCATAGCAATGTACTGCTATCTCTGGTTCCAAAGTGACAGCACAGAGGTGAAGACTACGCTCGCAGAGTTCCAAGATATGATGCGATCAAAGGACCTATCCAGAGCACCCTCATTGTTCGCCAGCAAAGTTAGGATCACAGAAAGACAGCAGCACCCTTTTGAGCTGGTTCGCAGATTCGCGACCGCTCATCGCAAAACCATTGCCAAGGAGGTCCGTGAGGTTCAGCATCATACAGTTGATAAGGGAACGTGGACCCTTGACCTGTCAGCTTCAGGCTTTGGAGCCACCTCAATCATTGGGGGCAACACCAGGAGCCACTTTCTGTCGTTTGTGATGAGAGCAAGCCGTTGAGGGCTATCGCGGCAGAACTTAACGGCGACGCAATGGATGCAGCAATAGCAAGAGCTCGGATGATGAAGCCCGATGACCCACTCGGCTGGGAGATGTCTGAGCCAGTTAAATTTGCCGACTCGCGAGCCCATCCTTCGATTCAACTCGCTGACATCCTGGCAAGTACAGTCGTGTATTGCCACACTAATGGAGTGCCGGAAGGATTTGAAGGCACCGCTCACGTTCTTGATAGTGGAATGCTGAAAGACTCGATATTCCCAGACTTAGAGCGCGTGCAATTGGAAAATGACCCCGTAAAAGTTCACTACGCAGTTTTATATGAATTGGTCGCGCGAGCAGAAGGTGGCGGCACGGACATTTCGGTGGAGAACTACTTTGAACTTGTTGAACAGGCGATTGCATCTGGAGAACTTGTTCTGGAGTAACTACTTTTCCTATTTGAACGCTTTTTAGCGTATGAAGCCTGAAGAGCGAGCATTCTTTCACCGCGCAGCATTTGTCACTCTGGGATCTTCGCCGCCTTGCGGCATTGTGACATTGCAGAGAAGTGTACCGTTTCGAGGTTGTTTGAGAGTCGGCTCCCAACGTCTTGGCATGTTTGCCTCGCACCCGCAGCGAATGACTGGAAGCCGCCCAACCTTACAGAACCTTTTTCTGGCACATGATGTCAGAAAAGTTCTTTGCAACCCAGACACCTAAGACCATTTTGCAGATTCTTGAAGAAAATGCTTCGTCTGCACAGTAATCGGCCAATGTCCTTGTTGATCGCCAAGAAAGGCCGCTTCGGCACCTGAAGAAAGGAGAATAAATCACATACCTGCCGATCGCCGATCTCGACGCCTTTTGACATGAGGCGTGAGACCCAGCGTT
>LLEQ01000102.1_pt1 | contig 9806 bp, 13 predicted proteins | sample 595901 | NCBI WGS metagenome assembly LLEQ01 (sample SAMN02919317, study PRJNA255460) | bioreactor metagenome | biome: chemostat; feature: culture 2012_25.3; material: sediment; isolation source: day86 25degC chemostat 2012 inoculated with Wadden Sea sediment taken from... | place: Germany: Bremen ... | reverse complement strand
CAAAATAAACCCCCAAACCCCCATTTCTATCTACCTATTGGGTTTAATACCTAAAGTGAAGGGGGTTTGGGTGGGGGTTTGGTGGGGGTTTGTTTCGCAAACCCCCCTTTTCGGCCAAATCTGACCTGTTTTAGCCCTCAATTCGCGGATACCTCCCGTTTTCCGCGTCCACGTCGCCCCCGCCCGCGCGTGATGGGCGTCACGTTTGAATTCGGTTCTGTTGCTTTTGTCGACGGGGCAAACAGCGGAAAATTGCGGTAGGTGGACGGGACGCGGGGGGGGTGCTATCTGCCTGTGCATTAGCCCCCCGCCCGCCGCTTGGCCTTGGCCCGCGTGAGCGGGCTTCACCACCTTCAACTCCCACAAGGCCATCTTGTGCCGCGTTCCACCCCCCCGGATCAATTCAACCTCTTCACCACCAATCGAAAAATGCCGCCCGTTCAAACTGGCCAGCAACTTGCCCAAACTACGTGGGGAAACTTCACCATCCCGACCAACCTTCACCCCCGTCGATCTCGATTTTCTCGCTTTCCATAAGGACCGCCAGTTCCTGCGCCGTTTTTTTTCGCCGCCCTTCCGGTGCCATTCACAAAACAGGGCTTCCGCCCCATCCTCTTCCCCGGCGGCCGCAAGCTGCGCAATGTCATCGCGGTTTGTTTGAAAGGTTGTCCAACGCGGATCAGCCGCTTCGAGGATACCACCAAGGACGTAGCACCATCCGGGATAGCTGGCCACGGCAGGGCAGTGTTTAGGTGGCTGGCATCCATGCGAAACCCAATTCTGCACGAGTGTCAAAACGGCCCAGAGCAACTCGCCCCGGTTTTGTTCCGCATAGGCATGAAGCGACGAATGCCGCCAACCCCCGCGAATTTTCGGGTCAGGCATTTTAGCGTCCATACGGATCAGGCTGATACGGCGTTGAAGTTCTTCGCTCAGACCCACGTTGTTGGAAGTCATTGTAAAGGAGCAATTGACAGGCAAACGACGTTCCACCGACCGGCCCAGGACTCGGTCTGTGAAACTCGGGCTAGTGAGTGCAGCCGCCAAAGCGGCACTGTCCAGAGTGCCTTTCTGGTTATCAAAAAGAACAACCGCCTCACTTGCGGCGATAGCGGTAAACAACACCTTGCGCCGTTCCTCTTCGTCGCGGCTCAACGGCGCGCGGGTGCTGGTCAGCCCCATCACGATAATCTGAATCACTTCGATCAGGTAGGTAGCCCCTGTGCCAGCGGCGGGTTTACTGACCAGAGTCATAGGTGTTGGCCCTTGGATCATAGGGCGAACAAAGGGGGGTCAACAAGAGTGCGATGGCGTTCAACAAAGACGCGGGCAGCTTCTCTCCCTCGTCACTGCTGTAAGCCGTCATAATGCGCGTGCGATCCCAGCCATCAAAAGGAAAGTCTGCAAGCAATTCGTGGACAAGCAACCGCTTCGCCCTAGCAACCTGCATGTCCCGAAGGTTGCCGCCCCATTCCCCCACAGGGGGGATCACAAGGCCCACAGGCGCAACGTAGTGGCTCATTGAGGCGTGACTATAGCCCGGCTCATTTTGCATAGACCCATCGGCCCCAAAGGTGGGGACGCGAGTCACGCCAGCCAGATACGGCAACGGCAAATCAGGGGGGGTCAGATAGACATGCTGCAAAACGTCCGTGGGCGGAGGGGCAGGCCGCGTCTTGTTGTCACCAACATCTTCAACAAAGCGCACGGGGCAGGCCGCGATAAACTGGTCACGGCTCATGGTTGAAATTACCGCCGAGTCTTCCTCTTTGACAGTCAGGACGCGGGCCAACTCAGTTCCATGCCGGAACATGGTTGGGTGACGTTGATTCAGTTGTTCGAGTCCGTCCGTCGCGAAGCTGACAAGTTGCCAGAAGTCATCGCGATTGACATTGTTCTTAACCCGACCGGTATCGTATTTTGCATTCTCTTTTGCGGCGACAAGTGCGTTGCAATACTCACGCGCGCCCTTGAGCAAGTATCTTTGTAATCAGTGTAGTATGTCTTGATTGATGTGAACACGCGAGTAAAAGCACCCTCAGACGCCTGTGCCACGGTCAGCGCCATGACGCAGCCGATAATGTCACGGTCGTAAACTGGCCGGGTGAGTTGTGAAAGGCGTTCTTCCACTGCGGTTTCCCCCATGGGTTTGATTTTGAGAAGGTCCGCCTCGTCCTTATGCGTGATTTTTGCCCGGACGCCGCTAGCCGTTTTGCCCAGCCGACCAACCAGCTTGTGGACAGTCATTTCTTCCTCGTGCGTCTTGTCACGGGGCATAGCTTCATTGTTCGCAGAAACTGCGTTCGCGGCCTTCGCCGCTTTCTTGTCTGTCATAGTCGTTTGGTCCTTCGTCAGGTTGCGCCGTAAGGCAATTTGTGATACATCCAGACTTAGCTAAAGTTCAGGAAGCACCCCCAGCGGGGAAGGTCTCGAAAGCCTTCCCATTTCACGCTGGGGGTGTTTCCGCTTCTAACAGATGTGAGCGGTTCTTACAACCGTCTCAGAGGCTCAGTGATGTGATCTAACTTCAAGTTAATCAATGACTTGCTAGACTAACTTCAAGTAAAAAAAACGGCTATCAATCCTTACCAGAGCCAAGGCCCAGAACATGCTCCATTTCGTCGGTCATGTAGGCCCAGAAACCGCGCACAAAGTTGGCCGGGAAGTGGACCACAACACCGGTGTCTTCACCGGTCTGATTGGTCAGGATTTCCACGCCGCCGATGTTGTCCCGGTATGCGCCCGCAAGGCGGCAAGCCATCATGCAGCGGACCTTGAATCCATGGCCGCCGCCAAGCTGGCCACGTCATAGATGGCGAAGTGGCTGTTTCCGGTGATCTGGAAGGCAAAGTGGTCAAGATACTCCGCCAGTTCGATGAGAACTCCCTCGGTCCAGCAATCGACTGGCACCCAAAGGTTGGCCAGTTCGGCGCGGGCGATGATGCGCGCATCTGTGCTGTTTTCCGCTGGGATAGCGGCAAGTTGATGGGCGGCAAGAGTGGCGGCATGTGTGACCGCCGTAGGTGAGTTGCACTTAAGCATTGTCTTATTGCTCCATGACTGGATTCCTTTCGCCTGTCGGGGAGACAGAAAGTTTGTTTTGATCTGCCCTAATAGTCGGAAACCACGGCGGCGGGCAGGATACCGGGGTGGTGTTCGTTTGGGTGCCGCTGACGCGGCCCTGTGGTTAGTCGGTTAGTCTGTATCGGCCTTAGGAACCCCACCACACACCGGGCAGAAACCTCGTTCCACAGCGGCGATGATCCGCATTCCTTCGTCCAGAAGGTCGCCACCTTGGGCGCGCTCAACGGGCATGGGAGGGTCCAGCTTGCTCAGGTCCACATGGCGGGCCAACTGAGCCACACCGCTTGAAACGGTGTCACACTCTTCGACCACACGCTGCACAGACACCTTGTCGGCTTCGACTCGCAGGTCTTCCACAGCGAGGCGCAAACTAGCTACAGAACGCTTGATCAGACGCGCCAAGGTGGCTTGGGCGTGGTCAGACATGACGCTCTTCGCACAGGCACCAAGGCGGCACGTTGAGGGCCATAACTGGCCCACGCTTGGCCTCTTCAAGCTCGGGCGTGGTGCTACGCGCAAGCTTCCGATGTGGATCGTGAGTCGCTGTCGAATCTTACTGAGGTCTGATTCTGACGCGACCGATCCTTCTGCCGTGTCGTGCGCGAGTTCAAGGCAGGCGGTGACTTCGTGCATCAAGTCGCGAATGTCGGTGGCGGTCAGGGTCTCTGGCACGTCCAAACGGGCAGCGTATTCGGTGCGAAGATAAATGATTCTAGAATTTACATCCGGTTCATGGTCGATTTTATAGGCTGCGGATTTCAGGCTGGTGCTTTTAATTGAATCGGGGTTGGTGGCGATGTGCATCTTATATGCCTGTGACTGGCCAATGCCGCCGCGACTTCGCGCAATGGCATACCTCTCGCGCCGCGCATCCTTGAGTGGAGTCGAGCCATCATAGCCTCCTTTTCGCCAACCTTCCGGGCCATATCAGAGCGGTTCGCTTTGTTCATAGAGCCGCCGGATTGTGTCACTCGAAAGCGGCTCAGGCATGGCGCGGTCAAAGAACCTCACCACGGCGGGCAGTGGCCAAAAGACGGGGGTGCGACCACGCTTCAAGCGCGGGCGTTCAATACCGCGCAATTCGGGTGCGCAGACCTTGCGCAAGGTGGCCCACTCGACGGTCGAAATACCAAGGACGGCACACAGCGCGCGCGAAGAGATTACAGTCATTTTCAGTTCCATGTTGGGGAGAGAAGCGCAGCATTTGCCCCCCCGGCAAAGGGCCGCGCTCTTATAGTCTCATCACTACACCATAAAGAGCGAAAAGTCAAGGTTTCGGGGGATTCGGGTCATTGTGGGTAGAACAGTTTAATACAGGTCATCTAAAGGATGAGCCGTTTTCCCCAACACCTTGCTTTTTCTTGGTTTTTGTGAGACTATAACCTTGCTCTGGAATGTGGCCGTTTGCTTGCTATATGGCCACCCTCGGCCCAGCGCGCGCGGACCTTCTCCACGCCAAAAATTCGCGCCGCTGGGCCACTTTTTTTTATTCGGGGGCATCTTCCAGAGCACAAATGAAAGAGTCACCGAATGACCGAAACGAATATCAGCACCCTGTCTGTCAAGATTGACGCCGCCGCCGCCAGCGCGGGGCCGCCGAATGCGTTGGCGCAGCGCGTTGTTGATCGGTAGGAGGTCGGTTCCAGACCTTTGCTCCGACTGCTCCAAAACCAGCTTTCAAGGGCTTGCCAATAACGACCATATTTTCCCGGACAGGAACCCTGTGGCGAAACCTGTTTGTTTAATGTTCTGTGGCGTATGAAGCTAACATGTTGAACTATTCCCGCAGGCAATGGTGCGGGAGAAAGCAATGGGCCTGCGCGAGATGCTGCGCAGGCCATCGCTCGGTACCGCTAAGAACGGCGCATTCAGCGCGGTAAGAATGGTTTTGCGGTATGTCGGCATTTCCGTTGGCTGTTGTATGGTCGCGATTGCAAGAGTGATTGACTTGCGGCAGTATTCGGAAAAATGACAAATCCGGGTTTGGACTCCCAAAATGCCACTACCTACAGGCTCTTCTAACCAAAGTGCAGGCTCTATTTTGGCGTGCCCGCTGCGATGAATGGTATCACCTACGACCTAGGCGAGTCCGGGGGTGGATTTCTTGCGCTACATTGATTTCCACGCACAAAGCGCGATGGGGGAGTTACTCAGAGGGAACACAATAAATCCGTATGATCGTCATGCTAGAAGCAGCCTTAGCAAATACGTACGCCTTGGTATCGTCACTAAATTTGGCAAACGGTATCCAAACACTAAATTCTCCATTAACTTGGAATCGGATGAGATTAAGTGCTGGCTTCAATTATGGAGCGGTTGGAAAGAAATGACTGATGCAGCGCTGCAAGCGCAAAATTTAGTCAGGATTACACCGGAAAAGCTTGATAGCTAGTCGGCCTCGTAGAAGAAAAATCAGTTTGGAAATTTGGTTTCTGCCTCGATCTTGAGGTAGTGAAAGGCGTGCAGAATCCTCTTTGAGCACTGATCGCCCCCTGCCAAAAAGATTATTCAAGAAGGTTACTTTTCTCGATCATGATTTCTATTTGATTACTGATTCCGGTATACTTCAATTTCTGCGGATTCTTTCGTCTTTTACTCCCCAATTACTGGAACAATCAAAGGAAAATCTCGCAAGAAAGCGTATCGCTAGGATTTCATCAAGAACCCGAAAGTTCACTAACGAAGAGAAAGACAAGCTACTCCACCAGATTGGGTTTTCAAGGAAGATTGGGTATCTAAGTGAGTGCTTTCCACAGAGCGTCGCAGAACAGCAAGCCCGATGGGAGTGCTTTCGCTCGTTGAACCGATCTGTATCTTCTATTGATGATTTGGCTAAATGGGCTAAGTTATTTGACGTCAATGTTTCAACCATTCGATACGCTTTGCGGAGTGCAAAGAAACCGTCGCCAATCGAAACTTATTTCTCAGATCAAAAGGAACTGCATCGCCTTTCGCACTTCTTTTCTATGAGGGCGCTACGAAACCGAGCCTCACAAGCTTTTTGACCTTCAGAGTTTGCTAACAATTGATCTATTTGGCTCTCCCCCCAGTTTGCCACGCCGGCCGGGCAGCGATCATACGCCCGCGCAGCATCCCGTTCGATAGCTGGATGCTGCGGCACGGCCCGCAGTGGACGATGAATTCTGTTTGGTTGCAGCGGTTTTGACGACAGGCATATTCTTCAAGTGAATCAAGTGAATTTTGCACTAAATGCTGTACCTCGACGTGACTGTGATCCCTCTCACTGGGAGTAAGCAGGGTTCTTGTCGAGATTGATGCGGTAGGCGGTCGCTTGGCAGCACCGTTAACATGAGGCAACATCTCAACGTCGGATGCCGGATCGTTCCGCAAGAGTTCCGCCCAGATCGCGCTGTAAGGCTATTCTGCCAAGAGTGGGAAGCGCGAAGCATCAGCTAGAAAGGGGGCGGTTATATGCTTTTTTTTGACTCAAGCCCCAACGGCTTTTATGCGGGACCTTACCAGATTTCACTGCACTCATGAATTTTGTTATTTTTCTACTTTGATCCAGCTATGATTTGACGAACACCAGAACCATGGAGGCATAATGCATACGACTGCAAAAGATTTTTTTTAAAGCTGCCGACGGGCATCGCCGGGCGGTTGAATTACTCCAGCCTCATGAATTCAGGACTGACGGCAGTAGAGACTCTCTGTTTTTCGCGATCTACAATGTGCTTGGTTTCACTGTTGAACTTTATCTGAAAGCTTTTCTCGCGAAGAGCGGGATGCAGGACACTCAACTTCGAACTGAATATGGCCATGATCTGAATAAACTGTTGGGAAAGGCAACTAGTCTCGGTTTTACAGTGTGCTTGAACGACATGACCGAGATAGTTAAATTTCTGGTGTTGGGTCATAGCAGATATGGATACCGGTATGTGCGGGACGGAGGCGTTCTCAACTACTTCTACGACTTGGAACTCGTTATTCATACGTTGCAACAAGTGCATGTCAGTATGCAAGATGATCTTGGATAAGCCAGCAACCCTCACGAAACATTACCGCTAAGGGTGGGCTGTTGCCCTCCCTGTCAGACGCCCAAGCCAAAGCGACGCGCCACAGTCATACGCACGGCGGGCGGCAAATCGGCCAGTGACCGGATCACACGCGCTTCCTCTTCGGCGGTGAGGTGCTGGGGTGTGGTGTCGCGCCGCTCTTCTGGCAGGTTCTTCCTTGACCATTCCATCGCCTGTGCGGGCGTGAGGTTTGCGATTTGAGCCATGACGCCATCTGTCTTGCCTTCTGATACTTCGGCGCGCAGAGCCGCCTGCCGCTTGGCGGCGCGCACGGCGGGAAGGTGGTTCAACATCTCCCGGTCCAGAATCTCCTTGTCATAGCTCCCATCGGTCATGATGGCCAAACGGACACTTGGCAGAGAGATTGCATCGCTTACGGAAATGTCTGCACCCTGTTCGCGGGCGGCGTGAATTGCAGCCTCGGTCACAGATTCCATTTGCGCTTGCAAGACGGGGCTTTCGTTGACCAGTTCATAAAAGTTTGCGTGTTGAGTTTCGGTTTGGTCGGACATGAGAGTCCTCCTTTGTTGTTCAGTTATGCCGCCGTTTTGGCGGGCGTGTTGAAGGTCTCGATTGCGAAACGCAAAGACCATTGGCTGAAATCGGACGGGAAGGCTGTCTGGTCGTTAAGCAGAACATACCGCATGATAGAATCGTCCAAGATCAACAGCCGTGCGAGGGTGGGCGTATGGCGGCACAGGGCGCTTGATTGCGTCGAGTCCGCTACGTGCTGGGCAAAGGCCCGCCTGACACCCGCCAGCCGTGCCACAGCCCCCCCTTGGCGGGTGCTGTGTTTGGATTTCTGCCCCAGCCATTCGTCCAGATCATCGGCCATGTGTTCCGCGTCGGGTGGCGTGGGGATGTTGATATTGGTGGCCACGTTGAAAAGGGCGGGCAAGGCTGCGTCTTCTTTGTGCCGGATGATGGGCAGCACCCGCGCAAGGGCAAACCAATGTGTGCCATTCTGACCTGTATTGAATGATAGCGGGCGGAGACGTTTGCTTGCCGTTTGGTAGTCTTGGCCCATAGCTTGGGCGAAGGACTCCGCCGTGATGTGGAGCATGAGTTTTTCCTGTTGGTGAATTTGTCGGACGGGATGATTACTCCCTTGCGACCATTATAGCACAGAATGAGGTAAAATGATACCCCATCTGCAGAAAGGGTCATTTGCCGCCTGACGGCGGTCCCCAAGCAATCCGGCAAACGGGTGCAGGTCACAAAAAAAACATGCAGTAAATTGAATATGTAGTGAACCGGTCCCCCGGTATCGGCGGCGCGCAGCAACCGGCAACGGAATCGAGGGTGTGGGGGCTGTGGGTGGTCAGCCCCGTCAGGGGCCAACCATTTTTTTTCACAGCGACAAGGCGCTACCCAATTCGGCCTGATAGTCAGGCCGGTGATGGGAATACACTTTGCGCAAGATTTTCTCTGACGTGTTGGTCAGGTCTGAAATGGTGGACAGGGGCATTCCGGCCTGCACCATCCACGTAATTGCAGTGTGCTTGAAGGTGTGCGGAGTCACAGGTTTAGTGATTCCGCATTCCTTGCACAGGATGCGAATGCCGTTCTTCACATCTGCGATGGGTTTTCCGTTGAGGGTGATGACGTGGTTTTCGGTCAGGTCCAAGTCAAATTCATCATCGGTGGACGGGGCGGGGCGGGATGTAACCAGTTGCCACATCAACCGGAAATTGTCGCCAATGGGCATCACCGGACGGTGTTTGTTGCCGCTGCCTTCGCCAAAGTCGATGTAGCAATTGGCTGCGTGTTTTTGGTTTATGAGGTCCACCAGCTTTTCGCCTTGAAGGTCGGCGTCATTCGGGAAGTGGACCTGATCCCATTTGAGGGACAGGACCGCATCTTTCCTCGCTCCCGTGGCGACGGACAACAGGATGAAGGTGTAAAGGTGTTCACGATACCGCTGACGATATGTGACCTTGCCGTGTTCATCAAATTCACGCTTTGGTTCGCAGGCGTCGAGCAACAGGCCGACCTCTGCCTTGGTCAGCCAAACCTTTTTGGGGGGGGCTGTCGGAGTGACATTTATCCGAAATTTGACCTCAGACGGGATGTAGCGTGCTGCCAGACCGGATGCCAACGCCGCCCGCAACATGCGCAAGTCGCGGTCCACGGTGGACGGGCTGATGGTCTTGTCGCAATCTGCCCGCTTGCCGGGATGGTCTGCCCATCGTTTGTCCGTCATACGGGCTTGCGCGTAGTCATCTACACGTTGCTGCGTTAGCTGATCCCATCGCAGATGGCCTAGACGGGCCTTCACAGGCCGCAAGGACGAATTGATGGTCTTGAGGCTATGCGGGGTCTTGGTGGCCGCCAAGGATGCTTGGTAGGCGTCTATGAGCCAACCAACGGTAGGGGCATCGGGGACACGGGGGGCGCGAATGTCGGCTTCGATCTGGACCATCTTAGCCTTGGCTGACGCCCGGTCTCTGGTTCCAGTCGATTTTCGTTTGGGTTTTTCGTCTTCCAACCAACGAACTTCAAATATTCCGTCTGCTGGACGCGGCGCAAGCCGCACATTTTTTAATCACAGGATTCTTCATCCCAGTACCTCCGAAACGTGCGGTTTCGTGCAAGTTGCACGACACCAATGAAAGCAACGCTAACAGGCGTCTCGCCCGGCGAATGCTAATTCGCTGATTTCATTACGTTTTCGGTAGTTCCCCA
>LLEQ01000101.1_pt1 | contig 9839 bp, 15 predicted proteins | sample 595901 | NCBI WGS metagenome assembly LLEQ01 (sample SAMN02919317, study PRJNA255460) | bioreactor metagenome | biome: chemostat; feature: culture 2012_25.3; material: sediment; isolation source: day86 25degC chemostat 2012 inoculated with Wadden Sea sediment taken from... | place: Germany: Bremen ... | reverse complement strand
CCATGTCTTGCCGCTTGCTGGTGATCCAGAGCCTGGCCTTGCCCCCCCAAAAGAAACTCTGCCGCTGCCAAACGGACCAATCAATCCGTCCTGCAAATGTCCGCTGACCGGCCGCAGGATCCACCTTTACACCCTGCGCGACCTCTCCTGCGTGCTGATGCGGCGCGGCGCAAAAACCGGACCCCGCTGGGAAATCCTGCCCGCAATCATGACCCTTCCCTCCGAAGTCCATGATATCCGCCTGCGTGAATACCCTTTCAATGAACGCGCCCTCCGCGTACCTCGACTGCGCCTTCAGGCTCGCCCAGAAGGGCTGCACTGGGACATGGTGGGTGGTAATATTGCCATGGCGGCGGTCAGCAAGATAAGTAATGCGGCGATCACGGCAATGATTGCGCGCGACATGCATATTCGGGCCACAGAAATTCTGGCCACATCGCCAATCTGTGACCCGAGGGTGCACACCCACCCTCTCAAGGGAGCCCGCTTCGCCCCCTTCAGTCAATGGCCGGAAATCGATGCAGCGTCCGAACATATCGATCGACTGGGCCGGGCAGTGCGCGGCCTCGCGTGTCTGCATGCACATGAACACAATATGGCCCACGTCAGCATTCATATCCAGCGCGCGGTGCCGGATACGCCCTGGCGTGGATCCAACCAGACATCCCGTCTTTCGGTGAATCCCGGCAGGGGCAAACTCAGACGCGCCATTGCAAACCTGATCTCTTCCCAAGAGATGAATTTTCCAGCCAATCTCCTTTTTGGACCGGATCATGAAACGCTATTTGCAGATCATAACATCTGCGCCCCGGCCTCCCGGCACGCCGCGATGGCTGCGATTCAATATCTCACCAGCATCCTGCGAGGACGGGACTGGCACAGCCTCTATGATTGAGTATTCCACCCGAAGGAGTGTGAAAATGACCCCCTCCCTGACAATTGACATGCTGGGCGGCAATTGCCCCGTCCAGGCAGAAGGTCGCATCGATGGCACGCCATTCTATTTCCGCGCCCGCGGAAGTGCATGGTCGTTTTCGGTCGGTGAAGATGCAATCAGCAGGCCCGACTGGTCCCATCAGGAATCCTATGGTGACGGACCCTTCGATGCCGGTTGGATGAGCGACGCGGAAGCGCGCAGCTTCATACAAAAGGCCGCAATTCTATATCGGAACAGACATGACACAAGCGGAGGCGATACATGACGAAACCCATGATTTCCAACTCGGAGGGTGAGGTAAGACTCAGTCAGGGAGCCTTTGATCTGCTCTTTCTTCTTGGTGAACTTGAAGATGCAGGCCTGATCGGCCGTGGCGACTCCGTAATTGCCCGCAATGGCTATGACGAAGGTACGATTGAGGTCGAAATTCCAGCAACCGTGACCCCTCTTGGACGCAGGTCCTGGACACCGGATGTAATCCGAAAACACCCTGACCCGGACCATTGGCGCGCCCTGAACGTGTCGCGCGCTACTGGCGCCGGGCACCGGTTTCATCAAACAACATCCTGGAGAACACTTTGTCAAAAGCAACATTCTACATCCATGTCAGCGGAACCCCGAGCGATCCTCAGGATCACGGAGTTCCGGGGTTTTCCGCGGTCGTTGTCGACCTTTCAGATAACCCGGGGAAGGGCGAGATCGCCGGCGCCGTGCTTGATGAATTTCACGATCATGTCGCGATCGCCATGCTCGAAGACTTCGAAATTACCGTAATCGACAGCACCGGCGCAACCCTGTCCCAGGGCGCTGATTATGATGAGCGCTCGATGCAGCACATTGCCGAATTTGACGGCCTTCTGGGGCAGGATGACATCCCTCTCCTGGTGCTCTCACGCACGGGGCGCCATTGACGCGCCCAATCCCGGCACGAATTTCAGAGACATATTCGAGCCACCAGGTCCTGGACGCCTAAGCCCGGGGTTTTCAGGTGTCGGACTCATGCAATGAAATCCCGCACCTCCCCCTTTTTCTCTCACATTCACCAGATGGATAGCGCCATGAATACCGTAGATCTGCCACACAGCTTGACCGGCGACTGGTTGCAACATCCCGCAACACAGGGCGTCCTTGGTATCCTCGAAGAGTCGGGGAATTCTGCCTATATTGTTGGCGGCACCGTGCGCAACGCCCTCCTGGGCATGCCGGTCAGCGATATCGATATCGCAACCGATGCCACGCCAGAACAGGTCATATCCCTGGCCAAGGCACAGGACCTCAGGGTGATTGCAACCGGACTCGAACACGGCACGGTCACGATCATCCTTGATGGGGAACCCGTCGAGGTGACCACCTTTCGCCAGGATGTCGCCACCGATGGACGCCGGGCTGTCGTTGCCTTCACTGCAGACATATCCGAAGATGCGCGACGGCGTGATTTCACCATGAACGCCATCTATGCCGACCGGCGCGGCCGGATCGTCGATCCCCTGAACGGTATGGAAGACATTGTATCCCGACGCATCCGCTTCATCGAGGACGCCGACCGACGACTGCGCGAAGATCACCTGCGTGCCCTGCGTTTCTTTCGCTTCACCGCGCGCTACGGAGATCCCCGCCTTGGCCATGATGATGAAGCCATGACGGCAATTGCGCGCAATCTCGATGGCATCGCGTCGCTTTCAGCCGAACGTATCGGCTCCGAGATCCTGAAAATCCTGTCAGTGACCGATCCTTACGAAACCCTGCGCGCCATGGCCGACGTCGGCCTGCTCGCCGCGGTTCTGCCCGGAGCCTCCCTGATCAACATGCTCGACCTGTGTGCGAGTGAAAAAAAACCCTGTCACTGCCCGCAGATCCCCTACTACGCCTTGCTGGTATGGGCATCAGCGATGGTTCCTGCCTGCGCCTTAGCCGCGCCGAACAAAAACGCCTTGCTCTTCTCGCGAGTTTACATCGCGACACGCAATCCCTTGAAGAGATTGCATGGCGCAAAGGTATGATCACCGCGCAGGCCATTGCCGCACTGAGATCCTCCAGCCGCAAGCAGACACCTCGGGTCGATGCCGCACTCGCAAGTGCGGCAAAAGCACAGTTTCCGATCACGGCGCGCGACCTGATGCCCGCCTTTCAGGGAGCAGCACTGGGCGAAGCACTGCGCCGGGCCGAAAAGCGATGGATAGCCTCCGGCTTCACACTTTGCGCAGAAGAGCTTCTGGCGGACGAGAAATTGACCTTGAAGGATGCCTGACCATGTCTCAGCCCTCTATCTCACGCCGCAATGTCGGCCTCTCCCTCGCACTTGACGGCATCTATCTTTCCGACCGCTGGGGGAGATCTTCATTGCGATGAACCCGACAGGAAGACATGGCTCGCCAAACACAATTTGACCCTCGAAATGATCACCACCCGGATCAAGCAGATCGGGCATTGTTTTGAGGATGAGGCCAGCTTTCTGATTGGATATCATGGCGACACCGCCGTACCCGCAGGCCTGGCGATCATGATCGAATTCGAGCTTGATCCGGCCTTCCTGCCCGTCGATGAAAAGAGCGACATCTGCGATCCGGCAAATGCCTCGGCCTGGCGGGATACCCTCTGCTTTCATTCACCCGCCCTCATTCATATCGCCGACGGCCTTGCGGACCTCGCTATCCCTGCAAGCTGCATCTTCAATCTCGATGCTTGCTATGGTGGCGGCTATTCGGTGATCCTGCCGATCGAAGCCTCAAAACACTATCGCACCATTCATAACCTGATCTTTCAGAATAATCTCCCGTTTCCGCCCAGTCGGCATGCGCAGATCGCAGCATCAGGCGCATCGACTGGCACTGCCTGGACAGATCTGTCCCTGAGGCTGTCCTGCCCGACAGCGGGCGCGCCGGCATTCGGTTTTTGCCGAGCGTTCACTGCATATATCTTCTCCTCAAGGAGTATCCTGAAATGACCGATACGCTTGCAAAATCCGCCGCTGAAGCGGCCCTTGAAAATCTCTCGACACAATCTCTGAGGGTTGCGATTGCGCGTCTTGCCCGAAATACCCCCGGCACCATCTATGGCTCCGGCGATATCGATCCTCGAGGCCGCGATCAGGTCAAGCTGAGCGGCGTCGTGCCCGCCCTGCTCCTGATAGCAGCGCGCGGTGCACAGGAAATTGATCCAGGCAAGACGATGACCCTGTCATTTACCGGCCTCAGCACCAATGACATGCCCTATGGCGACTGGCAGGTTGTGATCAAACATATTCCAATCGAGCATTGCGACAGCAATTCGGTGTCGCGCGCCGAGCAGGTGCTTGGCACAATGGCCGCAAAGGATCTTCTCCCGACCCTCTCGCGCCTGGCAAACCTGACGGAACGCACACTCTATTACAACTCCGACTTTGCCGGCGAAAACACAGCCAAGATAATTGCAGATGGTTCCAGCTTGGACAGCGCCGGGCAGGCCGGCATGTTCCTATGCTCCGAATTGAAGGATTTCCTTGTCGCCGGTGAGACCTGGGCAAGCGATTTCATTGCATTGTCTCATGGGGCGGGCGAAATCCGCAACTGGCGTATCGCCGTTACGCGTCAGTCTTTTTAGAGACGCGTCCGGCGAGGCGCAATCTCAACCCAAAAAAAAGCAACACACCAGCAATCCGGATTCTTATCCGGAGCCGAGGATATTTCATGACCCGCATGCTTCCGCTTGATTTTCCTGCCACAAATCCGATCGATCCGACCCCGATGATCATTGACAGCTTTGCTGGCGGCGGCGGCGCATCCACCGGCATCGAACAGGCTCTTGGGCGCTCTCCGGATGTTGCTATCAACCATGATGGCGCGGCCATCGCCATGCATGAGGCAAACCACCCTGATACGCGGCACTATAATTGCAACATCTGGCATGCCGATCCCGCCGATGTGACTCGTGGTCGCCGCGTCGGACTGGCCTGGTTTTCGCCCGATTGCAAACATCACTCAAAAGCTAAGGCGGAAAGCCGGTAAGCAAGGGTGTTCGAGACCTTGCCTGGGTGGTTATTCTCTGGGCCAAACGGGCCCGTCCCGAGGTTATAATGCTCGAAAATGTCGAGGAATTCCGAGATTGGGGACCTTGGATGAAAGTCAGCGCCCTTGCAAGAAGCGCAAGGGGCAAACTTTCGAGAGGTGGGTCCGGGAACTCGAACGCCTCGGCTATAATGTTGAATCGCGCGAGTTACGCGCTTGTGATTATGGTGCACCAACAATTCGCAAGCGCCTGTTTGTCATTGCACGCTGCGATGGTCACCCGATTGTCTGGCCCGAGCCGACACATGGTGCACCGGATGATCCGCGCACCCGATCCGGCGAGCTAAAGCGCCATGTGAGTGCCGCCGAGATCATCGACTGGAGCATCCCCCTGCCCGTCAATCTTCGAGACCAGTGCCGAAATCTCCGCCAGACACGGCCTACGGGCGCGACGCCCTCTGGCCGAGGCAACTCTTAAACGGATTGCCCGCGGGGTTCATCGCTACCTGATTGATGCCGAAAATCCATTCCTGGTTCCTTCAGCGCGCGGGCCAGCCATACCGGCCCTGGTGCAGACCGGTTACGGCGAGCGCAAGGGACAAGCTCCCCGCAGCCTTGATCACATGCACCCCTCGGGACGCTGGTTGCCGGGGGCGCCAAACATGGCGTGGTGGCAGCCTTCCTTGCCCAGCACAACGGTGGCCCAGGAATGATGAACAATGCAGGACGTCCGGCCACAGAGCCAATCTCGACCCTGACCACGACCGGCTCTCAGCAAGGCGTGGTGAGTGCATCTCTTCTTAGTTTGCATGGCAATGATCGACGCGAAGTGGATGTCCGCACACCACACCCGACACTCTGTGCCGGCGGCACTCACAGTGCCGTGGTATCTACCTTCATGCAGAGCTACCAGTCCAGCAGCAATAATCCTGAAACATGCGACAGCTTGGTCGGTGACACCACCCGGGTCACCATCAAGGAGCAGGAATATGTCATCGCCGATATCGGAATGCGCATGCTCAATCCCCGTGAGATGTTTCGCGCCCAGGCTTTCGCGAAGACTATATTATCGATCGCGGCGCTGACGGCAGAGCCTTGACCAAGACCGAACAGGTCCGGATGTGCGGCAACTCGGTCTGCCCACCACTGGCCGAGGCCCTGGTCGCGGCCAATTGTCGCCACCTGGCCGAGTACCGGTCGGTCAGGGCGGCCTGATATACCGAGCCCACCTCGCCCTCGAAAGGGCGGCGGGATGGGTTTGTATGCGCCACAACAGTTTTTCGAGGTTGCATTCCACCGAGAGCGGGCCAGTCAATGCCTGCACGTCCGCTTTCTTCAGTGCCTTAATTTCTCTCTTCTGGTCATACCGACAGACATCCGCGGATGTATATGACAGGCAATCCCCGCCACCCCCGGGCGTCGCTCAGATTGCCTGTTTTCCTTGCGGAACCGGAGAAATTAGCTCGGACATTTTTCCCTCTCTCGATATCGACCCATTTTCTTTCTGTTCCGTCCTCAAGTCGAGAGCCAGAGATGTCCATCAGATTCAGTCTTCACCTGTTCTCCTGTCTTGTCAGCCTCGCCCTGCTGGCAATCCCTGCCAGTGCCCAGATATCGGCGCCGGAAATTGTCCAATGCAGCTTTGGGGCGGGTGGCAAGGCTTCCGACCTCACTCTCATCCTGCCTCAGGGCATGTCAAAATCCAGGACGCAAAGCGTCAACCTCAGCGTCATTCCCAGCACCCTGGGCGAACGCTCTGCCGTGGCCCACTTCACACCGGCCCGAGAAGCACCGATTTCCCACGATTTTATCCGCATCCTCTTCAAACTGGAAGACGAGATCGGATTTGTCGCCCAGGTGGCGCACAATGGCGATAGCTATGCTTTTCCCATCAATCTCGATGTCGATCAGATCGGCGAGGGTTTTCTGGGCACCTGCACCAATACGCCCGCCCTCTTTGCCCTCTGGCGCTGAAACCTTCCCGAGAGGCATGGTAATGGAAAACCTGCATGATCACTCGCCTGACTGCCGTGCTGCTGCCATCACCTCGGTCTCGCGGATCTCTGCCGGGCTTTATCACACTTCATAACCGCCGGCGGCGATATATTTGAAGCCGCAACACCCAATGCCAGAATGGCAGGCGATCTGATCAATATCGACGCTTCTCACAGGACTATCCCTTCTATCCAAGAACAATGCGCGCCAGAAAACACTCCTGACATTTGCATCCCGGCCCGTTGCGGACGCAAGATGTCCCCCAAGGAGATTGAAAAGATGAGAGAACCCAGGCTCGATACCAGTCTTGCGGATATGCTTAGCGACATTGGTCTGGAAATGGATGCTGCCATGCAGGATTTCACAAGCAGTGCGTTTCTGACCGGCTTTCGGAACTGGGCGGGCGATCCATCCACCCGGATCGATCCCGACGCCTGCTTGCGCGCGACGGGCTTGCCGATCAGGCCAGGCGGATGGGTTTTGCCATCGACATGATGCGTGACCGCTTCATCTTAGAGTTTGGCTTTGCTGTTCCAACGCCGGATCTTGTTGCCCGACTGGCCGCATCGGGGCCTATTCTGGAGGTTGGCGCCGGACTCGGCTACCTCGCACGCCTGATATCCGATGCCGGAGGTGATATCCTCGCCACTGACGCGGCGCCGAATTTCATGGCTACCACCTCCGCTCGCGCCTGGAGCGATATCCACACGATTGATGCAGAAAGCGCCGTGCAGAAATTTCCCGCAAGGACCTTGCTCGCCTCATGGCCCAGCCTGGGGGGGGAAGACTGGCTCACCCGAGCAACCCTGCTGTTGCCAGCAGGCACACGCATCGTAATGATCGGAGAAGGGCGTGGCGGATGCACCGGAAGTGCCAGTTTCTATGAGCTGATCGGCCGCGAAATCCTACCCGATCCAGACTTTCTTGAGGGCGCCGATGTCTGGCGGTTTCCCAGAATCCACGACACCGCCCAGGCCTTTCGGCGCCAATAGGGCATAAGCCCCATTTCCTCTCAAAGATTCAGCAATACCTTTCGCAGGCAAGGAGATACTCATGTCCAGGAAACTTCAACTCAAGACAGACCCCGTGCCGCCGCGCGCCATTGTGCTGGATACAGAAACCACCGGTTTTACCCCCAAGCAAGGTCATCGCATCGTTGAGGTCGCTGCTATCGAAATGATTGATGGACTGCCATCCGGTCAGGAATTCCACGCCTATATCAACCCCCAATGCCGGGTGCCGAAAGAGGCCTCGAACATACACGGGCTGACCGACAGCTTCCTGCGCGACAAGCCTGTCTTCGCCGCCATCGCTGCGGATCTTGCAGAGTTTTTCGGATCTGTCGAAACCCCCTATCTGGCACATAATGCCAGTTTCGATCAGCGCTTCGTCGATCACGAGATGTCTTTGGCAGGTTGTGCAACAGACCACGCCTTCAGCTGCTCACTGAAACTCGCCCGCGCGCTTCCTCATGGCGCGCCGGGTGGCAACAAGCTGGCCAGTTTGGCGGCTCTGATTGGCCACAACTGGGGCCCACTGGGAGCACATTCCGCCCTTGAGGACACACATGCGCTGGGCGCTGTCTTGCACAATCTGCTCTGGCCACTCGAGGCAAAAACCGCACTGACGGGCACACCGGGCACAAAGCCCGCAGCAAGACCTGAACCCCCTCGCAGTCCGTCCGCCGATATGTCGCACCACCATCTGCCGGCAGGCTTCATGCCACTCACCGCCGAGAGCGATGCGCGCATCCGGCGCTATGACACCCTGTCAATCGATGGCCGCATCTTTGCCCGCGGCAAGCGGTGGACACCCTCCGAAGAGGCTGAGTTGACACATAAATTCGTCACGCAGAATGCCGATATCGACACGCTTGTCACACAACACGGTCGCACACCAGCAGCCCTCATCCTCAAACTCGAAGGGCTTGGCATCGTGCTTCTGGCCATCCCTATTCAAGGTGATCTAATGAGCTTTGTCATCAACAATGGCTTTATGCTTGCCCAGACCGATCTTGATACGGCTGTAGCCTATCTCTCGGGATTTCGCGACCGACTCCAGCAGGAGGGTCAGAGTGCAGATATCTGCCTACATTCCCGTATGGCCACAACAATCATTGATCGCGAAGCCACTCTCTGCCTGCGCAAAGGTGAAAAATCCCAGGAAATTCACTCCCCTCTTTCGTCAGTGCGGCATGATATCATCCAGCGGCGGCGCGAGATCCACATCGGCGGACTGCGCGATACAGTGGTCGATTTCGACTTCAGTGTGGTCCTTTTTCCACTCAAAGGCCGCCTTCTCGGGGCAGTCTATTCCGAACGCACAGACTGGATAGCGATGCTGCTCGATGATGCAGCCGTCACCCCCACTGCCCTATTGGGACAATACAGATCGCCCCCGACACCATAAGCAAACAGGACTGGAACCGCCGCGGGGGAGGACTGGAAGACCATCTTCGCCCAGGATATCGCACGCCGCCCTTCGCATTGCGGCATCACGATGGAAATGACGCCCTATCTCCCGGCCCCCCGGAACTCCGCGATATTGTCGAGGCGCAGCCGGACTTCGAGATCAGGGTCCATGCGATGGCAAAGGAATGCATGATTCATGATGCCACGCTGCATGCTGACCACCAGAACATGAGCGAGATGATTGGATGTATCGGGAAGGTCTCCGATTTCATTGCCACGCAGGCGGGGCGGGATGCGCTTGATGTCTACGCCTCTACATGCCGCAAGCAAATGTCGCCAAAACTGGTTGAATCCGATTTTCTGGGTGGAAATCTTTCTGTTGATGGGACTTTGCCCCCAATTTCTGCCTGAAGCATGACGCCCCTGAAAGGAAGGGCGTTTTACGTCTCTCACCCGTCTTTGCCACATGCAAGCGGGCGACGCTCCCGTAAACCCAAAATCAAAAAAACCAAA
>LLEQ01000100.1_pt1 | contig 9884 bp, 17 predicted proteins | sample 595901 | NCBI WGS metagenome assembly LLEQ01 (sample SAMN02919317, study PRJNA255460) | bioreactor metagenome | biome: chemostat; feature: culture 2012_25.3; material: sediment; isolation source: day86 25degC chemostat 2012 inoculated with Wadden Sea sediment taken from... | place: Germany: Bremen ... | reverse complement strand
GCTCAGCAACAGGGGGCGCTCCTGGTTGGAAGTTCGCGACGATCTGGTCAAATTCAATGTCCTGGACGCCAAAGATCCGCGCCGCAAGATCCGCGGTGCCGACATCGATTTCCAGAAGGGTGGCGATAACAAGTCCAGGAATACCCTCTCGGCTGTCGACATCGAAGCTCAGGCCATGACACACCTCAAGAAAGACCCTCGGAATCAGCAGGCCCTTGGCTGGCTGGCAACAGTCGGCGCAATGCAGGGACCAAAAGAGGCTGGACGAGTGAAGGAAAATCTGGCGCCGAAGAAGTCGATCTTCAAGCGTGACCAGGGGCTGGAAATCTAAGCACGGTCAGATCGAGAAGCTGGTTCCGCAGCCACAGGATGAGGCTGCATTTGGGTTTTCGATGACAAACTTCTGTGCTGCCAAACCATCTTCAAACCCGATGACCGCACCCACCAGGAACGGCAGAGACATCCTGTCTACCAGTATCCTTTGGCCATTTTCCGTCAACTCCAGATCATCAGGCTCCGGTGTCTCAACCAGATCGAAGATACTAGTTGAACCCCCCGAGCAGCCGCCGCCGACGACCTCGACGCGCAGGCTTGATCTCTCGCCCGAAATCTTGCCCTCATTGATCTCTTGCAGGCGACGGAACGCTTCCGGCGCGGCGCGTGGCGGCAGGTCCATGTCAATCTCCCTTGCTTGCAGACGTTATATTCTGGATATAGTCACTTTCCCCCATCCGCAATATTTCGGGACGGACTTGCGGCTATTCCGCAGACAGGCATCTCCCTCAGATTGAACTGATATCCGGCATTTTTGCCTGTCAATTGCGGCACTTGCGTTTCCCTTCATACTGGATATTCTGTCACCACGTATATTCCTGTGATACAGGTGGCCACCTGTATTTGATCAGGAAAGCGGGAGGGGTCAACACATGCAAAATGATGATATATGCGACACACTTCATCAAACCATCATATTCAAGCAAAAAAAAGAGAGACACAATGTCAGAAAATCCTTTGCCAGAACAAGATATCCAGACCACGCTTCAGGACACACTGAAAGACCTGCGCCCGACAATGCGCCGGGCGATGGACCTGAGCGCCCATGATGTGCTCGCCATCGTTGTCGAGCCTGTTCTCTCGGCTCTGGGATGGGAAATTCGCAACCCGAAGCAGATGCGCCGATCCGATGACTCAGTCACGTTGAGACTGTTGTCTTCAGGCAAGACAGTCATGACCATCCATGTCTGCGCCAGCTTGATGCAGCGCCCAAAGCTCTGCACGACAAGGCGGGCGGACAGGACGGCGACTGGATTGTTGTCACTAATGGTCAGGACTGGAATATCTTCAACCATCATCATCCAGGGCAGCCTTTCCGCTCTCTCTCCCTCGAGAATGCGGCCGCAATGCGCGACGCGGCGCCCGTGCTGTCCATGTTGGCGCGCGATGCGTTCCAGAAGGATAGTCTTACCGAGGCCTGGATGTCAGAGGCTGTCGACCGTGATATCGTTCATATCCTCACCCGGCATCTCGATGGCTCCGCGGCCTGATCGACGCAATCAAGTCAGATCTGAAAGGTCAGGGAGTAACCATTACCGATGATGATGTTCGCGCCGCCCTCTCGCGTATCGACATCTCCCTCGGAAACGACAGCGCCGCAGAGACTCTCGCGGCAGATGCAACGCCGCAACCCGAGCCAGTAAAGCCGGCGCAGACCGAGAAGAAGGCAGTAAGGAAGCCGGCCAGCGGCACCGCCAAGGCCGCAAACACCAAGACCTCATCAAAGGCTGAAAAATCCAAAGCCGCGAATGCGAAAAAGAAGACTGCGGGCAAGGACGCCCCAGCAAACAGGCGCGCAACCTTGCCCGCCAGCCCCCGAAGAACTTGGCTGGCCCAAAGGTGCGACACACAGCATGCATCGAAAGAAAAGTATCGTCTTCATGGCATACAATTCCAAGACGAAGCAAACCACGATTCTGCCAGGCAGCCTGATTGTTGAAAACCTCGGAAAAGCACTCAATCCGAGAATGGTCGAAACACGCGAGGAGGCCCTGAAATCCGGCGCCATCGCCCCACACAGCAAGGGGATACTCGAGGTGAAGGAGCCGATCCGTTTTAACCTACCTCGATCCGCAGCCAGCTTCGCCGCCGGCACGTTGGTCAAGGATCTCTCTGCCTGGAAGAATCGCAAGGGCGTCGCCCTGAAGGATTCTTCACCCAAAAATATTACCACGGCGGGCGCGGCGCGCGAAACAATCCCCGCAGAAGTTTCTCAGTCCGCCACAGAGGAATCCTCTACCAGCTGACGTCCCGGCATTACTACCCAGAGGGGCCGGACTTCCAGACAGGAAGTTCGGCCCTTTCCATTTTCTCGCCATCCGCCGAGCTGCATACCCCATCCTGGTCAGCCTGTACAGCGCCTCCCTACGTACAAAAAAAAGTGGCGCTGGACGGCATATTTTTACTTTCCGGATTACCGCACCACCCTGATCAGACCGATATCCTCCCCAGGATAAAAACAGGGTATCGACATGCGGTTTTTCGGACGCTTTCTCCCGATCGTTTCTCTTCTCGGGGGTATGATTATATCGGCCTGCACAATGGCACAGCCAGAACAATATCTATCGCACAATAACAACTCGATCGACGACATTCCCAAGATCACTCAACTACTCCTGAAAAAGGGTGATCGAAAACTCTATCTCTTTCACAAGCAAGAAGTTGTGCGCGTCTATGATATCGATCTGGGCTTCAACCCAAAGGTCACAAAAGCGAACAGGGTGACGGACGCACCCCGGAAGGACTCTACACCATCGATCGGCGCAATCCGCAAAGTCAGTATTACCGCTCGATCGGAATCTCCTACCCCAACGCACAGGACCGCGCCCGTGCCCTGGCGCGCGGCGTCAGCCCCGGTGGCGATATCTTCATTCACGGCGAAGCCAGTCAATCCTTCAGGTCCGGAACCGACTGGACGGCAGGCTGCGCCGCCCTGCCGGATGACAAGATGGCCGAGATCTATGCACTGATCGATATCGGCACACCAATCATGATCACGAAGTGATCCTGACGAACCAGCACGAAAGCCAGCCTGGCGCCATGTCAATGGCGCAGTCCGAAGAAAAAAAATCCGTGGTCTCGGGCACGCTTGAAATCCACGCGCAACCCATCTCCTCGAGATACTATAAGAGGAATACAACTCGATGCTGCTGATCAATCTGACCGGAGAGCCCGGCGCCGGAAAATCCACGATGGCGGCGGGGGTTGTTTCATCAACTCAAGACACGGCACTGGAACGCAGAGCTGGTCACCGAATTCACCAAGGAGCTGATCCTGACCGGCGACAGCCGGACGCTCGCTGACGAGCTTGAGGTCTTCGCGGAAAAATACAAGCGAATCAAGAAGCACGAGAGCGTTGACCTGGTTGTAACCGACTCTCCCCCTAATCAACTCCATTGTCTATGGCGAAGCACAATTCGGACCTGCAGCAAGCGCATTTTACGAAGCTGTCGCCTGCAGCTTTGACAGTCTCTATTTCGCGGTTCAGCGCGTCGTCCCCTACATCCCACTCGGGCGAATGCCAGATGAGGCGCTGCCGCCGTCGCCGGCAAAAACATTATCTCCCATGTCATTCGGATCGGCGCGCCGCTCTGGACTGTCAAAGGCAGCAATGATGCGATTCCCGGCCTGCTCGCCATAGTCGAGACAGAGGCGGCGCGCCGGGGCATCAAACGCCTGCAGCCCCTGCTGCCCGACCAGATAGATCTGATCACCTCTCAGGCACCCGAGCCGGTAACGGCCGCAGCCCGGACCTCCAGATGCATCAACTGATCCTTGATGACGCCACCCGGGCGCGCATCTCGCGGTCCGCGATCATCGCCCTTCTTGAAGTCGCGACAGACTGGCAGCTCGACGAGGAAGGCGAGCGTGCCCTTGCAGGCTATCCCGCCCCGCCCCACTTCAAGGCCTGGTCGCTGGCGGCACTGGAGGGAAAACCCCTCAGCCTGACCAGGGACAGGCTGCTGCGCCTTGGTGCTGTCTGTGCCATCCACAATGCGGTCAGTGAGTTGCTTGTGCGCCAACAGGACCGGATCACGTGGCTGACAAAGCCTTCCCGGGGGCCAGCCTGTCATGGTCGGATACCTCTGGAAATCCTGTCTGACCCTGAAGATCATGTCGTTCTTGAATTTCGCAAGACTATCGAACGCTGGAGATTGCTCCCCGGCCTCTCCGGATATCGCCTGATCCGACTGAGCGGCCTTCCCTGACTCATGGCGAACCAAAGGCCGGCGCCACCACAGGCGTTCATCAGGGCGATGAGTGGATCGAAGGCAGCGAGTCTGCCAGCCACCTGAGCGGACAACACTCTGCGGCACACTCACATCCTGCCAAGGACGGCCTTCATGTCGATATCGATTGCAATGATCTTCCAGGATAATCCGCGGGGCGCCAGGACGAGATCAATGGGGCCAAGGCTGCCCTGAAACTGCATTCTCGCCTTCGTCAGACCAAAGAAAAGTCGATATACCGGCGCACCGTCATCATCCTCGCGCAGAACTGTCTCCGGCAAACTATCCAGAGCTCCAGAGCCAAGACCTGCAATGGTTTTTTTTCCGCCACCACCTCATCGATGATGCCGCGGGCGAGGCTGCGCGCCATTTCCCTCACGAACAGATTCTTCTGGGTCAGAAGCTCCGCCTCAAGATCGGCGTGAAGATCGGCACGCAACGACGGGAAATCCATCATTTCGGCGAGAGAGTTGCCATCGCGCGCCTCCCAGGCCGTCGCAATGATCACAGCAGAACGCAGCGGTTGAACACAAAATGAAATCCGGATGCCACAAGAATTGCAGTGATTACAAATACCCTGATCGACACGGGCAGACCCCCTTTTTCATTGTTCTTTTTTTTAGGGAAATATCGCTCCAGCGCGGCATAATGAAAAAATACCGCAATACGGAAAATGAAATTTCAGAGCAGGATGCCGGAAGCCTAAATCCCCGGAGTAACTCCGGACCGAGGCATCTTATGGGAAATCACGACACCTTCAGGAACGAAGGACGACTCCGCTATCTGCGATCAACAGAGCTCGAAGATCTGCCGCGACTGCGTGACAGTATGTTTTACCACCGGGCGGAACAATTTCACACCCGTATGGGGTGGGATGTCGCGGTCGATGATGCCGGCCGCGAGCATGATCAATATGATGAAATTGGTCCACTCTATGTGATTCTGGAAACCCCCGATGGATTACATGGAGGTCAATGCGCTTCCTGCCGACACTCGGGCGCACCATGCTGGAGGAACATTTTCTGCATCTTCTGGACGGAAACCTCATTCGCGATCCCGACATCCTCGAAACAACCCGCCTCTGCCTTGCTCCGGGAGTGGGCAGAACCGTCGCGCCTACATTGCTTCTTGGCGGCGCGCTGATGATGCAGCGCTTTGGCTTCAAGGCCTATGTCGGGGTAATCTATACCTGGATGCTGCGGGTCTATGCCATGATAGGCAGTCGGCCGGAAATAATTGGCGGGGGTGGTACAGGACAGGAGCATATTTCCGTTGCATTATGGACCTTCTCGCCGGAAGATTGGGCGCGCCTCATGCGGCGCGCCAAAATCCATGAGGCAGATCTGTCAACCTGGATCGAACAGGATATCGAGCATCTCTCTATCCTCGATGACTGGCGCGCTGCTTCCCGCTTTGACAGCGCAACCCATATCCCTGAAAAGAAGGACCTCATGCTCAAGACACCGATAACCATGACCGAGCGCGCAGCGGCACACATCCGCAAGCTGATGACCAGCGAAACATCCGGCCTACGGATCGGATTGCGCAAAGGGGCTGCGCCGGAATGGAATATACCATGGACCTGGTGGAAGCCGGTGAGCCTCATGACATCGTGGTGGAACAGGATGGAGCAAGGGTGCTGCTGGCACCGGCTGCGCAGATGTTTCTGATCGGCACCGAAATCGATTTTCAGACCAGCCTGCTTGAATCGGGATTTCAGTTTCGCAATCCGAATGTGTCCGACGCCTGCGGCTGCGGCGAGAGCGTCACCTTCTCGCTTAAGGAAATGTCGACCGGAAAACCCCTGACATGACGCTGCCCTCGAACTTCGCCGATAGCACCATCGACCTGCTCAAACAGGTGGCAGAGCGGGAAATTCTCTGGCGTTTTCGCAATAAGGACGCCATGCACACCCGCACCAAGAAAGGCCTCCATGATCCGGTGACTGACGCGGATATCGCAGCGGAAAAGCTGATTTCGGCAGCTATGAGAAAACTGCTCCCGGGCTGCACGATCATCGGTGAAGAGTCTGTTTCCCAGGCGCCTGGACTGCTTGATACAATCGGGACCGCAGATCTGACGGTCCTCATTGATCCGGTGGATGGAACCCTGAATTTCACCCTGGGACTGCCAATCTTCGGCACGATCATCGCCGTGCTGCAGGGAGATGAGACAATCTTCGGCTGCATCCATGATCCGATCTCCGGCAACACCCTGATCTCCGAAAAGGGCGGCGGCGTTGAAATGCGCCGTACTGACAACCAGGGCATGGCGCAGCTTGCGACCAACAAGGCCGAACTTGACGGCGGCAGTATCGGATTCATCAATCCGATGGGCTTTCCGAGGCCGCAACGTGATCAGCTCCACGACATCATCGGGACTCTCGGCCATACACGCAATCTTCACTGCTCCGCTCATGAATATCGTCTGGTGACAGATGGCAGCGCCAGCTTCTTCGTGGCGCCAGGCGCAAAGCCCTGGGATCACGCCGCCGGCGCGCTGGCAATTTCAGAAGCCGGCGGGGGGGCCGTGTCTTTTCTTGATGGAATACCCTATACGGCATTGCGCCACCATGGCACCGTTGTTGTTGCCGGAAGTCCGGAAATTTGCACAGACCTCAGGCAGCGCCTCAGCTTTCTTGACGCCGGTCGATAGGGCCGGATATCTCCGGATTTGCAGCTGTGGGTATTTGCATCGGGCCACATATACCCTGCAACAGATACCTCACAACAACAGGCTTTCCCCATGACTCTTCCTGCCTTGACCGACACAAGTTTTGATTCATCGCTTTCCGGGGATGATACACCCGTATTGGTCGATTTCTGGGCCCCCTGGTGCGGCCCGTGCCGCCAGCTGGCCCCCACCCTCGAGGCGGTTGCCGATCAGGAAGCTGGACGGATCCGCATCGTCACGGTCAACGTCGACGAGAATCCGAAAATCGCGGCGCGGTTCGGGATCCGAGCCCTGCCCACATTGCTGTTGATGAAACAGGGCGAAGTCATATCGAGCAGATTCGGCGTCCAGTCCATCTCCTCTCTGAGGGGTTGGATTGACACCGAGTGCTGACCTGGGTGCGAGCAATTACCCTTCATTCAGGCTAACATGCTTGTGCCATCCTGGTGATCCACCCATCTTCTGCTTGCAGCTCAAGATAAGGATCACCCAGTTGACATTTCAATATCCCTCCCTTGTCCTCGGCTCGATCTCCTTTCATCGCACAATCGAGCCAGATACGGTTGCTGCCCATATGGCCTTTCATGCTGATATCGCTCAATTCAAGGATTCCGGGGTAATCTTCAAACAGACAAAATCCGCAGATCCTGAAGGCCCGGGGGGAAGGGGGAAATTCTCGTCGCCGAAGTGACGGCCGCGGTTACATTCTTTGAGCCGACCTTGCGGGTGATTTGTCAACCAGGGCCGGCCTTGTCGATCGTATCAACGATCAGGTCAACTTTCATGTGCGCGTGCCTGGCGTGGTTGGCAGTGTGCAGCCCTATCTTGCGCGCCTCAAACCCTCCCTGAAACATACCCGCGTCCGTGAATTGGTAATGATCGAACACGTCAACACCATGGCAGGTTCAGCGCCATGGATTCACTTCACGCCAGCCTGTCGCAGCTTGCAATTCTGACCGCCGCTTCCGCGGACGGGCTTTTCTGGCTGCACTCCGCACAGGACACCTGCGAGACCCAGGGTGAATTGCATCGCGCCATGGCGGATCATTTCAGCTTTACCCGGGATCACGCCGAATGGAATGCCACGAATTTTCCCGATATCGGACCGATCTCCGGATCATTGGCCGGGATAATTCCGGGCGGCATGCGCTGGAAAAACGACGATGACTGGTTTCAGATCAGGGGCAGCCATGCCCTCGACCCGGACTGGCTTGACGAGGGTAGGGACTGCTCCGAGGATTGCCCCGCCTGACGCAGGCACGGCCCGTGTCCGCAAGAATTAGATTCGGGACAATCTTGCTGACTCCTTATTTTCGATTCCCCGGCAGGGCGACAAATTCCTATCTTGAACAACAGGCTCTGCACTCCGACCCTCTCTATCGCTCCGGTCGGACTGCAGAACACAGGACGAGGACAGGACATGATTGAGAATATCGAGCACTATCATGAGCTGACAGCCCGGAAGGACTGGGCGGGGATTTGCAGCCTTAATGGAGTTGATTTTGATGCCTTTGGCACCAAAAAGGAGCTGAGAGTCCTTCATAATTACCTCGAAGATGGTGAGGCCGTATTGGCTCTGGCCTCCGGCCTAATGACCCAGACCCGGACATCAAACGCATTCGATCTTGGATTGAATACCTGGCTTGTCGCCCTCACGACGGAGCGATTTCTCTGCCTTGATTGCGCCCTGATCACCGGATCTGTCGACACTCAATCCATCATCATCGATCAGGTTCAGGCTGTCTCCGCATCGCAGGGATGGATGTTTGGAAAAATTTCCATTGATCTTGGTAGTCGGCAGATCACGATCGACAACTGCATGAAGAAATCAGTTCCGATCTTCTCCACCCTTGCCAACAAGCTGATGAAGGCCCGCAGAAATCACACACCCGACATCGCGGCCGAAACCAGCTCGCCCATCGAAGATCTGGAAAGACTGGCGCGGATGCGCGATCGCCAGGTCTTGTCAGACGCGGAATTCGAAGCCGCCAAGGCCAGAATACTGGCGCGGCTATAGCTGCCTTGCGCACGCCTTTTCTTCCCGAGGCGGCGGGCATCAGACATTTTGGTGAACCATGACCCGCTCGAGCGAGATTACATCATCGCCGTCCTCAAATGTATAAGTCACCAATGGGCCATCAAGGCCGGCCGAATAATCAAGACAGAGTGCGTTTGCAGCCTGGCGGCGGGGCTCACCCTCGAGCCAGTAATGACCAAAGAACACCGGGCGGGCTGCGGGGTCATAGCTGAAATCATCTACATTGCCAGGCAATGGCGTGTCGGGCAACTCCTCCGGATTAAACACTGACATGGAAACCTCACGCCAGGATTGCGCGCCGTAGCCCCACCAACGGGCCCTTACCCGCTCGCGGCGCACACCCTCCTTGTCATGAATTGCATAGCCCTTTGGCAGGGGGGGAATCTCGGGCCCCTTGGTGAGCCGCTCGACATCCTCCATCAGTGCGTGCCCCTGCCTTGCGGAAAGATATACCTGATCATCCGTCAGGCAGAACCCGGCAGAAGTTTTTCCAGCCGCATCAGGCGCCGGAATCCCAGCAGGCATGCACCGCGCGAAAATCCGGAGTCTCGAGCGCCAATGGCAGCGTCTTCATCCATTCAACAACCTCGTGCGCGGCGGCGGAATGAAGCGGAAACTCGGCCAGAAAGGCAGCGTGCTGGTCAGTGTTTTTCCGCGACCGGACCCTAAGCCCATCCCCTGTGTCAGGGTCATCGGTGTGAAAGTGGATCGCGTTGAGTTCGTGATTGCCCATGACGGCGCGGGCATTGCCCGCTTCAAGCATATTCCTGACAAGCCTGATCACAGCGCCGCCCGCCGGGCCCCGATCGATGAAATCACCCAGAAACACGACATCATCCCCCTCCGGATGGCGCCAGGTCCCGGCCCTGAGACTGCCAAGGCGCATCAGG
>LLEQ01000099.1_pt1 | contig 10006 bp, 13 predicted proteins | sample 595901 | NCBI WGS metagenome assembly LLEQ01 (sample SAMN02919317, study PRJNA255460) | bioreactor metagenome | biome: chemostat; feature: culture 2012_25.3; material: sediment; isolation source: day86 25degC chemostat 2012 inoculated with Wadden Sea sediment taken from... | place: Germany: Bremen ... | reverse complement strand
GCGCTTCTCAGCCGCCTGCACGGCGGTCATCGGGCAGCCGGTAGGGGAAGGGTCACGGATTGACTTCTCAGCCGCCTGCACGGCGGTCATCATCGAGACACCGCCGATGCCGACCAGGAATGACTTCTCAGCCGCCTGCACGGCGGTCATCCGACATGTCCGGCGTCAATGACCGCCTTTTCAACTTCTCAGCCGCCTGCACGGCGGTCATCTCGGGAGCAACGCCGCCATTGACGCCAAATTTCTTCTCAGCCGCCTGCACGGCGGTCATCGTCGAGGGCATCGAGCGCGGCATCTGTGTCCGCTTCTCAGCCGCCTGCACGGCGGTCATCCCAAGTCAGCAGCTCTGCCAGGTTCATGTCCCTTCTCAGCCGCCTGCACGGCGGTCATCCTGGTTGCCTCCCTGAAATCCGGCTCCGAAATCTTCTCAGCCGCCTGCACGGCGGTCATCTCGATGAGGCGCACCACTCTGTCGCCGGCACCCTTCTCAGCCGCCTGCACGGCGGTCATCTGCATTACCAGACGGGTAAGTCATTGCTTATAATGTAGATACCGAGGGAGACCTTCAAAAACCTTCAATTTTTGAAGTGTTGATAAGTTGCTGAAACTTATGAATATTTACAAGACGCGAAAATCGAAGGTATTGGCGAAGGCTCACTTAGCATTCGCTGCACCCTGCAACGCTCACTTCAATCTGCTTGGTATACTCCTCTGGCGTCAAGCCAAGTGATTGAAGCATATAATTCTGAAGCGCTCTCCGACATATGAATGAAGCCTCGCCGCTTTCAACCGCACCCAGACCTATGAGAACTGCTAACCTCTCTTTATTCATTAAGTTATCTGCGGGGCGGAGTGTAACCTTCACCATGCTGTTCCAATCCTCGTCGGCCTGACTGTCAACGAATTGCTCCCGCTCGTCCAAAACCACATTCGCCATTCTTGTCAGCCTGTAGTCCCGAAAGGAGTTCTTTTCGTGATGAAAGGCGCGAACATGATCTCGACCCACCGCTGTGACAAAGGTGTGGGCCGAAAGCGTCACTCGCCTCGTTCCGGATTTCATGGACGTATAATCGCAGCGTATCACAATCCCTTCCCTTACGGCTCGAAGCACAAGCGACAAAGTGGCGTCTTCGGGACTGACCAGTCGCGGCGCCTCAATCTCGGTCACAGACGAGGGTGAAACATCCGCTGTCCAGACGCGCGGATCTATCGGATCGAAAATCCGCTCTGTCGGAAGATCTGCCCGCAGGACCCCATACTTCCTCGTGGACTCAATTTCCATCTCCTGCATCCGCGCGAAAAACTCATTCTTGTCGTCACTTTCTGTCTGAGGGCTTATCCCAAAAGCCTTTCGATACGCCCGGCCTGGGAATTTCCCACCTGCCCGGAGTGCAGCTTCAATCCATGCAAGGCGCACTTCAATCCGTTTGTTTCCCATCCTGACGCGTCCTGAAAAGAAAAATCTCTCCCTAAATGGTCCTGTTTTTTTTCAAATCCGAAAATCGGATTTTTTTTATCCATGGAAAACGCCTCATCTCCTCCTCGAGCGACGAGCAGGAGGCACACATGTCGAGTGAAGAAGCAAAGCTAAGAGAAGAGGCTGCGGCAAAGTTTTTGTCTCTGACCTCAATCGGAAAACCCTACACAACTGCAGAGTTCCTGAACATCTTCGCGGATATGAAAAAGGGGATCGAAAAGCCCTTGAAGGCAGATCTATTCGGAGATGCAGTTGGCAAGCTCGGAACGCATGCCCCCAAGATTATTTCTCCGCGGGCAAAAATTTCCGGGCTGACCTTCTCACTCCCTCGAAAAAAAACTCCCCGGCCCGACCTTGGTATCCGGATCCGGCGCACTTGGCACCTACGGGAAAATCATATGCCGGCCGATCGCCATCGTTGGCGAACCTGGTCAGGAAAGCTTCATCGAAAGAATGGTAAGCGGATGCCATCATATGCCTGCTCTTGAGCGTGCGTTTTCGGCATCATTTGGCCCCGACGCACTTGCCGCCATCAAACAGGCCCTTTCGGGTGGCACTACATTGGCAACCGGCGTCGCGCTTCACGGAGAAAATTTTCCGGTATTCTTTCTGCCCGGACCAGACAATTCTGACATTCAGGCGTCGCCAGGAGGCTATGTCGACGCTTACGTGTCGATGGGTATTCTGCGGCGCGAGTTTTGGGCTGCATCAGATGCCTGGAAAGATGCAGAGAAAGAGAGACAGAAAAACATCAAGTCTGCAAACTCGCAGGGCATGACTAAAGATGAACTTGATCAAGCCTTCCCTCGCGTCCCACGTCCGGCACAACCCAGATGGCTCCTGACTTCTGTTTCAGACAAGATGCAAAACGCGGCGATCGGTGTATCTGGTTCGCGCTCGCGGCTCTTTGTTTCCTTCCCTGATGTTCTCGATCAAGAAGCAGCTGATCTCTGGAGCTTCGCAAACGGCGGAAGGTTTCCATTGCTTCGACAGCCTGACGTCGCAGAACTTCTCGTGAAGTATGCTTCTCTCTATATCGCCTGGCGTGATCTCGCACATAAGCCAGACGCCATGACTGCAAAGCTTGATGCACTTGCAGATGGCGCCATTCGTCGAGCTCTCTGGCACATCGAGGATGTTCACCAAGACCTCAAGTCATCACACCCCGAGGAAGTAGAGGCGCTCACTGCGCCTCTGTGTTCTCAGTCCTTTCAAAGGTTAGGGTGTATTCCGCCGCGCGCACACTCCAATCCGACATCGACGAGAAAGTCGTGGTGAGTGCTCTGCGCTCAGATCACTTCGCATCTCGTCTGAAAACCAAAGGATGCACAGAATGATCGACACCACTCGCTTCGTGCTCGGCCCCTTCGTGGCCTATGATGCAAACCTCGCGCCAGGAGACTTTGTCGCCGGCATCCCCCTCACCTTTCGCCGCACTCGGACTCGCAGGCGCCATTGCACGCAAAGCCAAGCTGAATGGCTGGAACGCCAAGGCTGTTCCAATCTTTCACAAGATTGATATCTCTGCCGGGCGACTTAGGGCATCTCCCGAAGCGGATGGTAGTCGCATCAAACCCATCGAGGTAGTAGAGACTGTTACCGGACAGATCGAGTTCAGTCTCATCCTTGAGTTCATTGGCGATGTGTCCGCCACGCTTGTTGCAAAACACCTGGCTCGCGCGAGATTTTCGGGTGGCAGTCTGTTCCCCTTGGGTAATCGCCGATTGATCGACTGCGTGCACGAACTCCAGGATGATGATCTATCCCGGACACTGAGATCGCTTCCACGGGGCTACGCACTCACACCACCCCTGGCAGAGCGCGATGACTGCAAGCAGGTCAGCTTCGGAGAGTATGACAGCCTTCGTGACGTCATCTCCGCTGCCTACCCGGGAGATCGCACCAAGGGATCCGGAATGCGCGTGCCGTGCCCTGTCGGCTACCGGACTTGCGAGGATCCTGCGACAGCTTCGCCGCGCAAGGGGGGCCGCAGCCCAGATATCCCTCATGTTTTTGTCGATCAGGCCCTCGGCGTGGCCGAGATGATCTCTATTCGAAATCGCACGCATTTCGGCTCTGCAAATCACCTGTTTGAACACCTTGCTTGGCGATGGCGACAGGACCCTACCGCCCGCTTTGCGTTCTTCTCCTCGTTTCACTTTGAGGCTGCCGGCCTCACCACCAATACCATCGCAAGTTAAAAGGATCAAAACGATGACCATCAAGCTTTCTACTAAAATGCTGGCCTTCAGCCGGAGTCTGGAATTCACTGCCGCATCCATGACTGGCGGCTCCTGGGGGTAATCCAGAAAAGGACCTCGAGCCTGTAATTGTCCAGATTGAAGGCGTGCGCGGGCAAAGTAGCCACGCCAACGACAAGAAAGGCAACGCCGGTAAGAGCAACCCTCAACTCGTCGATGTCGCTCGCATGCCGGTTGACTGCGATATGCTGAAGATCAGCTTCTCGCTGCGCGTTATGCCAGCGTCCTTGCACCCTCTGCATCGGACTGTGCCGAAACCCACGGCAATCTGAAGAGCTTCATCCAGGATTACGCCTCCAAGGGCGGCTTCGAGATCCTGGCGTGGCGCTACTTCGAGAATATTGCCAATGGCCGCTTCGCCTGGCGCAACCGCAGCCTTTCCAGCGAAGCTCTGGTGAAGGTGAGCTACGACGAAATCGAACTGGCGTTTGATCCCTTCAAACTCTCGATCGATACCATCGAAGGCAAGGACGCGATTGTCGCCGCCATGGTCAAGGGATCAGAAGATGAACTCGATGCCGTTGTCGAAGCAATCGTCGATGGCCTGACCACCTCTCCGGAAGTTATCAGGGTTGAGTGGCTCGGCCGCGTTGAGAAGCTCACCGAGGTCTACCCTTCGCAGGAATACGCCGGCACCGACAAGACGAAGCTTCCCGAAGGCACTCCTTCGCGGATCCTGGCCTCCGTCAAGAACCGCTACCGCGGCGAAAATATCCGTCAGGCCGTCATGCACTCGCAAAAGATCGGCGCCGCAGTTCGCTGCATCGATGATTGGCACGGCGCCGACGGCTACGGCCCGGTTCCGGTAAACCCATTTGCTGGTGTCCAGGAAGCCGGTGAGGTTCTTCGCTTCCAGAAATCCGCAGCCAAGTCGTTCTATGACCTGCTGAAAAAGCCTGACGCAATGGTGAAAAACATCGAAGCGGACACCCTCGATGGTGACTGCCACTTCTTTGTTGCGAACCTGGTGCGCGGCGGCGTATTCGGAAGCAAGTGAGATCCAACATGACACTCACACAAGATAAGCAACTGAGCACCGGCTACGGCCGGTGTCTCCCTCATGCACAAGTTCTCCTGAAGGCCCCTATGTCAGTCTTGATGATGGGGTGCATGAACGAGTTCTTCGCAACAGTTGGCGCGGCCGTTCACAAGTATAATCGAGAGACATCGCCAGATAACTTCATTGGCATGGGTTATCCGGAATACTCAGATCGCCAAGATGGCCTTCTAAGGCTCGGAAACTCTGTTCTTCTGGTCGGCTCAGAGGAGAGTTTGAGTAATATTCTCGATGTGGACCGCCTGAAGCAATTCCGCTTCGGAGGTAAGCGCCCTTCCATCTCTACCTACCGGATCGAGGATGGCCAGAAAACCACCTTTTTTTTGTCGATCAAGGAAAAATGAGCGCAACCTTCCCGGCGAGATCGCAAGGCGGATCCGGCGTCAGCAGCGGCGGGGCAGGGATACCAGCAACCTGCAGATTGAACTGTCAATCGCTCTTGGTGAAATGAGTGAAACGGATGGCCCTAAAAAGTTCAACACGCGCAGCTTCATCAAAGAGAGCTTCTTCAGTATCGGACAGAAGCGCATGGCTTTTGTTGCCGTGAAGCCAAAGTCCGGCACCCCTGTTGAGGCTCGCGTTTCAACATATGGCTTTTCCGACCCTGAGGCACCGCTCATCATCCCAATGACTCCGCGCGCTAAGCATAGCTCGGATCTATTTGGGTGAATGCAAAATGACATCCAAAGGCCCCCGTTTACTGCTCACTGATCGGAACTCGATACATCTGATCGAGCGCGCGCGGCTCTATGTAGATGGGGGTCGGGTCGTCTTTCGCATTGCCGAGGATGGACATGACAAGGTATTCAACCTCCCCTATGCGAATGTCGCAGTGCTCTTTCTGGGGCAGGGGACCAGCCTGACCTCTGAGGCTGCAAGAATTCTTGCTGAAGAAGGTGTCTATGTTGCCTTTACCGGAACAGGCGGAACACCTCTGCATTATGGTAGCCTCACGGTATATCAGCCTACAGCGTATATGCGCCGCATGTATCGTATACACGAATGCCCCGATGCATCCCTGGCTGCCGCAAAAGTAGTCATGCGCCATCGCGCGGAGATGATTTCCAAGGTCATGCCAGAGATTGCGAAACGTTCAAACCTTAACCTGAATACCATAGCCATGGAGGCGCTTGCTCCCGCATTTCTTGCCAAGATCTCAGAAACATCATCGATACCAGAACTCCTGTCGAGAGAGGCACAAATGGCAAAATCCCTCTACGGCACCTGTGCGCGTGCGGCCGAGTTCGACGCCTTCAAACGAGAACACTCCAAGGGCTCAAAGGCAACCTTTCAGGACGTCGTAAATGGGCGGATAGATCACGGAAACTATCTCGCTTACGGTATCGCTGGCGCCGCCTTATGGGTGCTTGGCATACCTCACTCTCTGTCTGTCTTTCATGGCAAGACGCGGGCCGGGGGATTGGTTTTCGATCTTGCTGACAGCTTTAAAGATGCAATCGTCTTGCCCTTGGCTTTCAGTGACCATTCCTCTGAGACAAATTTTCGCTCGATGCTCGTCGAGGAAATCCACAACGCAGACCTGATCCGAAAGTCGATCGATGTAGCCAAGGCTATGATAGATTCCGGCGAGCAGGTCCTGAAACAAGACTCAAACCCATGACCCTGGAAGTTGTTGCTGTCTGCAGATCCAGGAAAAAGATGCGCCCTAAAGCCGCAGCCGTACTTGATCGATACCTTTTCCGGATTGGAGACAGAACCTGGAAAGGTCGCGCATCCATTGCCTGTCTCAAGCGCATAAGTAAAGACCTCAAGGCCATCGCCTCCCGCAATCTTGCGGTGTCCATACACAGGGCCGAAGTGCCTCAACACTCGAGCCGCCCCTCTTTGTTATCGGATCGAAATCTCGCTTCTCGCCCTCCGGGGTCGTGCCGATCTCAATTAGGAGATCCAAAATCAAGGAGGGCAAAACAGGTGAGATGGGTAAGGCGGAAGAGGTCCTCATCAGCATTGCTGCCCTAATGCATGATGTCGGTAAATGCACCAACGTATTTCAGGAAAAACTCCGAGATGCGATCAGCCCATCAAAAAAAGGATCAAAAATTCGGCGCCGACCCAGTCCGACATGAAGTATTCTCCGCATTCTTTTTCGACGCGCTATCACGCGACCTTGAACCCGACGATCACCGTGGGCTTGCGCAGCGTATCAGCAAGGCCACAAGCGACGATAGTATCTTTGAGAAGGCCGCAAAATCGGCTGAAAAATCGTGCCTCTCGCTTGTAAAATCCGGATCAGACGCGAGCCTCCTTGAGTTCAGTATGGACACATCCGAACCAGAAAATGCGCTATCCGGCATCTTGCTTCTGATACTCACACACCATCGTCTCTTCGAGACAAATGCAAATTATTCCGAGATCCAGGCAAAATATCATACCAACTTTGATGCTCCCTGGTCCAGGCAAGATTTCAAAATCGCCCCCGGCCATGAGATATGGACTAACAGCGCATGGGTCTCTGGCCTCCAGAAAGCAGGGCGCGCTCTGCAAGATCTCCCGGAGGCCCGCCTTGTCAGAGGTGATATCTACGCAAGAACATCTCTGATGTTGGCGGATCATGTTGGCTCCAACGAGAAGCAATCATCGACAGATGCGAAATCCGCCCTCGCAAATACGATCAAGGATTTAGACGGAAAAACATGCGCCGCAGATAGTGTTTCAACGCATACTCGCAGGGTCACTCAAGCATCAAGGCCGGCAGTCCGCATGCTGCAGGGCCAAATGGATAGTTTTCCATCACTCGACAAGCACGCCTGTCCAGAGACCATCATTGATCCCGGCCCCCCCGCACCCGACCGCTTCTCTTGGCAGGGATTGGCGGCGGCGGAGGCCACGCGCGTCGTCGGTTCTTCTCATGGGGGGGATTTTTCGGATGCATTCTCGCAGGTACCGGAACAGGAAAAACCCGCGGCGCGCCTACGATCATGGCAAATGCCACCTTTTCCGATGCAAACCCGGAACGTCGGCAATTACGCTATAATCTGGCTCTTGGACTGAGAACATTGGCTCATCAATCGGCCAGTGAATATGTCAAGGAGCTTGGTTTTTCGGCGGATGACATTGCCGTCCTGGTGGGCGGAGAAACCATCAACTGGATGAAGACGACGCGCGGAGTGAGGTAGGTGAAATCTCTTCCGAAGAGCATGGATCGGAAGATCGTCTGGCAGCCATAGCTGAGGTGCGCGCCGAGAAACCGGCAACGCAGGGCTATGATACGGATCTGTCATCACTCGGATTTGACTGTGATCGCCATCTCCCGCTTTCGCCGAGAGGGTTATAGACGCCTCAAATGCGGGCGCTGAAGATCTCAGGAATCTGCTTTCGTCACCATTAGTTGTTTCTACAATAGATCACCTGATGCCCGCGGCGGACGCAAGGCGTAGCTGGCATCTTCCGGCAATACTTCGTATCGCCTCCTCTGACCTTATTATCGACGAGATTGATCAGTTCTCTGAAGAAGACCTTATGGCTATTGAACGCTTAATTGAGGTGGTCGCGGCATTCGGGCGTCGTCTGATTATCATGTCGCAACTTTGCCACAAGATATCGCCCACCAGATGTATGATGCATATCGAAGAGGATATTCAGATTACTGCAAAAGAACCGGAGACAAGGATTGCGTGCATGTCCTGCTTGCAGGAGATGCTCCAAAGTCCCAAATCGCTGCAACTAACCCCGATTTCACGCAGATATATGACCAGGCCGCATCTGCTATTTGCCAACACCTGATCAATTCTCCTGCCCTTCGAAAAGCACGCATCCTGCCGTTGGCGCGAGACTGGGATGAACTCGCACAGCAAGTTGTATCAGAGACGGCCTGCCATCATCGACGCCTCGCTGACGACACCCAAAACGGGTATCGCATCTCCGCGGGTATCGTGCGCATGACGAGGGTCAAACACGTGCAGGAACTCGCTACAGCAATATCCATAGATATAAATGACGAAATTCACAGAGAATACGTGATCGTTCATAGTCGAATGCCTCAGGTGCAGCGAAGCTGGATAGAGTACAATCTGCGAATTGCACTCACCAGGAAGGGAAACAATCCCAACGATGGTTTGATAAGCCTCCTCATGAATGAGGGTGCTTTCCGACGTATGAGAGAAGCTGGCAAGAAAGACATTTCTCTGGTCGTCATCTCAAGTCCCGTGATTGAGACGGGGGAATGATATTGATTTCGACTACGGGATCATTGATCCATCCTCTCCCCGTGCTATCATCCAAACTGCAGGCGCATTCGAAGGCACCGCGCAGCTCATGCTGACGCGCAAAATGTCTCTGTTCTGGGGGAGTATTGCGTGTCAAGGTTTGAAAGTGGGCGCGCTGAAAATCCCGGTGTGGAAAGCAAACCATGCCCCAGGGTTCTCCCTGTGACCCTTGACGATCTTCCTTCCCGGGCGCAGTCGACCTTCTCGGCCGGTGGGAAGGCGAACCTATAAATGCTTCGCTTCTGCTATCGGAAAGGTCATCGTCTCCTCTTATTCAAAAAGAGACGGATCTGCGGCACAACTTCAGAAATTCACCTCCCGCAACCGCCAATCGGAAAAGACCTCTCGCACGATGGACCGCAAGGCGACCGCTCGACCTGAGGTTTAGAAGATCAACGCCAGGTGAAACCACTGCATTCCCTGCGTTTACAGGCGGCGATGAGATATCCTGGTGGGAGTTTAGCGGATATCGAGGAAAGATACGAACCGAGGTCAAAATCGACCAAGGGAAGAGCATCACTCAACTTCCATTACTGCTCATCCCCGGATTAAAAAAAACCTTCTGACTCAAAAGCACGATGCATCACAACTCCACAGAATGATGACAATCGGATCTATAACGTTTTTTTCCGGACACAGAGAACTCTGAGCATGCGGCATTCCTGGATCCTATCCTTGGAGTCATGAAGCCAAAGGGTTGACCTTCAATTACCTTCGAATTTTTGCACAATAAAACATCTAACGAAATCAGTCACTTACGGATCACCTAAAATTTGAAGGGTTTGGCGCCTGAATCTTCATAACTATATGACTTAAACAGATATTTGCAATTATACTTGCAGATGACCGCCGCATAGGCGGCTGAGAAGGGCTGCAGGAAGAGCGGATTGAGATGGCGTGGGATGACCGCCGCATAGGCGGCTGAGAAGTCCATCGAGAGGATGCCTGATGGCTTCGCACCGATGACCGCCGCATAGGCGGCTGA
>LLEQ01000098.1_pt1 | contig 10046 bp, 12 predicted proteins | sample 595901 | NCBI WGS metagenome assembly LLEQ01 (sample SAMN02919317, study PRJNA255460) | bioreactor metagenome | biome: chemostat; feature: culture 2012_25.3; material: sediment; isolation source: day86 25degC chemostat 2012 inoculated with Wadden Sea sediment taken from... | place: Germany: Bremen ... | reverse complement strand
CGGTGGCAGAGCATTTCTCTTCTGGGTAGCGCATGCAAAGATGCAAAGGCCCACGACCCCAAACTTGCCTACAAATTCGGCAGAGCCGCCGAGTTAACTTGGTATCACGTGGCACGAGACAAGTATTTTCCTTGGGAACATTCGATTACGGCGCTCGTCGGCATTAGTCCTGCCGCGTCCTTCTCAGTTTTTGCAAGATGGGCAGACAGGCAGTTTGGCCGCCGCACCAGAGTTATAGGAAATGCTGTCCAAGCAGCGCAGAATCTCGGCCGACTTAATTCCGACGAGGCATTGATTTTTCAGACTATGGAAGCAGAAATGTCGATTGGTGAGGTCATGAGCGGATATCAAGTGGAAGACGGCCTGAATGTAGAAAATTCTCTGAGGTTTGCCGTCAAGTACTTGGATATGTGGGGAGGTTCACCTCAGTCTTGGAAAGGGCTGCATGAAATCTCGAAGAAGCATGGAGCGTCTCTCCCGCTTCAGAATTTGCTGAGAAGTAGACAGGAAGTGAGTGCCAATATTGAGAGCGTGGGGAGTAAAGATTCGTCGAATAGCACCGATCCTGCAGACGCACATGTTTGGATTATCATTGTCGAGACCTTTCTTTCTGCAGCGCCTCAGAGATCAAGATACTCCAAGATCGAGCCAAAGAATCATCTCTAGGCGGTATCAATGGTGGGTGGTTCGCCAACAGCCTGAGTAGGGTCCAGCCTGGACACGAAACGAAATTCATAGAGGCAGTCATAAGTCTCAATGACACTGGCTTGTATTCGAGGTCTCGTCGGCTTGAGGACTTTCACAAGCGCTGGCCAAACTCGCTTGCTGTAGATCGTGCTCTCAAGGCGGGAGCGCTACAAATCGCAGCTGAAAACTGTTCTGAGGTTTTCAGGCCGATTTATTGGGTGAGCAGTTCGCCTAGCACAATACTAGCTCGGGTAGGAAAATGCGATGAAAAGGAGATTTTCAAAGTTGCGCTAATGGCCCGTTCAGAATCTGTTGAGGGCGAAAGCTCGGAACAACTGTTCTCGGTGGTAGGCTCACTTTCAGCGGTTCTTTCGTCGGAAGAGGCGAGAAGTGCTTTGCATTTCATTCTGGATCTTGTCTGCGAAAACGTTCCTGAGGATATCGGAGATGGGATCTGGTGCGACGAATTTGATGTTTCTGCAAGTCAACACCAGTCCTTGGCAGGGTACATTTGGCAGGCCCTATGCGGTGCCAAACCACGAGATCGCTGGCACGCATCACACGCAGTTCGCGGCCTTCTGGAACTCGGCAGACATGATATTTTGAAGGAAGTCATTAGATTAGATGACGAACCGTGTCAGGCACGGCCTACTTTCATCATAGCTTTTTCCCCTACCAGTCTTCGGGCGATTGCATCTTGTTCTTGGCTTATCGAGGGGGAGTGTTAACTCTCGATGCTGCTCCAGAATTTGTTACAGCGTACCTGAAAAAGGTAACTTTTGAAGCTGAACCACATGTACTAATTCGGAAAATCGCCTCAACGGCATTGGTCAAGATAGCTAGATATGAAGGAACCGAAGATCAGGCTGATCTGTCGACCATCAATGCACCGAAAAACCCACTTGAAATAGCACCAAGTTACGAACGCAGAAGAAACTCACGTGGTCGCGCTGCTAGCCGGAGCTTGGAAGAAACGCGGTTCTTGTTCGACTACGAAATGAGAAAAGATATCGAGCGACTGGGCGATGTTTTTTTTCTCTAACAGAAAATGAAATTGAGATTGAGATAGAAGAGACGATCCAGTCCAAATGGGGCGCCAAGTTCACAGGGCGATATGATCAAGACGAACGCGGCAAAGCGGATCAATACAGTTACCAGCGTTCCGGCAGGGATACACGCAAAGGTGAAGCTCTCGATACGCTGAGCGAGTACATTGGCTTCAATGGAATGATGATTGCTGCAGGCAGGCTTCTCAACACTGGCGTTGTGGGACAGGAGCCAGATTCAAACACAAACGAGTTCGAAGAATGGATGGAGTATCGAGCATTAGGTCGTAAAAATGGCTTGTGGAAATCCGATTTCCGAACGCATCAACCGGCGTTTCTTTTGGACCTTGCGCAGCAAGAAATTGAAAGAAAGCAGTGGAAGTGGTCAGTTTTACCAAAAGATCTTTCGAATGCGCTGATGGATAACCCTAAGGAAATTGTGTTGTGGGGAAACTGGACACGAGTTTCTAACGACAGAATACAGAGGACCAGAGTTCACTCAGCTGCGGTGAAGTCCGAGCTCGCCTCATCCCTTGTGACCAGTTTGCAGCTTCAATCGGAATTGAACGGTTTTAGTATTCCAGGGCAACTGAGCGAACGGTATCATAGTAGCCGGTCTTCGATCTTTCAGCTCGAGAGGATTGCTGATTGGTCTGGCGGTATGGAAGGTATGGACGATGAGGATCCCTGGGCCGTAGGTATAGGCTCTGATCTGCCCGAGCTGGATCAAGGTTTATGTCAGAGATTAGCTTTGCGGTTTAACGAAGATACTCAGTCTTGGACAACCGCGTCCCGCAGAGACTGTGACGTCCCAGTGAGACGGCAAGTATGGGCAACTCCACAGGAATATGACCGCGAGGGGAACAATGGCCAAAGGCTAGTGACAGATACCTCATTTCTAGACCGCGTGGCCGGTGATGGTCAGCGAAGTGTAATATTTGAGGTGAGTATAAACCGTAACTTCCTTTCAAGTGGAAGCTCATACCACAACGAAAGCGACGAAGAAATTTCTTATCCAAATCCGTATGTGAGGTACTTTGTCTATGACGCCAACGGTAAATTTAGAACGTACTAGAGCGATCCTTGATCTCGGGAGAAAGCTAGCTAAGCAGCTTTCTAGCCGTGGCGATGAAGACCTAATATGTGAATGGATGGGACATCATCTTGCTGAGCTGATCGTTGCGGTGGACAATGATCCGTCAGATAAACAGTCCAGCGACAACTGTGTGAGGACAGTATTGGAAATATGGGCGCACAAGTCGTCTTTGCCCGATGGCGCTCGACCGTTTGAAGATTTGGAGCCTGTGGTACAAACGCTTCAAGCTCTTGACCCCAATTCTACAACCAGATTCTTCGCAAGCAATTTCCATCTTGATGATTGCAACGATTTGAAGAGCGAGAACAATTGGATTGCACTGTCACGCTCGATCGACCGTGCGGCACGAGTGGTCATTCAATATTGCCTTGAACAGGCGGCATCTGAGCTAGCCGGAAATTCGGCTGAATTGGCTGAGATAGCTAAGAAGGCTCAAGTAGACTTGGGAATCTTTGATCCTATTCTACTACTCACACACGGCGCGGACGATGAGAACGCCAAGGTAATTCGAGAAAGGGAGAAGGAACAAATTAAGTCAAGGATCGAGCATCTCGATCGAATTCTCCGGATATCTGCCCCTCTCAAACGCGAACTACAGGAGTCTCTAGAAAAACATTGAAGATGAAACTTAGGCAGTGCGGGAAATCTTCTGACGTTGACGTCGGTTGAACGAATGTCCGCTGTGAGGAAATTTCACAGCTTTTTCCAGATCAATTGAATGGCTGCTTTGGGCCGCTCGTGTCGATCAGACGGGCAGGCACCCACGATGCGTTCCGCGCCGCCGCATGTCGGCTCAGATCTCTCTTTGGTCTAAGTTGTGCGATGAACCGATGACTACTTTACGCAGAAGGTAGTTGTTGAAAGGTTGCTTTTCCGAATTTTTCTGCAAACGCGGCCTTTGGGGGAGCGCTCGCCCGTGTAGATCACACCAGATGCATGAGATGCATGTCAAGCGAAGGAGTGCACCTTTTTATATGTAAGATCAGTCGGTTGGCGCCGAAATGGGGCGAGAAATAGTTCGGAAAGAAAACAGGAAATGAGCTATTTCATCAACGGCAGCCTCTCAGTCCATGAGTGTCTTCACCCATTCAATATAGTCTCGGTCCAGTTCTTCCGGCCCTAGTCCTTTGTGTGCGAGCCATTCACCTTCAAACTCCCAGCTCGGCTTCCCTACAAAGCCGGGTCAGTTTGGCTAGGGGCGACATCACCCCCATCTCACGGGTATTTTGGTCAGCGGCTCACCCGCTTGCCTTCAGCGTCATAGAAATAGCCTTCGCGTATCCGCCGGGTTCCGGGCTTGTGATCCTTGATAAAGGCCAGGACACGCCGGTTCTTGGCCTTTGGAGTCAGGTCGACCATTTCTGCATCCGTCGGACAGCTGGCAGCGGTATCCACACGGGCTACTGCTTCATGGTATTTACGCCGGGAATGCCCTTCGGGGAGCCTGTAGTAATCTGTGGTGCATTCCGCAAAGGGATCAAGGTCTTCAACCTCGGACAGGGCCAGACGATGCTGGTAATTGACCAGATCACGGGCCTCGGCCTCCGCCGCTCGGACCTTGGCCGTTGCCGCGTAGTCGGCGGTTTCAGCGTCGATGTTTTGGAGAGCGGGGTGATCTGCGAGGGCCGAGGGCCTTGGATCAGCGACTGACACGCTTCCCCTCGGAATGGTAGAAATAGGGCTCGCGCACCCGACGGGTTCCGGGCTTGTGGTCGCGGATGAAGCCCAGCACCTTGCGGTGGCCTCCCTGGGTTCGAGCCCTTCGAGGTCTTTGCGCGTCGGGCAGTCCGGTGCGGTCCTGTGGATGATGGATTAGTCGCGACGACCGCTGTTGGCCAAGGTCTGCTTTGACGGGGCGCAGTGCGGAATCCACAGTTGAGGTCGAGTGACCGGACTTGGCCGTTTAAGTCGCTCAGGCGAGTCCCAACCTACGTAGTGCTCTGCACTGCCGCACGACCGCTCTGAGCCCAGAATGGCGAATGCTGCAAAGGGGGACGAATGTCCGTTCCCATGTTATATGTTCGCGACCTACGACACGTCAGCACAAACAAATAGCGAAGTAGTGCCGATAGAAATGGCCTTATCTATTCACACATAAAGTGTTCCCAGACGTTTCATTTAGTATGCATTGTGTTTCTTTGTTCTTCGATATGCGGCTGCCAGAAACACCGTTAATCCGAACATAGTTACTCGTCTCGCCATAGGGAGCTGCGCCAATTTCCACGACCGTTCGAGCACCAGATGGCCATTCGAACACATGCCGTGTCAGGGGTCGGTCGTTCTCTGCTGCGAAGATCACGCTATGAAGACAGGGATCGCTATCGGTCACCTCGTTGGATGAATCCCGGATTTCACAGCGCGCAATGCGGCGGGCATCCGCGCCCAACTCATCATGCAGCCCAAGTGTCCAAAATTCCGTCTTAGGATGCAGAAGTACTGTTTGGTTGTAGTTCCTCATCCCATACCGCTCACCACATGCGCCCACGAAGGTATCGGTCGCTTCATCATAGCCGCAGACAGCAACAGAATTGTTTCGCACAGCTACTTTGCAGCCCACGCCGGAATATCCTGCCCGGATCGAAACAACATCTTCTATCAGGCCTTCAAACGCTCGGGGCGCATTTGCGAATTTTTCGACACTGTAGGCGTTCAGCGATTCAAAACCGTAGACAGCATCACCTAAGAGCCCGTCATTCCCGTTCAGCTCGGATGGCAACGCCACGGGATATGCCAGCGCGTTTTCACACGCATACTGCGGTTTTTTTTCGCCCCCGGCGGCGTATTGGATAGGCCATCCACGAAAATGCGCCAACGCTCTGCTTCTTCCACCGTAGTAACGTAGAACATCTCCGATCCGGTGTGCCGGTAATCTTCGCCATGAGTTCGGGCTCAATCATGCGTGCCGTCCCCCAAGCTCACGGGTATTCGCCAAGGTGAGGATGTCAAAAACCGTCTCAAGGCCCAGCCTATAGACGCTCTCAATGTCGTTGGAGGTGTAAGAGCGCGCTTCATCGACCTCAAGATATGGGCGGTGGAACCCGAGCTGTGCTCGGTAGTGCATACTCCGGCTCAGGCCCGCGACCTCGCTGCCCCGGTAGTTTCCCATCATGAACATGATGGCGCAAATAGAGGCGCAGATCGCCTCATCCTCAATGTATGTACTGACCCCGTTCTCCAATATGAAGCTAGCCATCTCAAGGCCCTCGACCACGCTGCCCCCAGGACTATCGAGACAGAGCACTGACCCCGAAGTGCTTTCGCCATTATGCACCAACAGATGACCGGAGAGCGCCTTCAGACGTGCCGCGTCTCCGCGAGTAATCTCAGCTTCGATTTCAACGCGGCAGTTCCCAGACTGCACGATCCTTATGTCCGCAGCGTTAGATGCGGTAGCAATGAACAGCGAACTGACGATAACGACTAGCCAAGCAAATGAAACCATAGTTGTTCGGCCACCTCTTAGTACAACATGTATTTAGCGAAATGCTCCTTATCATGTTGCTTTGGTGTTGATGGTGCAACCTATACCCGCAGCATACTGGTAAAGACTGCATTTCAAGTAGTGTCTTTTGAAAAGCGGTCGTTGGCGCAGCCGCATCGAACTCACACTTTATCCGCGTTGCGGTCGTCTTGCTAACACAAATGCTACCCCCCAAATCTGTCCATCAGCACTGACGTTGGACACTGAGACCCTACGGGCCTACCAACAAAATGCCGCCTATGAAAAATTTTACGTAAAAGAGGGCGCCCATTGGGACGCCCTCAACTTTTTGTGCTGCGGTAGTAGATCTACCGGACAAAGTGACCGAGCACGTGATGCACTGGGTCTGTTGCGAGCAGGCCATTGAGGAAGAGAGCGGCAGATGCTGCCTCAATAGACTCTAATTCGTCTGTCAGCATAAGCCCCTCATCATACTCGTAATGTAGATCAAGCTCGGTTGACAGGTGATGTGCCAGTGTCGCGATGATTGCGAGCAGCACTTCAGGGTTGTTGAAGTCGACGGTTGGCGGGATTTTAGGTTCGATTAGCTTCATAGGATTACACCTAATTAAGTTGGAGGGGGGGCGCGAAAACCGCGGATCGGTGAGAGTTGAGCATGATTGAAAGCTGCCAGCAGTTTGGAATGCTGTTCCCAAACCGTTTTAGGCTCTAACGTGTGCGCGCCTTTTCGATCAGCATGTCGCCATATTTTGTTACTGCTTTACGCAGTGGATGGTCTGCCAGATGTGCGTATCGCATTGTTGTCTGCGCCTGAGTATGCCCCAGCAACCGTCCGATCTGTTCCAGCGGCGTGCCTTCGCTCACCAGGAAAGATGCGAAACTATGGCGCAAGTCATGGATCCGGAAGTCAGACAGCTTGGCTTTCCTCGTCGATGATGTCCACGAGGGTTTTCTTCTTCGGCGTCTGTGCGTCGAGTTGGCGCTGCACATCCTTCTTTTCATCCAGAACGCGGCTGTTGAAAGTGTGCAGGTCGTCAAGGCGCTTTGCCTGATCTGTGACGGTCGTTGTGAGGGTTTGAACCTGCTGCATGAGTGCTTGCAGGGCGCTGTCGTATCGTAGGGCATGGGATGCTCCTTTATGTCCAAAAGAGCGCGACGTTATCGGGACGCCGCGCTCAATCTGTGATGGACAGATCAGGAGCGACGCACCGCTGCGCTCATGAGTTGAATTTATTCGGCAGCGATCAGATTGCCGACCGAAGAAGCGGGTCTTTTGGGTGGCGATTTAAGGTCTCGCCAACGACGCCGCACGCGTTCGACCGCCGCTTCGTGCTGCATTCGGCCAGCAGGTTTGGGTTCAGCAGATGGGTGCGGGAAGTCGTCGCCCTCCATCATCGCACGCAGCGCGCGGCCAGCACATCACCGTCCCAACCAATGAGGAGCAGAGCGAGTTGCGGTGGCGTGCCATTGCACCCGCTTTGTCGGTCAGGAACGTGATTGCCTGATCCTGATCCGATTGCGTCGTGAAGGACGCGTTGCTTTCGTTTCGGATGCTGACAAAGAGGTCACGGTATGCCTGCATGATGATCGAAGTCACGAAGGCCTCTTCCGGCGTCTGTGGGTTGCTGCGTTGATCATCCCCAAGGCAACCTGGATAGATCGTGCCGGGCATGACATGGCGCACATGAGCGGCGTAGACGATCTGCTCTGCGGCCAACTTCTGCCACTTCTCAGGTTCGCTGAACCACACGACATAGACGACACGCGGGGGGGTTAGGTCGTCGCCCAATTTGAACACGCCGCGCGTGGCAGGTCGGCGTCAGCCAGCGAACGCTGAGTCAGTGGGAGGGCTCGCCATTCAGTCATTCGCGCAACTGGTTTGCCACTGGCATGATTTAGCGCCACGGAATGTCAATCTGGCCGAGGCGGTTTGTGATGCGCGCGCCTGTGTCTGTTCGGTAGACCATGTAGTCGGGCGAACGGTCGATGGGAGCGGCGCTCGGATCATTGACTAATGCGTCAAGTTGATCGCCAAGATCAGACGCCTTCTCAACTTTGAGGTTTGCCGTGCTGTTCAAGACCGTGACGATTACGGTCGCAGTCGATCCGTCGATAGATGCGGAGAACGTCATAGCGTTCCTTTCATGATGATGCGCGCCCAAGTGCCAAGCCAGTCGAACCTGCCTTGGGCGCGCGTTTCATCACAGCGGTTCGACAAATGATGCGTATCACCTTGTCGTGGGGGCGGATGTGGGCAGCTTTAGGTGGAGATTGAGCAAATTGAGGTGCAAAGGGGGGTGCAATTCTAGAAACTAGCAACTAAATCTAGGGTTGAGGTCTTAAGCAATTTTATGAGGTCGTTTTGAAAGCAAATATTAAGAAGATATCTGGAAATTGGGCGGACGGTTACGCTTTGGACAAGCATATGCTTAGTAGCGAGTTTCTAGGCCACAATGAGTATGGTCATCCGCAATTCAATAATATTCGAACCGAAGCGGGTGAGGCGGTTTACCAACTAAAATATAAGCACGATTGGGAGCAAGTTGCGTAGTTAGCGTCAGGTGTGATTGAACACATTGTTCCAAAGTTTGGAGAAATTGGCCTAGTCGTGCCCGTACCAGCCTCGAAGCAACGAGCGCGCCAACCCGTATACGAAGTTGCCAAGGCCGTCGCGAAACACCTTAAAGTCGAGTCCTTTGAGGGTATAGTGAACAAATTACCAACTGACGGGCCAACGGTTTCGCTAAAAGATCTTTCAACAAAGGATGAAAAAAAATCGCGGCATTGGAAGGGCGATTTGAGCTTAAGGATGCCATCACCAATGAAGGTTGCTGGAATGCTTTGGTCATTGATGATCTTTACGACAGCGGCGCATCGTTGGAAGCCGTTTGCGCGTTGCTTGGTTCTTATCGTAAGATAGGCAAGATTTACGTCGCCACCCTTACTTGGAAGTAGTTCATGCCCACGGTTTTCATTGCAGGTTCGATCAAAATTAGGAAGTTGCACCCACTGTTCGTCGAGCGCATCTCCAACATCGTGTCGGAAGGCTTGGCGGTCATTGTGGCGATGCCAATGGAGCGGACACATCTGTTCAAAATGAGCTTCTTCGCCAGAGTGCTCAGGATGTGACCGTTTACTGCACAAGTGATGAACCGCGCAATAATGTTGGGGATTGGAGAGTGAAACGCATTCAATCATCGGCTGAGCCGGGCACAAGGGCGTTTTTCACAGCCAAGGATTTGCAAATGGCGAAAGACGCCGATTATGGCTTAATGCTGTGGGACGCCGCTAGCACTGGTACGCTTAGCAACGTTTTTGAATTGCTCAAGGCTCGAAAGAAGTGTGTTGTCTATGTGAACAAAAATCAAAATTTCATCAATGTTAAGGAGCCGAGTGACATTCTGAACTTGGTTGCTGTGATGTCTGACGGGGCAAAAATGCAGGCAGAGAAGAAAATTGGTTTACGTTCAAAAATATTCCAGATCACCAATGAGCAACTCGGAATGTCTCTATAGGGAAATTGGTGTTTTCTGCCAATATTCTAGCGACCTATCTGCTCACTTATTCGCCCATGTTGCAAAGCGCGTTGCAAAAAACTGACTAACCGCTTGATCTCTCAGATCAGAACTACTGATTAGTTATCACAAGGGCTGGGATTTTAGACCAGTTGCGACCAAGTCGCATCAAGTGGGCGGAGATTTCTAGGCGAGATCGGCAGCGGATTGCTGGGCACTCCCGTCAAGATGACAGGCATTACAGGCCTTCGTGCCTTTTT
>LLEQ01000097.1_pt1 | contig 10070 bp, 14 predicted proteins | sample 595901 | NCBI WGS metagenome assembly LLEQ01 (sample SAMN02919317, study PRJNA255460) | bioreactor metagenome | biome: chemostat; feature: culture 2012_25.3; material: sediment; isolation source: day86 25degC chemostat 2012 inoculated with Wadden Sea sediment taken from... | place: Germany: Bremen ... | reverse complement strand
GGCAAAGGTATCGCCCGTCTCACACACAGGGCCCACGATATCGAAAGGCTGCGGTAAGGTGCCCGCATCTGCCTCAATCACTGGAACGATGTCATGATGCGCGCCATACATCGACGGGCGCACGAGATCGTTCATCGCGGCATCGACAATCAGGAAATCACGGCCTTCGCCTTCCTTGAGGTAGATGACGGAGGTGACGAGCAGCCCCGCATTGCCCGAAATCAAGCGACCCGGCTCAATCTCGATCTCGCAGCCAGATCGCCCACGGTGCGGCGGATCACCTCGCCATATTCAATCGGCAGCGGCGGCGCGGAATTGGAGCGCTCATAGGGAATCCCCAAGCCACCACCGAGGTCGAGACGGCGGATATTATGGCCATCTTCGCGCAGCGATTGCGTTAATTCGCGAACTTTGGTGAAGGCCGCTTCGAACGGCTCCAGATCGGTGAGCTGGCTGCCGATATGCACATCGACGCCGATCACGTCGATCCCAGGAAGTGCCGCCGCCTCTGCATAGACGGCGCGGGCTTTGGCAATCGGGATGCCGAATTTATTCTCGGATTTCCCCGTCGCGATTTCTCATGGGTCTTGGCATCGACATCGGGATTCACCCGCAGCGCAATTGGCGCAACCAGCCCCATCGCATCGGCGATCCGCGAGATCTCCCGCAGCTCCGGCTCGGATTCGACGTTGAACTGCCGGATCCCGCCGGCAAGCACCAGTTCGATCTCTTCCGCGGTTTTCCCGACGCCGGAGAACACGATCCGCTCCCCCGGAACCCCTGCGGCTTTCGCGCGGCGATATTCGCCGCCCGACACCACATCCATTCCCGCGCCCAGATCCCCGAGCGTTTTGAGGACAGCGAGATTGGAGTTGGATTTGACCGCGAAGCACACGAGGTGATCCATCCCCTCCAGCGCCTCGTTAAAGAGCTGGAAATGTCGCGTCAGCGTCGCCGTGGAATAGACATAAAACGGCGTACCAACAGCCGCCGCAATCTCTGTCAGTGCGACATCTTCGGCGCAAAGCGTACCGTTTTGATAGAGGAAGTGATCCATGGAGACCCCGCTAAGAAGTGTTGTCACCCCCTTAGCGCATGGGATGACAACTGAAAAGACGCAGCCATGGGGCTTAGGACACGTCCGGTCGGGCTTACAGCCCGCCCGTCACGCCCATCCGCATATCGCCGCTGACAGAAACGCCTGTCGCAGGCGCGTCTGGTGCTTTGGGCGCGCCGTCAACGCCACAAGCGGCGAGCAGGAGAAGAGCGGCAAAAAGGGTCACGCGTTGCATAGGGGGCATCCTTTGGGAGGGTTAAATTGTTTAGGGGCTCACGGTAACGGTGGCCCCGCCAACGCGGCCTTGCACCGCAGGCGACACCGAGACCCCCTTAGAATTGACCGCGAAACCGGCGTAAAGCGCGGGATCGCTGCAGGCCGAAAGAAGGACGGCGCATCCGAGGGCAGCAAGAAGACGCGTCATCTATTCCTCCTCACAAGCCTCTCGGCACGGTTTCTTGTCTCATCGCCGGTGAACGTCGCCACACCTTTCGGCGTGACGTGTTCCTTGGCACCACGGCTTCCCGCCTTACTGCGCGAGTAGGGCCTTCCAGCGTGCGATCTGCTCGCGCACTTGCGACGGCGCGGTTCCGCCATAGGATTGCCGCGATGCCACCGAGTTGTGAACCCCCAAGAACGTCGAAAATCGCATTCGTGATCGACGGGTTCACCGATTGCATCTCCTCAAGGCTCAGATCCGGCAGATCGCAGCCTTATCTTCCGCCATCGCGACCAGCGTGCCCGTGACGTGATGCGCATCGCGGAACGGCAGGCCCGCCTCGCGCACCAGCCAATCGGCCAGATCCGTCGCGGTAGAGAAGCCCGACGAGGCCGCAGCCGCAAGCTTATCGGTGTTGACGGTCAGATCGGAAATCATCCCCGTCATCGCGGCCAGCGAAAGCATCAAGTTGTCAGCAGCGTCAAACACCTGCTCTTTGTCTTCTTGCATGTCTTTCGAATAGGCCAGCGGCAAGCCCTTCATGATCGTGAACAGGGCCACGGTGGAGCCCAAGATCCGGCCAATCTTTGCGCGGATCAGCTCCGCCGCATCGGGGTTACGCTTTTGCGGCATGATGGAGGAGCCGGTGGACCATTTGTCCGACATCGCTATGAAACGGAACTGCGCAGAGGACCAGATCACCAGCTCTTCCGCGAGGCGCGACAGGTGCACGGCACAGATCGAGGAGGCGGAGAGGAATTCGAGCGCGAAATCGCGATCCGAAACCGCGTCGAGCGAATTCGCCATCGGGCGATCAAAGCCCAGCGCCTCTGCCGTCATATGACGATCAATGTTGAACCCCGTCCCCGCCAGCGCCGCAGCGCCCAGTGGCGATTCGTTCATCCGGTTGCGGGCATCTTGGAACCGCGAGCGATCGCGGGCGATCATCTCGACATAGGCCATCATGTGATGGCCCCAGGTCACCGGCTGCGCGGTTTGCAGATGGGTGAAACCCGGCATCACCCAATCCGCCCCCGCTTCCGCCTGCCCGAGCAAGGCCTCGATCAGCGCCGTCAGCGACGAGATCGCCGCGTCGCATTGATCGCGCACCCAGAGGCGGAAATCGGTCGCGACTTGATCATTGCGCGAACGCGCCGTGTGCAGACGGCCCGCCGGCTCGCCGATCAGTGCTTTCAGGCGCGCTTCGACATTCATGTGAATATCTTCCAGCGCGGTCGAGAACGGGAAATTCCCTGCCTCGATTTCTGACAAGACCGTGAGGAGGCCTTCACGGATCGCCGCCGCATCGTTATCGGTGATGATGCCTTGCTGCGCCAACATCGCGGCATGGGCGCGGCTGCCTCGGATATCTTGGGCGAAGAGCCGTTGGTCGTAGCCGATCGAGGCATTGATTGCTCCATGATCGCATCCGGACCTGCGGCAAATCGCCCCCCCCACATTGCGTTGGAGGTCTTATCCGTGGCTTGGTCGGTCATCATCAGGCCCTTTCCGGGAGGTAACATGCGCAAGTTTTTCTGGACCGTCCTCTACACCGCCGCTGCGTTCGGTGCAAATCCTGCGGCATCTGATCCGCTCGATGCGTTGCGCACGGGCGATATGCGCAAATTGAACCTTACCGAGCCAACCGCTTTGCCTCAGGTCGCGGTGACCTCGCTCGACGGCAAATCTCTGAGTTTCTCCGAGTTGAAGGGCAAGGTCGTGCTCTTAAACTTCTGGGCAACGTGGTGCGCGCCGTGCAAGGAGGAGATGCCTGCTCTCGAGAGGTTGGAAGCCACGCTGGGCGGCGATGATTTCGTGGTGATTCCGGTGGCGACGGGGCGACAATCGCCCGCCTCGATTGAGAAATTCTTCGCCGAAGCGGGAATCAAATCTCTTCCGATCTGGCTGGACCCAAAATCGGAACTTGCAAGGGGCGCAGGCGTTTCGGGCCTTCCGGCAACACTGATCCTCGACCGCGACGGGATGGAACGCGCGCGGCTTGTCGGCCCTGCCGAATGGGATGGTGAGGCCGCGACCGCAATGATCAAAGCAGTGATCGCGGAATAACCACGACCACTGTCCCGCTACAGGTGCTTTGCTGTCTCACGGAATGCCACGACGCATTGCCCGGACGTGGCAGAAAGCTCAGGCAGCAAGGCGGAGATATGAGACCATCCCCCCCGCTGAAATCGTCTCTGAGAGGCCCATCAGTGCCGCGAGGCGGCCTTTTATGTCATCGTGGAAGGTATCGAGCTGGTCGATAGCAGCCGAGAGCCCGCCACCCTGCTCGCGCATCCGACCGCATTCAACCCGCCCGAGCACACGGATCGTATCGAGACCGAGCATCTGACGCCGAATATCGGCGCTGGATCGACTGAGCGCCGCCGCTACTTCGACCCCGCTCGTTAACGCGGTGCAGGCTTTCGCTGTGCATTCACGCCGAACCTGCTCCAGCAGTTTGCGCTCGACCTCCCAATCAATGTCAGCGGGGGTCGGCTCCCGATCGCCAGTCTGGATCATCTCCTTGAGAACCCGCTCCGCGCCGAGCAAAAACAGCGCATGCGCCACCTCACGGGACATCTGCTCACACAGATTTCCCTCGCCCCCGACAAAGGAGCGCAACCGATCCGAAATACCGACGGAGGAGGCTTTATAATTCTCCGAGATTGCGGAAACAGGCCCCCCTGAAGGTTCCAACCGCGAAGCAACCAGCCGCATATTATTCGGGATGGACTGCAGCGCATCGAAGCTGCGTAAAAGCGCGTTTTGCTCTGTCGCGGCCTTCTCAAGCGAATCATTCAACTCCAACAGAATTTTTGTCAGCACGTCTTGCTCGCGGCCAAGGCTGCGGTCACGCGCCGAGATTTCCTGCCCCCCCATCGCATAGGCCATCAGGCTGGAGTAACTGCGAAACCCCCCCCATTGCGCCGCCATGTTGCGCAGCATCGCCGCGCCATTTTCAAGATCGAAATTCCCCTCGCGTTCCTTCGCACGGATCTTTCTGTAAGCATCCCGAACCGTATCGAAGACGGAGCTTGAGGGTTTCAGACGAACCGAGAGATACCCATCCCCCACCGGCAAGAGCACAGCATAGACCCAGTAGAACCCGCCATCCGCGCCCTGTTCTTTACGTAGGCCCCCATAGGGTTGCCCTTGCCCAAAGCATCCCAGAGAATCCGAAACAGCGATTGCGGCATATCGGGGTGACGGACGATCTTATGTGGCGCCCCGATCAAGCGCTCCCATTCAATGCCCGAAACCCGCTGAAAGACGGAATTTCCAGCGGCGATAACGCCCCGCCCGTCCGTGCGGGAATAGAAGAGCTCCTCAGGCCGGAACGGAACCTCAACTGAGTCGAGCCCGCCCGCCCGTTTGATTTCTGCACACATGATGTCCCTTTGGTCGCAATGTGACTGATTGGGATCACGGTAAACACTGAATCTTACCGAGAGGTTTACGCCCACCATCCGCGCTCGTCCCGATGGTGAGGCATCAACCTCGCATTAACTCTGACATCCATATTTTCCTGCGATTTACGGCTTGTTAGCGGTGTCGCGTAAATATGAAGCCGATCGCCAAGGAGAACGCTATGACCAGTTCAGATTTCGCAGTGAAAGCGCCAATCGAGCGCGCATCTGTCAGCCCGCTTGACTATGCGATATCGGAGCGTGATCGCGAGACCCTTACATGGTGCGGCAGGCAATCGCCCGGCACGATGTCGTGCTCGCCTATCAACCTATTGTTCAGACAGCCCACCCTGACCGCCCTGCGTTTCACGAGGGGCTGATCCGCATTCTTGACGCGCGTGGCAGGATCATTCCCGCGCAAGATTTTATCGGCGCGGTCGAGGATACCGAGCTGGGCCGCAAGATTGATTGCCTGGCGCTGGAACTGGGCCTCAAGGCCCTTTCGCACGATCCTTCCTTGCGGCTTTCCATCAATATGTCAGCCCGCTCCATCGGATATCCGGCGTGGATGAAAACCCTGAATAAGGGCTAGCGATGGATGACACCGCCGCGGAGAGATTGATTTTGGAGGTTACCGAGACCTCGGCGATGGCTATGCCAGATCTGGTCACCGTTTTCATGCAGGATCTGCAACAGCGCGGCGTCGCCTTCGCGCTCGATGATTTCGGCGCCGGCTACACCTCCTTCCGCTATCTGCGCGATTTTTATTTCGACATCGTCAAGATTGATGGGCAGTTCATCAAAGGCATCGCTGACAACCCTGACAACCAAGTGCTGACACAGGCACTTCTCGATATCGCGCGGCACTTCGACATGTTCACCGTTGCCGAATCCGTTGAGACGGCAAAAGATGCGCAATATCTGATGGAGCTTGGGATCGACTGCCTGCAAGGCTACTATTTTGGGCCAACGATTCAGCCGCCGTGGGAAACGCCGCCCGCGCGGATGCGCGCCTAAATTTCAATAATCATTCCAGATCGCACTGCCTGCGCGTAATATAATTACGCGCAGGCGTTATTTTCAGGCCGCATTCCCCTTGACCCTGCGGAGCCAAACGTCATGCTGCCCTTCGATGGGGGGAGTTTACTCTCCCTAGTGCACACGCATTACGGAGAGGATCCAAATGACCAATGTGGTGATCGTATCGGCGGCTCGGACCGCTGTTGGCAGCTTCAACGGCGCTTTCGCCAATACCCCCCCGGCGCATGATCTCGGCGCAGCCGTGCTGGAAGCCGTTGTGGCCCGCGCAGGTATCGAGAAGGCGGAGGTTTCCGAGACTATCTTGGGGCAGGTTCTGACAGCAGGCCAAGGCCAGAACCCTGCTCGCCAAGCCCATATCAACGCGGGTCTTCCGATTGAATCGGCGGCGTGGTCGATCAACCAAGTCTGTGGATCGGGCCTGCGCACCGTTGCACTCGGCGCGCAGCATATCCTGCTGGGAGATGCAGATATCGTCATTGCTGGCGGTCAGGAAAACATGTCGCTCTCGCCCCATGTCGCGCATCTGCGCGCGGGTACGAAGATGGGCGATATGAAAATGGTCGACTCGATGATCAAAGATGGGCTGTGGGACGCGTTCAACAACTACCACATGGGCCAAACGGCAGAGAACGTGGCGGCCAAATTCGGCATCACTCGCGAGATGCAGGATGAATTCGCCCTCGCCTCGCAAAACAAGGCTGAAGCCGCGCAAAAAGCTGGCAATTTTGCCGATGAGATCGCCGGTTTCACCGTGAAAACCCGCAAGGGCGAAACCATTGTCGATGCGGATGAGTACATCCGCCACGGCGCAACGCTTGAGTCGATGCAAAAGCTGCGCCCTGCGTTCACCAAAGACGGCACCGTGACCGCAGGCAATGCGTCGGGCCTCAATGATGGCGCTGCAGCGGTGCTGTTGATGACGGAAGAAGAGGCCGCCAAGCGTGGGCTCACGCCGCTCGCACGGATCGCTTCTTATGCAACCGCAGGCTTGGACCCGTCCTTGATGGGCTGTGGCCCGATTCCCTCCTCGCGCAAGGCACTCGCCAAAGCAGGCTGGAAACCGGAAGATCTCGACCGCGTTGAGGCCAACGAAGCCTTCGCGGCTCAAGCCTGCGCCGTGAACAAGGAAATGGGCTGGGATCCGGCAAAGGTAAACGTGAACGGCGGCGCAATTGCCATCGGTCACCCGATTGGCGCTTCAGGCGCGCGGATCCTCAACACGCTTGTCTTCGAAATGAAACGTTCGGGTGCGAAGAAGGGCCTCGCGACGCTGTGCATCGGCGGCGGTATGGGCGTAGCCATGTGCATCGAAGGCCTGTGATCGGACCGCCGGATCGGCACTGACATAAAAACATGTGCGCAATATTGTTGCGCACATGGATCAAATTAAATAACAAGGTTTCAAGGAAGCCGTATTCCAGGGAGAAGATATGTCCAGAGTTGCACTCGTCACAGGCGGCACGCGCGGTATCGGCGCATCTATTGCCACCGCATTGAAGGCTGCGGGCTATACCGTTGCGGCAAACTATGCCGGCAACGAGGAAGCCGCCGCGAAGTTCACCGAAGAGACCGGAATCAAGACCTACAAATGGTCGGTCGCGGATTACGATGCCTGTGTTGCGGGCATCGCGCAGGTTGAGGCTGATCTCGGGCCAGTCGATGTTCTGGTCAATAACGCTGGTATCACCCGCGATGCACCGTTCCACAAAATGACCCGCCAGCAATGGCAAGAGGTCATGGATACGAACCTCTCTGGCGTCTTCAACATGACGCATCCGCTGTGGAACGGGATGCGCGAGCGGAAGTTTGGCCGGATCGTCAATATCTCCTCGATCAACGGCCAAAAGGGCCAATTCGCACAAGCAAACTATTCCGCCGCAAAAGCGGGCGATCTGGGCTTCACCAAAGCTCTCGCCCAAGAGGGTGCGCGGGCCGGTATCACTGTAAATGCGGTCTGCCCAGGCTATATCGCGACAGAAATGGTGATGGCGGTGCCGGAAAAAGTCCGCGAATCGATCATTGGTCAGATTCCCGTTGGGCGCCTCGGCGAACCGGAAGAAATCGCGCGCTGCGTTGTCTTCCTTGCATCGGATGAGGCGGGCTTCGTGACGGGCTCCACACTGTCCGCAAACGGCGGGCAATACTTCATCTAATCGCCCCTTGGCAAACATTTGAAAGGCCCGCATCTTGCGGGTCTTTCGTCATTCTGGAGCCCCCCATGACCCGAACGCGCGCCACAGTCATCGGCCTTTCCGCCATTGCGATGTGGTCGCTGCTCGCGCTTTTCACGGTCGGCTCACATGAGGTTCCCGCGCTCCAGCTCACGCGATCTGTTTTGCCATTGGCGGCGCGATCGGTCTCGCATGGGGGGGCAGCACGGGCAGCCTGCCCCCCCAGCTCCGCGCCGTGCCATGGCAAATCTATGCCTTCGGCGCCGCCGGGCTTTTTGGCTTCCACTTTCTCTATTTCACCGCTCTGAAACTCGCCCCGCCTGCCGAGGCGGGACTAATTGCGTATCTCTGGCCGTTGTTGATCGTCGTATTCTCCGGATTTCTTCCTGGGGAACGGCTGCGTCGGGGCCATATTTTCGGGGCAGGAATCGCGTTTTTAGGCGCTGCAGTGATCGTCCTGCGGGGCGGGGCAGGATCAAGTACGGGACTCGGAAGCACCGCGCTTTTGGGCTTTGCGCTTGCCTTCCTCTGCGCCCTCACGTGGTCAGGATACTCCCTGATGTCACGGCGTTTTGGTGCGGTGCCGACCATCGCCGTCACAATCTATTGCCTTGCGGCCGCGGCCCTCTCCTTGGTCGCACATCTGATGATCGAAGTTACCGCTTGGCCAAGTTCAGCCTTAGGCTGGGGGATCGGTTATTGCGCTGGGTGCTGGGCCTGTTGGCCTCGCCTTCTTCACATGGGATGTCGGGGTAAAACGCGGTGATATCCAATTGCTTGGCACCGCGTCTTACGCCGCTCCACTCCTTTCGACGCTTGTGTTGATCCTTGCTGGTATCACGGCGGCCAGCCCCGTAATTGTGCTGGCCGCCGCTCTGATTGCAGCGGGCGCGACCTTCGCCGCGCGCGCAAGCCAACAGCGCTGAGCCTTTCGCGCTCAACTGTTTGGCTTTTGCAATGGCCCGCAATTGCGTGATCTACGCGCTGGCTCCACCAGCATATCAAGCGAAACGGGCGAATGAGCGCTGATGAAAAGATTTGCGCTCGAATGAGTTGGGAAGGGTTTTAGGCGAACTGCGAGAGACGCGAGATCTCTTCTTTCAGGCGCAACTTCTGCTTCTTCATTTCGGCGATTTGAAGGTTATCCGCGCCGGGGGGGCTCCGCGCCGCACGCGACACTGCGTCCGACAAGGCTTCGTGTTTCCGGCGGAGTTCATGAATGTGGGAATTCATCGTCATGGATAGCTCCTCTGCTGTGAACTTCTTCAGTCCAACACAAGTTTTGAGTCGTGTCACGCGCTAGTCACAATCGACTGCCAAAATATACATTTAATGCCAATTATTGCCGAATCGTTAACGATCGAGCGGCAAGATTGCGCCGTCGCGTAAAATTGCACGGGCTTGGGGGGTGAGATCCTCGCGATCCTCCCCATGTTGAAGGGCCGCATGCAGCAGCAACGGCGCGAGCAGCGTGAGGGGCCCTCGCGCGAGCTTGCGCGCCCTCACGATCACCCGCCCCCCCGCTGGCCGCCCCCCCACGCGCGGCGCAATCGGCAAAACGGTGATCGACCCCCCCGCCTGCACTGCCAGCAGCGCCGCAAGCAGATCGGCGAGACGATCCGCATTTTGGATAACCGTCATCCAACCGCCTGGATGGAGCCTTTTGATCCCCCGATCCACCCAGATTGCGAGCGGTGTCACCTCGCGCTGCCCCCCCGTCTCGCGGCCCATATCCGCAGCGGCCGTGCCCGAGGCAGGGGGAAAGTATGGCGGGTTCGCAATGACATGATCGAAACTCTTCGCCCGCAACGCCGATGGTATCTGCGCGAGATCCCCCTCATGCACGTCAAAATCGATACCGTTCTGCGTGGCATTTCGGCGCGCCAGATCGGCATAGGCGGGCTGCAATTCCAGCCCCGTCAGCACAGCCTTTGTGCGCCGCCCAACACACAGGC
>LLEQ01000095.1_pt1 | contig 10083 bp, 18 predicted proteins | sample 595901 | NCBI WGS metagenome assembly LLEQ01 (sample SAMN02919317, study PRJNA255460) | bioreactor metagenome | biome: chemostat; feature: culture 2012_25.3; material: sediment; isolation source: day86 25degC chemostat 2012 inoculated with Wadden Sea sediment taken from... | place: Germany: Bremen ... | reverse complement strand
GGCGCGGATCAAGCGGCAAGCTCCCGCCGCCCCAATCTGCGTGTTCCCGATCCCGCTAGACATGGGCGCTAGAGCCGCTACTCTAGCGCCAACATATTGATTTCGGGAGAGTCCATGACCCGCCACGCCAGTTCCGCCGTTGCAACCCAGCCGATTGACGGCCAAAAACCCGGCACCTCCGGTCTGCGAAAAAAAAGGCGAAGATCTTTGCCAGCGCGGGCTATTTGGAAAATTTCGTGCAGGCCACATTCGACGCGATTGACGGCGTTGAGGGCAAAACCTTGGTTCTGGGCGGTGACGGGCGCTGGTTCGGCCTTGAGGCGGCGCAGATCATCCTGAAAATGGCCGCCGCCAATGGCGCGGCCAAGGTGATCGTGGGGCAGGGTGCGTGGCTCTCGACCCCCTGCCGCCTCGCATCTGATCCGGCTGCGCGGCGCGGATGGCGGGCTGATCCTCTCCGCGAGCCATAATCCGGGCGGACCGGAGGAAGATTTCGGCGTCAAATACAATATGTCGAACGGCGGCCCTGCACCCGAAAGCGTGACCGATGCGATCTTCGCGCGCACGCAGACGATCACCGAATATTTCAAACTCGATTGCCCAGATACAGATCTCGCGACCTGCGGTGAGAGTGTGATGGGCGAGATGGTCGTGGAGGTGGTCGATCCGGTCACCGCCTATGCGGATCTTATGGAAACCCTGTTTGATTTCAATGCACTGAGAGACGCCTTTAAAGCGGGCTTCCAGATGCGGATGGACAGTATGTGCGCGATCACCGGCCCCTATGCGCATGAGATTTTTGAGCGCCGCCTTGGCGCGCCCGACGGCACCGTGGTGCATGGCACGCCGCTGCCGGATTTCGGCGGGATGCACCCCGATCCGAACCCGACCTGGCGCATGAGCTGATGGATGAGATGATGGGGCCAGACGCGCCTGATTTCGGAGCCGCCTCCGATGGGGATGGCGACCGCAATATGGTGCTCGGCGCGGGCTGTTATGTCTCGCCCTCCGATAGTCTCGCAGTGCTGGCCGCCAATGCGCATCTCGCCAAAGGTTACGCGGGCGGGCTAAAAGGGGTTGCGCGCTCGATGCCGACATCCGCTGCGGTGGACCGCGTGGCCGCCGCGAAAGGCATTGAATGCTTCGAGACGCCGACCGGATGGAAGTTCTTCGGCAACCTGCTGGATGCGGGCCGCGTGACCTTGTGCGGCGAGGAAAGTTTCGGCACTGGTTCAGATCATGTGCGTGAAAAAGACGGGCTCTGGGCGGTTTTGATGTGGCTCAACATCCTTGCGTCAACGGGCAAGTCTGTCTCGCAACTGCTTGACAATCATTGGAAAACCTATGGTCGCAACTATTACTCCCGCCATGATTACGAGGCGCTTTCGCTCGATACCGCAAATGCGCTGATGGGCGATTTGCGGGGGTCGACTGAGCGCGCTCATCGGCGGGGGAAGTTGGCGGGCTGCGGATCGAGGCCGCGGATGATTTTGCCTATCTCGATCCGGTCGATGGATCGGAATCGCGCTCGCAAGGCCTGCGGATTCTGTTTGAAGGCGGGTCGCGGATTGTGCTGCGGCTCTCGGGTACGGGCACCGAGGGCGCAACCCTGCGCCTCTATCTGGAGCGCTACGTCGGGCCGGAAGGCGACCTCGGGCTTGATCCGCAGATCGCCTTGCAGCCGATGATCGCCGCAGCGGAGGAGATCGCAGGGATTGCCGCACGCACAGGGCGCAACGCGCCGGATGTCATCACCTGATCGCCGGGACATTATATCGGGCGAGGATGATACCAAGCTGCAGCAGGCCCGTAGATCGCGGCTGGGGGCAGGGCGCCGATTTGCACCAGTGCCTGTCGGCGCCTCTAAATTTAAATATTATATATCAATTCGTTATAAGTGAACCGTGGACGATGAAGGTGTTTCAGACATGACGATGAGTCACGCGGCCACGCTTGGGGGTAAAAGAGCAAATGGCGACACGGATCGCGCTCTTTACTGCCGGGGGGGCAGTGCTCGCCTCTTGGGCGCCTATCGTGCCCTATGTCAAAACGGGCGCCGCTCTGGATGACGCGGCACTGGGCCTGCTGCTCCTTTGTCTCGGCGGCGGCTCGATCGTCGCGATGCCGCTCTCAGGGGCGATGGCGCAGCGGTTCGGCTGTCGCGCAGTCATCGCCGCCGGCTCCACTGCCTTCATCCTGATGCTGCCGATATTAGCTATGGTGCCATCGATATTCACGCTGGCTGTCGCGCTCTTCATTTTCGGCGCAGGGATCGGTACGGTCGATTGCGTTGCCAATATTCAGGCCGTGATGGTTGAACGCGCCAGCGGACGCACGATGATGTCGGGGTTTCATGCGCTCTACAGCGTCGGCGGGCTCGTCGGGGCGGCGGTGACGACAGCGATGCTGGCGCTTGGCCTGACACCTTTTACCAGCGCGATTTTGGTCGCATTGGCTATCTTTGCGCTCGCGCTCTACGCCTTTCCCGGACATCTCCCGTATGGTGCGCAAAGCACGCAGGGCACTGGCGGAAGTTTTGGGATTCCACGTGGAATCGTCATTGTTTTATCGATCATGGCCTTCATCACCTTCATGGCGGAGGGCGCCGCACTGGATTGGGGCGCGGTGTTCCTCATCTCTGCGCGCGGCATTGATCCATCGGTCGCAGGGCTTGGCTTTATCAGTTTCTCCCTCGCGATGGTGATCGCGCGCTTCACGGGGGATCTGACCGTGGATGCGTTTGGGTCCACCAATGTTGTGCTGGCGGGCGGCGCGATGGCGGCACTTGGCATGGGGCTCGTCGCGCTCGGCGACCATTGGGCGCTGGCGCTTGTGGGGTTCGCAATCCTTGGAGCAGGCTGCGCCAATATTGTTCCGGTGCTGTTCAGCGCAGCAGGCCGGCAAAAAAAACCATGCCCGAATCCGTGGCAATTCCAGTGCTCACAACGGTTGGATATTCCGGCGTTCTGATCGGGCCCGGCCTGATAGGGTTCGCCGCAGAAGCAACATCGCTCCACGCGGCATTCCTCATTCTGGCTGCGCTTCTTGCCGCACTCGCCATCGGGGCGAAGGTTGCGCGGGTATAGAGACAATCAATCTTCGCTGAACAGGTTTAACTGCGAAGGGCGCATAGATATCGCCTCTATCTCAGGATCAACATAATTCCTATAATCAGTATTATGTAATTAATGTGTCTATACGGGGTTCATTTCATTCCTGAAAAACCCCGCATAACACCTTGTTACGGAACGAGAACCGTCGATCCCATTGTTGCGCGCCCCTCCAGCGCATTCTGTGCGTCGCCAACAGCCTCCAGCGTATATGGCTTCGACAGCGTTACCTTGATGGCACCGCTTGCGATCAGATCGAACATCGCGCTTGAGGCTTGTGCCAGCCAGCCTTCGCGGGCTGTATGATGGAACAGCGTCGGCCGTGTGAGCCGCAAAGATCCGCGCGTCAGATCGTTAATCGTGAACTCTTTGCTCGGCCCGGAGCTTTGCCCGAAGGACACCAGAGTCCCGAAACGTTGCAACACATCGAGTGACCGCATCACCGTATCCGCGCCCACAGAGTCGTAGACCGCAGGCACGCCAGCGCCTTGCGTGATCTCCATGACCTTCGCTACGAAATCCTCCGAGCGGTAATCAATCACGTGGTCATAGCCATGCGCTTTCGCGAGCGCGCATTTCTCCGCGCCACCAGCGGTGCCGATCGTGGTGACACCCAGCGCTTTGAGCCATTGCCCCGCGATGAGCCGACGCCGCCCGCCGCTGCGTGGAACAAAACCGTTTCCCCGCGCGCTGCCGGATAGCTATGGGTAATCAGATAGTTGACCGTCAAACCTTTGAGCATCACCGCCGCCGCGACCTCATCCGAAATCGCATCCGGCAACACAACGGCCGCGCTTGCAGGAATGGCGCGGTGGCTTGCATAAGCGCCGCCGCCACCGATGACATAGGCCACCCGCGTGCCAATTTGCAGATCGACACCTTCGCCAACAGCCTCGATCACGCCAGCCGCCTCGCCACCCGGAACGAAATTCGGCCCGACCGGATACAGCCCCGTGCGCTGGTAAATATCGATAAAATTAAGGCCCACGGCGGTTTGCCGGATCAGGATCTCGCCCTTGGCGGGCACAGGCATATCCATTTCGATCCGCGCGAGCTGATCAACCCCGCCAGCGCCTTAACGACGATTTTATAGGGCATTACTTCCTCCAAAACATGAGGTGTATCGCGTAAATCTCTGAATTACATGTAAAAATACATTTCAGAGGCAACGGAAACACGCTGATTGGCGTCAGCTTCGCATCCCCCCAGCGCCGCGTCAATTCTCCGTTCAACGCCTGCTTTTCCTTGCGCTCGCGCGGCGGATTGGCGACATAGTGCTCCAAGCAATCCGCCTTTTACCGATAAGGGATACAGCCATGGCTTTTGACCGTTCCATCAAGATCGCCCCGTCGATCCTCTCCGCCGATTTCGCGAATTTCGGTGCCGAATGTCAGGCGATCGAGGCGCAGGGCTGCGATTGGGTGCATGTGGACGTGATGGATGGCCATTTCGTGCCCAATCTCACCTTCGGCCCTGCAACCTGCGCGGCGATCCGGCCCCATATCAAGGGCATCATGGATGTGCATTTGATGATCGCGCCTGTGGATCCCTATATCGAGGCGTTCGCGGCCTCCGGTGCGGATTTTATCACCGCGCATCTCGAGGCTGGTCCGCATATTCACCGCACCTTGCAAGCCATCCGCGGATCCGGCGCGAAGGCTGGCCTCGCGCTCAATCCCGGCACAGGTCTGGCGGATGTGAAACACCTGCTCGATATGGTGGATCTGGTCTGCGTGATGACGGTTAACCCCGGCTTTGGTGGCCAAAAATTCATCCATTCCCAAGTGGATAAGGTGCGCGAGCTGCGGGCGATGATCGGCGACCGCCCGATCCATATCGAGATCGACGGCGGCGTGACACCGGAGACCGCGCCGCTGGTTGCGGGCGCGGGGGGGGCAGATGTGCTGGTGGCGGGATCTGGCGTGTTCAAAGGCGGCTCGGTCAGCAACCCTGCCCTTACGGCGAGAATATTCGCGCGATCCGCGCCGCCGCCGAAGCCGCGCGGGCACAAGCGTGATGCAACCCGACCAAGGCGCACCCTGCCCCCCCGTGATCTTCGATCTCGACGGAACGCTGATCGACAGCGCGCCCGATATTCATGCCGGCGTGAACCGCGTGCTGGTGGCGCATGGGTTTGATCCGCTCAGCTTCGCGCAGATCCGCAGCTTCATCGGGCGCGGCGTCGGTCATCTGATGGCGCAGGTGGTCGCGGCTTTGGGCAAAGATCCGGCAGGGCCGCTCACCGAGGAGCTGCTCGCCGCGTTTGAGGTGGAATATGAGAAGGCCGTCGATTTGACGGCGCCCTATCCGAATATGCGCGCCGCCCTCACCGCCTTGATATCGGCGGGCCACCCGCTCGCGATCTGCACCAACAAACCGCTGCGGCCCACGCTCGCAGTACTTGAACATCTCGCTCTGACCGATTGTTTTAAAACGATTATCGGTGGAGATTCTTTGCCCGTGAAAAAAACCGGATCCCGCGCCGCTCCTCGCCGCACTCCAAGAGATCGAGAACGGCACGCCTGCGCTCTATGTCGGCGATAGCGAGGTCGATGCGGCCACGGCACAGGCGGCGGGCATGCCCTTCGCCCTCTATGCGAACGGCTATCGGAAGACCTCGGTTGAAGCGATCAAAGCCACCTACGGCATGGCCTATGTGTTCGAGGATTTTGCCGAGTTCCCGCAGATCGTCGAGCGGTTCGCCGCGCGCAGCATGAGCGCGAAAACCGACGCTTGATCCGCGCGCGGATGCACGTAAACATGCGCCGAACTCACAGGGGCCCATGGGGCAACCGGCGCGCTTTTGAAGGAGAGACAGGATGGATTTGCGGCAGATCACGGAGGATTTCGCGGTAGCGCCGCAGATCGAGATCGAGGATTTTACGGCGCTCGCCAACGCGGGGTTCCGCACGGTGATCAACAACCGCCCCGATGATGAGATCGACGACGCCCTCTCCTCCAAGCAAATGGCGCAGGCGGCGGCTGAGGCGGGGCTGGCCTATCACTATCTTCCCTACTTCCCGGGCGCGATGACGCCGGAGCTGGTCTCCGAGTTCGAGGCGCTCTTGGCGCGTGTTGAGGGGCCTGTCTTTGCCTATTGCCGCTCTGGCACACGCTGCTCGCATCTTTGGTCGATGAGCCAAGCGGGGCATCGCGACACTGCTGAGATTATCGCATTGGCCGCAGAGGCCGGCTACGACAATCGCGCAATGGAAGGCCTTCTGAGCGCCTACGCAGCCAAACGCAGCACTTGATCTTCCCACAAAAGGGGCCAATCCGAGATTGATTCGGAATAGCCCGAGCGACAAAAAAAAGAAGCATCAAAATAACATATTTACGCGACCTTAAATTTTAACCATCATCGTGACAAGAATGGCACAGGCCGCGCTCGGAACGGCGCATATTGCGCGCCCGACCCTGCGGCCTGAGCATCGAATTTAGTCATGGACGGTATATGTTAGATCATTTGGAAAAACTCATCGGCGCGCGCAGCATCGATGGGCTTTGGGCTGCCTTTTCCGCAGCGATGAACGACTACGGATTTGATCGGGTTGTTTACGCATCTACAAATTTCAGCACGGCGCAAGACTATGGCGCGCTCGACGATATCTTGGTGCTGACCAACCACTCCGACTCCTACATCAAAGGCTTTATCGGCGATCGATTGTTTGAACGCGGGCCGATGATACGTTGGTTCAAGAGCAATACTGGCGCCTGCCTTTGGAGTTGGATTCATGAAGAGGAGCGGCAAGGGCGCCTCACCCCAAGCGAGGCAGAAGTGGTGCGCTTCAATCTGAGCCATGGCGTGCGGGCGGGCGTCTCGATCAACTTCCCCGATACCCGCCGAAACACCGCAGCGGGCATCGCGCTCTGCGCACAGGCATCCTTGTCTCAGGAGGAGGTGGACCAACTCTGGGCCTGCGCGGACGGGAAATCTTAATGCTCAACTCCGTCTTTCATATACAAACCTCAACGATGCCCAATCCGACAGACCGTCGGCAATTGACAGATCGCCAGAAAGAAGCGCTCGAATGGGTCGGGGAGGGAAAAACCGCAGCAGCCATCGCAACGATCATGGGCGTCGCCCCGGCAACAGTCGAAAAGCATCTGCGGCTGGCTCGCGAGGCGCTGAATGTGGAGACGACCGCACAGGCAGTCCTCAAAGCCTCCATGCAAAAGCACATCTTTTCGATCCCGATCACCTCTCGCTGCTCCCCCTGCCCCCGACGCCCAAAGCCGTCACGGCAATCGCCCTTCGATACGCGACGACGATGGAAGAATCACAGAGCACGCCAGCGAATACGAATACGCCAGCGCGCCGCAATGAAGCGACAAAGCTCTCCTTAGAGTAGAGCATCGTTCCAAAAACTCTCTCATTTGGGAAGGCCTTGCATCGATTTCGGGGCCTTTCCCGCATTATTGTTGCCCAAATGCTTCGATTACGCTGACGTTAGGGTAAGTTTTTCAATGCCTGACTGGATTACGTCGCGGAAATCGGTCATATTGCGCAAGTTCCATGAGTGGTGGCTTCGGCCAGCGGAACTGGGGTTCGCCCCATCGGGTAACCGGGATGTGGTCTGCGTTTTTTTTGGTGTGGTGTGTTATGTATTTGCAGACCACGACCGGTTTCCACGGGGGGGCGATATGGGTTCACCCCCGCCCCCCGAGCGCGCGCCGCGCGCAGCCTTTAAACTCAACTTCTCAAACCGATTGAACAGCAGGCGACCGCGGCATTCCGTCGTGCGCCGCCTGCGTCGCGCCTGAGCGCCTCGCCTCGGGAGAATATCTGCGCAGATCACATGAGACGGCCCCCGCAAACAAAAACGCCGCCCCGAAGGACGGCGTTTTCAGGTAGATTTTGGGAGGATTAAGCGCCAGCCATCGTCTTTGCGACTTCAGCGGCGAAATCTTCTTTCTCGACCACGATGCCTTCACCGACTTCGACGCGTGCGAAGGAGAGAATCTCCACGCCAGCTTCTTTAGCCGCTTGGCCAACAGTGATATCGGGGTTGATGACGAATTTCTGGTTGAGAAGCGTGACTTCTTCCAGGAACTTCTGCATCCGGCCCACGATCATTTTCTCGATCACAGCTTCCGGCTTGCCGGATTCGCGTGCGATGTCGATCTGAACTTGGCGCTCTTTCTCGACCACTGCTGGCGAGAGATCCGCTTCCGAGAGCGAGGCAGGGTTGGTCGCAGCGATGTGCATCGCAACTTGCTTGCCGAAGGCCTCGTTGTCAGCCGAGAGCGCAACCAGAACACCGATTTTGCCCATGTTCGGCGCAGCAGCGTTGTGCACATAGGACACCACGGAGGTGCCTTCGATGCGCGCCATGCGACGGATCGTCATGTTCTCGCCGATGACTGCAACAGCCTCGGTCACGACGGTCTCAACGGTTTTGCCGTTCAGATCAGCCGCTTTGAGCGCGTCAACGTCCGAAACGGTCAGCGCAACGCCAGCGATGCTCGCAACCATTTTTTTTGGAAGTCAGCGTTCTTGCCAACGAAGTCGGTTTCCGAGTTCACTTCAACCGCAACACCAACGCCGCCCTGCACTGCAACAGCCGTCAGGCCCTCTGCAGCCACACGGCCGGATTTTTTTCGCGGCCTTTGCGAGACCTTTGGTACGCAGCCAGTCAACAGCGGCTTCCATGTCGCCATCGGTCTCGGTCAGCGCTTTTTTTTCGCGTCCATCATGCCTGCGCCGGTGGATTCGCGCAGTTCTTTCACCATAGCTGCGGTGATTGCCATTTTGGCTCTCCTCGAATGAGTTAATGAGGCAGGGGTAACCCTACCCCGTATCAGGGATATGACAAGCGATGTGACGAGAGGCGCCGCGGGGGGCGCCTCTCAAATCACTCAGGCTTCTGCAACGGCTTCTTCAACCGGAGTGTCTTCCAGAGCGCCCAGATCAACGCCAGCAGCGCCCATCTGTGCGGTCATGCCGTCCAGCGCTGCGCGCGAGACGAGATCGCAGTAGAGAGCGATCGCGCGGGCCGCATCGTCGTTGCCCGGGATGATGTAGTCAACGCCTTTGGGCGAGCAGTTGGTGTCAACCACGGCCACAACCGGGATGCCCAGCTTTTGCGCTTCCAAGATGGCCAGGTCTTCTTTGTTCACGTCGATGATGAACAGAAGATCCGGAAGGCCGCCCATGTCGCGGATGACCGCCCAAGGACGCTTCGAGCTTGATCTGCTCGCGTTCCATGCCGAGGCGCTCTTTCTTGGTGAGGCCTTCTGCACCGTTCGCCATCACTTCGTCGATTTGCTTGAGGCGCGAGATCGACTGGGAAACGGTTTTCCAGTTGGTCAGCGTGCCACCGAGCCAGCGGTGGTTCATGTAATATTGTGCGCATTTTTCAGCAGCTTCAGCGATTTGCTTAGCCGCTTGGCGCTTGGTGCCGACGAAGAGAACGCGGCCGCCTTTTGCAACGGTGTCGCGGACAGCTTGCAAAGCAGCGTCCAGCATCGGCACGGTTTGCGTCAGATCGAGGATGTGGATCCCGTTGCGCTCGCCGTAGATGAACTCGCCCATGCGGGGGTTCCAGCGTTGCGTTTGGTGACCGTAGTGAACGCCAGCTTCGAGGAGCTGACGCATCGAGAATTCGGGAAGCGCCATTATATTGGTCCTTTTCCGGTTTAAACCTGAGCGGGGGATGAGGGCTAAACCCAACCGGTGGACTTTCAAGGATGTCTCCCCCTGAGAGCCCGCCCCCGCCTGTGAAGTGCGCGCGAGATAGCGCGGTTTGACCTGTGCTGCAAGGCTGAAATGCGGCCCCAAGCGTGGAAATCTCGGGTTTTGGATATTTAAGCTCTCTGGAAGCGCAAATCAAAGCCCCGCGCAGGCCTAAACGGCAGGCTTAGGGTTGCCAGCCACCGGGTTTGGGCGCTTCTTCGGGCTTGGGCGGCGGCGCGATGCCAGTAGCGGCCCGCTTGTTCTTGCGTCCAGAGCACGTCGATGGTCCAGCCGGTC
>LLEQ01000094.1_pt1 | contig 10130 bp, 18 predicted proteins | sample 595901 | NCBI WGS metagenome assembly LLEQ01 (sample SAMN02919317, study PRJNA255460) | bioreactor metagenome | biome: chemostat; feature: culture 2012_25.3; material: sediment; isolation source: day86 25degC chemostat 2012 inoculated with Wadden Sea sediment taken from... | place: Germany: Bremen ... | reverse complement strand
AAAACCGCGAGGTTGGGTTACCTTGTGCCAGACCACATTCATTCTTATCTTGGAATAGTCGGGGATGACCCGGCAATGCCCGATGTCGAGTAAGTCGATGTCGCCCTGGGCTCATCGCATCGCCGGAGGCCACCCAAAACACCTACCGTAGCACGTTCGATGAGTGCCTCGTCAGCCAGGGAAAATCTTCCTGCGAAACATGTTTCGCAAACCAGAAAGACACCGCAATCCGCATAGAGCAGGTTGCGGTGTTTTTTTTTGCATCCGCCATTGAACCCATGTTCCACATGGAGATGCAAAACCGCACTCCAAACCTTAAATCAGCAGCACTGAAAAGGACTACCATGAAGAAACTTCTATTGACCATCACCGCAACCCTCGCTCTGGCGGGCGCGCCATGGCGGATCAAATCGTCATCTATACCGGGGGCGGCACTGGCACCTCAGGAGCAGGCTCAACCTATCATGAAGGTATCGGTCAGGGCGTCGCAGATTTCCTGAAACCGGTGGCAGACAAATTCGGCTATGATGTTATCCTGGTGCCCTCCAACGGTGCCGTCGACAATGCCAACAAGGTTGGCGCAACCAGCACCACCATTGCTCTCGGCATCGGCCAGGGCGGACTGGAATATGATGCCGTGAAAAAAAAGGTGGCGTCAGCATCCTGCGCAATGACCTTCCCGGCGAATGTGCCATGGCCTTTACCGCAGAGCCGCGCATTCATGACTGGGGTGACGTAATCAGCAATGCCCGGCGCGTGACCTGGGTTGTTCCTGAAAACTCCGGCTCGGAAGCTTCATCCGCAAGCTCTATGCCGAAGACAGTAACTTTTCGGGATTCGATCCGGCGTTCAAATATACCAAGGGCCAGGACAGCATCATTGCCACAGTGAAAAACCCGGAAAACCGCGGAACGGTTGGTTTTTTTTCTATAGTTATCCCAACCCGCAATCGGGCATGATCAACGCCTCGGCAAAGGCCGGTCTTGATATTTTCGGCGTGCTGAGCCGGATGTGGCAAAAGGTGATCCGGCGTTCTATCTCAATCGAAAAGCGCCCTACAAACTTGCCTGGATGGGCTTCGGCGAAACCAAGACCACCCGGGCGATGTGCTCGAAAGCCCTGCTATTCGTCAATGATGTAAGCAAGATCGACGACCCCTGGGCGGCCCAGGACGCCAAGGATATCATTGCTGCAATCAGCACCGCACCCGCCTCGGCCTTCACGCCGAAGAACGGCCCTCTGGCCGGCCTGATGGCGAAAATCGAAGAAATGTCAGACGAATACGGCGTCAGCGACATGGTCACAGATCTGGAAAACCAGATCAAGAAGTGATCTTTCCGGCCGGTCGTGCTTTCATAGACCGGACAACAAGACAACGCCCGCCCGGCTAACGCCCGGGCGGGCATTTTTTTTTGCTAAACACAAAAACCCCTGACTGACTTGCGTTGGGGAATGAAGTGTCTTTTTCCTGGACAGAGCCGCCGGGCAGGGTCTGATTTCTGGGTCGACTTGGTTCCGGGTTCTGCTGATGGGCGGCGCTCAATTCACTTGGTCGGGAACCAACCTGAATTTCCTGTCAGAGAACGGAAACTCCCTCCAGAATCGCAGAAGCGGTTTGGTGGAAATAATTCATACGGAGGAAATTTTGTTCCAGCCGTAGTGGGAATATATCCTGATGACAACCACAAGATTACCACATACGAAAGGGTGGCAACACATGAAAATCTTCAATCGCGGCAGGCGCGGTGCATCACTGGTGGAATATGGCGCCCTTGTCGGCTTTATTTCTGTCGCTGCAATCTACTCCATTTATTCTCTCGGTGACGAAATCCGATCGAACTTCGTCACCGTCGAGACCGAACTTGCCGAAAAAAAATCTCAAACTCGCCTAACGGTGGGTCTTCCGGGCCTGAGCCTGAGCCTGAGGCTGAGGCCGAGAACTGGACTGATCCCAATACTCACCCGGCGACATGTGAAACGGTACCGGCTGGTGGTGCATTCACGCCAGGATACGAGTGTTATCTGATTAATACCGCAAATAATGATGATATCGACTTTTCCTCCCAACCCGGCTCTCTGACATTCAAGGTCTCAGGACCAGGGCCGGACAACATATGGGCGCCACATGATCCTCATCCGTACTACCCACTGCAGGATCCCTAACCGTTTTTGAGCCGGATGTCGGCGTTTTCTACGAAGTCGTTGGTGGACCAGGAGTTGATCGTGTGTATCTCCCGACCAACAGCTGCGGCACTACTGATTTCACCGAATATGTCCCAGACACTGTTTTCGGCATCGCAATTCCAGGTGGCGGCGAGCTGTATCTCGTCTCCTTCGGTTCTGAGGATGAGATCTATTGCGCGGGAGATGATACCATCATAACTTATGATGACATCGTTGATGACTCCACCCCGTTTGATCCGAACCCGGGGCCTCCTCCAGAAGAATGGGATGAAGATCCTAACTCATGGACGCTCACTCTCGCACGTCCAGATGGACCCAATCATGACGACGAATTTGTTGACCTGAGAGGCGGCACTGGTGTTGACACACTGACTGTCAATTATACCAGCACAAAGGCAAACGTCTTCGACAAGCGATATATTGAAAGCGTTTTCCTTGAATTGCCAGAGTATGGTGATCCAAACACAATTGTTCTTGATGGCTTTGTGCGAACGGGTCTTGCTGGCGCGAACTCTACCGCGACAGACGTCTATGCCTCGATCGAAAAGATGAATGACTACGAATACAAGATTTCCTTCTATAATATCGACAATGTTCCAGTCATCGATATCATAATCGAAGGTAAGCTTGATCAGGTTATCTTTGACGACCAGACCGTCAACGAAGAAAATTTCGACATCGACCCCTGATCCTTCGATCAAGCTTTAAGAAAATCACGGGCGGCGGGTTCATTCCGCCGCCCGTTTTGCCTTTCGAGACCCGGGAAAGGGGATTTCGGAGTTGCGATGCGAACCCCGAAATCCCCTCCTCCGGACGAGAAGATACCCGAAAGGCAAATTCATGAAGCGCAAAACTCAATTTATCGAAGGCGGATCCCGCTATGATGCTGATGACATCCTCCTGCACCAGGGTTTTTGCCAAGTTGATACCGGCCAGGATTTTTCAGGCTACGGCAACTGGTTGCATCTCGATAAGCTGCAGGCCGTCACCTTTGCTGAAGGTGATCTCGATCAGATAGAGTTCGAACATCCCGGCGAAGTCCGCACCTGGCTTGAGGGTATTCCCGACCTCAAGCACATCGATTGCGGCATTTCCAACCGCGACCATAACCTGGCGCGCGCCGCCGACCTGGCAATTGCGGACCTGGCTGCCTGAGCAGTCATATCGCCCCTCATTTCTCTTTTTTTTATCTGCACCTGACTTCCTGCCAGCCTGATGCCGGGCGTCAGGAAATATCGGAGTAAACACCATGACCACAGCACTTGACACGACCACAAAACGCAATACAGCAACCAAGCTTGACGACATCATGGCCAAGCGCTGCTCGACCGTGAAACGTAACGGCTACAAGATTCTGGAATTCCACGGCTGCACCGAAACCGGCGCTGGCGTGGTTCTGGGGGAACGCAATTGGGGACAAAATGATGTTCGGGCATTTTATTTTCGCCCACGGGCACATCGCCACTCCTTTCGTGAGGAAAAAAAATTACCTCAAGCCATGAGCGCCTGGCAATCCAGGATCGAACGAGGGCTATCCTGCAACAAGAAAAGGCGGCCAAGGTTGCTCCGCATGATCTCAAACCTGGTGAAATTCTTGCCTGTATCTGGGGCGTCACCATGCAGGGGGGTGCGATTTTACAAGGTTATAGATGTACCACATCCGCGCAAGGTCACTGTGGTCCAGATCAACGGTAAAATGGTCTCAGGCGACTGGATGGGCGGTCAGATTGAGCCCGTCGATATTACCGTTGACCCGACAGATCAGGGTATCACCTACATGGTTGATATGTCTTCTGGCAAGCCAGTCTGCAAGACCGGATCTTCGATCGATCGCATGACCCGATGGTCCGGCAAGCCAGTCGATATCTGGTCTGACTGAATTTCCGAATTCATAAAAAAAAACAGGCGCCTGTCGGATTTTCCGACAGGCGCCAATTTTGTTTCAGGTCCCGATTCCAGACGAGAGATATCGGTGATGCGAATTATTTTTTTTACTGATGAGACAAGCCAACTCTTCGCCTATCACAAAAGGCGCCTCAGTCACCGGGGTGGAATAAATGGTGCTTGAGAACATGCCGACGAAGAATCCAGAAGTAACATCAAAATCCATTTCAAACCGCTGGGAGCCGGTCGACAGATCCGTGCAGGTCATCTTGTGGCCCGCTGTTGTAGCAACCGTATTGCCCGACAGGGCAATTTCAAGGGTGTTGGTGCTTGAGTTATATTGCAGGGAGCGCAGGTTGAACTGCTCAAAGCTGGCTTCCGGAAGACTGCCGAACGGCTGACCACTCATGCCATCGAGGTCGATGCCGATCACATCTCCTTCCGAAGGGCTCTGGGCGGAGGCAAAACGATAGCGCGCCGGATAATCTTCGGATACGCCTCCGATATACCAGTCAAGAATTGCGGTTGGCACCCGAAAGGACGTCGCGGTACGCTCCCCCAGGGTTAGAACGGAGGTGATCGCAAGCACGGCAATCAGGCCGACCAAGAGACCATATTCAACAAGTGAGGCGCCCCGGGAGGCAGAAAACAGACGACGCATGTGGTATTTCCTCATAACAGACTTGAAAAGCTGAAAAGGAAATATGGCCGCAACACATCTTTCGGAAAGTTTTATCAACGTTCTTCTTGAAAAAGGAAAAAAAATGTTGCGAATAGGCCTTACATCATCACAATCACCAGTGAATGGCGCGCCTGGTGCCGCCAACATGTTTGAGACAGGCTTCCTCACGCAGATAGTCTACCTCAGGAATCAAAGCCTCCAGGATCGGGCGCGAAGGGTGCTGCATCGGGAATGAGCCGTCATCCAGCAACAAAACCTGATCATATTCCAATCCCTTGCTGCCATGTGCGGTAATCCCCCGTGATCTTGCCTTTCCAGCCCTTCTCGGCCAAGATCTTGCCAACAGCGCCGGCCAATCTGGAAAGGCCATGATCACCTACCTTCCAGCGGCGCGCTATCAGAGCAATCGTGTCCTGCTTTGGATCCGCCATTCCGGCAAGCCGATCAGCAACATAGAAAAAAAATCCCGCTCGGCCGACACCTTGTCATGAACCACCGAACCGGTCCCGTTGGCCGGATCCGGGATTGCCAGGGCATCCGGGGAGCCTGCCGCCTGCATTACCTGGTTTCCCCCAGGTAACAATTTCGGATCCGGAGCGGCGGTTTCTCAGCAGATCCAGCAGGACCGGCTCATCAAGCTGATTTGAAGCATCGGAAAAATAGACCAGGTCAGATCCGGCAAAGCCGTTGATCGCCTGCCAGTCATCACCGACACCCTGGACATTGATCATGCCGTTGATATCGCGGATCGCGGCCACCAGGCGCATATAGGCAGGCTGACATCCTGAAACTCGTCAATGAATATCCAGTCGACATCATGCGCTTCGGACGGCCTCATCACCCCGGTTTCAATTTCCCGCTCCAATGTCCAGGCCGCGGCCTGTAGCACCCCAACGCCATCGAGCAGGCGTGCCTCCTTGAGGCGGCGCTCAAATTGCATGATCACCTTCATTGCATTGCCGGCGATCGGCCCACCTTCCTCCCAGGCGTTGTCCATACGCTTTTGCAAGCCATATCCGCGTGCCCTGAGAAAGTTTACTGCACTGATCAATGCATCTCGGCCAACTCCCTCGACATAATCAACCCGCTTGTCATAGCGCGTGCGCATCCGGCTGGCGCAGAAATGATAGAAACGCTCATTCACCACCTCGTCGACCGAGTCCTGCAACATCCCGGCAATTGCCTGACCGTCTTCACTCTCCTCGTCAAAGATCGCGCGCCGGGCACCGCCAAAATGCGCCCGCACAATCCTCTGGCCAAGCGCATGGAAAGTCCTGACCCGAATGCCTTCCGGCACACCCGCAGCCGCAATCCGGCTCTCGAGCGAGCGCGCAGCGGCATTGTTGAAGGTCAACATCATGATCCGCTCGGGGTCCACCCCCGAGATCGCGGGTCAGGAAAGCCGCCTTGATGGCGAGAGCGGTGGTTTTTCCCGATCCGGCGCGGGCGCGCAGCAGGGCATCGCCCGACGTTGCAGTGAGAAATCCCAGCAGATCCTCCTCCACAGCCTTTTCCGGGAGCGCAAGGACCTGTGCAGCGCGGGTCCGCGCCTGATCGACAGGGGTGGAGCCACGCGGCGGGTGGCAGAAGATTTACTCATGAGGATCTGGTCCTTGATATGCTGTGGCAATGGGTCATCCTGATGAAGATATTGGCCCAAATCCGTTTTGGCGCAGCAATTCCCTTAATCTCGACAAGATTCGCGACACAGTGTTCCCGCCAAGAGACGCGCCAAACGCTGTTTTAGCGGATGGGGCGAGAGGCCGGGAGACATGATTTCCACGACGTTCCTATTAACCCCCCCATATGCCTGTTAACTTCCATTGAAAGGACACCCCCCCGATGCGCACATCCCTCATTCTCGCAGCCAGCCTTGCCGCTTTCCTTGGCGCCCTGCCGGCGGCGGCCGAACCGGCCCGGCCAACCATGTCAATCACCGCCACCGGCGCGGTATCCACCACCCCCGATCGGCATTTGTGCGCTTTGGTGTGCACTCGGCAGGCGAAGATGCCGGTCAGGCAATGCAGCAAAACAAGATCGCCATGGCGGCGGCCTTTGCTGCCATGGATGCGGCCGGCATCGCCCGCTCGGATATCTCCACCACGGCGCTGGCACTCAATCCACGCTATGAGCATTACAACTCCTCCGATCGCAATACGCCGCCGCGGATCCTTGGTTATGAGGTCCACAACAATGTTGTTGTCACGGTGAACGACATCGATTCACTGGGAGTGTTGCTTGATGAACTTGTCGGCGCCGGGGTCAATGGTATCGAACAGGTTTCCTTCGGGTTGAGTGACCGCTCTGCCTTTGAGGAGCGCGCCCGCATCGAAGCAGCAAAACTCGCTCTCGCCAAGGCCGAGGCCTATGCCAGCGCTATCGGCACCGAGGTGACCGGAGTCCTGTCAATCTCGGAAGGTGGCCATTCCGGGCCACAGCCCTATGCGATGATGGAGATGGCGCGCGGTGCGACCGGGGGTGCAGTGCCGGTTTCCGCCGGCGAGACAACCATCTCCGCAACGGTAAACGTGGTGTTCAGCCTTGATGGTTCACTGGAATAGCCAAGGATCGACAGCGGTCCGCGGGCCCGTCTGCAACAGCAGGCCGGACCCGCAGCCTTCCTGAACCACCATCGCCCGGCGTCAGATATCGCCGCCGGCGACGCGAGATGATTCCCGAGGACCTATATTTCAACAAACGGGAGTGGATCATCGACGACCCATGATCTTTGAACCAGGGAGTGTGCTCGAATGCATCTGCTGAAATACCTTGCCTCTGCATTGTTTGCCCTGACCCTGGGAGGAAATCCGGCAGGCGGCGAGACACAGGAACCCATGGTTGGCGAAAAGCGCACGCCGGTCGAGATTGCAGCCATTATCAGAAAACAGGAGCAGAGCCGCGAAGCGTTTGAGCATGGCCGTAATGCCGCCTATAATGATACCCTTAAGGTCCTTGGCCTCGACGTCAGCCTGCCCGGTCCTTCCAGTACGATGCTGATGGAATACTGGGGCAGAGATGCATCCTATCGACGACCCTATGTTGCCGGTGCAGTCATTGCCCTGGCTCATATCTCCGCCACATTGGGACAAAACAAACTCTATGCCTGTTACGAGGGTCTGTCTCCGGTGGCACCTGAAATGCTGGATATTCTCTGGCTCTATCGCGCCGACATTGCGAAACACAATACCATTGCAACGATAAGAAATTTCTGCATTTCCGACGAGTATATCAAATATGTCCGGCGGCGCCCCTGATCCTGCCGCCTAACGAGCTGGATCAGAGGCGTTTGCCGGATGAAAGGAATACTTGCGATGACATATGCCTGTAATGGCCAGAGCTGGCGCATTCTGTTTCGGGGTGCCGAGGGATCCGACAGTGTGATCGTGGAGGCCTATGATCGGCGAGCCGCCAAGGAGGTCTTTCTGGCTGGACGCCCCGATGTCAGAGAGAATGCGGTTATCCGCGTCGTCCTGGTCCCTGGTTGAGGCTTTTGCCGGTGGATGGGCAGGCGTGAGGCTGGAGCGGCAATCGCTGGATGGGTTTAGGGTGAACCCGACCAGCTCAACGCCGCACTCCGGGCCTGAAAAACCGCAAAGAAATCAAGAAAGACAGACAGATAATGCCGATTGAACAGAGTTTTACCGTGTTTCGCACGGAACAATTTCACCGCCGCACAGATCAGGGTTGGTTCCTTATAAAAATGTTTCACACTACCCGGGCTTTGGACACAATGCCAATGACGCCCTTGAGAGTGTAATGGAGGATATTGCCGAGAATGAAAGCAATGTCCTTGCAGAAATGCCGATCGATGATCCGGATTATGGCCCTGAGTTGAGGTTTGCTATCGAGAACCTTTCTGGCAAATGGGATGTCTTCAAGGGCACGCATATGTCTCGTCCGGCGGGTGCCCCACTGGCATCATGCTGATCGGGCGGTACATGTCCTTTGCACATCACGAGACTGGAGGCAGCAAGCAGACAGTCAATCATCACGGAGATCTTCGATATGGAAGACAACAATATCCTGATCGATGACGCCGTTGATTGGGAGGATTGCCAGGTCTCGAGTGACCGCGCCGCAGTGGCAACGCTGATCAACCAGGCAGATGCACTGGCAGCCAAATTGCCATTGACTGCAGTCCTGTCACCTTACCAAAATCCCATCTCGCCAGATACCGTATTTCGCTCAGTCGTGCTGACAGATCTTTTTGCCGATCACACGGGGCAAGGGGTTGGGAGCAAATGGCTCAAGGCCGTCGGCGATCTCTGCGACGCGGCCGACATCACCCTTTATACCGATGCTGCCTGCACGCGCTCCTGTGCGTTTTACCTGGCGCGCGGATTTGAAAAAGCCACAGGCCAGCGCCACCAACTGGTGCGTTGGCCGCCGCCCTCGCCAGAGCTTGCAGCCCTGCTGGCCAGGGACGCAGAGGCGAAATGATCCCTTCCAGTAAGGGTGTCTTGCGATCGCAATCTTCATTGCGAACAGAGCGCGGCTTGGCCGCATCTCCAGCATCATCGCAGACCGGGATAGATAAGGTCATCTCTATTTGGCGCAATATTTCAAATCCTGCTTCCGCCAGCCTGAAATGATCCGATTTTCTCCAGCAGAGAAACACTGAGGATCATCCATGAGACTTCCCAAATTCCCCGACAAGAAGCCCAGCAAGCTTCAGATGATTGGCTTCGCATGCCTGGCCATATCCTTGTTGCTTTATGCTGTGGCAAGTTGGATGGACAAGACGCCGCAGGAACGGCCCTGGGCCTATGACGCCCTGCCCTATTCCCAGGAAATTTCGCTCAGCCAGGCCATGGATATCCTGAAAGAGGATCCACAAGGACGGCGCGCCACGGCGATGGGCTATGTGCTGCTGATCGAGGTTGTACCGGGAGCCGGTAATGCACCCAAGCGGCTGGAAAATGATTTTATCGCCCGTGAAGAGGCCAGGGGCGAGGCCCTCAAAGCTGCAGCCAGAACTGACAAATCTGTCGAAGAAGCGGCAGATGATACACTGCCCCCCCTATGAGATCACCTCGCGTGAGATCGAGCTTGATGTGGTGCGCACCCGCCTCACCTCCTACACTTCGGGCTTTGTCGATGATATTGTCGCCAATTCTCACTTTGAAGTGGATATTCTGCCCACCCGGATGATCTGGGGGTTGTCGGCCTCGGATATCACCAGCGCCCTATGGATGCTCATCATGCTGTCCCTGATCGGGATGGTGGCCTTTATGATTCTTGGCCGGGGGGGCAATTTCGGCACCTCCAGGAGCTTTGAGATCATCAGTCCCGAAGACCTCACCGTCGGACTGGATGATGTAGCCGGCATCGGCATCGCCAAGGGCGATATTGAAGAGGTTATCTCCTTCATGAAGAACCC
>LLEQ01000093.1_pt1 | contig 10190 bp, 16 predicted proteins | sample 595901 | NCBI WGS metagenome assembly LLEQ01 (sample SAMN02919317, study PRJNA255460) | bioreactor metagenome | biome: chemostat; feature: culture 2012_25.3; material: sediment; isolation source: day86 25degC chemostat 2012 inoculated with Wadden Sea sediment taken from... | place: Germany: Bremen ... | reverse complement strand
CAGCACTGTGGCTGGCGAGCGCTGTCGCTGTTTGCAACGGCTTTGCCGCCCGCTTGCTTCGATTTCAGCTACGACTTCGGCTGCTGGTCCGTCGCTCTGTCCTTCACCGCTCGCGGCACCACCCAGATCGTTTACGACTATGCTCGCGCCCGCCGCCGCCAGCTGCAATGCAATATCGCGTCCAAGCCCGCGCCCCCCGCCTGTTACAATAGCGACGCGACCTTCCAGTAGCTTTTCAGCATCCAAATTTGACATGGTTTATCCTTTGTTTAAGGGCGCGAAATGGCGCCTGTTGGATGCGTTCTAATATAAATCTAGACAAAAGTAAACTAGTGCATTATAAGCTAGCTTATTAAATTTATGATGACGCGTCGAGCCAACGCAGGCACGACGAATCAAACGGGAGGACATCTATGATCGAGCGCACGCTTTTCTCTGAAACCCATGAAGCGTTCCGTGATTCGGTCCGGAAGTTCATTGCCCAGAACGTGACGCCGTATCACGCTCAATGGGAAGAAGAGGGGCTTGTCAGCCGTGAGGTCTGGCAGCAAGCCGGCGCGCAGGGATTGTTGGGGTGTAATGTTCCTGAAGAGTATGGCGGGCCGGGTGGCGACTTTCTGTTCAGTGTGATCGTGATGGAGGAGTTTGCCCGGGCAAATGCCTTTGGCCCGGGGTTTTCGCTTCATTCTGATATCGTGCTGCCCTATCTGATCCGGTATGGTACGGAAGAGCTGAAGACGCGCTGGGTTCCGCGTATGGTCGCAGGTGAGGCGATCGGTGCGATTGCAATGACGGAACCATCTGGCGGGTCCGATCTGCAAAACATCAAGACTACAGCAGTACGCGATGGCGATGATTATCTGATCAGCGGCCAAAAGGTTTTTATCTCAAACGGGCAAATGGCCGATCTGGTGTTGGTGGCTTGCAAGACTGACAAGGATGCGGGTGCCAAAGGCATCAGCCTGATCCTGGTTGAGACGGATCGTGATGGTTTTGCGCGCGGTAAGAATCTCGAAAAATTGGGATGGAAGGCGCAGGATACGTCCGAGCTTTTCTTTGATAATGTCAGGGTTCCCGCAGGCAACTTGATTGGTGAGGGCGAGGGGCGCGGATTTTATCAGATGATGGAACAGCTTCCGCAGGAGCGGCTGATGCAGGCGGTGCGTGCGACAGCTAATCTTGAGGCTGCGCTTGAGTGGACGGTAGACTATGTCACCGACCGCAAGGCCTTTGGGCGCACGATTTCGGGATTTCAAAATACCCGCTTCAAGCTGGCGGATGTGAAGACAGAGGCGGTTACGCTGCGGGTGTTTACCGATCGCTGCATCGCATTGCACCTTAAAGGCAAGCTGGATGCAACGGACGCGGCCATGGTCAAGATGGCGACATCTGAAGCGCTGGGTAAATGTCTCGATGAATGCCTGCAGCTCTTTGGGGGCTACGGCTACATGTCAGAATACCCGATCGCCCGCGCATGGTCGATGCACGTATGGCGCGTATTGCGGGCGGGACGTGTGAAATCATGCGCGAGATTATCGGGCGTAGCATTGTGGGGGCGTAACTGATGATCCGTCTGGGAGATATGATCACGCGTTCGGCGCGGCAATACGGTGGTTCGCCCGCGCTGACATGTGGTTCACAACGGTTGACGTGGCGGGATGTTGAAACGCGTGCCTGGCGGATGGCAAGGGCGCTGGCGGACCGCGGTGTTGAGGTGGGCGACAGGGTTGCCTATTATGGCGTCAATTCAAGCCGCTTTTTTTTGAAATGTATTATGTGCCATCACGGATTGGCGCAATCTCTGTGCCATTGAATTTTCGACTGGCGCAGGCTGAACTTGTTGAGTTGCTGCAAGACTGCACACCAAAGGTTGTTATTGCTGACTCGCTATACTTTGAACAGGCGCGGGCGTTGCAGACGTTGGTGCCTGAGATTGAGCACCTGATCTGGGCGGACGATCTTCCTGCACCGGATGGCGTGGAAAGCTATGAAGACCTGGTTGCCGGTGAGGAGCAGGATGATGGTGAGGGGCTCGAAAAGCTTGGTTCCTCTGACAACGACACGGCAATAATTTTTTTTACACCGGTGGCACAACAGGCCGTGGCAAGGGTGTAATGCTGAGCCATTCCAACTTTTACGTAAACACGTCGACAGCTGTGCCAACTTATGGGTTTCGTCCTCATGAAACACAGCTTCTGTCTGGGCCGATGTTTCACCTCGGCTCCGGGACGCGGGTGTTCACAGCGGCCTTGCTCTCGTCCCATACGGTGATCGTGCCGAAATTCGAGCCGATCGCAGCGATGGAAGCGATTGAGGCTCACAAAATTGCATCCATTCAACTCGTGCCGACAATGGTGGGGATGTTGCTGGATCACCCAAGGTTTTCGGAGTTCGATTTGTCGAGCGTGCGCCTGATCACCTATGGCGCGGCGGCGATGCCGCCGGAATTGTTGCGCCGCGCGTTAAAGACACTTCCGAATGCTGGTTTCGTTCAGGCTTATGGAATGACCGAAGCCTCGCCGGTTGTCACCATTCTTTCACCGGATCAACACAGCCCGGATTCAGACAAGCTCGAATCTGTTGGACAACCGACATACCATGCCGATCTGCGCATTGTGGACGAAGAAGACAACGATGTTCCGGTTGGCACGACAGGTCAAATTCTGACGCGTGGTCCGCATGTCATGAATGGCTATTGGAATCAGCCGAAACCACTGCGCATGCATTGCGGGGTGGTTGGTATCATACCGGCGATGCCGGTTGGATGGATGCTGATGGGTTTCTCTACATTGCGGGTCGCACGACTGAGATGATCGTGAGCGGTGGCGAGAATATTTATCCAATTGAGATCGAGAACGCGTTGACGCGGCATCCGGCGGTCGCGGCTGCGGCAGTGATCGGGGTGCCGGACGAACATTGGGGGGCTTCGGTGCATGCTCTCGTCACCTTCAAGTCGGGGCATGAGGCGTCATCGAAAGAATTGATCGCGCACTGCCGAACACTGATCGCGGGCTACAAATGCCCCCGTGGGCTGACCGTTTGGCAGGGGCCATTGCCGCAAACCAATGTTGGAAAACTCGACAAAAAGGCGATGCGCGCGGCAGTTATGGATGCGCGAGCGGCAGTACAGAAATCTTGAAATATACGCCCCCGACCTTTGCGCTTACTGGCGCAGGGGTTGGGTTTTCGAATGCAAAGAATACGAAGAAGGATCGCCGAATATGGAACTAGGATTGCTGGCTTACGGGGCATATCTGCCGGTCAGGCGGATGCAGCGTGAAGCTGTGGCTTCAACTCATGCCTGGTTCAATCCGGGTCTCAAGGGCTTGGGTAAGGGTGAACGCACGATTGCAAATTGGGATGAAGATGCCGTGACGATGGCCGTTGAAGCGTCACGCTCAGTTCTTGAGGGGCAGGATCGAGATTCAATTTCCGCCTTGTGGCTTGCCTCGACCAGTCTGCCATTTCGTGATCGCCAAAACTCTGGAATTGTCGGCGATGCGCTGAGGTTGGAACCTTCGGCAATGACGCTTGACGTGGCTTCCTCACAGCGTGCGGGCACGACAGCGTTGATGGCAGCACTACGTGGAAACGGTGAAGGCGCATCCCTTGTGGTTGCCTCGGAACGACGTGCGACCAAGGCGGGCAGCACGCAGGAAATGACCTATGGCGATGGCGCTGCGGCATTGCTCGTCGGGCAGGGTGATGTTGTCGCGCGATTGATTGGTGCGCGCACTGAAGCGGTGGATTTTGTTGATCACTATCGTGGCGCTGATGGTGAATTTGATTACGCTTGGGAGGAACGCTGGGTTCGCGATGAAGGCCACATGAAGATCGCGCCGCGCGCGATTGCGGCGCTTCTCGAAAATACCGGTGTCGCGTCTGACAGCATCACACGGTTCTGCTATCCGGCGGCAGCGCGTGGTGTGGCGGCGAAGGTTGCCCAAGCGGCTGGCCTGCCCAATGAGTCGGTGGCTGACACGTTGCAATCGGTTGTTGGAGAAACCGGTGCGGCGCACCCGCTATTGATGCTGACGCTGGCGCTGGAAACAGCAGAGCCGGGTGATCGGATCCTTGTGGCAAGTTTTGGACAAGGCTGCGATGTGCTTCTCTTTGAAGCGACAGATGCAATCCGCAGGCGCCCCCGCTCAAGGCATCGCTGCACAAATAGAGAAGGGCCGGACGGACGAAAACTACGCTCGCTTCATTACGCTCAACGGTCTTGTCACGGTGGAGCAGGGTATTCGTGCCGAACTCGACAAAGCGACCGCGCTAAGCACCCATTGGCGCAACCGGGAAATGACCCAACGGATGATGGGCGGCCATTGCACCACCTGTGGCACCAATCAGTTCCCCCCCAAGAGCCGGATTTGCGTAAACCCCCCCGAATGTGGCGCAGTCGACACGCAGCGCGACGAAGAGTTCTCTGACAAGATCGGCAAGCTCAACAGCTTCACCGCCGACCGGTTGACCTATTCGCCCGATCCTCCCGCCTATTATGGATGGTTCAGTTTGAGTCCGGCGGACGGTTGATGTGTGATTTCACCGACATAGACCCCGATCAGCAGCCCGAAGTGGGTATGGCTATGCGCATGATGTTCCGCGTCAAGGACTATGATTCAAAACGCGGCTTTCGCCGGTACTTCTGGAAGGCCATGCCGACCAAAACTGAGGAGATTGAGAGATGGCAACAGGAATTCGTGACAAGGTGGCCATTCTAGGCATGGGTTGCTCTCGGTTCGGCGAACGCTGGGAAGACAGTGCTGATGATCTGATGGTTGAAGCGTTTGTTGAAGCGCTGGCGGATGCTGGCATCGACAAGAGCCAGATTGATGCTGCCTGGTTTGGCACCGGTATCGAAGAACAGCATGTTGGAAAGTCGTCGGTTCCGCTGGCAATGGCTTTGCGGCTTCAAAATATCCCCGTGACCCGTGTGGAGAACTATTGCGCCAGCGGCACCGAAGCATTTCGCGGTGCAGTTTATGCTGTGGCTTCTGGTGCCTGCGATATCGCATTGGCCCAGGGTGTCGAAAAGCTCAAGGATACGGGATACGGCGGTCTGCCGCAGAGGACACGCGGCACGGCCAATGATCTCTTCTGGCCAAACGCCTCGGCGCCGGGGTCGTTTGCGCAATTGGCCTCGGCCTATCAAGCAAAGCACAATATCAACCCCGATGATATGAAACGCGCGATGGCGCATATTTCGGTCAAGAGCCATGACAACGGCGCGCGAAATCCCAAGGCGCACCTGCGCAAGAAGATCACCATGGATCAGGTGCTCAACGCGCCGATCGTAGCCGAACCTTTGGGGCTTTTTGACTGTTGCGGTGTTTCAGATGGGTCGGCGGCGGCGATTGTCACCACGCCGGAGATCGCCCGCGCATTGGGCAAGAAGGATCTGATCACAGTCAAGGCGTTGCAACTGGCTGTCTCGAGCGGGTCAGAGGCGCAGCACAACTCATGGGATGGAAGCTATTTTCAGACCACACGCGCGGCGGCCGTGCGAGCTTACAAGGAAGCCAACATTGAGAAACCACGCGATCAGGTTAGCCTGTTTGAGGTGCATGACTGTTTCTCGGTAACCGAACTGGTGACGATGGAGGATTTGTTCATCTCACCAGAGGGTGGTGCACTCAAGGATATCATGGATGGCTTCTATGATGCCGACGGTAAGGTCCCCTGTCAGATTGATGGTGGTCTGAAATGCTTTGGCCATCCGATCGGGGCGTCGGGGCTGCGGATGATTTATGAAATGTATCTGCAAATGAATGGCCGCGCCGGAGAACGCCAGCGCCAGGAAGATCCGTCAATTGGCATGACGCATAATCTAGGCGGCTTTCCTCATCAAAACGTCTGTTCGATCACGATCGTCGGACGGGAAGGGGCCTGAAATGCCAAGGCAAACCCAAGAAGATCAGTTGCTGATTTCGCGAGAAGGGGATGTGTTGCACATCCGTCTGAACCGGCCTGAACAGTTGAATGCGCTGTCGGCGCGGATGCGCGACGGCTTGGTTGACGTGTTTCGCCAACAAGTTGACGCACCACGCGAAGGTGCAGCCCGTGCCATTCTGATCACTGCCGCAGGGCGCGGATTTTGCTCGGGGACTGATATTGACCCTGAAGTGATCCTTGCCCGTCGCCCCACAATTCAGCAGGAAATGGAAGCGGGGATCAACCAGTTGGTGCATTTTATGCGTAGTGTTCCGGTGCCTGTTATCGCAGCGGTTCAGGGACCAGCCGCGGGCGTTGGCTTTAGCCTTGCGATCTGTGCCGATCTGTTGCTGGTGTCACCTTCAACCAAGTTGGCAATGACATTCTCGCGCATCGGGGGCGGTGATGGACGGCGGCGCGAGCCATATCCTTCCGCGTAAAATCGGGGCGGCGCGCGCGACTGCACTTGCGATGCTGGCGCAGACAATTGACGCGGATCAGGCCGTTGGCCTGGGTCTCGCGCTTAAGCAATGCGAAGAAGACGCGTTGCAGGGAGAAGCCGAAAAGCTTGCACAAAAACTGGCATCCGGTCCGACACGGGCGTTGGGACTTATTAAAGAAGAGTTGGAATTTGCCCAATCAGCGAGCCTTGCAGATGCGTTGGCATTTGAAGCCAGCGTTCAGGCAAAAGCTTTTGCCAGCAAGGATTTCGAAGAAGGCATTACTGCATTTTCGCAAAAACGCAAACCGCAATTTCGCGGGATGTGAACCATTACGCCGACCCCGGCAGAGATACCGGGCAACATCTAAATGGGAGGAAATTTGATGTTCAACAAACTAAAAACGACGGCTGTGGCGGCCGCTCTGGCGTTAGGGACGGCTTCGGTTGGTCTGGCCGAAACCGTTCTGATCTATTCCGAAGGTGGCCCGAACCGGGGCACGCGCGCAGCGGCACTTGAAAGTTTCGCACAAAATGTGGCGGAATTTTCGAACGGTGACATGGCTATTGATATTCATTGGGCTGGCGCGCTGATGAAGCTGACCGCCACTTTGGGTGGCGTTCGTGATGGTGCTGCTGACTTGGGCACGGTTTTAACTGCCTATGAACCAAGCGTCTGATGGCATTTGGAATTGGCGATTTGCCGCTGACATCTTCTGACCCTTGGGTCGGTATGCGCGCAATGTATGAACTGATGACCACAAATGCCAGATGGTTGAGTCACTTGCCAAGGAGAATGTGGTTTACGTGTCGAACTATACCTCATCTGGCGTCAATCTTAATTGCGGCGGCGACAATCAGATCAATACGATCGAGGATATCCCCGGCAAGAAAATTCGCGCGAGCGGAACGTTCGGCAAAGTGTTGAATGATCTGGCGCCAATACCGTCAACATGAGCTATACCGAAGTTTATCAGGCCCTCGATTCCGGGTTGATTGATTGCGAAGCCGGATATCTTTACACGATCGAAGGATATAAGCTTTACGAGGTGTTGAACCACGTCGCATTGGCGAATTGGGGGCAAATTACCGCCTTTGGTATCGTGATCAACAAAGACGTCTATGATGGGCTTGCACCGGATCAGCGCGATGTTTTGGCGAAATCCGGCGACAAAATGGTCGATGACTTTGCGCGTGCGCAAATCGAACAGATGGATGTGATTACTGCAGGTCTCAAATCAGGGGAGATCGGTCGCAAGGTTGAGGTCGTCGATTTCCAGGGCCGCGATAAACTTCTTGAAGCTCGATGAAATATCGCGACGAATGGGTCAAGAACGTCTCCGCCATGGGTATGGATGGTGAAGCCGTGTGGGGCGAATATTTGGGTCTTATCGCCAAGTACGAAACAGAGCGTGACACCAAGGGATATCCATGGAACCGCTGAACAACAGCAATGGGGCGGCCCCTGAGGGCCGCTCCAATACCAAATCAGTGCTGACCGTTTTGGGGGCATGTCGAAGGTGCGATGACCGCGTTTGCGGCGCTGGCTGTTTTTGCGATGGCCTGCTTCATCTGTTACGGCGTCATCGCGCGCAATATTTTGAACGTTTCCGTGAGCGATGAGACGGTGATTGTCGGTGACATGATGATCGTAGCGCTGGTGTTGCCTTTGGCGCGGGTCGCGGCGGAACGTGGGTTTATTGTGGTGGAACTGCTTACGCAGCGGTTTAGCAAACGGCACGCGCGGATATTGGCGATACTGACAGGGGTGGTCGGCCTGATCGCGACCTTACCGATCACTTACGCGGGCCTGCGCGCTTTTGGCGATGCCTGGGAAAGTGGTAATTTCTACTTTGGGGTTCTGAACTGGCCGGAATGGCCAGGCAAACTCGCTTTCTTGTTGGGCTACGCGATGTTTCTTCTGAGGCTTGTGATCCTCTTGCTGTCCGATGCCACTTCCCGCCCGCTAGACAGAGAGACAGCCTGATGGACCTACACTCATTGGCACTTTTGCTGATTGCCGTTCTGGTCCTTCTTTTACTGCGGGTTCCCATCGGGTTCGTGTTGGCCAGTGTCGCGACGATCTGTACCTTTTTCTATTATGCGTTCCGTTCTGGACGCGGCTTTGATTTTGATCGCGGGTTGAATCCGACACTGTCGCTGGTTCAGTCGAACGCATTTGAATTCATGCATTCCTATTCGCTCAGTATGGTGCCGATGTTTATTGCGGCAGGTCATCTGGCATATCATTCGCGTATTTCGACGGATATCTATGCGGCGATGCGCGTCTGGATTTCGCGTGTGCCGGGCGGCCTTGCCATTGCGTCATTGTTCGGATGTACAGGCTTTTCCGCTATTACAGGCTCCAGTATGGCCTGCGCCTCCTCTATGGGGCGCATCTGCATTCCTGAAATGCGCCGCTGGAATTATGATCCGCGGCTGGCTGCGTCGACCGTTGCCATGGGCGGCACGCTTGGCGCTTTGATCCCGCCAAGCGTTTTGTTCATCATCTATGGTTTGTTTACAGAAACATCTGTCAGCAAGCTGTTTCTCGCAGGCATTTTACCGGGTTTGCTGAGCTTGCTTGGCTTCGTGTTGACCGTGATGATTTGGGTCTGGTTCCGCCCCGAGGTTGCCCCGCGTGCAGAGGGTGGCACTACTGCCCGTGAGAAACTCCAAGCAGCTTGGCTGGCGTGGCCCGCGATGATGTTGATGTTTATCATCATCGGCGGCATCTATGGCGGTTATCTGACGGCGACCGAAGCTGCGGCAATATCATTGGTGTTCGTGTTGGGTTTTGGCATTCTGGCGCGTCGGCTGAGTTGGGCGGACATAAAGACGTCCTTTATTCAGACCGCAAGCCAATCCGCCGCTCTTTTCTTTATCGCGGCAGGCGCCAAGATTTTTGTCTCATTCATTTCACTGACGGGTGTCACGCATGCGTTTGTTGATCTGGTTTCTGCAGCCGACTTGCAGACCTGGCAATTGCTGGCTGTGATTGCCATTATGTATCTGATATTGGGGATGTTTCTCGACCCGCTTGGAACTATGCTGCTGACGTTGCCCTTTGTGATTCCGCTGATCGAGGGTTTGGGTATGGACCTGATCTGGTTCGGAGTGATCGTGATAAAGCTTCTGGAGATTGGGTTGGTCACGCCACCGATGGGGTTGAACGTGTTTGTCATCGCCTCGGTTGGAGGCAAGGAAAGCGATGCGACCACCACATTCAAAGGGGTGGCGCGGTTCCTGATACTGGATATCGTCGTTCTGATCCTGCTGCTGGCGTTTCCGGCAATCGCGCTTATAATTCCCAACTCGATGGGATGAGCCGCTCGGCACTGTCAAAAGGAACCAGCTTGAGTCGGGCAGGGGGCTTTCGTAACCGTCGGCCATGACGAAACGATCGCTCTTTCGGTACTTCTAGACCAGCCTGAGATCATCCGCTTGGCGGTGGTGCTCTACGTTCGGTTCTCGCTTTCATTGCGGAATGTCGAAGTTCTGCTGCACCAAAGTGGCATCGACGGTAGCCACGAGGCGGTAAGGTTCTGGTGGCATCGGTTCGGTCCGACTTTCGCGTCGGAAATCAGAAAGCAGCGAATTGATGGGATGCGGACGAGCCGATGGCGCTGGCATCTTGACGAGGGTTTCGCGAAGCTCAACGGCGAACGCCACGATCTCTGGTGAGCCGTAGTTCTTGCCGAGTGCGGTGTCAGCTTGGCACGGTATAGGTTCGGCGATTTCCGAGAAACTGAGACTGGTTCGGATCTGTCTGACGGTACCGCCAGAACCTCATTTCATACGATTGCAACGGGTCGCGTTG
>LLEQ01000092.1_pt1 | contig 10332 bp, 19 predicted proteins | sample 595901 | NCBI WGS metagenome assembly LLEQ01 (sample SAMN02919317, study PRJNA255460) | bioreactor metagenome | biome: chemostat; feature: culture 2012_25.3; material: sediment; isolation source: day86 25degC chemostat 2012 inoculated with Wadden Sea sediment taken from... | place: Germany: Bremen ... | reverse complement strand
CCCATCACTCCGCCAACCGCCGCCGCGGCCGCGATGGACGAGCCCGAGATCGAGCCGAACAGCATATTGGCGATGACATTGGTATGGGCCAGCGCGCCCGGCATCCGCCCGCCCATAAGCTTGGCGAGGTTGATCAGCCGGATCGCGATCCGCCCTTGTTCATGATATTGCCTGCCAGCACGAAAAACGGGATTGCCAGCAGGGTGAAGCTGTCGATGCCCGAGAACATCTTCTGCGCGCCAACGAAATGTACGACATCGCTCGGGAGATAGGCCAGCCCGACGAGGATGGAGGAGACCCCGATTGCAACGGAAATTGGCGTGCCGATGGTGAGAAGCCCGAAGAACAGCACGAAGAGGACAATCGCCGCCCCTGCGGGATCCTGCATATAATTGATCATGAATTCCATATCAGAGCGCCTCCTCAGACTCTGCGACGGGCTGATACGGCCCGAAGCGATGAGCACGCAATTCACCAATTGCAGCGCGATGATCAGCGCCGCCGAAATCGGCACTGCGAGATAGATCAGGCCCATCGGCACCTGCATGATCGGCGAGAATTGCGTCATCGCGGATTGGCTCGCCTGCCAGCCGCCGATCAGCATCGTCAGGCTCGCGAAGGCGATGGTGATCAGCCCGTTGAAGACCGCGATCACCCGCTGCAACCACGCCGGGCAAAGGTAGACGACGAGTTCCAGTGAGAGATGCTTGCGCGTGCCGAAGCAATAAGCAGTGCCGAGCAGCGCCATCCATATCATCGTGAATCGCAGGGTCTCTTCGGTGAACAGGGCGGGCGTGGCCAAGACATAGCGGGTGAACACCTGCCAAAGCATCAGGCACACCATCCCCACCAGTAGCACGGAGATCAGCGCCAGCAGCGCCCGCTCCAATATGCGTTTCAGTTTCAACACTTCCTCGTCTCCTCCGCCGAAGTCACGTTTTGCCGCACAGCGATGGCGATGCTCTGCATCCAGCCAAAGGCGCTCCCGCGCCGCGATCGGGCGATGTTTGCTGTGTGGAAGGCGTTTGTGCAATATGAAAAATATATACACATTTAGTTGCAAGCATCGTTCAGGATCCGACGCACTGTCATGTGTATTTTGCGTGGCTTATCTTTACGGAAGCCTCTCAAAATTAAAGTATTATCTGTCAGATAGATAGGCGGATCTTTTTTTTGAACAGATCTCCCTCTTCAGAGATATGAATAAATTTTACATGTAGCAAATTAATTTTCACATGGCATCTTGCGACGACATGCAGCGGAGGAGGATCCCTGCACATCGTTTCGCACGCCACTAAAGTCCGGCATGCCATCTAGGGAGGACTACATGAAGTTTCGTATTTTTGCCTGCGCCCTTTCCGCCGCAGTTGCTCTCACGGCGGGGACCGCCAGCGCCAATGTCCGTCTGCGCTTGGCGAACTCGCTCTCAGATGATCACCCGACCAGCCAAGCGCTGAAATCCTTCGCCGATGAAGTCGCTGAGCGCACCGATGGCGAGGTCACGATTCGGCTGTTTCTGAACGGCGTTCTGGGCAGCGAGGGCGAGACGCTCGAGCAGCTCAAGAACGGCGCGCTAGATATGACCGCGTGAGCGCTGGCAATCTGGAGAATTTCGATCCGATCTTCAAAGCCTTCACCCTACCTACATCTTCAAGGGTGAAGATCATTTCTACCGTGTGATGACGGGACCGATTGCGGATGAAGTCTATGAAGCGACGCGCGACAGTGGCTTTACCGGCCTGACCTTTTTCGACAGCGGCGCGCGCTCGTTCTACACAAAGAGCAAGCCGATTGAGACGCCCGCCGATCTTCAGGGTCAGAAAATCCGCGTTCTGAACTCGAACAGCTCGATCCGCATGGTGGAGATGATGGGCGGCACGCCGACCCCGATGCCCTATGCCGAAATCTACACCGGCTTGCAGCAAGGTGTGATTGACGGCGCGGAAAACAACATCACCGCGCTGACCATCGGCCGCCATGGCGAAGTCGCGAAATTTTACAGCCAAGACGAGCACCTGCGGATCCCCGATTTCCTCGTGATCTCGAATGCGGCGGAAGAGAAGCTGACCGACGAGCAGAAGGTGATCGTCAAAGAGGCCGCCGTGCACGCGACGGAAGCTTTCCGTGAGATCTGGGCCAGCGCTGTCGCCGATGCGACCACGCAGGCCGAGGCCATGGGCGTTACCTTCGTGACCCCCGATCAGGCGCCGTTCCGCGAGAAGGTGAAGCCGCTTCTCGATGAGTATAGCGAAAGCCCCGAATTCGGCACCTTGCTCGGCCAGATTCTGCAAACCGAGTAATCGACCCTGACTGCCATTCCCAAGACAAGACAGCGAGACCCCAGAATGACCACCGATACACTCAGCCTCAAGGGCGAGCTTCAGCAGAATATTGCCAAAATCGTGGCAGGGCTTCGCGGCCTGCGCGCTGATGGCCGCTTTGACGAGCCGAACCTTGATGGCACGGCGGGGGGGGATTACGTCAGCTTTGATAGCTGGGAATGGCCGCAAGGGGTTGGGCTTTACGGCATTGCCCAACTCTGGCTGCAAACTGGCGAGGAGGGCGCACGCGCCCTCCTCGAGGATTGGTATAATAAGCAATTTGCCAAAGGCTTGCCGACCCTCAACGTGAACACCACCGCGCCGATGCTCGCTCTCTCCCTGCTTTGGAAAGAAACCCGCGATCCCAAATGGGGGCGCGGCCTTGCAAGACTGGGCCGAGCGGGTCTTGGCGGAGGCACCACGCACGGCATCGGGGGGCTTCCAGCACGATGTTTCTGACAAGGTCAACGATGGCGAGATGTGGGATGATACCCTGTTCATGCTCGCGCTGTTCCTTGCGAGCTATGGCCAAACTTCGGGCCAAAAAGAGCTTGTCGATGAGGCGAGCTTCCAGTTCCTCATCCATACGCATTACCTGTGCGAGCGCGAAACTGGCCTGTGGTTCCATGGCTGGACCTTCGATGGCAATCACAACTTTGCCCGTGCGCGTTGGGCGCGGGGCAATTCGTGGATCTCGGCGGGGATTTTGGATCTGCTCGATCTCGCAGATCTTGCGCCCTCGGATCGGCGCTTCCTGCTGTGGGTGGTGCGCGCCCAGCTTGATACCTTACTCGGCTATCAGACCGAGAGCGGCGCGTGGCGCACGTTGGTGGATGATGAAACTTCTTATGAGGAAATCTCGGCCACAGCCGCCATCGGCTACGCGCTGCTCAAAGGGCATCGCCTCGGTCTGGGCGACGAGCGTTGGAAGATCGGCGGCCTCAAAGCGCTCGGTGCGGTCCAGCGGCATATCGGGGCGGATGGTATGGTCAAGCAAGTGTCTTATGGCACGCGTATGGGGCATGATCTGCAGTTCTACCGTGATATTCCGATTCACCCGACTGGCTATGGCCAGTCGATGGCTCTGCTGTGCCTCGTAGAGGCCTTGCAGCACGTCACGGAAGGCGCGTGAGGCCGCAGGCCGCATAGCGTTCCTACAAGCGATGGCCAGATCGCGGCGACACCGCGATTTGAGGACAGCCGTCGGACCAGAGCCTTAACGCGTCACTGCGCGGTAGAGCTCTGGTTGCACCATTTCAATCACGGGGGGGCTCTTGGCTCCAGCAGGGCAAAGGCGCGCTGTACCAGCATTTTATGCCTTTGGCGCATCATATGCACCGGAAACCGCAGCAATTGCCCCAGTGGTTCATAGTCGAAACACCCGATGGCACAGGCGTCTAACTCCTCCTCTGGTAGGGTCGCGAGGAAGCGGAGCGCGCCCTCAAACACTGAATCCGAGTTGATAAACAGCCCGCGCGGCAAGCCGCCCAGCCGATGATAGAGCGCGGTAATGGTTTGGGTCGCCACATCCAGATCGTAGGTCGAGGCGAGGATCTGTTCGGGCTCGACGCGGCCGACATGCGCATACATCGCATCGCGGAACCCTTCGATCCGGTTCGCGGTTGAAGGCAGCGATTGGTCGCCGCCAAGGAAATACACGGTGTCGCGCGGGCCAGTGCCCACTGGGCCCATCGAGGCCAGAATCTCGCGTGTGAGAATAGCGGCCCCGTTGCGGCTATCGGTCACGACCGAAGGAGCTAGCGCGCAGGGTTGATCGACGAAAACATGTGCAACGCCAGCCGCTTGGCACTGCAAGCTCAGCGCATCCGGGGCGACGGAACCGACGAAGAAAATCGCATCAATCGACCATGACATGAGATCCGCCACTGTGGCGCGCTCTTCTTCGGGGTTCCGCGCGGTGGAGATGATCACAGGGCATTGGCCCCCGCGCGCGCACTTCGCGCGAGAAGGTCTGGGCAATGCTGGAGAAGAAGCGATTATATTCAGGCACCATTAGGGCCACCAAGCCCGAGCGGGAGGTCCGCAGGGCGCGCGCTTGCAGATTCGCCGAATAGCCGTAGTCGCGGGCCACTTCGATGATCTTTTCGGCGGTGGCCGCGCTAATCCGGCGCTTTTTCCATGTGCCGTTTAGCGCCGCGCTCACCGTCGAGGGCGAGGCCCCCGACGCGGGTGGCAATATCGTAAATCGTCTTTTTCTGGTTTTCTGTCATATAGATAGCAAACTCGGCAAGGCCATTGGAAAGGGATTTTCAAAGCTCTCTTGACACTGTGCCCGCATTGGGTGTTAATTTGCAACATCGATTGTGCACGGCATAGTCGCATAAAACCACATTCTCCGAGGAGGGCATGTGGTTTTTTTTAGCCAGAGTTGCGCAATCGGTTGTGCATCGTTGGAGACCGGATTTGAGCATGCGGGATAAACCGTATGGAGGGAGGAAGTGATGAAGAAACTGACAGGATTTGTCAGCGCTTTGGCGCTGAGCGTAGGTTTTGCCACTGTGGCGACTGCTGAAACCACGATGGGCGTTGTCGTCAAGATTGGCGGCATCCCGTGGTTCAACGCGATGGAAGACGGGATCGCGCGCCGCGCGAAAGAGATCGGCGTCACGGCGAGATGATCGGGCCAGTCTCCGCAGACCCCGCCTTGCAGGTGCAGGCAATTGAAGATCTGATCGCCAAGGGTGTCGATGTGATCGGCGTTGTGCCGAATGATGAGGCGGCGCTGGAGCCTGTGCTGAAAAAGGCGCGGGATGCTGGGATCATCGTGATCTCGCATGAAGGGCCGGGCCTGCAAAACGTCGATTGGAACTTCGAGCTCGCCTCCGCCTCGGGCTTTGGCGAAGCGCATGCCAAGCTGTTCTCCGAGATGACTCCGGAGGCTGGCAAATACGCGGTTTATGTCGGCTCGCTGACGGTTCCGCTGCACAATGCTTGGGCCGATGCCGCGATTGCGTGGCTGGAAGAAAACCGCCCCGATATCCAGATCGTTGGCGATCGCTACGGCGTGGCGGAAAACGTCGATGACAGCCGCTCGACCGCGCTGGATCTGATCGCGGCGAATGATGATCTCAAAGGCTTCTTGGCCTTCGGCAGCCAAGGCCCGATCGGCGCAGGCCGCGCGGTGGAAGAGCGTCGCAAAACGGGCGAGATCCATGTCCTCGGGCCGTTCTCGCCCGGCCAAGGCCGCAAGATGATCCATTCCGGCGTGCTCACGGGCGGCTTTATGTGGAACCTGCACAGGCGGGCGAGGTGTTCGTCACCTTGGGCGACATGCTTGCCAAGGGCGAAAAAAAATCGAAGCGGGCATGGATATTCCGGGCCTCGGCGTGGTTGAGCCTGATTTCGAGAACAAGGATATCATCACCGATAACCTGCTCGAAATTAACAAAGACACCGTCGACGAACTGGCCGACAAAGGCCTCTAAATTCCTCCCCTACTGCGGGCGGGTTCTTGTAAAAGGCCTGCCCGCTTTTTTTTCCAATAGGAGTGATCCGATATGACTGCCTCGGCAGAACAGTTCGCGCTGCGCCTTCATAAGGTGTCCAAGGCCTTTGGCGGTGTGCAGGCGTTGAACGCGGTCGATTTTGAGGTCCGCGCGGGCGAAGTGCATTGCCTCGCGGGGGGAAAACGGCTGCGGGAAATCGACGCTGATCAAAGTGGTGACAGGCGTGCACCAGCCCGAGAGCGCGGAGCTGATCGAGCTGTTTGGCACTGCAGTGGATCGGATCAATCCGGTGATGGCGCGGCAGATGGGGGTTTCTGTCATCTGGCAGGATCTGGCGCTGTTCCCGCATATGAGTGTGGCCGAGAATATCGCTTTTGATGATTCTGGTCGGCCTGCGTCCGCGCTCGGTGAAATATGGCGAGATGATCTCGCGATCAGCAGAGGTGCTAGAGCGGCTTGGGGTCACGATGGATCTTTCCGCACCGCTCAACGATCTGCCGATTGCCCAGCGTCAGGTGGTGGCGATTGCCCGCGCGCTGATGAATGACGCGAAACTGATCTTTATGGACGAGCCGACCGCGTCGCTGACCCAATCAGAGACGGATCGCCTGCTCGATATCGTGCGCAAACTGTCGTCTGATGGGGTGGCGATTGTGTTTGTCAGCCACCGCTTGGCGGAGGTTCTCGATATTGCCGAGCGCGTCACCGTGGTGCGCGATGGCAATCTCGTCGGGGGTCTATCCGACCGCAGGCATGACGCAGGCACGCTTGGGCGAGTTGATGACGGGCCATCTGATCGAGAACGCCGTCGTGGCGCGGGATCTGCCCGATGCGCCGGTGGTGTTCGAGGCGCGAGATCTGAGCCGCCACGGCGAGTTTTCCGATGTCTCCTTGCAAATCCGCGCGGGCGAGGTGCTGGGCCTCACAGGGTTGATCGGGGCAGGGCGCACCGAATTGGCGCATGTGATGATGGGGATGCGCAAGGCGGATGCGGGCGCGATGACCCTCAACGGCGCGCCCTACCAGCCCGCCAATATCCGCAAGGCGATCGCGCAGGGCATGGCCTATGTCTCCGAGGATCGTCTGTCACTGGGGTTGCTGCAAAAACAATCGATTGGCGACAATGCGGTGATTTCGGTGCTGCACAAGCTGACGGCGGCGACGGGGCTGATTTCCGAGACCCGCAAGGCGGATCTGATCCGGCACTGGATCCGCGAGCTGGGGGTGAAAATAGGCACGCCGGAAGATGCCATCTCCACCCTTTCGGGCGGCAACCAACAAAAGGTCGTTCTGGCGAAATGGCTGGCGACCGATCCCAAGCTGCTGATCCTCGATAGCCCGACAGTCGGTGTCGATGTCGGCGCGCGGGCGGGGGATTTTCCGCATCATTCGCGCGCTGGCCGATGAGGGTCTGGCGATTTTGCTAATCTCTGACGAGGTGACGGAAGTCATGTTCCATTCTGACCGCATCCTACAGATGGCCGATGGCCGGATCGTGGAGGAATTCGATCCGCGCAAGATCACTGTCCCCCAATTGGAGGAGCGGATCTATGCGTAACATCCTGCGCGGTTATACAATTGAAGCGCGGCTGATGGTCGTTCTGGCGGCAATCTGCGTGGCGCTCAGCCTCGCCGCCCCGCAATTCGCGACATTGCCCAACCTCACCTCGCTGATCAACAACAGCGCGGTGAACCTGATCTGGGCGGTGGGGCTTCTGGTCGTGCTGATCGCGGGCGGGATTGATATCTCCTTCGCGGTGGCCTCTTCCGTGGTGCAATATCTCGCCGTCAAACTGCTGATGGCGGTGGGCGGCGGCAATTGGGTCTTGGGCTTTTTGTTCTGCGGCTCACTGGGGATCTTGCTGGGCCTGCTGAACGCTTGGCTGATCCACGGGTTCCGCATCATCTCGATCGTGGTGACCATTGCCACCTTCAACGCCTTCTTCGGCCTGCTGATGTTCTTCTCGGGCGGGCGCAATATCTACAACCTCCCCCGATTGGTGGACGGCGCGCGTGTTCCTTTTCGAGTATGAGAATGCGCAAGGCGTGTGGTCGGAATTGAATCTCGCGGTGGGGGTGATGGTGGTCTGCGTGCTGGCGACATGGATCTTGATCCGCCGCACCAATATTGGCCGCCAGCTCTACGCCTTTGGCGATAACCCAGAGGGCGCACGGCGGGCCGGCGTGAATATCGCGGTGATGCAGGGCGTGGCTTTTGGCTGGATGGGGCTGATGGCGGGGATCGCGGGCCTGATGCAGGTCAATATCTTCAAAGAAGTGGTGCCAAACGCGCTCTATGGCCGTGAGTTGGATGTGCTGGCAGCGGTGGTGCTGGGCGGTGCGCGGCTTGGCGGCGGCAAGGGCACAATTTTGGGCTGCATCCTCGGCGTGATGTTCGTCGCGATCACCCAGAACGGGCTGAACCTGCTCGGGGTCTCGCCCTTCGCTTTCCAGATGATCATCGGCGCCGCGATCCTGATCGCGATCTCCACCTCGAACATCGATCTCTCGCAGATCCTGCGCAGTAAGGAGGCCCGCTGATGCCTGCTCTCATGACACGTCTCAGCCGATTGACCTGGGGCAAGCACGGCGAGAACACAGGGCTTGTGCTGATGCTGGCCGTCTTGGTGCTCGGCTTCTCGCTCGCCTCACCGCGCTTTCTGACAGGGGCGAACCTCGGCTCAATGGGCTTTCAATTGCCGCTCTTGGGGGGGCTGTTGACGCTGGCGATGCTCGCGCCGATCCTCTCGGGCGGGCTGAACCTCGCCATCGTCTACACCGCCAATATCTGCGGGCTGACCTTGGCATGGACGATCATGCAATTCGGCGGTGCTGACGCGGGGATCCATATCTTCATCTTGGGCTGTGTGGCTGCGGTGATCGTGGGGGCCTTGGCGGGCGCGATGATGGGGCCGTGGTGGCCTATGTCGGCGCGCATCCGATCCTTGTGTCGCTGGCGATGATGATCTTCCTGCGCGGCTTGGGGGGAGTTCCTAACCCGCGGCGGCGATATCTCGGGCTTCCCCCCCGATTATATGCGCGTGCTGGGGGGGCATGGATCGCTGATGGGCATTCCGGTTCCGCTGATCCTGTTCGGGGTGATCGCGCTGGCGTGGCACGTACTTTTGCGCCGCACACCGCACGGGTTCTCTGTCTATATGACAGGCTCGAACATGCGCGCGGCGGAATATGCGGGGCTAAATGCCAAGCGCACGCTGGTGTTAATCTATATGCGCTCTCGGGGGTGCTCTGCGCGATTGCGGGCATCTTGATGGCGGCGCGGTTCAACTCGGTGCGTGTGGGCCACGGCGAGGCGATGCTGCTGATCACCGTGCTCGCGTGTTTCTTGGGCGGCGTAGATCCGTTCGGCGGGCATGGGCGTGTTGTGCCTGTCGTCCTCGCGCTGATCATTCTCCAAGTGCTGTCCTCGGGCCTCAATCTGATCGGCGCAAACCAGCATTTGGCCACCGCTGTCTGGGGGCCTGTTCCTGATCGCGGTCATGGTGATGCGCTCCGAACGGCTTCAATCAATTTTCAAACTGTTTCCTCGGAAGGATAAATAATGGAAGGCTTTGGCGTACACACCAGCATGTGGACCATGAACTGGGATCGCGAGGGGGCCGAGCGCGCCGTCGCAGGCGCGAAGAATATGGCGTTGATTTCATTGAAATTCCAATGCTGCGCCCGGATGAGGTAGATACCGCGCATACCGCGGCTTTGATCGAGAAGAACGATCTGCGCGCGGTGTGCTCGCTCGGCCTGCCGGAGCAATATTGGGCATCCGTCAACCCGGAAGGCGCGATTGATTATCTCAAGCTCGCGATTGACCAAACCAAAGCCTGCGGCGCGGAAGCCCTCTCGGGCGTGACTTTCGGCGGCATCGGCCAGCGCACCGGATCTTGGCCGACGGCGGGCGAATATGACAATGTCGCGCGGGTGTTGGAGGCTTCGGCCGCCTATGCGAAATCGGTCGGGCTGTTGTTCGGGATCGAGCCGGTGAACCGCTACGAGAACCACCTGATCAACACCGGCTGGCAGGCGCGCGATATGATCGAGCGCGTGGGCTCGGACAATATCTTCATCCATCTCGATACCTATCACATGAATATCGAGGAAAAAGGCGCCGCCAACGGCATCATCGATGCCCGCGATTACCTGCGCTACATCCACCTCTCGGAAAGCGATCGCGGCACACCGGGCGAGGGCTGCTGCGATTGGGACGAGATCTTCGCGACCCTTAAAGCGATTGATTTCAAAGGCGGATTGGCGATGGAAAGCTTCATCAACATGCCGCAGGAAATCGGCTTCGGTCTCGCAGTCTGGCGCAAAGTGGCCGATAGCATGATGAGGTGATGTCGAAGGGCTTGCCGTTCTTGCGCAACAAAGCCCTGCAATATCGGCTGATCTGATGGCGCGCGATGTGACGATGGAGGGCCTTGAGACGGAGGCCCTCCGGCTGCTGGATGGGCCGGATCGTCGCTTCATCGCGATTGCGGGCGCGCCCGGATCGGGCAAAAGCACCACGGCAGAGCATCTGCTCGCGC
>LLEQ01000091.1_pt1 | contig 10371 bp, 17 predicted proteins | sample 595901 | NCBI WGS metagenome assembly LLEQ01 (sample SAMN02919317, study PRJNA255460) | bioreactor metagenome | biome: chemostat; feature: culture 2012_25.3; material: sediment; isolation source: day86 25degC chemostat 2012 inoculated with Wadden Sea sediment taken from... | place: Germany: Bremen ... | reverse complement strand
GGGTACCCATGTGTCCTTCACTGTTGACGATATCATCTGATACAACATGCTCGTCCCGGCGCGCGAGAAACCAAGAACAACCAGGTGCTTCTTCTTTTTTTTCCCCTCAAAACGCAGCCGCCATAATGGCGATAGTCATTGAGTTTCTTTCGCGTGGCGCGCTTGATCGCCCGCAACCCAGCAACCGCCTTCTTGAGGGGTGGCCTTAGGGGGAGAGGAACGATCGACTTTAGGTTGTTTTTCATGATGGTGTCCAATAAGAGTGTTGGTCATTAGATGCAGTCGACCCTGACCTCGCCAAAACAAAAAGCCTTGCCAGATCGCCAGAAAATGCAAATTCACCAAATTTATCCGCAGAAAGCCCCTTCCTTTCCGCAGGAAGCCCCTTCCTTCAGGTGACGCATTCCGCATGGTGGGACACGAACCGCAAACCCCCTTTGGGGTGTCCTAAGAGAATAGATATTATCCTTTCGCAAAGCGGTGAACGCCTCGGGAATCGCTCAGGTCACATTCCTATATCCAATCTGCATATGTATTTTCGACGGAAACTTCCGACTGATACGTTCAACTGTTCGAGCATCCTGAATTCGGGATCTCCAACTCAACAACAGGTATCGGAAAATACATGAAACAATCAGGAAAAATCGCCGCCCTCGCCGCCACTCTCAGCCTTCTGGCCATTTCTGCCCAGGCCGAACGCGCCCCAGGCAAAATGATGCAGGACATCACCAAGGCAGAAGCGCTTGAAAAAGCCGCAGAACGCTTTGATCGCGCCGACACCAACGGTGATGGCATCTTGTCGCGCGAGAGATGCGCGCCGGCATGAAGGCCATGCGCGGCAAAATGAAGGAACATCACGCAAAGCGCGGCAAGGTAGGTGACAATCGTTTTGATCGCATCGACAGTGACGGCAGCGGAGCACTTTCCCTTGAAGAATTCCGCGCCATGGCCAAGAAAATGTCCGAACGGCGTGGAAAAGCAGATGCGCAAAAGGGTACCGATTTTGCACAAAAGGCATTCTCGCGCATGGATGCCGACGGCAATGGCGAGGTCTCCAGGGAAGAAATGGCGGCTGGAGTGAAACACATGCAGGATCGCCGCGGCAAAAAAAGCCCGCGCTGACCATCGCGAATAACTCCCATGCATCCTGAAGCGGACATCGACAGACTGCTCAAGGACATGAATCAGGGGGTGGGCGCAACCTTCGCCCGCCCTCCTCTCCCGCATTCTCAATGATGCCGAAGTCGTCCAATCCGAACTTGTCACGATCAGATCCCCCTCGAGAGAGCTGGATAAGGCGATCCCTTGCACTGCTCTCACGTCTTCGCCCTATATTGCCGACCGGCGGGCTGGCTGTCGCATCCATTGCCGCCGCCATGCTCCTCAGCACGGCCGATACCACACCATCCGGACTCGATGAGGTGGATGCCTTCACCCTCTCACTCATGGGTGATCTTGATGATACAAATGATATCGAGGTTCGACCGGACGATGAGATCGAACTTGCCCTCTGGCAGACAGGCTGGAGCGAAACCCTGATTTTCGAACATATCTCCCAGGAGAATTCAGCACCGTCGTAACGCCTCCTGCGCGCCGGGGTCAATCGTCCCCAGAGCGCAATTGCTTCGGAAATTACAACACAATGCTTCCTGTCCCTACCTGTCTTTCAACAGGCAATAGGGGCGAGAAATGCAAGGTCACCGCACAGTTCTTCATATCATTACCGGTCTTGAGGATGCCGGCGCCGAAGGCGCACTCTATCGACTGGTCACCAATGATCGATCCACACATCACATTGTGGTTTCACTCTCGGGTCCGGGAAAATACGGGCCGATGCTTGAAGCCGCCGACATCCCCCCTGCATTGCCTCAACATCTCTCCGCTCACCGCCTTTGGCGGATTGCTTCGCCTGATACGCCTCATCCGGAAAACCAATCCAGATGCCGTGCAAACCTGGATGTATGAGGCAGATGTCTTTGGTGGGATTGCCGCGCGGATCGCGGGTGTGCGCAACCTGCACTGGTCGATACGGTTTTCCACAGTCGACACCAAAAGCGTTCCCGCCAAGATGAAATGGGCCATCCGCGCTCGATCCCCCTGGCGCGCATTCTGCCACGAACTATCATCAGCTGCGCCCACAAGGCCGTGGAAGAGCATGTGCGCCATGGCTACCCGCGAAAACCATGGCGCGTGGTCCACAATGGCTATGACTTCTCGATCACCGATTTTTCACAAGCCGGTCGCAGCCGCGTCCGAGAGGAATTTGATATCCCCCCCGCAAGTGCCAGGGTCATCGGGATGGTGGCGCGCTTTGACCCGCAAAAGGATCACGAGAACCTGATAAAGGCACTCGGCAGCCTTGCACAAAAACATGACTTTCATGTCCTGCTGGTTGGGCGCGGAGTTGATACCGACCCGGAAATGAACAGGATTGCCACCGCCTCCGATCTTGGAGAACGCCTTCATCGCTCCGGATCACGAGCTGACATTCCTGATGTCTTGTCGGCAATGGATATTCACGTATTGGCCAGTCGCTTTGGCGAAGGTTTTCCAAATGTTGTGGCTGAAGCGATGGGGTGCGGTGCCTGGTCGATTTCCACCGATTCCGGTGACGCTACCCACATCCTTGAAGACAAGGGCTTTCTGGTGCCAATGCGAAACAGTTGGGCACTGGCTCATGCTATTGATGCCCAGCTTCGCCTTATTCCTAAAGCCAAGGCGGCTCAAGTCGCTGGGCGGGCGGAAAACCGGGCGCATGTCACAAAACGATTCTCGATCGAGAAGATGATCGATGGGTTCCATAACACCTGGTTTGGAGAAGCGACATGAAGACCCCACCCGAGACAATCCGGCGCGCCATCGATCTCGCTCGCAACCACCACCTTATTGAACAGGAGGAAATCTGTGTCGATGAAGATGGGCGGATGATGTTTGAACGGCGGTTGCGCGAATTTGCCGCCGACGGCGGAAATCTCGAAGCCCTCCTGGCTGTCCTCCCGGAGTTCACGACAACCAGCTGGAAGATATTCCATCCATCGGCACAAGGCGGGCGCATCAGCTGGCCTTGGGATATCCAACCAGATCAGGGGGCTGTATAGAGTTCCGGCAGGATCATCGGCCACTCGGACGGAGTGTCGAGCCGCCCCAGATCTGCTGGCGACAGACTCGAAATTTCGGTCCCTGCGCGCTCGATCTCGCTAAGGCAACTGTCGAGAAACCAGGTGACAAACCCCCCCTCGAGCGCGGCCAGGGACAGATTTCCGCGACCATCCCGGTCACCCTGGCGCGATCGATCGGCAAACGCCATCATCGCATGATATTCACCAGCACCGGAGCGACCCGCCGCCAGTGCACGCGGCAAGGACCAAAGGCCGCCTGCTGCAATCCCGGCGTGATGCCCCATGGCGTGGGAATAGAGGCGCACCAGGCGGCCATTGCCATCAACAAAAGGATGTATCCATGACAGGCGGTGATGCGAGCTTGCCACCGCCAATACCCGGGTTACTCGTCCCGGCATCCGATCCAGACGAAAGCGGGCAGAAAAATGCGCCATGAAATCCTCGAGCCGCTCATGGGGTGGCGGCAGGTGGTCTCCCACCTCGACATCCACATTGCGATAAAGTCCAGGCGCCGCAAGGGTGGCGATCGCCGGTGCATAGGCGCCAAATGCCGCATGTAATGTGCATATCCAATCCGAGGTGGAGGGATCCGGCAAATCTCCCCGGCAAAACCCCTTGTTGATTGCTCTATGGAGTGCCGCAAGGCCGAGACACTCCGCCACGACGGCGTTGCGCGCAATACTCTCACCGGTGGCCGAATTGCACAACTCCTGCGCGATACAGGAGCGTCGCTCGAGCAGGTTGGAATGCCAGCCACTGGCCACATCTGTCGCACGCACCAATGCCGCCTTGAAATCAGACAGTACCAGAGTCTCAAGTCTTTGGGCAGAGATCAGAAGCCGATCGACTCTGGCAATGAGATCCGCAGACGGATCTTCGATATGGACCGGTTCCATTCTGGATGGGGCAACAATGACACTCATGGACAAAATCCTTCACCAACATGCTTCCCAGAAGATGGGTTGAAATGCCAGGACGCCCAATAGCTCCCGAGATGGCACGCGGCGGCAGGGGGGGAGCCGCGCGCCATCTCGGCGAGCCAGAGCCGAAAGACAGACAGATATGAGTCAGATGATCACCCTGCACCCTGCCCCGACACTCCTGAATGATACCTGGATCACCCCGGTGGATCTTCTTCCCGCATTCGAGAGCGGCGATGTGGAATGCCTGTTTCATGATCTCGCACTCATAGACGGCTCAAGCGATTTGCTCTCACCTGTTGCGCCTTATGGCGCCATTCTGCGTCAGGGTGATATCGTAACGCGTGCCGATGTCGATGATCTCGATCCAGGCGTTCATCTCTCACTCGCCCGGCTCGCCAACTCACTACGTATCATTGCGCCCTTTACCCTTACCGCCCAGGACATGGACCCCGACTTCAATACCCTCTATCGCGCCTACTACTACCGCAGCTGTACGATCATCGCCTGGAGCGACATATCGCATGGTCTGACTTTCTTGCGGGAATCGATGGATGAGGACGACTATGGAGGATATGAACCTGAAGGTATCCTCTGCAATGTGTTCACCTCAATGCCGGAGAGCAATCATCTGCGCGTCGCTCATCTGGACCACTTGCACCGCGATATCCACAAACACGCAGCTATCCTTCAGGTATTCGGGGACCAGGATATTGCGATCAGAGGAATTGGCGATCCGGCCTAATCCTCCCCTTTCCCTCTCCAGTGGCTCCTTTTTTTTCTCTTCCCCCGACAGGTATCCCCCAACCTGAAAAATGTCGACATGAACAAAATCCACATCATCCATTCCGTCAATGAAGCCGCCGGATTCTGGCCCAGTGACAGTAATGCTGACCCCTGCCCGATGGCAGGATGGCAAAAACAGGCCTCGAACATTTGAATTACATTCACCCAATCGGGCGAAACACCCCTATCTCCTCTCCATATTCCGGCACAAATCATTCGGGAGGGGCAATTCATGATAACAAATCAAGAACCACATTACACGACCGGAAATATTGCCGCCTTCGCATTGTGCGATAATCTTTTCGAAGAAAAATCCCTGCGCCAAATCATTGACGCCCACGATACTGCTATACTCAAAGGTGCGGAAATATTCGTCGATAAGGCAGACAGCCTTGACGCCCGGAAGGCGACCTCGGCATTGCACTGATGGCGATCAACTCACCCTATCCTGACGACGAGTTGCGCGGATACTGTCAGGGCAACATGCTGACCGGGGACACCTGGTCCCTGGTCTCGCAAGCTCCAGCTCATGTCGCAATCGTCATTCGCATCCCGAAAAACCAGCCCCCTGCGCGCGATGCGGTCCTGCTCGCCGGGCGGATTGCCTGCGCTTTCAACGCGCATGGCATCCTCTGGAGTGCGGCAAGATCGGTTTTTCCGCCAGATCAGTTCTGCACAGATTTTCGCAAGGCCATGTCTTCAGGCGAATGGCCTCATCAGGTGATGATCGCCGTCAACCGAGACAGAAATGACGATGATATCATGCTCCACACCCGAGGTCTCTTCGGATTTGTCCACCATGAACTCTCTTTGATAGTTCCGAACAATACTGACCACACTGCCGCCGCCGAAACACTTCAGGCGCTGGCGGGGCGCATCCTGATGGACACCCCGAACCTCAAGACCGGCAGCACCCTGCCCCCCGCTCGATGAGGAGGACTGCGCGCGACACCTTCATACGAGCCACCTGCCGACGGCACTCTGACCCTGGTGGCGCGCGCGCAAGATCCTTCACTCGAGCCCGACGCGACACCCGGGGGAAAACCTGCCCCGATACGCGCCAGGATCCTGCACAAGCAGGAGAAGGTCGCCGAGGCGCCGCCGAGTCACCGCACCAAGACACAGCGCAACACATCCAGGCTGCGCGATGATCCCCCCGCAACACCATCGAAGACACCCTGGCCGCAATCCGCGCCGCAGCGAAAAAACGCCGCACCCAAGGTCAAGACCTACCCGCGTTGGATGTTCTGGAAAAAGATACCAAAGCACGCAGCCGGGCCCGATACAGTCAAGGAAGATATATCGACCGATCAACAGTGACGCATTCCGGATGAGCGACCCCCTGATACTTCATACGTCAGGTTTTTAGTCACAAACTCCAGACTCAACAATATCTGCATTTTGCTCTATACTGCCGGGGCTGGAGGTATCCATGTCCTATGACAAGAAACTCGAAGACTATATGATCGGCAGGGCAACCGGCTACTCCGATTCAACATGGGGTCGCCAGGGTGCACAATTTTACACACCACCCGGCGGAGCAATGCCGCCTCAAGGGCGCGGCTCAGCCAAGGCCAATGCGCCCATCATCGTTCATCAGCCTCGCCGGAACAGATCAAAGCTCAACAGCAGCGTGCAAGAGAGCAGCAAATCCGCGACGAGTGGAGCGGCGAACTCAACAAACCAATCCCCCATTACCAAGAAGATGCGCGGGTTTGTGCGCAGTTATATCAACGATCAAGGATCGCCATCAACAGATGACGAAGGTTTCTTCGTCGCCGGCGAAATCATTCCGAAGCGCGACCATCTTGCACGCCTACACAGATTTTACACAAAATACTGGACCTATTATCTGCGAAAGGCAGAGCGTGGGGAGACGCATTCCTCCGTCAAGGCTGACGCAATATATCGACTGCGCCTGGCAGAAACCGGGCGCTATATTGCTCCAACGAACAAGGGTGGAGAAGACTACCAGATCCGTCTATGGAAAGAAAAATCCTTCCTGTTCTGGAGATGGGTCGCACAGTCTCGCCCGCGTCAGATCAAGATCGCGGAATACGACCGACGCTTGCGACTATTCCTGAAAAATTCTCTGGCAAACCGTTACTCCAAAATGACTTGCCAGGGTATCCCGGTATCCAACCTGAAGCCCTTCACCCAATTTTGCTTCTTCCTGAACTCTCCATTGGTGCATCCGGTGGAATGACGTGATTTTCCAGCGCGACCGGGCATTGTCGGATCAGGTCAACGCATCAGAGTCCGCCCATCGCCCGCGGCGAAGCTGACCATCCTCGACAAGACCGGCATCAAGCCGACGCGCTGGAGATGGGAGAATATCCATTGCCGCGTCGATCCGACAGACCGGAGGCGGCGGAGCTGACTCAGAACTCCCTCTCACCCTGTTTCTCGTCTTTGGCTTGCTGTCACACATCTTACGCGTCCTTGCGGATCAAAATAACAAGCCCCCTACCCTCCCTGAAGATGGGGAAAACAGCTGGCCAAACCCAACCCTGAAAGATACTTGTTTCCGCCGCACTGCAGCAACGCACAGTCAGGCCATCTCCTGACAGGCTGCCGGCCAATCTCTGCACAGGGTTTGACGCGCGCAGACTACGATCCGGGTTTCTCGGAAAACAACCGCTCGATCTTACCGCTCTCGCCATCCCTCTTTGCAGCGTCCGGCAACGGATCTTTCTGCCCAATGATCACCGGCCATTGTTCGGCGTATTTGCGATTGAACTCGACCCAGTCCTCCATCCCGGGCTCTGTATCGGGTCGGATGGCATCCGCCGGGCATTCCGGCTCGCAGACACCGCAGTCAATACATTCATCGGGATGGATCACCAGCATGTTCTCCCCCTCATAGAAGCAATCCACCGGGCAGACTTCAACGCAATCGGTGTATTTGCAGGCAATACAATTATCGGTGACAACAAAAGCCATAGGCATATCTCCAGAAGTATACTCCACATCTTGAAACTGATGCCGGAGATTCACCTTTACAAATGCCTGCGACACCGCGTCCATCCGACTGGGATCGATACCTCCTCTGCAAAAATACCAAGTCGAATGAAATTTGCGGTGATTTTTTTTATCAAAGGCCTGTGATGAACCCAAGTTCAGAAGGATGACATGAATGAAATCCGGACGTTATGACATATCCAGAGTTTTACATCCTTGGTGCCCCGAAGAGCGGCACTCGCACAATCGAAGCTTGGCTTCGCGGGCGGACGGATGTCATCCTGTCCGCGCCGGAATGCGAGAACCATCACGCCACGGATATCATGCAGCCTACCTACGACAAGGACAGCTGCACCAGACTCCACTCCCCTACCCGCGCAGATCAGCATGTCGGAGAGATTTCCGACTGGTATCTCCACTCTCGGGATGCCATCCCGAATATTATCGCACAACGCCCGGAAACGCGCTTCATCGTCTGCCTGCATGACCCGGCCGAAGCCGCCTGGGCCATGCACAGCGACAGCCTCTCCAGAGGCATTGAACATGTCCGGGACTTCAATGCTGCATGGGACCTTGGCTCAGCGCGCCGGGAAGGCCGGGACGCCAATCTCACCGGTGATCCGCGACTGCTTGATTATGCCGCCATCTACTCTCTGGGCGGTCAGCTGGCGCGACTGCTCTCCACAGTGCCTCGCAAACATATCCATTTCGTGTTTCTGGAAGACCTGCGCCAAGACCCGGTGGCATGCTGGAATATCCTACAGGATTTTCTCAACCTGCCCCGGCGTCCACTAACAGATCCTTCGATCAGGGATTTCGAGATCCGCAAATCCCTGATCTCTCTACATGATATCATGTTATGGCTGCAACGGGTCAAACGACGCCTGTTGCCAGGTCTGCGCACCGGATTGCGGATCGGCACCTGCATCAACGGCCGTACCCGCAGGTCAGGCGTAGTGAAGCCAATTCCGCGCAATGCGCGTCAGAAGGTCTCTGACCTTCTTTCTGGAGATATAGCTACCCTGTCAGTCCTGACCGACAAGGATCTCATGCACTGGATTGCATGAGGCACACCGCGTCACTCACTCATCTCATGCTGATAGACCGAGATCAAATCTTCGACATCTCGGTAGAAGATGACAGACCCCTCCTTGAGGAACAGGCCACAATCACAATATTCCCGGATCGTCGAGATCGAGTGCGAAATCATGATCACCGATGCGTGGGCAAGCTTCTCGGCAAAAACCTGTCTTGAACGACTGCGGAAGGACTTGTCTCCGACGGCAGTGATCTCGTCAATCAGATAGCAGTCAAAATCGATTGCCATGCTGAGACCGAAGGCCAGACGGCTTTCATGCCACTGGAGTAGGTCCGGATCGGCAGGCGCAGCGAGTCGCCGAGATCGGCAAACTCCTCGACATAAGCTGTGACCGCTCGGTATCCTGACCATAGAGACGGGCAACGAAACGAACGTTCTCAAGGCCCGTCATGGTGCCATTGAATCCTCCGGAAAAACCCATCGGCCAGGAGGTGCGGGTATCGCGCAGAACCTGTCCGCGATCCGGACGCTCGATGCCGGCCAACAACCGCATCATCGAGGACTTTCCGGCGCCGTTCTTGCCCATGATCGCCACATTGCGCCCCCTCCGGGAAGCGAAAGCTGACATCATTCAAAATGCGCTTACGCACACCCTTGAGCCTGTAGGATTTGGAAACATTCTGCATCTCGAGCATGTGTCAGTTCCTTGCCTTGCGAAACAGGCGCTCTCCGGCCAGTCCGAGAAAAATCAGGATCAATGCCAGAAACAGTGGATAACCCGGCGTGAAAATCGCTGAATCATAATTGGGATAGAAACCCTCGCGCACCCATTCCACCAGATGCAGGACCGGGTTCCACCAGAGAATGTCCGTGATCGTCGGCGGCATACGCGACGGCACATAGAAAACGCCGGAAATGAAAATCAGCGGGCGCGTCAGGATCTTCTCGATATGCTTCCAGCTGTCCCACAAGGAGACAATGACCGCATTCATCACACCGAAACCGAAGCCCAGCACCATGATCGCCAGAAATGCCGCCAGAATTCGCTCTGGATGCGCCGCAGCTCAGCCATGCCGATCGCATACAAGGTGAGGTAGAAAATCAGCATGATGACAAGATATGTCGCAGAGACCAGAACCAGTCGAGCAAACAGGGCATCGTTCTCCTTGATCAGCGGGTAGGTCAGCAAGGCCTTGTTGGCATCAAAGGTGGCCATCAGCGTGTGTGAAAGCTTGTTGAAAAACTCAATGGTAAGAATGCCGGTGGCAAAGAACAGCGCCAGACTTTCGCCGTAGGGTGCCTGTCGATCGATCATGGTGAAGATCAAAAACAGCAACCCCACACTCACCGCCGGGGTGATAATCGCCCAGAGATAGCCGATCGAGGATGTGCCGAAACTGGCCCGGGTTTCCCTCAGAACCAATGTCGCAATAACCCTCGCCTGCAGGGCCAACAGGCCCGTTGCCTTGACATCATCGCTCATCTTCTTCACCTCAGGACATGTGGTCGCGGACAGAATAGGTCACCAGCGTGCAATCCCCCAAAG
>LLEQ01000090.1_pt1 | contig 10407 bp, 14 predicted proteins | sample 595901 | NCBI WGS metagenome assembly LLEQ01 (sample SAMN02919317, study PRJNA255460) | bioreactor metagenome | biome: chemostat; feature: culture 2012_25.3; material: sediment; isolation source: day86 25degC chemostat 2012 inoculated with Wadden Sea sediment taken from... | place: Germany: Bremen ... | reverse complement strand
ATCGTCATTTCGGTGATGATATCGCAGCCGCCGACGAATTCGCCTTTGACGTAAAGCTGCGGGATCGTCGGCCAGTCGGAGTAATCCTTGATGCCTTGTCGGATATCGGCATCGGCCAGAACGTTCACATCCTGATAGGTCACGCCCATGAAGTTCAGCACGCCCGCCACGCGGCTGGAGAAGCCGCATTGCGGCATCTCTTTGGTGCCTTTCATGAACAGAACAACGTCATTTTTTTTGTGACGGTTTCTTTGATTTGGTCGATCGCGGTCATCGCTTTGATCCTTTCGGAGGCCCCAGCGGGGCGCAGATTATTCAGGGGTTTTGGTCGTCAGGGCAAGCGCATGTAGGGCGCATTCGCCCCGTCCATTGCGCCCTTGAGCGACGCAAACACAGCGCGCTGCTGCTGTACGCGGTTCATGCCTTTGAACGAGGCGTCAATCACCTCGGCGGCCCAATGGTTCCCATCGCCCGCAAGGTCGGTGATGGTGATCTGCGCATCGGGGAAGTCGCTGCGGATCAGGGCTTCGATGTCATGTGCTTCCATCGGCATGGGGATCTCCTCGTCCTATAGGGGGAATCTAGGGTGGCGCTGTGCAAGCTGCAAGGGGCGGCTTACAAAGGCCCTGCGGCGCTGGGTGTCTTACCTGCGCCTCCGGCGGGGATATTTGAACTCTTTGGAAACGGGATCGTCTTCCAGAGAGCCGAAATATCCTCGGGGGGGGTGCGGGGGGGGCAGACAGCCCCCCGCCTGGTTTAGCCTGCAATCGCGGCGGCAAATGCCGTGCGATATGTGGTTGCGAGATCCGCCAGCGGTGCGGATTGCGTGCCGAAGGTGACGGCATCGCCACCGAAGGCCCGACACGTGTGACGGTGACGCCAGCGGCCTTCGCTGCGGCCTCAATTGCGTCCGCGTTTTGCGTGGTCGCCGCGACGAGGTAGCGCGCCTGATCTTCGCCAAACAGCGTTGCGATATCTGCGGAGGTGAGCGTAACGCCCATGCCCGCCTCATTCGCCATCTCGAAGGCCGCGAGCGCGAGGCCACCATCCGCGAGATCGGTGGCCGAAGCCAAGAGCTTGCGGTTGTCGCGCAGGAAGGTGCCGTTTTTCAGCTCTGCATCGAGATCAACATGCGGTGCGTCGCCCGTTTCATTGCCGAAGGCCTCAAACGCCAGCGCCGACTGGCCGAGGTGGCCTTTGGTTTCGCCGATCACCAGCGCCACATCGCCCGCGGCGGGCAGGCCCGCGATCAGATCGTCGAGATCTGCAATCAGGCCAATCGCGCCGATGGTCGCGTCGGCAGGATGCCCGCGCCATCGGTCTCGTTATAGAGCGAGACGTTGCCCGAGACGATCGGCACGTTGAGCGCGCGCACGGCGGCATCGATCCCTTTGATCGCGCCGACGAATTGGCCCATGATTTCTGGCTTCTCGGGGTTGCCGAAGTTCAGGTTGTCGGTGGTGGCGAGCGGCAATGCGCCCACGGCGGTCAGGTTGCGATAGGCTTCCGCCACCGCCTGTTTGCCGCCCTCGAACGGGTTCGCCTTGACGTAGCGGGGCGTCACGTCGGAGGTGAAGGCCACGCCCTTGTTGGTGCCGTGGATGCGGATCACGCCTGCGCCCATGCCCGGGCGGCGGATCGTGTCGCCCATGACTTGGGTATCGTATTGCTCATAGACCAGGCTTTCGAGGCGTAGTTCGGCGAGCCGATCAGCGCCTTGAGGCCGTCGATTGCGCCGATCTCGGGCAGGGCGGTCATCGGGCCGGCTTTCGGCGTCTCGATCCACGGGCGATCATATTCGGGCGCGGAGGAGGAGAGCTCCGAGAGCTTCAGATCGGCTTTCACAACGCCATTGTGCAGGATCAAGAAGCGGTCTTCCGCGATGGTCTCGCCGACGATGGCGAAATCGAGATCCCATTTGACGAAGATCGCGCGGGCGATAGCTTCCATTTCCGGCTTCAAGACCATGAGCATCCGCTCTTGGCTTTCCGAGAGCATCATCTCATAGGCGGTCATGTTGGTTTCCCGCTGCGGCACGTTCTCGAGGTCGAGCTTGATGCCGAGGCCGCCTTTGTCGCCCATCTCCACGGCCGAGCAGGTTAGGCCTGCCGCGCCCATATCTTGGATCGAGATGACGGAGCCTGAAGCCATCAATTCCATGCAGGCTTCCATCAGGCATTTCTCGGTGAACGGATCGCCGACTTGCACGGTGGGGCGTTTGTCCTCAATGGTGTCGTCGAACTCCGCGAGGCCATGGTCGCGCCGCCGACGCCATCACGGCCGGTTTTCGCGCGAGGTAGACCACCGGCATGCCGACGCCCGAGGCCGCCGAGTAGAAGATTTTATCCGTATCGGCCAAACCCGCCGCGAAGGCGTTCACGAGGCAATTGCCGTTATAGGACGGGTGGAAGCGCACTTCGCCGCCCACATTCGGCACGCCGAAGCAATTGCCGTAGGAGCCAACGCCTTCAACGACGCCTTTGACGATGTGGTTGGTTTTCGGGTGGCTTGGCATCCCGAAGGAAAGGCTGTCCATCGCGGCAATCGGGCGTGCGCCCATGGTGAAGACATCGCGCAGGATGCCGCCGACGCCGGTCGCGGCGCCCTGATGCGGCTCGATGTAGGAGGGGTGGTTGTGGCTTTCCATCTTGAAGACGATGGCTTGGCCGTCGCCGATATCGACCACGCCCGCGTTTTCGCCCGGCCCGCAGATCACTTGATCGCCGGTGGTGTGCAGGGTGCGGAGCCATTTTTTTTCGAGGATTTATACGAGCAATGCTCGTTCCACATCGCCGAGAAAATCCCCAGCTCGGTGAAGGTCGGCTCGCGGCCGATGATCTCTAAGATCCGCTCGTATTCGTCGGGCTTCAGGCCGTGTGCGGCAATCAGGTCGGGGGTGATCTGCGGCTCGTTCATGGAGTCCTCCGAAAGGCGCGAAGTTTGCCGTTCTCTTAGGCTATCAATGGGCGCGGGGGAAAGAGGCCGCGGCGTCACGCGGGGCGCATTTTCGGAGAAATGGGCGTGAAATGCGAAGACGCCCCCGAAAATCGGGGGCGTCGGGTCGGCTCATGCGGTGATCTGCGCTCTATCTTCGCGCGGATCCCTGCGTCGCGCCGATATTAGATCTGCGTTTCAAGGTTGTTCAGCAGATCCGAAAGGGTCCATGCCAGTTCGATTTTGCCGTCATTGGCCGAACCTTCCGGCACGTTGATTTTGAACTGCGACACTTTGGAATCGATGGTGTCTGAAAGTTTCACTAGCACGGTGTCATAGCCTTCGCCCGAAGGGGTCACGCTTTCGATCGAGCCGATTGTCGCGTTATCAGCAGTGGTAACAGCGCCTTGCTCATTCAGCTCGGACTGGTTGTCCATGATGCCTTTGTCGTCTGCCAGTTGCTCATCGGCAGGGATTGCGGCTTCGCCCATCGAGCCACCGAATTCGGGCTGCGCGGTGCCAAGCTGGGCGTCGACAAGGCCGTATTCGCCGTCAACCACGTCGCTGGTCGGGACCATGCCGCTGGAAGTCATATCGCGCTCGACCATGACGCTGCCGACTTGCGCATCCATGATGCCTGCGACGTTTTCCGATTTCGCGAGCGCAGGGCCTGCGACAGCGAGAACGCCAGCGAGAGTGGTCGAAGTGATGAGAGCGTTGAACTTAGTCATGTCTAATCTCCAATTCTTAATGCCGGATGGCGCTGCGTTAGTGCAGGTGGCCTGTTGTCCCGGCGTTTCATGGAGAGACAACCCGAGGGGCGACGATTGGTTCAAACGCAATATTGTGAGGAAGCTGGCGCGGTTTTGAGGGAACTTTTGCGCCGAGGCGGGGGTTTGCGCGCGCTCAATCCTTCTCTCTCGCGTCCAGCATTGCATTGAGGCTTGTTCGCGGTGGCGCGGGCTGACTGGTTTAGCTGCGCGTGCAGGTTGCGCGATGGGGGAGGCATTATAGGGAAAATAAAAAAAAAGGCCGAGCTTTCGCTCGGCCGAAGTCCAACAGGGAGGTGAAGCTGCTGAGAGTTTCCTCATATCAACCGCTTCGATGATTGATATATGGGCAGTGTGCGAACGGTTCAAGCCCATTCATGCTGCAAAGCGGCATTCCAGATATGCGCCTAGTCATGGCTCAGCAAAGGGTCGCTTGCCATTGGGCAGCAAAACGCCCGCGGCACAGTGATGTGGGCGGGCGTTTGAGGGGGGATTATTCGGCGTTGTCTTCTTGGGACTGCTGGCGACGATAGGCGAGGATCTCTTCTTGCACAAAGTCGCGGAAGGCGGATACGCGGCGCGACTGCCGTAGCTCTTCTGGATAGGCGAGGAACACGGGAACCTCCACGGATTCGACATCCGGCAAAACCCGCACCAGATTCGGGAAATCTGCGGTGAGGTAGTCGGGCAGAATGCCAAGGCCAATGTTGTGCAGCACACCTTGCAGCACGCCGAAGTAGTTATTCATCGTCAGGGTTGAGGGCGCGCTATTGACCAAAAGCTGTTGGCTCAGCGTCGCGCCTGCCTGCACCTGCGGCGTGGTCGGATTTTGGCAGATAAGCCGGTGCGTGGACAGCTCTTCCACTGTTGTGGGCGTGCCGTGCCGCGCGAGGTATTCTTGCGATCCGTAGAGGCGCATCCGAATATTGAGCAAGCGCTTGCGGATCAGATCCGCTTGCGAGGGCTCTTTCATACGGATTGCGACATCGGCCTCGCGCATTGGCAGGTCAAGGACGCGCTCTTCCAAAATCAGGTCGATTTTCAGATCGGGGAAGCGGTCGTAGAGCTTGATCAGGCGCGGCGCGAGCCAGAGCGTACCAAAGCCAGTGGCGGTGGTGACTTTTAACTCGCCGAAGACTTCCTCTTCGCTATCGCGAATTCGTGCAGAGGCAGTATCGAGTTTTTGCGCCATAGTAGAGGTCGCCTCGAACAGGAGTTCCCCCCTGTTCGGTCAGAATCAGCCCGCGCGCATGGCGATGGAAGAGGGTCGTGCCCAAGCTTTCTTCCAGCGACCGGATTTGCCGCGAGACAGCCGATTGCGACAGGTGCAACGTATCCCCTGCGTGGGTCAGCGACCCCGCATCCGCGACAGCGTGAAAGATCCGCAGCTTGTCCCAATCCATATCTATTCTTTCTTTGTCATGAGGCCAGTCAGAGAGAACCACCGCTAATATATAGCATTGATAGACATAACAAATGGCATTGCGTGAATTTTTTTTCCTTTCTAGGTCAGGAATTTTGACCTATATTAAATGAACGTTTGTTCAGTACGGGAGGTGCGAGATGGGCGTTAATCAAGTGAGTTTGGCAGATCGTTTTGATCTGGAGAAATCCCTCGTGCTGCTGAATGGCACGCAGGCGCTGGTGCGTTTGATGCTGATGCAGCGCGCGCGGGATGCGGCCTTAGGGTGGAACACGGCGGGCTATTGCACAGGCTATCGCGGGTCGCCCTTAGGCTCGGTCGATTTGCAGATGGCGCGGGCAAAGCCTTTGCTGGAAGCACAAAACATCAAATTCGAGCCGGGTCTGAACGAAGATCTGGCGGCGACAGCCTCTGGGGGAGCCAGCAATCCGAGCTGCGCGGCGAGGGCAAATATGACGGCGTTTTTGGCCTTTGGTATGGCAAAGGCCCCGGCGTAGACCGCACTGGCGACGTGATGCGCCACGCGAATATGGCGGGCACATCGCCGCGCGGCGGCGTGATTATGGCGATGGGCGATGACCACACAGGAGAGAGTTCGACCGTTTTGCACCAATCCGATTGGGCGATGGTCGATGCGTATATGCCTGTTTTATCACCGGCTGGCGTACAGGAAATTCTCGATTTCGGTCTCTATGGCTACGCCCTGTCGCGATTCGCGGGGGGTTTGGGTCGGCCTGAAGACGATGAAAGACACTGTAGAGGTGACATCCGTCGTCGATGGCGATCCGCAGCGGATGAGCTTCGTCGAGCCGAAAATGGCGCTGCCTGAGGGTGGGCTGAGCATCCGGCTGGGCGATACGCCCGTGGCGCAAGAAGCGCGGATGATCGACTATAAACGCTTCGCGGCGGAGGCTTTCGCACGGGCAAACCGGATTGATCGGCGGATGCACGGCAAGGCAGGGGCGAAGATTGGCTTTGTCGCGGCGGGCAAGAACTGGCTCGATCTGGTGCATGCGATGCAGCTTTTGGGGGATTGGTGAAGCAGAGGCCGAGCGCCTCGGGATTACCACATGGAAAATCGGCCAAACCTTCCCGCTCGATCTCAAGAGTTTCAATGAATGGGCCGAAGGGCTGGAGCTGATCGTCGTCGTTGAGGAAAAGCGCAAGCTGATCGAGGTGCAGGTCAAAGAGGCGATCTTCGACAAGCGCCGCGGTCGGCGGGTGATCGGCTGGCATCACGACAAGACAGGCGAGGAGATCTTCCCGACGCGCTATGCGCTGGATCCGGTGATGATTGCGGAAAAGATCGGCCAGATCCTTGTCGAGGAGGGCCGTGGAACGGACTCTGTCCTTAAAGGACTGGCGCAGATTGGCGAGGTTCGGCGTGCGGATAACGCGCCAGAGATCGCCACGCGAACCCCGTGGTTCTGCTCGGGCTGCCCGCATAACTCCTCGACCCGTCTTCCCGATGGCAGCCGCGCCTATGCGGGGGATTGGCTGTCACTATATGGTGCAATGGATGGATCGAGAGACCTCCGGCTTCACCCATATGGGCGGCGAGGGCGCAAACTGGATTGGCGAAGCGCCGTTTTCGACGCGCGACCATGTGTTCCAGAACTTGGGCGATGGCACCTATAACCACTCCGGCGTGCAGGCAATCCGCGCGGCTTTGGCCTCCGGCGTCAACATTACCTATAAAATCCTGTTCAACGATGCCGTCGCGATGACGGGCGGGCAGACGAATGAGGGCGGGCTGACCGCCGATCAGATCACCCGCGAAATCCAAGCGATGGGTGTCTCGCCGATTGTGGTTGTCTATGATGAGAAGGAAGGCTTGGATCTGAGCCTCTTCCCGAAAGGCATCGAGACGGTCGAGCGGGCGCATCTGATGGATGTGCAAAAGCGGATGGCGCAGGAGAAAGGCACCTCTGCCATCGTCTATGTGCAGACCTGTGCCGCAGAGAAACGCCGCCGCGCAAGCGCGGCAGCTTCCCCGATCCCGACAAGCGCGTGTTCATCAACACCGATGTTTGCGAAGGCTGCGGCGATTGCGGGGTGCAATCGAATTGCGTCTCGCTGGTGCCGGTGGAAACCCCGTTGGGTACCAAGCGGGCGGTGGATCAATCCTCCTGCAACAAGGATTACTCCTGCGTGAACGGGTTCTGCCCGTCATTTGTGACCCTGCAAGGCGCGAAGATCCGCAAGGAAGCGGCGAAGGATCTGGTGCTGCCGGAGATGGTGGAGCCGACCCTTCCCACGATCTCGGACACCTATAATGTCGTCATCACTGGCGTGGGTGGCACGGGCGTCGTGACACTGGGCGCGGTTCTCGCGCAGGCGGCGCAGATTGAGGGCAAGGGGGCTGGGCTGATGGAAATGGCTGGCCTCGCGCAAAAGGGCGGGGCGGTGCATATCCACCTGCGTCTGGCGAAAAAGCCTGCCGATATCTCCGCGATCCGTGTGGCGATTGGCGAAGCCGATTGTGTGATTGGCGGCGATCTGGTGGTCTCGGGGGGGGCGAAAACCCTCGGGCTGATGACGTCAGGGCGCACGGGGGCTGTGGTGAACAGCCATGAGATCGTCACAGGGGAGTTCACCCGCAACCGCGATTTCCGTCTGCCGGGCGAGGATCTGAAACTGGCGCTTTCTGCGCGGCTTGGGAAGGGCGTGCAATTCTTTGATGCCAGCGTTCTGGCGCGCAAGGCGCTGGGCGATTCGATCTATTCCAACATGCTGGTGCTTGGCGCGGCGTGGCAGCGCGGGCTGGTGCCGCTCTCGTTGGAGGCGATCCGTGAGGCGATCAAGCTGAACGGGGGGGCCGCTGTGGCCGCCAATATCAAAGCGTTCGATCTTGGGCGCTGGGCGGTTGCGGCGCCGAAAGAGGTCGCGGCCTTCCTGCATGAGGAAGAGGTCGTGCAAGTGGTCGATCCGATCGCGTTCCGGCGTAAGCATCTGGCGGCTTACGGCAGTGGCACGCTCGCACGGTTTGACGCGCTCTTGGCGCGGACGCCGGAGGCGTTGCGCGTCTCGGTCGCCAAGGGCTATGCGCATGTGCTCGCAGTGAAGGATGAATATGAGGTCGCGCGGCTCCATCTGACCTCGCTTGAAAAGGCGCGTGAGGAGTTCGAGGGCGATCTGCGCCCAACCTTCCACCTCGCGCCGCCGATTTTCTCCGGCGGTGGCGAGCGGCCTAAGAAGCGCGCCTTCGGGCGTGGGTGGTGCCTGTGTTCCGTGTGCTGGCAGCGATGCGCCCCTTGCGGGGCGGGCTGTTCGATCCGTTCCGTTGGAGCGGCGAGCGCCGCGAGCAGATGGCGCATCTCGCGCAGTTCGAGGCAGATATGGCACGGCTTTTGCCCCCCGCGTGACGCCGGAAACCGAAGAGATTCTGCGCGAATTGGCGGAGCTACCGCTCTCGGTGCGGGGGGCTTTGGTCCGGTGCGTGCCAAGCGCAGGCACAGGCCGAAACCCGCCGCGCGGCCTTGCTGGCGGCGTTTGACGCGGGCGGAACGCCGGAGCGGCTAGCGGCTCAATAAGCCGTTATCGGCCATGGATTTCCCCCCTGCGTGGGACGCTAAGAGAAAAGGATCAGCCCCGCGATAAGCGGGGCATCCATCTCGCATGCGGGAGGCTGGCATGGCGGTAGGCGTTTTCGATAGTGGGCTCGGCGGGCTGACGGTGCATGAGGCGCTCGTCAAGCGATTGCCGGATCAGGCTTTTGTCTATTACGGCGACAATGCCAATGCGCCCTACGGTGTGCGCGATGCAGATGATATTTTCGCGCTGACCTGCAAGGGTGTCGAGCGGCTCTGGGATGAGGCTGCGATCTGGTGATCTTGGCCTGTAACACGGCCTCGGCGGCGGCGCTCAAGCGGATGCAAGAAACATGGCTGCCCGAGAATAAGCGCGTTTTGGGGGTGTTCGTGCCGCTGATCGAGGCGCTGACCGAGCGGCAATGGGGGGACAATTCTCCCCCGCGCGAGGTTGCGGTGAAACATGTGGCGCTGTTCGCCACCCCCGCGACTGTCGCAAGCCGCGCGTTCCAGCGCGAACTGGCTTACCGTGCGATTGGGGTCGATGTTGAGGCGCAGCCCTGCGGTGGCGTGGTCGATGCGATTGAAGCGGGCGACGAGATCTTGGCGGATCAGATCGTGCGCAGCCATGTCGAGGCGCTGTTGCGGCGGATGCCGAAGCCTGAGGCGGCGATCCTTGGTTGCACCCATTACCCCTTGATGCAGGATGTTTTCCAAGAGGTGCTTGGCGCGGATGTGAAAGTCTATTCGCAGGCCAATCTCGTGGCGGAGAGCCTTGCGGATTACCTGACCCGCCGCCCTGAATTTATCGGTGCGGGCACCGTGTCAAAATATCTCACCACGGGATCGGCCGCTGCCGTTTCCAAACATGCGACGCAGTTTTTGAAGCGTCCGATCACCTTCGAGTCAGCCTGAGGAGCACGCATATGAGCCAGAAAATCGCAATTTTGGGGGCCTCGGGCTATACGGGCGCGGAGCTGGTGCGCTTGATCGCGACCCATCCGACGATGGAAATCGTGGCCCTTTCGGGGGATCGCAAAGCGGGCATGGCGATGGGCGATGTCTTCCCGCACCTGCGGCATATGTCCTTGCCTGCGTTGCAAAAAAAATCGAAGAGATTGATTTCTCGAACGTCGATCTCGCGTTCTGCGCGCTGCCCCATGCGACCTCGCAGGCGGTGATCAAGGAGCTGCCGACCACGCTCAAGATCGTTGATCTCTCTGCAGATTTCCGGCTGCGCGATCCGGCGGAATACGAGAAATGGTATGGCAAGCCGCATTCCGCGATCGAGATGCAGAAAGAGGCGGTCTACGGTCTCACCGAATTCTACCGCGACGAGATCCGCAACGCGCGGCTGGTTGCGGGCACGGGCTGCAACGCGGCCACGGGGCAATATGTGGTGCGCCCGCTGATCGAGGCGGGGGGTGATCGACCTCGACGAGATCGTCATGGATTTGAAAGCGGGCGTCTCCGGCGCGGGGCGGTCGCTCAAAGAAAACCTGCTGCATGCCGAGCTTTCGGGTGGCACGCATCCCTATTCGGCGGGCGGCACGCACCGCCATCTGGGCGAGTTCGATCAGGAATTCAGCCTGCTCGCAGGCCGTCCGGTGCAGGTGCAATTCACCCCGCATCTGATGCCGTTCAACCGTGGGATCTTGGCGACGGTCTATCTGCGCGGGGATGCACAGGCGATTTATGAGGCGCTGGCAGCCCGCTATGCCGATGAGCCGTTCCTTGAGGTGCTACCTTT
>LLEQ01000089.1_pt1 | contig 10423 bp, 15 predicted proteins | sample 595901 | NCBI WGS metagenome assembly LLEQ01 (sample SAMN02919317, study PRJNA255460) | bioreactor metagenome | biome: chemostat; feature: culture 2012_25.3; material: sediment; isolation source: day86 25degC chemostat 2012 inoculated with Wadden Sea sediment taken from... | place: Germany: Bremen ... | reverse complement strand
AAAGGCCGCACAAGGCGCAGATCAAGCACCCGCAAACCGCTGCGCGCCTCGATCCTTGCAAGCGCCGCATCGACAAAGGCGCGGTCCGGCCCGGTTGCCACGAACCACAGGTTCCATTCGTTTTCGCGAAGGTAGGAATGATTGATGCCCACCTCATCATTGATGATCGCAGCCACCTCTTCGACCCGGTCCAGCGGCGCAGCAACAGCGGCCAGCGTACTCGCCGAAATCGCATTCGGCGCACAGGTCGCACCCACCCGCGTTATCCGCCCGTTTCGCTGCATCTTGTGCAGCCGCTCGACAACATCTCCCTCTTCAAGGCCAAGCTCGTCGGCCAGCACCTTGAAGGGGCGCGAAATCACCGGAAAGTCGCGCTGCCAATTGTCGAGCAAATGGCTGTCGATGGGGTCGGCTGTGATCTGCATGGCTTACAGCCCCGTCCGGTGCGCACGCGCGGTAAAGAAGATGCCCGAGGGGCTATCGGCGTCGATTTCCGCCAGCTTTTCAAAGCTGTGCGTGTCATAGATCATCACCTTCCCGGCGTCGCGCACCGAAATCCAGACCTCATGCCCACGCGGCGTAAACTCCATATGAAGCACCGCAGGACCGGGTTTGAACTCATGAATGATCTTCTTGGTCACCGTGTCGATCACCTGAATCGTATCGTTCTTGGGGTGGGCAAAGTTGACCCAAACCTGCCGCCCATCAGGGCGCGCCATGGCAAACACCGGCTGGCCATGCGTCTTGGTGCGCCCGGTTTCGCTCAACGTGTCGGAATTGACCCACAAAACCTCTTCATGGCCCACCGCAGGCAACACAAATTCACGCCCCGTCAACGCCCAACCTTCAAGATGCGGCATCTTATAGACCGGCATTTCTTCTTCGCCACGGCCATAGCCCGGCAACACGCGGATCGGCTTGGGGTCGTCTTCCCAAAGGTCCAGCGCGGTCAAACCGTCCTCACCGAAAAGCCCGGTGATATAGGTCCGCCCATTGCCGGTCACCAACGCGTCATAGGGGTTCTTGCCCATCTCCGGGATCACCTTAACCTCAGGCTTCGCGCCCGACATATCGACGATCCAAGTCTCGCCACTGTCCCAGTTGGTAAAAACAAACTTGCGCCCCGGCACATCGACCAACCCGACGGTCTTCGACCCGGTCGGAAAATCCGCCACCATTTCCAGCGTATCGGCGTCAAACACCCGCACGCCGCCCGGCTCATAGTTTGACACCGCCACCAGCTTGCCATCGTCCGAAATCGCGCCGCCAATCGAATTGCCCGCCTGCATCACACGGTTCACGATCTGGCGCGTCACGATATCCACCTTGGTCAGCCCGCCATCGCGACCAAACACATAGGCAAAACGCTCATCCGGGCTATAGACCAGCGACGCATGGCTCAAATCACCAAACCCCTCGATCCGCGCCAACGCCGCGCGGTCCGACTGATCAACCAGCAGAACCGACCCTTTGGCCCGCTCGATCACCAGCCCAGATCACCGGTCGCGGTAGGGTCCGCCTGCGCTGTGCCAAGAAACAGTCCGGCCACAAGGCCACAAATCAGGGTTCGCATAACGGGTTTCATTTCGTCTCCACCTGCAAAAGATAATCGGCAATCCATGCCGCCTCGTCCTCGGTAATCAAAGGGCGCCAAGGCGGCATCGCCGTGCCGGGAATGCCATCAAGGATCACCCCCCCCATCAGAACTTCCGGCTCGTAAAATTCGAGGCTCTCAGGGCGGATATCCGGCCCCAACCCGCCTTTCAGCGTCAGCCCATGGCAACTGCCACAATCCTGAAGCACCAACCGTTCCAGAGCGACCGGATCCACCGCGTGCTCACGCGGCTCCTCGGCCTGCACCGCTCCGGCCATAAGCATGGCAAGAAGCATCTTAACCATGAGCAACCCCCTGCTCACTACGCGACGCCATCTCGGCCTCAATCGCGCCCATCGGCATCTCGCGATAGAGCGAAACCACCTTGCCCACAATAAACAGAACCGGCGCGCCAAAACCCTCATCGCGCACATCCTGCGCAATACTGTCGAGGCTGGAAACCAGCCGTCTTTCGCCAGTGGTCGTCGCTTTTTCAACAGCCAGAACCGGCGTCGAACCTGGTAACTTCTCGGTCATCAGCCCATGGCGATCTGACCGATATGCGACACGCCCATGTAAATCACCAACGTCGTGTTGGGATCGGCCAGCCGCTTCCAGTCAAGATCGAGAACCTTGCCCGCCTGACGATGCCCCCCCGTAATATATTGCACCCCCCCCGTGGCCAACCCGCGATGCGTCAGCGGCACACCGGTCGAAATGCTGGCCCCCCCCTGCGCCGCGGTAATGCCGGGCGCATATTCCACCGCCACACCATGCTCCATCAGGTAAGCCGCCTCTTCGCTGCCCCCCCGCCCAAAGATCATCGGGTCGCCCCCCCCTTTGAGACGCGCAACCGTATGTCCGGCCTGCCCCCCCTCACGCACCAAAATCGCATTGATATTGTCTTGCGTGACGGGGGGGTGGCATTTCGGCGCCTTCCCGACCGAGATCATTCGCGCACCCTTGGGGGGGGAGAGCGCCAGAATCTCGGGGGGGCTGACCAGCTTGTCATAAACCACCACATCGGCCTCGCCCAACATGCGCAACGCCCGCAGGGTCATCAACTCGGGGTCGCCTGGGCCGGCTCCAATCAGAAATACTTTTCCGGTCATTTTATGCCTCGCTCGTCCAAACTCTGGCGCCTGCTGGGTGGTAGCTCTTTCGTTTTCTGCCCCTACGGTTCAGATCAAACTAGGGGGGCATCAAACATCAGGGATTTGATAGGTTCTGGCGCATTTCGCGATGAGAATGGGCGGTCTGACCAGCGATTACCTTGATCTAGGTTAAGGTCTGATAATTAGGGCGCATTCGCTCAAAATCTACGCAGAAACGCCGCCCTTTTCAGGGCTCGACAGTGACCATACCGATCATGTCGCGGGTCTCCCAATGGGGACCACAAAGATAATCCTGATCGCCGGGGGTCAGAAAGGTAAACTCGACACTTTCTTCAGGAAAGGCACGGACCGATTCGGGCTCGCCCGAGTCTTTGACAATCACCGAATGGCTGGTGCGTTTGTCGACATTCACCCAGCGCACCGTCGTGCCCACCTTCACCGTGATCTGTTTAGGGCAAAAATTGTATTTATACATCGTGACAACACGCACCCCCTCCTCCTCGGACGAGGGATGGCCGAACAACTCGACATAGCGCTCCTCGGCTTCGGCACACACCGCCGCCTGGCCTTCATCATCGGCAGCAAGTGCAGGGCTGACCATCAAAACCGACAGCACCGCAGCAGTGAGAAATGAATTCATCCGCATGATACTTATCCTTTATCAAAAACAAGCGGCGGCCGATAGCATCGCCGCCGCAACTGACATGATTGTGAGTTACTGACCGACGACGTTGATCTGCGCTTCGCTATCGTCAAGCGCCATCGAGGTGTTCAGTGTCACATGGTGGAACCGCGCATCCGAGAAGTCGTCATGGATCGCAAAGCCCACCGTATAGGTCTTGCCTGCTTCCAGCGGGACATCCCCCGGCGCACCCGAATTCAGCGGTCGCGAGAAGACCACGGTCCAGACACCACCCGACAGGCTTGCCTGCGAGGCAAAGGCACCATCGTTTTCCACCCGCTGGTCCAGCAGATAGCCGTTCGAACCACTGCCATCCGCATAGACACGCATCAGGTCGAGGAACGTGCCATCCGCAAGATACTGTTCGATCTCTTCCTCGGATTTAAGCTTGTCCCAACCGCCCTGGGGGCTTGTCGCCGCGACCCCGAATTTCAATCTCGGTGCGGCTCTCAGACAGATATTTGGTGATTATACCGGTCGAGTTGAGACGCGCAGCCACATCAGCATTGGCCATGATGGCGTCTGCATCCGGTGCGCTGGACATATAGGCGTTGTCGGCGTGGCAAGAAGCCCAGCAACCCACCTGTTCACCCATCTCGATACCCGTGCCGGTGATCATCATGCCACCTTGATCTGGTTTTCCGGGTCAAGCTTGCCACCTTCCACGAAAGGAACGGGGTTGTGTGTGCCATCCGGCCATTGCATCCGCACATAGAGGTTCTCGTTGTCATGTGCGGCCTGAATTGAAGCGCTGATGATGCCGCGCTTGCCCGGAATCGGGGTCGGCTCGGTATCTTCTGTGCCCGCAACAATCTTGTTGCCGATCATTTCAAGCTCGGCTGCGTGGCAGGTCGTGCACTGATCGCCCCCCTTGGTCAGCGGACGTGCGCCACCATGGGTTCTGCCGTTCTGCACCCACTCAAACGAAGCTTGGCCAGGAAAGAACAGCGTGACATCGGCTGCGGCAACCGCATTCCAGTCCACATTCGGTGCCACATCGGCGCCCGCACTTGCAGTTTCGCTTGCACCAGTGGCCTCGCTTGCGCTGCCCGCGTCGGCATTGCCTGCGGCCTTGGCCTGTTCCTCAGCCCGTGCCGCTTCAACGGCGGCCGCGATCTGTGCCTGATGCGCGTCCATTTCGACTTTACGCGCGGCTTTGACGGCCTCCGCCTCTTCGGCCTCTTTCTCGGTGATATAGGCCAGGCTATCGAGATAGGCTTGCGGGATATCACGTTTGAACTCAGGGTTCGGCGTTTCCAGTGCTTCCAGATAATCCCCATCGGCGCGGTCACGCAGGTCGCTATGCGCGATACCCTTGTGGCAATCGATACAGGTCTGACCGGTTTCCATCGCGTTAAGGTGCTGTTGACGCGCACGCGGGCGTTGGAACTCGGGCATCATCGATTCAAAATTGTGACAGTTGCGGCATTCGCGCGAGTCGGAATTCTTCATCCGCTCCCATTCGTTCATCGCCAGATGCAGCCGCTTGGCCTCGAATTTTTCTTCGGTGTTGATGGTTCCAACCAGTTTGCCCCAAAGCTCTTTCGAGGCTTTGACCTTGCGGATCATCTTGTGGGTCCAGTCCTTGGGAACGTGACAGTCCGAACAGACCGCGCCCACACCCGACCGGTTCACATCATGGATCGTGCCTTTGTATTCCTGATAGACGAAATCATTCATCTCGTGGCACGAAATACAGAAATCCTTGGTATTGGTCGCTTCCATCGCGGTGTTGAACCCGCCCCAGAAGACGATACCGGCGACGAACGCCGCAAATACACCTGCGAGCGGCATGCCCCAGATGAAATACCGGCGCCAGATCGGCTTTTTCTTTTCAGTGTCGTTGCTCCGGGTCATATCCAGGCTCCGTTTTGGCTCTTGATTGGTTTGTGTCGAACTATGGTTTCAAAGGTCTCGACAGGGAATTGCAAACAGCTGAAGACATCTTTCCCGAGCAATCAATCGCGCCCGAAATCTCCAGGTCATCGCAATCCCGGCACCGCCGGGGGGGGATGCAGAAGGGCGGGCGCTTGGCCCGCCCTTCCGTCATAAGTATCAAGTCAACTCAGGTGACGTGGTTCGACCGGTTGTAGACGTTGAACTTGCCGGTCGGCGCATAGAGACCTTTGACGCGGCCGATCTCTTCAAGCGTTTCCGCGTCGTAGATCACGATCTCACCATTAGGCTCAAGCGAGTCCGACAGGTTCCAGTTCGAGATCCAGACTTCGGTGCCGTCTGCGTTGAACTCGAAGTGCACAGCCGCATGGCCGTCCTGATCGGTCACCTGGATCGTTTTCACGATCTCACCGGTCTCTTTCGAGATGACCTGCACCGACTGCTGAACTTCAGGCTCGGGGTGCTTGGTTTGGTCAGCCCAGTAGTATTTGGAGTTCGGGTGGGTCCGGATAAACAGACCCGCGCCGTCGGTTTCGACTCATAGCAGGTCTTCCAGGCTTGGTCCGGATGACCTTCCGGGTCGTTGCCCCAAACAGTCACAGTGCCGACGCCGAGGTGGGTTGTGCCCGCCACGGGACCACAGTTCGGGTCAATCCAGTTGGCGCCGGGGCCGGGGTGCGGCAGAGCGGCGGTGTCGATGATTGCTTCAAGCTTGCGCTCTTTGCTGTCAACAACAACCATCTGGTTCGACGCGTTTGCGGCGATCTGGAAGTAACGACCAGTCGGATCAAAGAAGCCATCGTGCAGGAACCGTGCGGTGTCGATCTTGTCGATCCGCAGGTTGTCGATGTCCGAATAATCCACCTGCCACATCTGACCCAGCTCTTTCACGGCAACCAACCAGGTCGGCTCGTGCGGAGTGGTATAGATTGCAGCCACGCGGGCTTCTTCGACATAGTCGCCTTCGGTGTTCACGCCGCGGGTCGAAACAACCTTCAGCGGTTCCATCGTCACAGCGTCCGAAATCACAAAGTGCGGAGGCCAGTACGCCCCCCCGCCGATGATATACTTGCCGTCGCCGGATACGGCCACGTCACGTGCATCATAGGCAACTTTGACTTCGCTCACCAACATCTTGTCCGGTGTCTGCCAGAGGTCGATCTTGGTCATCTTGCCGTCACGCCCATGGTCGTACCAAAACGGCCGGGGTTTTCAGGCTCGGAGATCGAGTGATGCTCAGACGCTTGATCACGTGCACGGCATAACCCGTGGGGATGTGAACCAGAACTTCCTTGGTGTCACCGTCGATGACAGCAACCTTACCGGCATCACGTTCGATCACGACAAAGAAGTTTTCCCAGTTACGACCATGCAGAGGCTCGGTCGGATAGTCGGCTTCTTCGACATAGACCTTGCGGGTCTCTTTCATCTGCGCAAGCGACATTTCTGGCGGCTTGGGTGGATCCATCATGATGTAGGTCGACATATCTTTGATCTGCTGCTCGGTCATGATGTCCGAGAAGTTGTTCATGCCGCCTTCGGTGCCCCAGGTAATGATCTTTTCAAGACGTTCCTGGCCAAGCGTCAGCGTGCCACCTTCGGTGACCGTGCCATCGGCTGCGGTTTTCTTCCAATGCGGCTCAAGGTTCTTACCCGTCGCGCCAACACGCAGCACGCCATGGCAGCCCGCGCATTGTTCAAAATAGAGCTGCTTCGAGCTTTCAAAAGCTTCGTCGCTCAACGTGGGCTCTTGCGCCAACGCCGGTGCAGCTACGCTGCCAAGCAGGACCGACAGGCCAAGGCCCAGTGTCCAGCTCGTCTTTTTGTAGGTGATTCCAAGTGACATTATCACTCTCCCTTTCTGGTGAGACGGGCAGAATATGCACACTTAAACGTGTTCGCATCCTTGACTTCGATCAACATCTTGACGATTCCGACGCGAATTTCCCTTTATTTTGTGTATGATACATACATCTTTAACCGGACCTGCAGGCCCAATTCCGGGCGCACACACAACCACAGTTTCAGCGCACGCGCAGCCATCCCAACGTGCCCTCGGTCGGCCCGCCGGGCTTATATTCCGCGCCCAGCGGTGCGTCATATCCCATCTTTTCTATCGCGCTGAAAACATGGTATAATCCAGATCACCACCGTCAGGCGGCCCACGATCCGGCACTCCGGCAAACTGAATATGCCCGACAATCGGCAACAGGTCTTCCAACCGCCTGACCACATCACCTTCGATCAATTGCACATGATAGCAATCAAACATAAGCTTCAGGTTCTGCATTCCGAGTGTTTTAATCAGCCTTTCTGCATGCCCGGTGTTGCGCAAAAAAATACCCCGGCGAATCTCTGCTGTTCAACGGTTCGATTAGAATCACTATACCCTCGGGCGCTGCGATCTCGCAGGCAAAGCGCAGGTTTTCGAGATAAACCGCCTCGGCCTCGGCGCCCTCTGCCCTGCCGGCCATCACATGCACATGCGCCGCGCCGATGATGCTGGCATAGCGCACCGCTTCCTTGATTGCCCCGCGCGCCTCTACCTCGCGCCCCGGCACTGCACTCAGACCCATTTCGCCCGCCGCAACATTGCCGCGCCGGGTGTTTATCCCCAGCATCGCCACCCCGGCCATTTCCAGCGCCGCCCTGATCCCATCTGCGGGCACAGCGTAAGGCCAATGGCATTCAACCGCGTCAAACCCCGCCTCTGCTGCGGCCGCTATCGCTTCGGGCAAGGCAGATCGGCCCAGAGAAACCCCAGATTTGCCGAAAACCTCATGTTGCCCCCGCAGCCTTCACCACTTGCCGCTGTCGGCCCAACCCCTCAACCTCCAATTCCATCACATCACCCGGCACAAGATAGCGCGGTGGTTTCATCCCCATGCCCACCCCTTCGGGCGTGCCCGTGGCGATAACATCGCCGGGCCGCAGCTCCATGAACTGGCTCATATGCGAGATGATCTCTGCCACGCCGAAAATCATGTCACCGGTGCGCGAATCCTGCATCACGTCGCCGTTCAGCGAAAGCGTGAGGCCCAACGCCTGCGGATCAGGCACCTCATCCGCCGTGACCAGCCACGGGCCCACCGGGCCAAAACTCGGCGCCGACTTGCCTTTGATCCATTGCCCGCCACGCTCGGTCTGAAAACTGCGCTCGGACACGTCATTGATCGTGCAATAGCCCGCCACATGGTCCAGCGCCTCGGCTTCGCTGACATAGAGTGCGGTCTTGCCGATCACCACACCCAGTTCGACCTCCCAATCGGCCTTTTGCGAACCGCGCGGAATGATCACCGCATCATTCGGCCCATTGAGGGCCGAGCAGGCCTTGGAAAAGATGATCGGTTCAAGCGGCTTTTCCATACCCGCTTCCTCGGCGTGCTTGGCATAGTTGAGCCCGATGCCGAAGAAATTAGGCACCCAGGCCAGCGGCGATGCGATCCGCCCGGGCTGCTCGACCAGCGGCAGGCTCTCCGGGTCGATCCGGCGAATGGCCGCCAGCGCTTGAAGCGAGACGCCCGCCCCCCCCGCGAAATCCGCCGCATGACCCGTCAGATCGCGCACCCGCCCGGCCCCCCCATCAAGCAACCCCCCCGGTTTTTCCTGTCCCTTCGGTCCGAATCGCAGCAGTTTCATCAGATGCACCCTCTCTGTTTGGTTTTTTTTAACATACCGCTCGGGCGCAATGCGGCAACCGCCGAATCTTGGGGGGCCAGCCCCCCAAACCCCCCGGGATATTTACGGCAAGATGAAGGGGCGCGCGGCGCATTAAGTTAATTTGGCTTAATACCCTACGGTGGCGAATGTCATACGCAAATCAGCCGGGCAGCAGCCAGGGTTCACCCCCCGATAATCGCGCGAATTTCGGCGTTTACCATTCGGCGCGATGGGGTTTGCGGATTTTTACGCTGATATGCTAACCTCTTCCGATAAAAGGCATATTCGTCGCCATCACGGTCATGAACTGGACGTTCGCCTCGAGCGGCAGCTCGGCCATATGCAGCACCGACGTCGCTACATGCCCCACATCCATCACCGCCTCTTCCCGGATTTCCCCATCGGCCTGCGGCATGCCCTGGGCCATCTTCGCGGCCATGTCGGTAAGCGCGTTGCCAATGTCAATCTGGCCGCACGCGATGTCAAATGGCCGCCCGTCGAGCGAAATCGATTTGGTCAGCCCGGTGATCGCATGTTTCGAGGCCGTATAGGCTGCCGACCCCCAGCGCGGCACATGCGCCGAGATCGAACCGTTGTTGATGATCCGCCCGCCTTGCGGTTGTTGTGCGCGCATGATTCGAAAGGCCGCACGCGCGCAGATGAACGATCCGGTGAGGTTCACGTCGATCACCTCGCGCCAGGCGTCCACCTCGATTTCATCGATGGTTTTCGATAGCAACGACAGCCCGGCATTGTTGAAAACAGCGTCCAAGCGCCCCCAGCTTTCCGATGCTTTTTCAAAGGCTTGCTCAACTTCTGCGGCGTCGCGCACGTCACAGGGCATAACCCGCGCATCGGCATGACCCGCCGCCACTTCTGCCAGCGTATCGGCGTTACGCCCCATCAATCCGACGCGCCATCCTGCCTGCAAGAACGCCTCGGCACAGGCCTTGCCAATGCCCCGTCCCGCGCCGGTAATAATGATTGATTTACCCATGCCACTTGCCCCCCATTGCCGCGCCCTACAGTTTTGCGTCAACCCGCGACAAGCACAAGCCATCAAGTTTCAAACCGTCGCCCGGTTCACCAGCCAGACCCCGACCACCGAGATCACAAACCCCGCAAACGCCAGCGGCGCCAGGGTTTCACCCAGCAGCGCCCAGGCCATCACCAGTGCCAGTGGCGGCACGAGATAGAGCAGCGCCGATATACGCGTGGCATTGCCGCGCTGCACCAACCCGACGAAAAGCGTAACGGAAATCAACGAGTTGCCGATCACAAGATAGACCATCGCCACAATCAGCTCGGGTTGCCAATCGATCGCCTGGCTTTCAAAGATCAACGCAACCGGCAGAAGCGTCGAAAACCCCACGACATATTGCACCAAGCTGCCGACAAGCGGATGTGTAGAAAACCCGTGACGCTTTTCAAACAAGGTGGCCGAGGTGATCCGATAAGCGCCCCCCGCAGCCAGCA
>LLEQ01000088.1_pt1 | contig 10483 bp, 16 predicted proteins | sample 595901 | NCBI WGS metagenome assembly LLEQ01 (sample SAMN02919317, study PRJNA255460) | bioreactor metagenome | biome: chemostat; feature: culture 2012_25.3; material: sediment; isolation source: day86 25degC chemostat 2012 inoculated with Wadden Sea sediment taken from... | place: Germany: Bremen ... | reverse complement strand
CCCTCTCCCGAAAATATCTCGACAAAGGGTTTTCTGGACTCGATATTCTCCACCATCGAACGGCTCTTGAGATATTCCATCACGATATAGGAATCTGAGGATGTGGAGCCGGAGCTTGCCATTCCCGTCAACCCACCGAGAAAGTCAGTGCCGCCACCCTGCTCCATGCTTCGCACGGCAAAACCGGCACCGGACACATAACGATCCGACGCATCTCAAGCCAGAAATAGCTGACCGCCGCAATCGGCACAATCACCAGGAGAATGAAGGAAAGTTTGAGAAAATTGCGCCGACGCTTTTGCGGGCGTGGTTTTGACTCGGCCTCTGTCCGCTGTCCGGTTGTAAGGCGCACCACGGCGGCCTTTGCGGCGCCCTTGGCGGGGGGGTGGTGGTCGCGGCGGGTCTGGTCATGTATCACTCCTGTCCCTTTGTCGGCGTAACCCGAGCCCGAGGCGGCGCAACCATCCTGGAAAGGGTTTTCTGCGCGTCTGCCCCCCCGACTCCCGGGTCAATAGATCGACCGTCTGCTCCGGCGTGATCGGGAGACCGGACTTCGGATCACAATATGTGGGGTAGAGAATCAAGCTGCAGCCACGAGCGCATCAATCGTATGTGTCTTTGTGCGCCTCGGATGCTCCAGAAAATCCTTTGTCAGACCCCATCCTGCATAAAATGGGAGGCCGTGACAGGTTACGGAAATTTTTCGAAGCAATCCCTCGAAACCAATCTGCGATGTCATCACATGCAGGGCATCTATCTCACCCAAAAGACACCCAAGGGAAACATCAGGTAGGATCTCGTCGGCCAGGGCGGCAATACCCCGCGGATTCTCATCCGCAACCCTGAGGCCGGAAACAACATCCGGATGCGGCTTGTAGACGAGCCAGGCATCCGGCTCGCAGAGACGGGCTGCCTTCAACAGATCGATATTGCGCCGAATGACCGGAGAGCCCTTGAGAATCGACGCATCATCCTCCACTTGACCGGCCACGAGAACAACCCGACGCCCGGGCGGGCGTGTCCAGGTCTTGCCGGGAAGGTTGTATTTCGACAGGCCAGCTGCCAGGATTTGTCGGCGTAATCGCGCGGCGCGCGCCGCCAGATCGGGAGGAATCGCCACCTCCTCGAGAATTTTCTCCAGCCGCGACGGGCGAGTCGGATCAAAGTGAATTCCATCCGGATCAATGCACCAGGAATAGGGCTGGACCAGCTCTGCGCCAAGGCCGCGCGAGCGCAAAAACCCATCCTCGATACGGATGATTTTCACATCCTTAGGCAAGGATATACCTGTCGCGCCACCCCAGAGAGCGACCATCGCCCAGGTGGAACCTTGGCGGGCGCGCAGAAGATAATCCTGGAATATCGGCACATACGGCGCAGTATCGCCCGCTTCCAGAGAGAAAAACCCACCGCGTGCAGCACATCCGGCGTGGCCTCCACCAGCCGGCGCACGGCGCCCAGCCATGCGATCACCTTCTCAGGCTCGGCACGTATACCGGTCAGCGGATCGATATGAGTGACATGATCCACCAACACCGCATGGATGAGACACTCAAGGTCAATATCCACACGCCCCGCAGGGCGCGGCAAGACATCCTTCGTCAATCCCCGTCCGGCATAGAAGGGCATGCCGAAACAGCGGACCTCAACACCATGCAGCAATGCCTCGAACCCGATCCGGGACGTTACAGTGTAAACCGCCCGGGCACTCCTGATGAGTCGCACCGGATGGCATGACCCGGTGATCACCCGGATCCGCGAGTTGCCCTCCAGTTCCGAGGAGGTGAGATACCCTCCTCCCTGATGATGCGACGCGGCGCCCTGGCAAATTGTCACGATCACCATGCTGTCGGGATGCTCTTCAAGCGCCGCCGCCAGCATCTGCCGGAAGCTGGCTGAGGAAATACCATGATCACACCCGACATCTTCCCGGACCTGATCCACCACCAGAACATAGTCTGCCGGTAAATCCCCCCGGTGAACTCTCTTGACGTGTTATGTTGCGATATACCCTCGTACACCCATTGCGACTGCAGGGCGCGCGCCCTTGCCATCTGATCCTTACTCAAAGAGTTTGAGTCCACCCCCTCCAAACTGGGATGAGGCGACAGCATTACACAGGCATTGTCGTCAATCGCCAGGGTGGTTGCAGACAACTCCCTGTCGGCGCAGCTGCAAGCCAACCCCTGAGCCACATTTTCCGTTACTCTGCAGCCATCGGGTGCAGGGAAATATTCACCGCCTCGCCGATGTTGAGCGGGGGCACATTCACCACCCCGTCCTTGTCCAGCAAAAGCCTGATATCCACCTCTACTGTCGCGCCCGGGGGGTGTTTTCACCACCTCGTCCCTCGATACCATCCGGCCGATATGGTCACGGATCACGGCAATTGACGCGAGAGCCTGCTCAGGCGTGATGGGGGCGTGGTCAACCGGATCCCAATAGCGCGGATAAAGAATATAGCTGCGGCAAAAATCTCCGCGACGGACAATTTTCTTGTCCGGCGCAGAGCTGCAGGATCAACATCCTCCGTCACGCCCCATCCGGCATAGAACGGACAGCCGAAGACCTTTACCGGAAGATCATGCAGCAAGGCTTCGAATCCCGCCAGGGATGTCATGGTGTAAACCCTGCTGGCAGCATGGAAACAGGCATGCAGCGATGCCTCCTGCGGCACCACATAGGCAAAATGAGAAACATCTTTCGGGTTTGAGTAATGTTTCTTGGCAACAGCGCGGGATTCAGGATGAGGGCGGTAGAGAATGACCGCACCGGGGTTTTCAATGGCGGCGCGCAGGACCAGGTCATTGCCACTCATCCGGGCGGCATGCCGTAAGCCAAGGAGAGGTCATCCTCCACCTGACCCAGGACCAATATGCACTCCTGCCCGTCCGGAATTCCAAGATGGGCGCGAAGATCCATATCTTCGCCGAGGCCGTTATACTTCGAGACCTGCGCCGCCCGAAGCTCGGCCATCATGACCTCTGCGCGCGCCATCAATTCCGTATCGCCGGTGAAATCATGCGTGGTCAGGACATGCTCAAGATCCGATCGGGTCTCGCGATCAAAATGCATTGCCTGGCGATCAAATACCAGCGACAGTGGCGTGCTGCGCATCGCGCCCAGGCCGAAGGATCGAATGAAGCCGTCCTCCACAAAGGTCAGCGGAATATCCGACTCCCGGCAAACTTTCTCGAGAGCCTCCGGGTATTTGTAGGACCAGGCGAAAACTTCGACATTGCCCATCGACGGGATTTCCCGGATCAGGTGGGGCGATACCCTTGGCGAGTGTCCCAGGAAAACGACCTCATGATCCGGAAGAAAATCGCGCATCCAGGTTTTCCATGTTGAAAACCCGACAAGAACGGCGACCTTGCGCCCGGTGCCGCGCGCCTTTCTGACACGACGGCGCAGATTGCGCACCGACCTGATGTTCTTGAGGGCATCGCCCACAAACATCTTCGGAGACGTCAGGGCTTTTTTTTCAGTTTTGACATGCTTCTTCCAGTCGGCCAAGCCGAAATATAAGCGCCTCAAGTTCAGTGACCGGTATCATATTTGGGCCATCTGATGGAGCGTTGTCAGGATCCTCATGAGTCTCAATGAACAAGGCATCACAACCGACAGCCACCGCAGCACGCGCAAGACTCTCGACGAAACGGCGCTCGCCACCCGAGGTCGTTCCCTTGCCGCCTGGCTGCTGAACAGAATGGGTTGCATCAAAAACAACAGGGCATCCAGTTTCTGCCATGATCGAAAGGGCACGAAAGTCACTGACCAGGGTATTGTAACCAAACGATGTTCCGCGCTCGCAAAGCATTACCCTGTCGTTTCCTGACGAGATAATTTTCTCAGCAACATGCACCATATCCCAGGGCGCCAAAAACTGCCCTTTCTTGACATTGATCGCCGCGCCGGTCGCTGCTGCAGCAATCAACAAATCTGTCTGTCGACACAAAAATGCCGGAATTTGCAAGACATCCGCAACCTCGGCCACCGAGGCACATTGACCGGCATCATGGACGTCCGTTACGACCGGACAGCCAAACTCTTCCTTTACGGCCTGAAGAATTCTCAAGCCTCTTCCATTCCAACACCTCGGGCGGTGGACAGGGATGACCGATTAGCTTTATCGAAACTCGACTTGTAGATAAAATTGCGATCCTGCGCTCTGCATGCGCGCGCGATGCTGTCGGCTATCATCAACGCATGATCGAGTCCCTCGATCTGACAAGGACCTGCCAAAATCGAAAAAGGGCTTCCTCCTCCGATCTCGAAATCCGCAATCTTGACAGTCGGCGCTGCCTTCAATTTTCTTGGTGACGACATCACAATGCTCCTTCTATGCGGGCGATATCTGCAGGATTATTCAACTCCCAGAACAGGCGGCCTCGAGCCTCTACCTCGACACACCTTATGGTATGATCGTTTTCCAGGAATCGCAGTTGCTCGAGGCCCTCATTCTTTTCCAGAGGGCCTTCATTCCATGTTGGGTATTTCAGCAATGCATCCACCCGATATGCATATACGCCGACATGATGGAAAACCGGACAGGGCAATGTTTTAGGATTTGAGATAAAGGGAATCACTTCCTTGGAAAAATAAAGCGCGCGGCCACCGGCCCCAAAGACTGCGGTAGTTCCACCAACCCGACCATTTTTTTCGATCGTCCAGAAAGTGACTAAGCGTCTGCATATCGCAGCGCAGAACAGGTGTTGCCACACTTGCCGTCGAATCTTTCGACATTACATCAATAAGCGCCTCAACGAACCATGGTGGCGTCATTGGGGCGTCACCCTGCAAATTTACAACGACATCTGGTCGATATCCAAGTGATCTCAGTGCATCGGCGCATCGCTCGGTACCGTTTGAGCAAGAGACTGATGTCATGACGACATCACCGCCAAAGCTGCGGACACAGTCGGCAATACGCTCATCATCAGTTGCCACAACAACATGATAATTACCCGCAACTGCACAAGCCGCCTCCCAACTTCTCTGTATCAGTGTCTTGCTCTTCCCGTCGCTCGACCTGAGTTCCTGAAGTGCTTCCCAGGGAAGCGGGTTGACGCATAACGGGCCGGGATAATGATGGAAACCTGCATCACGCACTCCCTCGCGCCAGGCACTCATGCAGATGAAGCAAACCCAGAAGAAATCCCGCCTCATCCTCCACGAGGCAGGCAGTGATTCCCTGAGAATTCATTATTTCCACCGCGTCAGAAACCAGACATTCCGGTCCAATCCGAACAGGGGTTCGAGTGGCTATATCTCCAGCTACCGAATTCCAGAGACACGATATGTTACGGCGCATATCACCATCAGTTACCACGCCGACAGCCCTCCCGTCATCCGCCACAATAGCGGTACCAAGAGACTTCTCGGACATGACAACAACCACCTCACTCATCGGAGTTTTGGCCTCTACAATGGGTAGCGATGACCCGGTCTTCATGATTGCACCCGCAGTCAAAAGACGGAACCGAGCTTCCCGCCAGGATGGTAGCGGCGGAAATCCTCCGGAGCGACATCCGCGAGATATGAAGTAGCCACAGCCAGAGCGTCGCCGATAGCAAGACTGATCGTGGTAGAAGTGGTTGGAGCCAGGCCGTTGACACAGGCCTCGCTTAGCTTTCCATAGGCAATTGCTACATTGGCAATGCGGGCCAGAGTACTGTCGATCGGGCCGGTCAGACCAATAATCTTGACACCATGCATGCGGCAATACTGCAGTAAATCGGAAAGCTCACTTGTTTCCCCACTATTGGAGAGCACCAGCACAACACTCCCATGCTGTATGATACCAAGATCGCCATGACTTGCCTCTGCAGCATGGAGAAATGCCGAGGGCTTTCCCAATGAGCGAAATGTGGAGGCAATTTTGCGGGCGATGTGACCGGACTTGCCAATGCCAGAAACAATCAGCGGCCCGGTTGAGGCGTGGATCATACTGATTGCCTGATCTATCGCTGGATCCTCAAGGGACAGGTATTTCAATATTGCATCGGCCTCCATCCTCAAGACCTGATGCGCAATAGATTTAGCACTCGCGGATTTTGCAACGACGTCAATTGGCTTTTCTTCAAGCATCTACTTGCCTCATAAGATTTTGTATGGCGGCATCGACTACAGGCTGATGCACGTGAGGATTAAGTGGGTTCATTTCATCAGGTGCAAAATCGGGCTTGATGCAGAATTATTTCTGAGTGGGCTTCCTGCGCGCTCACCGCTACTTCAGGACAATACCAACACTGTCACAGATGAATTCTCTCCGCATGCAGAGGTTCCTCCAATCTCCGCAAAACCGCCTTAACGGCGGTGCGACGCCCCTCCGGGGCATAAAAATCCCCGGGCAATAGGGCCTGGCGGGCAATCCCGGCCAGAAACCCATTTCGCATCTCCTCGGGCGCGACAAATCCGCCGCTCCAGAACCCATCAAAATCCGGACAACCCTCGGCACATGTTGCCAGCGCCGGATGGGCATAGACCGCACGCCCCACCACCAGCAGCGGGCGGCCATGGGCAATCGCCGCAAGGCCAGACGTCGAATTGATGGTTATCATGCCAGCACAATGATGCGTGAGACGGCCCAGCGAACCGGTCTCCATGACATCAACCCGATCCCCTATTCCGTTGCCGGCAGCAACGGAGCGGATCTCGCCCGCCATCCGGCCATGGCCGCGCGCCATTGGATGAATCTTGAACACAAGACGACAATCCGCCGGAGCGTGCATCGCAAAGGAGGCCAGAACGGAATCGACGAGACGCCGGGTGGTCCATCCACTGGCGGCACCCTGAAGATTGGCATCCGTCGGCACCTGAAGCGGCACCAGGAAATACTTCCTGACCAACGGGTGATCAGATCATTGCAACGCGCGCGATCATCGCCGGACTGCGTGATCTGCTTCCAACCATTGCGGATCCAGCCCATGAGTTCCTGACCGGGATGGATCTCGCGATGAAAGAAATTACGCTCCGAGCGGCGTGACAGCAGCGATCTTACAGCATAATGCAGCGCACCATGGCGCAACATCGGGCGAAGCCCGTTAAAATCCCGGCCCTGTAACTGCGGGGGTGAGGCTGCCGGAGGAAATGCAGTGCCGGCCAACGGCGAGTCCGCATTGTTTCCACCCCATTCGGCGGTGATGAAGCCTGGACGAATATAGCCCTCCTCAAGGGACAAAACCGGAATCCCCCGGATCTCGCAGATCCTGCGGGCAATCACATGTCCCGGCCGCGAAGATCCGAACATCAGGACAATATCCGGGGATGAGGTCGCAAGGATATCCTGAAAATCGCGTTCCCAGTTGCCGATATCTCCACGGTAGGCAATCGCATCCTTGCGACAGAATATCCTGTCCGCCGGATTGAAAGTAATGCGCGCCACATCAAACCCTGATGTTGCCGCCATATCTGTCAGATCGGCAAAAAAAACGGACCAACCGGCCCCTGCAACAGCAGTATTCGCCGTCCCGATCCGGACAGTGCAACCGGCGAGATATCCTCAAATTTATTCTGACTGACACCCTTCATCCGGAGGAAATCGGAACGCCTCGACACATATGAAAACGCCGGGCGAAAAGGGTCATGCATGAAGAATCCGGAAATATTTGAGTCAGCGCACAAAAAGGGCTTCCGATGACAGACATTGCGCCCCAGTTTCTTGCCAAACAGGCATAAGACAAGGATATGATATGTGCGGAATATTCGGCGTCACCGGAGATTGTGATGCAGCCACCACCACCACGCAGGCCCTGACCCGAATGGCCTATCGCGGCTATGACAGTGCCGGCGTTGCGACCATTGAAAATGGCATCTTCCATCGCAATCGCGCGCCTGGAAAGATCTCAGCACTGGAGGCTGCGAATATCGCCACACCTCTTCCCGGTCGCATTGCCATCGGCCACACCCGCTGGGCCACACATGGCGCCCCGACAGCGATCAACGCCCATCCGCATATCTGCGGGCGTGTCGCCCTTGTTCATAACGGCATCATTGAGAATCACGATATTCTGCGCGATGACTTGCACCGTGACGGATGGATCTCACAGAGCGATACCGACAGCGAAGTCATCGCCCTGCTGATCGAGAAGAACCTGCATCTCGGGCTGACACCGATCCAGGCTATCCGCAAGGCCGTCAGCCACCTCACCGGAACCTACGCAATCTCTGTCGCCCTCCTGTCGGATCCCGATACCCTTTATGTGGCCCGGATGGGCTCTCCTCTTGCCATCGGAATCGGAGATGATGTCCACTTCATCGGCTCTGATGCATTGTCGCTGGCAGAACTCACCAATCGGATCTGCTATCTTGCCGACGGCGATCTTGCTATCGTCACACCGACTACGATCCGGATCACCGATGCGACGGGTTTGACACCATTCGTCCGATCCAGGAGATCGAGATCATCGCCGAAGATCTTGAGAAGGGTGGTTACCCTCACTTCATGGCCAAGGAAATGCACGAGCAGCCGGACGCGGTTGCACGCACCCTGTCATCGCAAATTGACCTGCAATCCGGCGCCTTCACCGGCACCCTGGGAGAAATCGACTTTTCACAGACGCGGCGGATTGTTCTCGTTGCCTGCGGCACCTCCTATTACGCCTGCCAGGTCGCTAAATACTGGATCGAAAGCCTGTCCGGGATTGCCGTGGAAGTTGATATTGCGTCGGAGGCCGGCAATCGGGACACCCCGCTGACAGGGTTGGATACGGTCATTTTTGTCAGCCAGTCCGGTGAGACCGCCGATACGCTTGCGGCCCTTGCTCACATGAAGCGCAAAGGCGCGCGCATCCTGTCGCTGGTCAATGTGACCGAAAGTTCGATCGCGCGCGAAAGTGAGGCCGCACTGGCCCTGATGGCAGGGCCGGAGATCGGCGTAGCGTCAACCAAGGCCTTCACCTGCCAACTCGCCCTGCTGGCCCTCATTGCCGTTAAGGCGGGGCGTGATCGCGCCCTTTCGAGCGAGCTCACGGACGGCCTTATCGGCGCATTGCGCGGCCTTCCTGACACCCTCTTTCGGACCCTCATGCTCGAGGATCAATTCGCACAGATGAGTCAGAAAATCTCGATGGCGCAATCTGCGTTCTTCATCGGGCGTGGAACCAGTTTTCCGATCGCCCTTGAGGGCGCCCTCAAACTCAAGGAAATCAGCTATATCCATTCCGAGGGCTTTGCGGCCGGCGAACTCAAACACGGACCGATCGCCTGATCGATGCCGAGACGCCGACAATCGTGATGACGGCAATGAACTCAGGCCAACACGCAAAAACCCTTACCGCCGCCCAGGAAATCGCGGCGCGAGGTGGTCCGGTCTACCTGCTTTCGGATGAGAGTGATGTGGGGTCCCTCACCCTTGCCGGATCGGTCTTGCTGCCCGAGGCTAATCCTCTCCTGACCCCCTTCGTTCAGGCCATTGCAGCCCAGATGATCTCCTATCACGCCGCCCTTGCGCTCGGGCGCGACATTGATCAGCCGCGCAACCTTGCCAAGGCCGTGACGGTCTGATGACCCGGAGTTGCCGCAACAACAGATCCGCAGGGCGCTGCGATCCCGGACAACCATTCGCCGGGACCCGCGGATCGGCATCCTGCACATGTTAACCGGCATCGGTGCTTGGTTTTCAATGCAGATGACTGCGACCTATCTCCCTGCAATGAACAAGAAATACTGGAATAGCCGAGAACTCGGAAACAAAGGCGGCTCACTGGTCGAATACGGCATGCTTACCGGCCTCGTGGCGGCGATTGCCATATTCGCCGTGTTGAAACTCGGCAAACGGGTTGAGTTCGACTATCTGGTCGACGCCCTCAATGTGCATGAAATTCACTCCCCACTCGGCAATTACCTGGTGAATGGCGATTTTAATGACCCGTCTGGAATGACCATGACAGAGTGGGGGTATTACGGCAATACGATTGAAGGCTGGACTTCTCGAAACGGCTTGCCGTTTGAATTTCACTCCACTGGTTGGCAAGGTATAACCAGTGTGGCCGGAGACTTCTGGCTCGATACCAATGCCTCTCCAGGTCATATGGATATTGAACAATTTGTTACAGACCTCGAGCCAGGAGCTGTCTACAAGCTTACACTTTTTGCCGGAGACCGGGACAGTGACCTTGATGGTAAAGCGCTGATTTTCTGGAACGGGACATTTGTTGGCACCCTCAATCCCAGTGTCGAAGATGTCATGCAGGAATTCACCTACTATATCCGCGAGGGTGATGGTGACGGAACCAACCGCATCCGGATCGTCGATGTCGGCAACAATGACAGCAATGGCCTCAGCTCGATCAGGTCAGGATCTGGGGGCAATAGGCACGATCCCCCGAACCAGTGGTCCAGGATCTGGCGCCTGACAACCATTCGGTTTCAGAATCCGTTACGTCCCAGGCTGCAATAGGCTATAAAACCCTCTTCACGGGCACGCGGGGGCATCAATGATGTTGCGCAAATCTGCCAGCCGCGGCGCCGCCATGGCACG
>LLEQ01000087.1_pt1 | contig 10591 bp, 15 predicted proteins | sample 595901 | NCBI WGS metagenome assembly LLEQ01 (sample SAMN02919317, study PRJNA255460) | bioreactor metagenome | biome: chemostat; feature: culture 2012_25.3; material: sediment; isolation source: day86 25degC chemostat 2012 inoculated with Wadden Sea sediment taken from... | place: Germany: Bremen ... | reverse complement strand
ATCGACACGGGCGTATCCAGCGCCGTCGCAATCGCCTCAACCCAATACTGTGATCGCGTGCCGCCGCCCGCCGCGATCAAAGTGTCGATCTTGGTGCCTGTTTGCGCCAGCGCATCGCGGCAATCGCGCAGGGCGAAGGTCACGCCCTCCAATACGGCACGGGTCATCGCATCGCGGTCGGTCGCATGTTCCAACCCGATGAACGCGCCACGGATCGCGGAATCGTTCAAAGGCGTGCGCTCGCCGCCGAGATAGGGCAGGAACCGTGTCTTCTCAGGGGGGGCTTTGAGCGCGCCAAGCCCCTCGGTGAGGTCGCCGCGCCAACACCGGAGATTTTCGCAAACCAGTTGAGTGCATCTGTCGCCGCGAGGATGACCCCCCCCATCTGGTGCCATGTATCGGGCAGCGCGTGGCAGAAGGTGTGCACAGCCGTCGCCGGATCGGTTGATAGCCGTCATTCGCGGCAAAGAGCACGCCCGAGGTGCCCAGCGACACGAAGGCTTCCCCCCTGCCCGCACGACCCCCCCCAAACCGATGCCCGCAGCGGCGTTATCCCCCCCCGCCCCCCCGCCTGCAATCAACACGTTGCGCGGCAACCCGAAACGCTCCGCGAGCGCAGGCCGGACTTCGGCAGAAACGTCTGACCTTCAACAAGCCGTGGCATCTGATCGCGCCGCATATGCGAGGCTTTCAGCAGCACATCCGACCAATCGCGCGCGCCAACATCCAGCCAGCTTGTCCCTGCCGCATCGGACATTTCCGCGACATGTCCCCAGACAGCCAGAACCGAAGATAATCCTTCGGCAGCAGCACTTTGGCAACTTTCCCGAAAATCTCCGGTTCGTGTTTCTCGATCCACAGCAGCTTCGGCGCGGTAAATCCGGGGAAGACGATATTGCCAGAAATCGCCCGAAACTCGGAGATCGCGTCAAGCTCTGCGGCTTCCTCATGCGCGCGGGTATCGTTCCACAGAATGCAGGGCCGCAAAACGTCATCGGAGGCTGAGAGCAGCGTTGCGCCATGCATTTGGCCCGAGAGGCCAATCGCGCGGACATCGCCCAGCCCATGCACGGCGAGCGCGCTGAGAACCTGCTCTGCCGCGCCAACCCAATCCGCCGGATTTTGCTCTGACCAACCCTCAAAAGGCCGCGACACGCTGAGCGGGGCCGTCGCCTCCGCGACCACATTTTGATCGGAATCCATCAAAACCGCCTTGAGGCCCGATGTTCCGAGATCTAGCCCGATATACATCACGCGACCCCGCTTGGTTTTTTTTGCCAAGAATGATCATCCCGAGGATATCCTCATCGGTCACTTCATCGACATTGACCGTCCCGATCAGCTCGCCGTTCTTCATCACGCTCGCGCGGTCACACAGATCCATCACCGCGTGAATGTCATGCTCGATCAGGAAGATGCCCAAGCCCTGTGCTTTCAGCTCTTGGATTAGCTCCGCCACCATCTGGGTTTCTTGCGGGCCGAGGGCCGCTGTCGGCTCATCCATGATCAGGATTTTCGCGTTGAAATAGACCGCGCGGGCGATCGCGACCGATTGCCGCTGCCCGCCCGAAAGCGAGGAGACCGGCGCGTTGAACTTGCGGAAGTTGGGGTTGAGACGCGCATGATCTTGCGCGTTTCGGCTCCATTTTCGCGTCATCTACAAAGCCGGTGGAGGACACAAGCTCGCGCCCGAGGAACAGATTCGAGGCGGCATCAAGATTGTCGGCCAGCGCCAGTGTTTGGTAGATCGTCTCGATATTATAGTGCCGTGCGTCCCGCGGATTGCGGATCTCGGCCTTTTCGCCGTTGATGAAAATCTCGCCGGAATCCATGCCGTAAGCGCCGGAGAGGCATTTGATCAGCGTAGATTTCCCCGCGCCGTTATGCCCCAGAAGTCCCACGACCTCCCCCGGGTAGAGATCAATCGAGACCTTATCCACCGCTTTGATGCCGCCGAAGGAGATCGAGATATCGCGCATCTCGACGAGCGGAGTGCCTTTGTTCATGCTCATGTCAGGCCCTTTCACTTGATGTTGCGGCGGTAAAGCGTGTCGAGATAGACCGCGACCACGAGAACCAGTCCGACGACGATCTGCTGCATCGCGCTATCGAACCCGACGAGCACCATGCCCGCTTGCAAGCTCTGCATCACGAAGGCGCCGAGGATCGCGCCGTAGATCGTGCCCACACCACCCGCGAGAGAGGTGCCGCCGATGACGGCTGCGGCGATGACGTAGAGCTCATCCAGCGTGCCGAGTGAGTTGGTCGCGGAGTTCAGCCGTGCGGAGGCGACAACGGCGGAGAGGCCGCAGAGGAAGCCCATGAGCGAGAAGATTTTAACCGTCATCCAGCGGGTGTTGATGCCCGCGAGCGCCGCGGCATCAGGATTACCCCCCCGATGGCGAAAACGTAGCGGCCAAAGCGAGTGCGGGTCATGACCACCGTCATAATGATCGCCACGCCTGCGAGGATCAGCACCGGAAGGGCAAACCCATGCGAGATGAACAGACCTTCTGCCGGAACCTCGATGTTGTTGGCTTTTGCGAAGTTGCGCACAATGCCCTTGGGCCACGGATAGGCGTTGACCAAAAGCACCGCCCCCGATCACCACTCCGCAGCCTGCCAGCCCGAGGAAATACTCCGCCCATTTCGGGCGCAGCGGGAATTCAAACGCACGGCGCTGCTTGCGGCCATGGACCAAGAGCCAGATGATCCCGACACAGGCGATGATGCCAACAACCCAGCTACCCATTGCGCCCACCGCGCCGTAAGGCCCGCCGCCCAATAGGGTGAAGGTCGGATCGAGAGGCGAGATCGTTTTGCCGCTGGTGATCAGATAGCAACACCGCGCCAGACCAACAGCCCGCCCAGCGTCACGATGAACGCAGGCACATTGCCATAGGCGATGATCGCGCCCTGCAAGCCGCCGATAAACGCGCCGACCATCATCCCGATTAGCGCCGCGACGATCCAAAGCATCGGATGACCGAGGCCGAGGAACTGCGGCAGAATTTGTGTCTGTAAAACCCCCATGACCACGGCACACAGCCCGAGGATGGAGCCAACGGAAAGATCAATATGGCGGGTGATGATGACGAGAACCATCCCCGTGGCCATAATCCCGACGGAGGCGGTTTGAACCGAAAGGTTCCAAAGGTTACGCGGTGTCAGGAAGGCGCCAAAGCCGTTTTCCATCACGCCGTAAAGGTGGAACCCCACCCAAATCAGCAGCAGGGCCCCCCACCATGCCAAGCATGCGGGGGTCGATCTCAGTCGCACGCATGAAGCGCGAAATGGCATTGGGCGTTTGATCGCCAGCCTTGGAAGAGGATGTCGAGGGTGTTTGGGTCATGGGATGAGCCGAATTTCTCTGGAGGATGGGGGCCGAGGGCGATGCCCAAACGGAAGCCGCGCTGCGCTGCGCGCTATGATGTGGGCGCCCCGCCTTAAGCAGGGCGCCAGATCGGAGATTACTCGCAGGCTTTGACGCCAGCAGCAGCCCCTTCGCAGGCTTCCTCTTTCGAGATATGGCCCGCATCAATCACGACATCGAGGTTGTCTTGGGTGATCGGCGTCGGCGCGAGGAAGATCGCGTTCATCTCAACGCCCTTCTCGCCGCCAGCCATTTTTGCGCGCCCTCAACGGCGGAGGCTTCTGTGCCTTCCGCCAGTGCCACGGCAATGTCGGCGGCCGCTTTGCCAAGCTGGCGCGAATCTTTCCAGACCGATACCGTCTGCGTGCCGCGTGCCACACGGTTCAGCGCGGCGAGATCGCCATCCTGACCGCCAACCGGAACTGCCAAGCCTTGCGCGGAAAGCGCTGCGATCACGCCGCCCGCCATACCGTCATTCTCGGCGAGAACCGCATCCACTTTGTTGTCATTCGCGGTGAGGATCTGCTCCATGTTCTTTTGCGCGTTATCGGGCTTCCAGCCGTCAGAGAAGCTCTCGCCGACGATCTTGATCTTGCCAGTTTGCACATCCGCGCCGATGACTTCCATCATCCCTTCCAGCAGGAAGGCCGCGTTCGGGTCGCCCTTATCGCCTTTGATGATTGCGTAATTGCCTTCAGGCTGCGCCTCGCGCACCTTTTCCGCGATGATCTTACCGACGCCTTTGTTGTCGAATGTCAGGTAGAAGGCGCGCTCGTCTTCCACGAGACGGTCATAGCCGACGACCGGAATGCCCTCAGCGGCGGCTTTATCCACGGCGGGGCCGACTGCATCCTTGTCAACCGACAGGATGATCAGCGCATCCGCGCCTTGCGCGATCAGCGCTTCCACATCGGTGAGCTGCTTGGCGCCGAGTTCTGCGCATCAGCGGAGATGTATTTGTTGCCGTTTGCTTCGAGCGCGGCCTTGATTGCGCCCTCGTCAGTCTTCCAGCGCTCCTCTTGGAAGTTCGACCAGGACACGCCAACGGTCATTTCGGCCCAAGCCGAGGTTGCCATGCCGGCTGTCAGTGCGACAGCGGCGAGAATGATCTTATTCATGTAGTCCTCCCTCATGGGCCCACAACGACCCTAGCCCCAACAGTTCCGTCGAGATGCCTCACGCTACTCTTGAATAAATTCAGTTGTCAAAATAAAAATGAGACAGCATGATACAAATTGCAGGAGCTAGACCAAGATTTGGCTGCAATGCAGCGAAAAATGAGCAGATGCAGCATGCTAAAGGCAATGTTTACTTAGGGTGGTGAATAAATGACAGAGGAACTGACCTCCGTTCGGATCGGTCGCGGAGCGCCGGGATGTGGCCCGCTCATTTCCTATATGTCTGAAACCGCCCGCCCGTTGCGCCAACAGATTTTCGAGCGTGTGCGGGCCGCCGGATCCATCGCGCGGGTGCAGCTCGCGAAAGATCTCTCCGTCAGCCCCCGCCTCTGTCACGACGCTGACCTCTGAATTGATCGAACTCGGCTATCTCGAAGAGGTTGCAGCACCGCGCGATTCCGAGACGGGGCGCGGGCGGCCTGCGGTCGCGCTTGGCGTGCGGCCGAACGCGCATTTTGTGGCTGGGATCAAGCTGTCAGATCGCGAGCATACCGCCGTGATCGTGGATTTCGCTGGGAATCTTCTAGCAAATGAGGCGATTTCGCGAGTGCCGCATGCGCTCGCAACCTCTGACCTATCGGATGCGGCGGATGAGCTGCTGACCCGTGTCTGTGCAAAAATCGGATTGCGACGCGATGAATTGACCGCCGTTGGCCTCGGGGGTTCCGGGGTTTGTGGATTGCCCCACGGGCATCGTGCATTGGTCGCCCGTCCTCCAAGAGATGCATGTTCCGCTGGCGAAGATTGTCTCGGAACGGGTCGGGCTTCCGGTGCATGTGGACAATGATGCCAATCTTGTCACGCTGGCGGAGCTTTGGTTTGGCGCAGGGCGCAGCCTGCCCGATTTCGCCGTGGTGACAATTGAGCACGGGCTCGGGATGGGGTTTGTTCTGAACCACCGTCTCTATCGCGGCGCGCGGGCATGGGGATGGAACTTGGGCATACGAAAGTGCAACTCGATGGGGCGCTGTGCCGCTGTGGCCAGCGCGGCTGCCTTGAGGCCTATGTTGCCGATTATGCGCTCGTGCGGGAGGCACAAACGGCTCTAAACCTGCCCAATCGCGATACGCAATCCACAGGCGTCTTGTTGGAGAGCCTCTATGATCACGCCAAAGCAGGCAACCCTGCGGCGCGTTCGATCTTCCACCGCGCGGGGCGGTATCTCGCTTTAGGTCTGGCGAATGTGATCAACCTGTTTGATCCGGAGTTCATCATCCTTTCGGGGGAGCGGATGCGCTACGATTATCTCTACGCAAAGGAAACCTTCGCCGAGATGCAGAATATGGTCCTGAAAACGGGGCGCAAACCGCCGCATATCGAGACCCATGCCTGGGGGGATCTGCTCTGGGCGCATGGCGCAGCGGCGCTTGCTCTGCATGAGGTCACCGAAAGCCGTCTGGGCGTCGCACGGGATCTCGCAGCATGAGAGGTCTTCTTTACGCCCTCACGATTTTGGCTGGGATAGAGCCTGCTTTCGCGCAACCCGCCTTTGTGGATGATCGCGCGGGCTTGCCTTCGGAGCATCTTTATACTGGCGGGTGGGAGCATTTCGTGGGCGGCGGCGTGGCGGTGTTTGATTGCAACGCAGACGAGAGGCCGGATCTGTTTGCCGCGGGCGGTGAGGCCACAGTGAGCCTGTTTATCAATGCTTCAGATCCGGCAGGGGCGATCCGGTTCGATCAGGGTGATCTCGACGGGCTTCCTGTCGATCTGCTCACCCATGTTACCGGCGCTTACCCGTTGGATATTGATAGCGACGGGGTGATGGATCTCGCCGTTTTGCGCGTCGGGGAAAACCAACTTCTGCGCGGTCTTGGCGATTGTCGCTTTGAGCTGGCGAATGAGGCGTTCGCCCTGCCCACCCGCGACGCGTGGACGGCGTCTTTTGCTGCGACATGGTTGGAGGGTGATGATCTACCCTTGCTGGCCTTTGGCAATTATGTGGATCGTTTTGATGCAAATGGGCCGTTCCAAACCTGCGACAGCTCGGAAGTCATCACCCAAAAAGGCAAGACTTACGGTGAAATAGAGACGATTTCGCCGGGCTACTGTGCGCTTTCGATGCAGATTTCCGATTGGCAGCGCAAAGGCACGCCGGAACTGCGTGTCTCGAATGATCGTCACTATTACGTGCGGGGGCGGCTACGAGCAGATGTTCCGTCTGCACCCTCTGAAGGAGCGCGCAGACTGGCCGCATATCTCGCTTTGGGGGGGGATGGGGGGGATCGCCAGTCAGGATATCAATGGCGATGGTCTGCCCGAGGTGATGACGACCTCGATGGGGGACCAGCTTTTGCAGTTTAATCGGGGGCGATCGCTTTGAGAACGCGCCGTTTTCAATCGGAACCTACGCGCAGCGCCCGTTCATTGGCGATGATGGCCGACCTGCGACGGGATGGCACGCCGAGTTCGGCGATATCGACAATGACGGGCGCTCCGATCTGTTCATCGCGAAGGGTAATGTCGATCAGATGCCCTCGAACGCGATAAATGATCCGAATAATTTGCTGATTCAGCAGGCGGATGGCACATTTGTTGAGGCGGCACATGAGGCGGGCGTTGCCTCCGTGGCGCGGTCGCGCGGGGCGGCACTTGCGGATCTGAACGCCGATGGCCTGCTGGATATCGTCGTTGTCAATCGCCGCGTGCCGATGGAGATTTGGCGGAACGCTACGCAAAATACCGGACATTGGGCTGGAATAGAGCCTACTCAGGCTGGGATTAACCGGAACGCGGTTGGCGCTTGGGTTGAGCTGCGCACCGAGGCGGGCACCCAGTCACGCGAGGTCACGGTCGGCGGGGGCCATGCGGGCGGGCAAGCCTTGCCACTGCATTTTGGCCTCGGCGCGGCAGAGACGGCAGAGGCGCGCGTGATCTGGCCCGATCAAACTGTGACGAGTTGGCAGCCCGTCGCAGTCGATGCGCTGACGCAGATCACGCGGGATTAGCGCTCCACAGGTAGCCCGCTTGGAACGGAGTTCGGGGGGGATACCGAACCGCCCATCGAGCGCGGCGCGATCCGTGAGCGTATCGAGAAATGCCAGAAGCTCGGAGAGATGCGCCTCACTGAGCGGCGCGCTTCGGGGCCGCGGCGGCGATTTCCGCAACCTGCGCGGGATCCTCCATCACCACCCAATCGGGCTTGGTGTTTGGCAGATCGGGCAGAATGGCGCGCTGGAACCGTCCCAATCCGGCCTTTGGCTCCGCGTGATCGCGCAGGAATTGCGCCAGATCTTGATGCGCGCCCGCGTGCCCCCCCATGGCCCTGTCACCACGACATTGCGCAGTGACGGCGTGCGGAAGGCAAACCGATCCTCCGCACGGCCCGTCACACGGCCACGGCCTCATCGCGGGAGTGTTTCTCAAACCGTTCCGCCTTGCCCGGCCCGATTTGTGGTGCGCCCATCGCATGGAACCCGTGATCGGTTTGCAGCGCACCGGAATGGCAAGAGGCGCAACCGCCCTCGCCGTAAAAATATGCCGCCCCCGCCTGTGCTTGGGCAGAGATCTCACCAGTGCCGCGCAGCCATGCATCAAACGGGCTACTATCTGAGCGCCACTCAAATTCGATGAAGGCCGCAATCGCGTTTGAAAGATCGGTGAAGGCAATCGGACGCCCTGCCCCCAATTTCGGGTAGATCGCAGAAAACGTCTCTGCATAGGCCGGAATCGCTTCAATACGCTTGGAAATCACATCCCATGCGCCGCCCGCCCCCCGTGATCCTGCCCGAGCGCACAGCTTTGGCGACATCGTTCTCGGAATAATGCCCTGCCATCTCGTCTCCCGAAAGCACAGGGAACATCGTCTGGGCGGAGAGGATGGAGGCAAATCCGGTCACCATCTCCTCTTCCATCGGTGTTCGCAGGCCAGAAGGCCGCGTGGGATCAACGCCGATCCTGCCATCGTGGAACAGGGTGGTGAATTGTTTCGCGCCGAGGTTGAAAAGCGCCGGCGAATTGCGGGGGGGGATGCGCTGCTCTGGCGTATTCTCCAGCGTCACATGCCGCTTGGCCCCGAGACCGGTTGCCCCCCCTTCCCCCCCAGCCCGAGGCTGAGCCCGTCTGACGTGCCCAAGCTGGGTGATGGCAGCTCGCGCAGGAAATATTGCGATTGCCCGAGAGGATCGGATCATAGAACAGCAATTGACCCAGCCGCGCTTCGGCTGGATCAACACTGACATAGTCCGCATCCGTCATCGGCGCGGGCAACTCGGCCAGCGCCGCGCTGGCCCCAAAGGCCACCGTCATCAGGGCAAAGGACGCGGAGCGGTTCATTCGCTTTCCGAGGATTGGGCCCAGAGATTGATCGGCTGGTCCACCGCATGTCGATCAATCTGCGCAAGCTCATCTGCGGTGAAATCGAGATTGCCGATAGCGCCTGCGCAATCGACCACTTGCTCGGGCTTAGATGCGCCGATCAGCGCCGTGGTGATCCCACCGCCGCGCAGCACCCACGCGATCGCCATCTGCGCCAGTGTCTGGCCTCGGCTTTGCGCAATCGCATCCAGCGCGCGGATATTCTCAACCGCCTCGGGCGTGATCTTCGCCGGATCTAGCGATTTGCCCTGCACAGCGCGGCTGCCCTCAGGAATCCCGCCGAGGTATTTCCGTGTCAGCATCCCCTGCGCCAGTGGTGTGAACGCAATCGAGCCAATGCCCAACTCTGCCAAGGTCTCTTTCAGCCCGTCCGTTTCGACCCAACGGTTGAGCATATTGTAGCTCGGTTGATGGATCACACAGGGCGTTCTCAGCTCTTTTAGGATCGCTGCCGCCTCGCGGGTACGTTGCGAATTATAGGACGAAATGCCCACATAAAGCGCCCGGCCTGAGCGCACGATGTGATCGAGCGCCATCATGGTTTCTTCCAGCGGGGTATCGGGGTCAAAGCGGTGCGAGTAGAAGATATCGACGTAATCGAGACCCATCCGCTTGAGCGATTGATCGCAGGACGCGATCAGATACTTCCGGCTGCCCCATTCGCCGTAGGGGCCATCCCACATCCGGTAACCAGCCTTGGAGGAGATGATCAGCTCATCGCGGTAGCCGTTGAAATCGGTCTTGAGAATCTGACCGAAGGCCTCTTCGGCGCTGCCTGCAGGTGGGCCGTAGTTATTGGCGAGATCAAAATGGGTAATACCGTGATCAAAGGCTGTCTGGCAAATCGCGCGTTTGGTGGCATGGGGCGTATCGTCGCCGAAATTATGCCATAGACCCAATGAGATAGCGGGCAACTTAAGGCCCGAGTTTCCGCATTTTCGATAGGTCATGCGCGTATATCGGTCACGCGCGGGTGTATAGGTCATGTCGGTCTCCTCCGTTAGCGCAAGCAGAGCATAAGACAAAGCCTGTGACAAGTTGCGCCTGAGCGCATCCTGAGCGATGATCACCGGATGATTAGTCTTCAAACCCTCCCGTCTCCGTCGCAAGCATGGCGCTTTATCACGCGTGTTTTGGATCGCATGGCCGCCGGCCATATCGGCCTGATCGCCGCTGGCGTGGCATTTTACGCAATTTTTGCTTTATTTCCCGCGACTACGGCGACGATTGCGCTTTGGAGTTTGATCTCTGACCCGAGCGTTATTGCGCGCTATCTTGAGGTTGCTGCCGGTTTCATCCCTGAGCAGGCCTACACGCTGCTCAACGATCAGGTGACGGCTTTGCTGTCGGGGCCGCGTGCGACTTTGGGGTGGGCAACGGCGGTTTCTGTGGCAATTGCGCTCTTCTCGGCGCGCGCGGGGGTTCAGGCTTTGGTGCAAGGGATCAATGTGATCCATGGGTGCCCCTCTCGCAAAGTTCTGCGCGGGGTGTTGGCGGGCTATTTGATCACCCTTGCACTGGTGGCGATTACGCTCGCGGCGTTTGCAATCATCATCATCGTGCCGATTGGTATCGCCTTCCTGCCTATCGGCATTTTGCGCGATTGGCTTTTGACGGAGCTCCCGTGGGTGATGATGCTGGCGTTGATCTTCGTCGCTCTCGCGATCCTGTATCGCTTCGGCCCTTACCGCGCAGAATCCCGTGCCGGCTGGATCAGCCCGGG
>LLEQ01000086.1_pt1 | contig 10593 bp, 11 predicted proteins | sample 595901 | NCBI WGS metagenome assembly LLEQ01 (sample SAMN02919317, study PRJNA255460) | bioreactor metagenome | biome: chemostat; feature: culture 2012_25.3; material: sediment; isolation source: day86 25degC chemostat 2012 inoculated with Wadden Sea sediment taken from... | place: Germany: Bremen ... | reverse complement strand
GGCAGTCTCAGGGCGCCAGGTGCTGACGGAGAGGAATACAGTCTGATTGTTTCGAAATCCACAGTCCTCGAGGTTGTGGATGGCGCGCACGTGAGGGTTGCCAATAACCAAGAGGATCTGAAGGGCGGGAAGGGTGTCGTGATGCGTCTTGACGGCATTGTTGCGCCGCCTGAAGGAGTGTCGACAAAAACTGGAAATCTTGATGCCGGACTGGAGGCGAAGACAAATCTTCAGGATGTTGTTCAACGTCACGGTGTGAAAGCCATGTCAATGGAAATCGACCCGTCAAAGACTGGTGAGCCGACCATCAGGATTCACACATCGGATGGTGAGAATCTGTCGCAGAGGATGCTGCGAGATGGCTATGCCATGCCGACAAAGGACAGTGTGGAGGGGGATCGGCGCGAATATCTGACAAAGCAGGCAGAGGGCAACCAGCGCGGTCTCTGGGCGGAGGGGTTTCCGGAGATGGATCAGAGCTGGCGCCGCGAGAAAAATGCGCCCGAGCTGACCTGGCGCGACAAGAGAATGCACCTCATTCGCACAGTGAATGGCTCCTTGTGTCAGACCGGCCCTGAGGTATACAGAAATCTTTCCAGAAGCGAAACGAAGTTGTTTGCCTTGCCGCTCAAGACCTGGGCCGGGCACAAGCAGGTTGATCGGGAAATATCCAGGATCATTGATCGCAACCCGACTCGGGTCCTTGATATTTACAACAACAACATGGAGGTCCTCGACGATCTTCGCAAGCGCAAGGACAAATTGACTCAGGGTGAGAAGCAATCCCATGACCAGTTGGCCATGGGGCGACGGGCGCTGGGAGAGGCTCTTGTGAGTCGCAATCTTCTGGATGAGAAACAGTTCAGGAAGGATACCCACCCCTTCATGTCCCGCAAGCATCACCATTGCCAAGGATGGAATCCGCAATGTTGCGTCGAGTGTTGCGTCGGGCGCTGCCGCCGTGGGCAAGGAGATTCCGTCTGCAGGCAAGAGGGCTGGCAAAGGCTTGATGTGGATGATTGATGAGGCGATGCATTAAGATGGCGGGGCAACAGGAAGAACTTCCGCGTCCAGGTGATCCGATCTATGTTTCGAGATCTGAGGTCAGTATGGCTCACTCCCTTGGTGCCGTGATGATCGAGGGAGATGCACGGTTGTTTGTGCCGAGTATTCTTCCGGAAGGGGGTATCGGTTAAGGCGTTTTCGAGATGGGTGGGAGATACTGCCAGAATCGTCTGGATTGGAGAGCTGCTGGAGGCAGTGACAGAGGGGCCGGTCGACCTCATGGATGTCGCAGGTCTCCTTTCGAGTGAAGGGATTGACAAAAGTCAGGATCGCCTTGTTCCACTTTTTGTGCCGTCCTTCGAGATGGATCGGGCGTGTCGAATTCCTGGAGTGCACTGGACCGCACCAGGCAGATATATGTTGCGGATGAAACAGCAGACTTTCTTCTGGTGCACCGATATCTCACGCCAGCGATGCGCGCAGCATGGATTGCCGATAGAAATATCGACGTGGCCATGACATCGCTGGTCAGGGCCAGAGCCATGATCGGAGAGAGGGATGGCGGCCCGGCCAACGAACGAGAACTTGATCCGGCTGCCGGTGGGACGGAGGCCGAAGAATGATGGCGGATCAGGCAGAGATCATCAAAAAGGATTGTCATCCTTGTCGCGCCGCCTGGCGGGCGCGGGGGCGGCTTCATCTGATTTTGCGCGGCGACTCTTGATGGGTTTGTTGTTCACGGCAGCTTTCCTGCGCCGCCCCTCCAGTTCATCGAGTCCTTTTCTGAGAGCAAACCGATAGAAACTTTCGGGTGGCCCGTGCGGAAAGTCCTCCAGCCTGACCCGCGCGAGATCCTTTGTCCCATAATATGTCGTATCGAAAAGCTCCACCTCTGCATCGCGCTCAGCTCTGGATATATCCTTGCCTGCAGGAGTGCCGCGATTGCAGGCGTGATGCAATTTGATCTCGCCCTTTTTCACCAGATCAAAAATTCTTCTCTGATTGTCAAATGCACTCACGCCCTGCATGCCACGCTCGACAAAGTTTTGCACACGGTGATAGGAATCCACGGCGTCATAGAGCGACCGCCATGAGCTACAAGCATTTCTGCATATATCTTCGAGGTTTCCTCGCCCGCCGGAAACATGCCTGCCCAGACACTCAATTCTGTGATGTGGTTTCGAATCTGCCGCGGCCCCCCATCCCGGGCGTCGTTGCGGTCGGAGCTTCATGATTTCAGGATCACGCGGGTCGCGAATGCGTTTCCCGGTCTTCTCATCCCTGACAGCGATGAGCGGGTCTGCGCCGGTATAGTCAAGGCATTCGCGTATGATTTCAAATAGAGCAACCACGGAAAAGCCATCCCACACGATGGCGGGACGGCCAATGACTTTCTCGTTGCCATAGATCAGGGCGTCTTTATCACCTCGATCCAGGCCCTGAGGCACCTTGTACCCCGGCAAGAGGACAATCTGATAGGGACGTATAATATCATGCGCCCAGATATCATCTACCGAGTGACTGAACGAGCTGAACGACATCCGTTCCGCAATGGGCATGGACATCCAGTCCAGCCCGCGGGCGTGATGTTCCATTTTTTTTCATCCTCATGTTCGACCTCCTGCTGCTACAGTTATTGAACAACAGGAGTATTGGCTAAAAAAAATTGAATCACGAAGTAATTATCTGGAATTTCTTTCCTGAGCAACTTCTCGCGACGGAAACACGATTTCCACGACCTTTCGCTTGCCATCGCGTCGATCAAGTTGGATGATCGCCCCAATTTGTGATCTGATGCTTTCAAAGAGAGCCTCTCCGGAAAGAGCCATATCCGCTCCAGAGATATTCATGTTGTTGGCGAATGCTCCGATTGCCTCCAACGGACTGCCCGCATGCACGGTCGTCACTACAGGGTGACCCTTCCCCATTGTTGCATAGATCGGCTGAGCATTGGCGATGGAGAGTTCCCCGCAGACAATCCAGTCCGGCGTCAGGCGGACAAGGGCATCAATAACGGTTGAATAATCCACGGAGTTTGCCGACCTGTTTCTCGGAACAACAAGGTGAACCCTGTTTTTGTGATGGACTGTCAGCTCTCGTGCGTCTTCCACGGTGATTATTCGTTCTTTAGAATCAATCATCTCGATGATCTTGTTTGTGAAGGTGGTCTTGCCGGTTGATGTGGCCCCCGACACGATGATTGACTCATGTCTCTGTATCACCTCGGCCAGGGCTTCGATATGATCTCCTGAAAGATCGAACTCCATCAGGCCGAGGCAGTTCCGGGAAGTGTCACGCCCTTTGTGAGCCCGTAGGAAGAGAAATTGATGCTGGTATCTGCAGTCAGGGCGCGGATTGCCATTGCGACCCCCTTGCGGTCATCCAGCTGTAGCGGACGTTAGGGCCGACCATGGCCTGAAACCGATAGGGCGCGCCGGGAATCTCGCACGAGACGACCGGAAGATCGTCTTCCGAGAACTTTGCGCTATTTATGTTGGCGAGTACGCGACAGAGGCGATAGACATATTTGTAGTCAAGTTCCGGAGCTTCGAACTGTTCCCACTCTCCGCGCCGCTCCTTTATCCATATGAAGCCCGGTCGGTTCATGATGACCTCCTCGATATTATCGGCAAGATAGTATCGAGAGAGTTTCTTCAGAACTCTTGTTGCGATGTGATTTGGATCGGCGGTCAACATATTGTCATCATTCCAGAGGTGCGGGCGCCGTTGCAAGGTGGCTGATCGTCTGCCGGGAAATTTCCGGGATATGGCTCTTTTCAGCCCTGCGAGGGATGAAGATGCAGTATCATCCTCCACTCGATATCTGCGCCCGTTTACCACCACGGTTGCGCCGTCATACTTCGCTTCGGCCGGAATCAGTCTCAGATTGGATGGAAGTTCACGCTCTGCGCCGCCAACCTGAATGTCTTCCAGATCAAACCGCATGTCGGCCAGGGCAATAATCCTGCGATCCTCGCGGAAATAGATATCTTCCTGAATTTCGATATCAATCCGACTTCCCTTGGGAATGACGGCGATCTCCCGAACATCTCTGATATCCTTGATGATCTGCTGGGCTGTGCTGCGCGCCTCAGTGGTGACGATACGCAGGCCTTCATTCTTCGCACTTGTCTCTGTGATCGTATTGCCAAATTCGTCCGTATAGACCTTCTCGTCGTTACCGAAAGTGGCAAAGATCACACCTGCGGCTGTATCGATCATAGTGGAGAAGATCGGAAGTACATATTTGTCAAACGGAGACATGTAAATTCGCCCCGGGACTCCGCCGAGACCGGTCGAGTCACTGGTCTCCGCAGGTCTGTCCTGAAAGGTGATGGAGCGACCGTCAGTCGTGATGATCCGAGACCAGACAATACCGACCCGTTCATCTGCAAATTCCCTGCACTCCCCGACAACCCTGGATCCCGATTTTATCAGAGCCATGGAACTGGTCGCAGAGTAGACATCACTTTCCACCATTGCCACCACCTTGTTGCACATCACGTTGGACACCGGTGTCTCGAGAACTGCCTTGATCACGCGATCGGTCGTCAGGATGCGACTTCGATCAACCGGTAGGCTCGCCTCCGTATACGGGATTTTCTTGTCATAGCGCTCGTCTGTCGAGACTGTCTCGACCCGGATGTTGCTATACTGAACGCCTGCAATCTCGGTCGATCGTCGTGGATCTCCGTCTGCAGAGATAATGGTAAAACCTCTCGACGTTGCCATGGAGCGCCCGACTGGATTTATGACCCAGAAGTAGTCCCGGGCAATGTCTCGAGGGATCGGGCCAGTGGGCTCCGGCGGGGGTTGAACAACGACCGGAGTGACCACAGGCTCGGCCTTGGGGGCCTCTCGAACCGAAATCAATACCGGAACTTCAAAGTTGGTGCGGCCTCTCTCGTTAATGGTGCCGATGATGGCGGTATTCACATCGCTCGGACGCGACGACCTGTATGTTAGCGAGATTTCGCAAAAATCACCTTTTGCAAGTATCTCCTGGCAAGTTGACGACATCTCCATCCCTGCGATCGATCCGATAACGTTAACGCCGCGGATATGTCCGTCCTGGTCGCCCGCATTGGTTATCCGAACACTTGCCGCCCCACGGGATCCTGCAACCATTTCAATTGCGATGCTCTCGGGAGATATCTTGAAGATTGGCCCCTTCTCTGCAAGTCTGAGCAATGCATCCAGCAGTTCCTGGTTTGCATCAATGTCCTGATCCTGCATCTGGGAGATCGTCGGATCATCCATGATACCCTGGCCATTAGCCGGGGCCTGCAGGAACATGATCGCCCCCGCCATGAGCCCGCAACAGAGAATTCTCTTCATTGATTTCTTACCTTTTTTTTGAATTCAATTGCGACGATGAGCGGGCATGTCCTCATCATTCACCGTCACGATACATACGCTGCGCGTTCCGCTGCGCAGAACCAGATCCCCGATCGCCTCAACAATGACAACCTCGCTGTGGCGACCGGTCACTCGAGTATTTACCCGACCTTCGACTCCATCAACGATACGGAAGACGGCCGGACGGTCAGTCACGCCAGCCGAAAAGTGCAGGTAGGTGAATCGCCCGTCTGTGTAGGCATATTCCGGAGCAATAATGCTGTCTCCGGGGTTTACCTCGTACATTTTCAGGTTGAAGTCACGTCGGTCTGTCGGAACAGGTTCATCGCCTTGACTTGCCGCCTGCGGAATGCTGATTGATTCTGGTATCTCTTCTGTCGAGGGTGCCTTCGCATCTGTCTGTGCACCGCGCACATAGGCTCCACGAACCTCACCATTGAACCATTCACCACTGGCGCGGGACGGAGCCGCCTGTACAAAGACCTGCATATCTGTCACAATTTTCGTATTTCGACCTTCTGTGCGAAGGTAGAATGTGTAGACATTTCCTGAACCACCAATCACACTCAGGGAGGTGTCGATGCCGGTCTGAACAGATTTCACAGCAACCTGGTTTGGTCGCAAAATGGATGCCTCTACAGCAGCTCCATCGCCGATAATCACATCCTGGGCAGCCTCCCACTCAGGCAGGATAACACTTGTGACCATACCTGATCGCAGTCTTACGGGCATGACCAGATCCGCAGTCCACTGGTAACGGATGCTTCCGGGTGCCGATTGTCCGGCACCCATGTTGTCGAAAGGGCGATTCCATGCGTCCTGCACGACACCTGCGGGCATCGCGCCATAGGGATTGGTTGAACCATAATTGCCGCCGAGTTGCGACCCGGCCTGAGTCATGATGTCAGAATTGTAGTTCGACAGACCGCTTGCAAGATCATCGGGGCCGGGTGCGCCATCATCCACATAAAAGAACTCTTCGGGTGCTCTCTGTGGCGCTCCGGAGACGGGCTGTGGTTGACCCTGGTAGCCCCGCTGAACCAGATTTGTCGTTGGAGGCACGCCAGTGCCGGGAAGCTGCTCTGACTGCGGTGTGACCGGGGGCCGGGGTCGGCTGACTCAGATTCAGGCCCGGCCTCACCGGTGGCTGAGGAACCTGTGCACCGGCCATTGTGGGAAATACCGTGACCAGAATGATGGTCTTGAGGATTGTTTTTTTTCATGCTTCTCACTGGTTTTTCTCCGCAAGTGAATAATTGACCACGGTAAATCCGGTCGGATTGATCATCATTTGCTCCCGTGTCATGTTGTTGAGAGATCTGAATTCGATCTCAATGGTTGCTGTGTAGCTTATCTGGCTGATGACGACGTCATTCTGGTTGTAGGATGTGGACAAGAAGTCCACGAGATAAACCTTGCCGGCGGTCAGCGTATTCACACCGGTGATCGTTACCCGGCGCTGAGCGTCCAGAGCCCGAATTTCCTCGATAACTCCGACGGCCCTATCTCGAAAACGACCATACTCTCGGGAGTCAGTGGTAACCCCCACATACCCTGACGGCCCCCAGTGCTTTTGCAGCACATCATTCGAGCGCACGATTTCATGCCTCTTGATGACATATTCTCGAACCAGTTTTTCCGTAAGGAGATCTTTTGCCTCGAAGGTGTCCTGGATCGGCCTGATGGCCGCAACCAGCGTTCCTTCCTCGGCAATTTGTACCAGAAAAGGCCTGATCTCTTTCAGCGGCGTCAGGCTGACAATGATGAATGCCAGTACCACATTGAGAATAACCGACATGATCATGGACAGGGTTATTCCCCCCCGCAAGGCTATGAGAAGGCGCCGCTCGCGCAGAGCTGTTACGCGAACATGCCCCGGGTAGCCGGAAGAGCCCGCAGTTGCCTCCTCCACGGTTCGAGGAAGGTCACTGCCAGGATTATTCTTTTTGCCCAGGCGCTTCAGCATATTCATGTCCTCAGACGCTCATATATTCTGGAATGACCATTGGAATTTCTGTGCAGGCGCATGGCGTCCCCTTCAGCTCATTCACTCCGCGTCCGATCCCGACAGGACCCTGTTCAATCCTCGAGCCCGAGGTGATCGCGTTCGAGCAACTTGCCAGTACAGCTGCCGTTGCCATTGCGGCAACCACATTGATGCCCCTCTTCAAGCCCTTGTTCATTCAAAAATCTCCGTTATCGCTTCGGTTTTTTTTCCGTGCGCTACCTACCTGAAATAAGACCGCTAATGGGGGACGCAAAACGAAATGTTCGATCCGAAACCTTCAATCCACAAGCAAGATGCAAACCTTGCCCGTGCAGGCGCCTTCGATGACCTGACGAAAATCAGGAAAATCAGGGCAAAGATGTCTTTCCTTGCAGTTTTTGTCTTTTTTTTCTTGGTCTCGTCTTGTTCTTTCCGATTCATGTGTTGGTGTTCGGTGGTGTGCCTATGAGTCAGAAATTGGCAATCATTGCAGGTTTTTTTTACCGGATTCCTCAATGTGATCGCCGACCAGGGTCACACGCTCAAGTCGTGGTTTCTCAGTTACTGGGGCTGGTATTTTTCTGCGATACTTGGAAATTTCGATTCGTCCGAGGGTAATCAACCTATCGCGCTATGGAAGGCGGGAATCGTAATCGGCGCCTGGGTGGTGGCTGTATCAATCCCGATCATGTTGATCCGGATCAGAACTGAGGGACTGGAAACCACCCCAAACATTTTCGGAGACTCAAGGTGGGCAAGCGAAAAGGATGTGGAATCCATGTCTTCCCGTGATCTTGTCGGTTTCGATGGCAAGCTCTTCCTTGTTGGGAAGCTCAAGAATAAATTGATTTACATGAAAGAAACTCTCAGCGTCCTCTTGCTTGCGCCTCCAGGCACCGGCAAGACCGTTGCCTTTATTGTTCCCTCAACTGTCATGATGGATAAGAGCTGTCAGCTCCTCAATGACCAGAAGCCTGAGCTTTTTCATATGACATCAGGTCATCGATCGACACTTGGCCCTGTTTTTCAGCTCATGTGGTCCGCGCAGGATATGCCTTCGGGCGGGTGGTAAGTCCGGAACAGGCTGAGCTTCTTTCGCCAGACTGATCGAATATGATTCCGATACCGGAGAGCCAGTACGGGATGAAATGGGGAGTATTCGCGTCGGACCTTCGTTTTATCCGAGCTGGAATCCTCTTGGTCCGAGTTCCATTCCGTCGGTCGGTCCCAAACGAGACCTCTATATCGAGCGCCTGGCTGCCGTTCTTTGCCCCGATCCTCAAGGGGGGGGTGGCGACAAGTTTTGGACATCCAAGGCGCGCGCTGCCCTGATCGGCCTGGTGCACTTCATTGTCGTGAAGTCCGAAATCGGTCAGGACCGGAACTTTCCGGATATTGACGAGAGCGGTATCCCACTGCGCTGGAGGGGTAAGGAGGCATCCTTTCCCTTGATGGTAGACTGGTTTACGGACGCGCAGAACAATCTTGATGATGATGGCGAAGATCCGATGCGCCAACTCTTCAAGAATGCAATTGAAGACTCCCGGGTGATGAATGATGCTTTTCAGGCACGATACGGCATTGAAATCATGAACCGCGCGATCGCCGAGCTTACCGACCTCATGAATGCTCCGGACAAGACTCGAGGTTCCATCCTCGCCACTCTCAACGAGGCTCTCAACCCGTTCAAGAACGAGGCGGTTCGACAGCGCACATCCTCGAGTTCTTTCTCTTTCAATGAGCTTCGCGGAGCCCCCCAAGCCTGCCGCCCGCGCCCGGGAAGAGGCAAAACGCAAGGCCGCACAGGAACGTGGCGACACCTATAATCCAAGATATGCCAGGGACGAATGGGATCCAATCACGATCTATATCTCGATCAATGCTGAAGACGCAAAGGCATTTGCAACAATTACCGGTATTTTTGTCGATTCTGCCAACGCATACCTGGTTGCAAATGGCCCTAATGCCATCGATGATCGAGGCAACCAACTCGGCCCCAACGATTTCTTCTTTCTTCTCGACGAAACACCGACTCTCCCTAAGCTCGACACGGTCATCAATGGTCCGGCAGTGGGTCGCTCGAAGCGAGTTTCCTATGCTATTGTCGGGCAGGACTTCGCCCAGATCGAGACTCGATATTCAAAGGCTGAAGTGGAAACGATGAAATCCACCACCGCAATCAAGGTCATCCTGTCCCAGAACAACGAAACCGCAGCGCGATCAATCAGCAACATGGCAGGCTCCATGACTTACAAGAAAGCCAGCTACGGGCGAAAGGAGCATGGTGATCCGATTACCAAGTTTCTCGATCTCAAGAAGGAGATCATTACCGGTGAGAATTGGGAGAAGCGCGATTTCATCGATGCCTCTTTTGTGATGTCAATGCCTGTTGGTAAGCACATCGTTCTTGTTCAAAACTTCATGAATCGCCCAATTCTGTCAGATACTCCCCGGTTTTTTTTGAGGAGCCTGAAATTGCCCGGCGAGTATATAACCTGCGCACAGGAACCGGTCCCAAACCTCCCTGCCCATGCCAAGGGAATACATGCAGGTAGCTGCAGAAATTGGCAAGAAGGTGGAAACGCAAAAAAAAGAAAGATCAGGACATCAAGCTGCATTGAGTAATCCGGAAGTGGCCATTATTGCCACTCCGGAAAATCTCGCTGCCCTGAGCTTCGATTTCGATACCGAAGAACTCCGCCTCGACCCCCGGGGACGATTTCGCCATTGCGCGCGTTCACCTCACAGAAGAAACTCGATTCTTTGACCCTCCGCAGATTGCGGACCTGACGATAACGTCAAACCCTGACGAAATCTACAAGATCATTTCAGACCGGAAGGTTTATGTTTTTGAAGATTCCGACATTGAGAAGATCAATGAATTTATCAAGGTCGCCGGATATGATCCAGTGCCAAGGGATCTGTGCATGGAAATGCGCGAGGCTGCCCTGAAGATGGAAGGAGAGCGGAGGGTGACTTCTTTTCGATCGGCTATTATGGCAGTGCGCGCAATGACCGTCCAGATGATCTCAATATACTTACGCCTGCCTTTGCGTGTCACTGGCTCTGTGAAATCGTTAATGTTGTCCATGGGTGCGAATATGAGTTTCGCCGCATGAGTGTCTCATGAGGCTTTAATCCTTTCTGACGCGGCGTGTGATATGCGCGGTAATCTGCCGCGAAATTATGTAGCTACTGCAAAGAGAGTCGTTCATCATAGAGCCTGATACAGCTCGGCATCA
>LLEQ01000085.1_pt1 | contig 10617 bp, 13 predicted proteins | sample 595901 | NCBI WGS metagenome assembly LLEQ01 (sample SAMN02919317, study PRJNA255460) | bioreactor metagenome | biome: chemostat; feature: culture 2012_25.3; material: sediment; isolation source: day86 25degC chemostat 2012 inoculated with Wadden Sea sediment taken from... | place: Germany: Bremen ... | reverse complement strand
GGCGCGCCAGCGATGTTAAAATGGCCCGGTCCAGAGCCGCCAAGGGGTTGGAGGTGGCCTTTACAGATGGCACGAAAAACGCCCGAATTTTGCACGAGGGCAATTGGAGTCTGATCCGGCTGCTTGATGGATTGCGCCTTAGGGTGCGCGACAAGGGTCAACGCGTTCTGCTTGATCTGCGCACCGACTCGGGGCGGATATTCCTAGAGATGGGGTTTGATCGCCCGGTGAACCCAGTTTCGGCCAGAGCGCAAATACGGGGGTTTTCCTGTCCTGCGGCGCTATAGCTTTTGCGGTAAAATATTGCGAATCCGCGTATAGTTCTACGCAATGGATCATTTCTTAAGTGTATTTCACGCCCGGCAAGAGGATTCGTCAGAATGGTATTAGAGCGATATATTGATGTCACCACACCACTGGGCGACGGCCCCGATGGTGTCCCGGCGCTGCAATTTGAGCATTTAATTGGATCGGACCGCCTAAGCGCGCCTTTTCGCTACGAGCTGACCTTGCAAAGCGAAGACCCTGAAATCGCCTCCGAAAAGCTTCTAGGAGAAGCAATCTCCGTCACAATCAAACGCAGCCAAAGCGTCGATGAAACGCCGCGCTTTTTCCATGGGATCGTGGATCAGTTCAGCTATCGCGGAAATGAATCGGGTGGGCGTTTTCAGTATCGCCTGATTTTGCGCCCGTCCTTCTGGTTTTTGTCTAAAACAATGGACAACCGGATCTTCCAGCGCATGAGCGTGCCCGATATTGTCTCGCAGGTGTTGGATGACGCCGGGATGAGCGACTATCGCCTTGAGCTGTCAGGCAGCTATCCCGAGCATGAATACTGCGTGCAGTATGGCGAATCCAACCTCGATTTCGTGCAACGGCTATTGGAACACGAGGGCATCTTTTACCACTTTGAGTTCGATGACGGCGTCCACACGATGGTGTTCTGCGACAAGCTCGACAGCCTCAAAGACGCACCAGCCTGTGAAGAACTGAAGTTTGAACAAAGCAGCCAGCAACGCACCGGAGAACAAAACATAATCTCGCGGATTGAGCGGATAGACACTGCGTCACCCGCAAAATGGGTTCATACCGATTATGATTTCGAAAAGCCCTCGGCAGACCTGATGACGACCTCCGATATGTCCGGCTGGCATACGAACGACGACAAAGAACGCTATTTTTATCCTGGTAAATACATCGAACACGGGCGTGGCGCCGATCTGTCCGATTTACGTGTCGAAGAAGGGCGCGCGCTTTCACAAGTTATTCACGCCAACAGCACCGCGATCCCGCCCTGCTCCGGCCAAAGCTTTAGCTTGGTAGGAAGCCCGCGCGAGGCCGACAATATCAAGTTCGTGATCCTCAAAGCGTCCTACGAGATCTGGGAAGGGCAATACGCCGCCGGGCTGGCCAATGAGGAGCAAGAACAAGGCTTCAAGGCACAGTATGAGTTGATCCCGGCCGACACACTCTACCGCCCGGCACGGCAAACCCCCAAAGCCGGTGATGCGTGGGCCTCAGACCGCTGTGGTGGTCGGGCCTTCTGGTGAAGAGATTCACACTGATGAATATGCCCGTGTAAAGGTTCAATTTCATTGGGATCGGAAAGGCGAAAGGATCAAAACTCCACCTGTTTCATCCGTGTCAGCTCGGTCTGGGCCGGGTCCGGTTGGGGTTTCATACAGATTCCGCGCATCGGGCAGGAAGTGATTGTCGATTTTCTTGAGGGCGATCCAGACCAGCCGATTGTCACTGGTCGGGTCTATAACGCCGAACAGATGCCTCCCTATGACTTGCCCGCCAATGCCACCCAATCTGGTTGGAAATCCAATTCATCTCTCGGCGGCGGCGGCTGGAACGAGATGCGGTTCGAGGACAAGAAAGGCGAGGAGGAAGTCTATTTCCAAGCCGAGAAAGACCACAACGAACTGGTCAAGAACAACGAAAGCCGCACCATCGGCAATAACTTCCTTGAAGATATCGGCAACGACGCGACACAGAATGTTCACCATGACCGCACCGAGACGGTGGACAACAACAAATCCACCACCGTTGGCGTCGACCGCACGGTCAGCATCGGATCGAACGATACAGAAACCGTCGGTTCCAACCGCAGCCTCACGGTTGGGTCAAACGAAACCATCCAGGTCGGCTCGAACTCGACCGAATCCATCGGGCTGAACCACTCCCAAACAGTCGGTGTTGCACAGACAATCACTGTAGGCGCGGCGCGCGTCGATTCCGTCGGCGCGGCAGAAACCCGACAGGTCGGCGGCCCCCAGAACAATACAATCGGAGGCCCGCGCGCCGTGTCTGTCGGAATGAGCCAGAGCCACACCATCGGCGCCAGCGATAGTTGGACCATTTCGACGGATCAATCCCTGACCATCGGAAGCAGCCAAACCGTTCAGATCACCAAGGATCAGAGCATTGAGACAGGCGGCAACCGCGTCGAGAAAATCGCCAAGAGCAGCGGAATCCAGATTGGGGACGATAGCTCGATCAAAGTCGGCAAAGACCTGATAATCGAGGCTGGCGACACAATCACCATCAAGGTTGGCAAGGCCGCCATCTCGATGAAAAAGGACGGCACGATCAATATCGAGGGCAAGGATATAACTTTGAAAGGCAGTGGTGAAGTCAATGTGATAGCCTCAAAGGACATCACGATGAAGGGTAAGAACATCAATCAGAACTAGGCTGCAACCCAGCAAAGAGCGCCGGAATAATCTCATCTGGCGGCCCAATCGCTCCACCTCCCCCCACATAACGGGCGGCTCCAGCGGCGGCTCTCCGGGCGATGGCGGCGCGATTGAATTCAACGCGGCCAGCAGCGTATCCGCATCATACGTTCCCTCTACGGCCCGCGACACCGCAACAGCCGCAAGATCTGCCCAACGTTCGCCTGTCGCCCGTGAGACACCCGCCGCAGGCGTACAGGCAAGAATCGGAAAACTGCGCCCGGGCAAATCAACGCTTGGCCCGATAACCACAAGAAGCGGACCATCAGGCGCATCAAGCACCCCACGCAGCCCGCCAGGTGGCCACAAATCAGGATCGCGTGCAAACCCGGCGACCCATCGCGAGATCCAGGAATCAAGCCACGCGCGCTGACCCGGAGCAAGGCCACGCGCAACGAAATCGCCACTCACCGGGAGCTTGCCGAAAAGACCGGCCACCTCAAAATCCGCGCGGGCAGGTAAATCCCGAGAACATTTTCAGATCAAACGGGTTCTCAACCGAATTCGCGCGCAACTCAAACCGGGCGTTAAAGCCGCTCACCCCCCCGAGCGACAAGTTGAACACCTCGGCAGTGCCGTTGTGGCCAACCTGCCACCACGGATCATCCGCAGAAAGGCCCAACTGCCGGTTTCGCGGGTAAAGCGTTCGGCGGTGCCATCAACCGGCGCAAACGAGAGCGTTATCACACCTGTGCCATCCGGACCTGGCCATGTCATCGGCATCGGGCGCGTGACCGAGTTGAAATAGGTCAGCACCTGACCATCAACATTGAGTGTCACACGTGAGGCATTGGCCGAGAGGTCTTTGGGTTCCAGCGAAAACGCCATGATCGGCCCCGCACCACCGGGGAACAGCGCATCACGCATTGAGCGGGCATCCTCAAACGGTGCAAGCAGCTTTGCATCCAGCCCGAAATCAGACCGCCATGTCCAAGGCCGCGTGGTGGTGTCGATATACTTCAGAAGATGATCATTGATATAGGCATCAATCAGCCCTCCCGCCCCAAAAAGTCGCGCGAAATCCTGAGTGTTCACATCGATTTTGGAGCGTTGATCAAAGGGATAGCGCCCTTGCGTTGCCGAAAGACAAAACGGCATCACATCGGCGCGCCAGCGTGCATTCAGTTGTGCTATCACCGCGTCACGCGTCACCGATATCGTATCGCCCGCAATCCCGGCAAGCCAGTCATCAATCGGATCAGGCAGAGTTTGCGCCACAATCGCGATCGCCCCGGTAAGTTGCGGCAGACCACCACGCGCCAGCAGCGCCGATTGCGGGTCCGGGCTTGCTGCAACTGTCTGCAATTCATTCGAAAGCGCGGTAAGCGCCGCCACAGCATCGGTCAACAAGGGCGGTTGGCCATCCACCTCCTGTACAGTGCCGCGGATGGCGGCAAAATGATCGGAAACCGGTTTGCCGGGCAACTCCGTGGGTTCGCTCGATCCGCCTGTGACCTTTGCAATCCTGGTGCCTTGCTTGACCAGCTTTCCTAGTTTTCCAAGTTTCGATGCGGCTTTCATCACACCCTTGGGCGCACCGCCACCTTCGCCTTCGGCTGGCGGGCGGGTGAGAAACGTCTCGTCCACCACCGCAGAAAGAAGCCGCTTGAGCGCGCTATCGGCTGAAGCAAGGTCTTTCAAGTTTTGACGCGCTTGTGCCAGATCCTTGATCGGTGCCAGACGCACATCCCGCAGAAAACCGTCCCATTGGGCGATTGAATCATCATAGTAAAGCTTGAGTATATCCTTCTCGAGCAACTCGGCGGAGGTCTGCGAGCTTTCAGCGCAACCACCCGCGAACACTGCACGATCCAACGTGGCCTGAGCCGATATTTCGGGCACCAGAGGCAGGATATTTTCATGAAAGCCCGTGTAGGTGAAAGCCCCCAGGCAAGCCGACGCGCAAGGTTTTTTTTCAGACACGCGCGTCAACACCTGCGCCGCGTTGGGCCCGGCAAATTCCGCCGGAATCCAATCAGGCAGCCCTGCCACATCTGGATGCGCACGCAAGGTTCGATAGGCGCGCACCGAAAGGGGAATAGTGCAGATTGATTCAAGCGCGACCGAAACCAGTTGCAGGTCAGGTGCAATCTTGTCGGTCTCGCCTGCAATGCGCACCAATGCGGCAAGTTGGTGATCGACCGACTGATCTGTCGGAAAGGGATCAATCGGGGCGAATTCCGGCAATGTGGTCTGCCACCAGACGCCGAGAAACTCTGTGTCATAAGGCGCCTGACCGGTAAGCATTTGATAGGACTTAAGCGCCCCCAAAAGAAATTCTGGATCGCGAGAATGCCGCCACATAGTCGCTTCCAGCAGGGCCACCATGCGCGGTTCAACAATGTTGCGCAGGGTATGATCATAGGCAAGCTTGTGGACTTGATCGAGCTCCTTCGCAGCCGTGGGGGCCCGCAAACGTCATTGCTGACATGGCAATATTGGTCTCTGCATTCAGGGTTTCGTTGGCGGCTTCCAACGCAAGATTGAGATCAAGCGGATCGGTGGGGGCCTGACGCGCGGCAACATTGGAGAGCCGTGAGCTGAGTTTTGTAAGCTGGCGTTCCTGATCCGTCAGGCCGCCCGAATAGCGCAGGAAGGAAAACAGGAAAAGCGTGCAGGCAACGATGGTAATCAGGGCCGCCCCGGCAAGCGTGCCGCGCCAAAGCCAGCGTCGACGCTCCTCGGCACGCGGATCAAACCGGCCCAAACCGGCCTCGGGAAAGATCAGATCAGTCAGCAAACCGCGCAAGAAGAAGCTGCGCTTCTCGCCATAGGTCCGCCGTTCGGGCGTCGGCGCGGACAGACCGAGAGAATGCGCCATTCCCGCCATCATCCGGTCGATGGGCGAACCTTCCTGCGTCGCAGAGGTAAAATAGAAGCCGCGAAGCCAAGGTGTTTCCTCATACCGCTCTCGCCAAAGACCGCCTCAATCAGCACTTTAAGAGGGCCTGTCAGTTGATCGACCTGTGAGGGAAAGCGGAAGATTTCGGCGCGCTGATCCAGTGACGCATCGCCCGACAGCCGCGAAACAAGCCGCTCCTCAAGGGAAGATTGCAGCGCTTTCAACTCGCGCTCAACCGTGATGCCGTCCACACGGTCAGCAGTGCCAAGGGTCGCGCCCCAGACCTGTTCGCGCTCACGCGAAGACATATCCCCAAAAAAAAGCTTTCAAACCCCGGCACGAGATCGGCCTTGGTGATCATTAGGTAGACCGGCAATTTCAATTCAAGCGCGGTGGAAAGCTCATTCAGCCGTTTGCGAATTTCGCGACCATGTTCGCGGATCGACACCTCATCCCCTGCCAATTCCTGAATCGAGATGGTCAAAACCACACCGTTGAGCGCCCGGCGTCCACGGTGCTTGATCAACAGATTGAGAAACCCGCGCCATTCAGCGGCGTCAATCTCAGGATCGCTTTCCTGTTCGGTATATCGGCCCGCAGTGTCGATCAGAACGGCATCTTCGGTGAAGAACCAATCGCAATTTCGGGTGCCGCCGACCCCTTTCAGATCATCCGTCAGATCAACAGGAAAATGCAGCCCGGATTGGCGTAACGCAGTGGTCTTGCCGGTACCGGGCGGGCCAATGATCACATACCACGGCATGTCACGCAGAAACCGACGACCGCCAAGTTTCGAGCGCTTCATCTGGTCCAGCACATCCTGAAACTTGGTGTTGATCTCGGCCACGTTCTCTTCACCCGGAGCCAGTTGGGCGGCCATCGCTGGCGCAGCAAGCTCGGCCACAAACGCCTGATTGGCCCGCGCAGCACGCAACTGCCGCAATAACATGAGGAAAAGCCACAGGATCAGGATCAAGCCGATAGCGATCAGCTTGGCCATGTCCGAAGCCAACGGTGCAACGTCGCCAAAGCTGACCAACCCGCCATAAAACCAGATCAATGCACAGAGAATGGCAATCCCTACCGCGGTCCAGAAAAAGCGCGATAGAAAGAACCCAAAGATTTTTTTTCAAGACAGCCATGTCTCAGACCTTCTTTTGCAAGATGATTTCGACACGGCGGTTACGGGCGCGCCCTTCGCGGGTCTTGTTGTCGCCTATCGGCTCGCTCGCCGCCTTACCTTCCGAGGCAACCAAGGCGACGGGCACGCCGTTTTCCACCAGAAGGTCCGCGATTGATTTGGCGCGTGCCTCTGACAATCTCTGGTTCGACTGAAACGGGTTTGAACGCTGCACCGGCACGGAATCGGTGTGGCCTACCACCCGAACCTGGCCAATGAACTCCTGGTTTTCGTTGATCACCTTGGCGATCGAGGCGATGAGATCAAGATAGGGTTTATTCACATCCGCCTTGGCGGACCGAAACAGCTCAGGATCGGTGCCCTGCACAACCACCACTGCGATCGAGACGTCTTCGCGCCCCCGAAAGCGCCGATGCCTTATCCTTGGGGGCCGCCTCGGCAAAAAGCGGTAGCAACTCCAAAAGCACAGGCTTAATCGTAATCACGGTCGTCGCTTGATTTTCGATCACAGGGCGAAAAATCTCGGCGCGCGCAGGCGGCGGCAAGACTGTGGCCAGCGTGAAAAGCTGTTCCCCCTTGTTTGACAGCCGGATCGACAGGCCGACATAGACTGCCGTGATCAGCGCCAAAGCAACCAATCCGATAGACCAGATCGGCACGATAAAGCCCCGATCTTCATCATCCGCTTGAACCCCTTCCCAATGCGGCGAAAGTGCTTTGTCCTCAACATCGCGATCACGCAGCAAACGCGCCATTTGATTGCGAAGCTGAGTCAGAGCGGCTTCCCCAGAACCTCCGGCAACGCGATGTTTCCCCCGAAACCCGAGCGACAGACACAAAAACACCAATTCGAGAAGATCTGGATCGCGCTCGGGATAACGCATCAGGTCTTCGGCCAGATCAAAAAAAACCGCTCGCCCGCATCAACATTGCCATAAAGCGATACCACCAACGGCATTCCGGGCCAGCCCGAAGCCCCCCCCCCAAGGCGTATTGATCGCAATATCGTCAAGCAGGGCCGCCACAAACCAAGCCGCCTGATCGGCGCGCGTCAACGGCACCCCCCCAGCCGTCACCGCCCCCCCATCGCGGGCATAGGTTAGGTTATCAAGAAGCCGCTCACGCAAAACGTCGGGATTTTCCGGTGCTGTGGCGCGTTCCAACTCGGGCGCCATTCCAAGAAGGATCGAGAAGGCATTGATCAGCGGATTGTTGTTCGAGCGCGCCTCGCGCAACCGCGCCGATCCGCCGGGCGTCGGCTGACCGGTGAAGCCCCCCCCGGGAAACCCGCCTTGCGATCCGCTGGGCGTGGCCTCTTGCTGCGGCGATCTGCTCTTCTTCACAGGGCGAATACGGGTGCGCCCCGCATCGTTTTCCAGTCCGAAAGGATCATCCTGCTCATGGTTAGCGGCTCACTGCATAGCAATCTATTTCGGGTTCAGGATCGAGCTTGCCAGCAACACCAATGACAAAGCCCTTGGCGCTCGTTAACGCCCCCCAATGCTCGGACGTGCGGTCAAGCTCAAGACAGAGCCTGTCACCGTCATAAGGAATTTCGCGCGGCTGGGAATGCAACGGTTTAAGCTGAATTCCCGGCAATTTCGATTTCCATAGCGCATCAAATTCATCAGGCGCACCAACCGTGGCCTGCTGAGAAAACAGCTTGCGCAGCATAGCCTCGGACATCCGCCCGCCGACCCTCAAAACGATACGGTTCTTGTTGAGGATATCAGGGTTGTCGATGCGCACAGTCCAGATGTTCTCGGAATGGCGATTCACTGGCAACGATCGCGATTTCGGCTCAACATGCGACAGCGACAGGATGAGTGATCGCAGCTCATCCGCTAGCGTCTGAAATGCCGGTCCCGGATTACCGTGATCATACGCCGGAAGATCGGCGAACCTTCTGGCCGACGCGCCATATGTGGCCAACTGCCCCCGCCAGCCCGGCCAGATACAGGAATAGCTCGGAGGGGTGGACATCGTTTTGCCGCGCCAGATGCGCAAGACGCGGGCGCGCCGCATTGGCGGCTTCGAGGATCAGCAGATTTTCCATCGAAGCCCCGGTTCCGCCCACCACCATTCCGGCATGGGCGTCACACACATGATCCGCACCCGTAAGTATTTCCTTGAGAAACTGAACATACCAGGCACGGCCGAAATCATCAATGCAGGTGGCAGAAAACTCTCGGAAATGACGACACCACCCTCGGCGTTCAATCCCGAGATTTGCGCCACCGGCAAGAGGGTATAGCCCGTGGCTTCCTCACCCGGCAAGATGAGCCGCGGGGCCAGCCTTGCCACTTCGATTTCGGTCTCTTCGGCACCGTTACGAATTTCATCGCGCACCGTCACCAATTCACCGCGATAACGGGTTCCCGACGGCGCGGCATGTGCCGGATCGACCAAAGCCGCACCGCTACGTTCGGCAGGAATGGCAAGACAGACAGCCCCCGGCTTCGCTCGACGCTGTTACAGGAACAGGCGCTACTTCGGTTGTACCATCAGGAATCGAAAAGAAGGTGCCATCAGGAAACACCCCTTCAGCGCGCGCAATTCCGACCAGCCCAGCACCAAGCGCATTGGCATCAAGCTTGAGTTCGGAAAACCCGAAACTCTGCAATGGTGTGGCGCGCAAGGCTTGCCGCACCAACCACTCACTGCGCCGGTCCTGTTGCTGGAAATGCTGGGTTCTGAGGAAAAGCCCCTCGGACCAGACAACCTTGTTCCTATCCGTCATATCCTGCCTTTCCTGCGCGTCAGGCCAACGAGACCGAGATACCGTTCGGGCCGACGCTGATGATCAAACCCGCATCTTTGGCAGGCGCGGCGATCTTGCGTCGCACCACCTTACCAGACGGCGTACGAAAACCACCAACCACCCCCCCGATCACCGACGCGCCCGCTTGAACCGGGATGACCCGCGACACCGGTGATGTACCGGAAATCACGATCTGATCGGCCTTGACCAACTCTGAACCGAGCGCCGTCGACGGGCTTTGCAGCGACACATAGTCAGCAGCATCAAATGCCGATGAACCGGTCATCTGAAGGATTGAGACCGTCACTGGGCGATCTTTTCCATCAGGACCGGGGGGGTTCATGCCCGCGCGGCCCTGAACCGAAACCGCCATGTTGGCTGTTGTCGGCCCCATACAGCCTGCAAGGCCAAAGCCAGCCGCGCCGGCGATGAGAAATGTGCGTCTGTCGAAATGCATATCATTTACTCCTTTTGGTTTCATATGCCTCGCGGAAATCGGCACCGACTTCGCCAAGAAATTGTTCCTCAGCAGATTGCGCGAGGTCGCGGTAATGCTCTTCATACATATCCCACATCTTGGCGCTTTTGCCGCCAGCGATGAGTTTTTCCAAAATGCCGAGGTCTTCGGCGTCCTTTTCAATTTGTGCGGGATCAAACCGGTCGATCATCCGGCGCAACGCCGCCTGAAGCGCGGTCCATGTGCGCAATTGATGATCCGCAAGATCGCGGTAGGCCCATGCCACCGCTTGATCTGGGGGCAGATAGCCTTTGCCGCGCGGTTGCAAAAGCGCCGCCATCGCATCCTCTGGCGTTACGAGGAATTTGAGCGGATTTACATCTTCGTTGGCGATGATTGTCTGGGCCACACGCGCGCGGCTTTTCTCTTGTGCGCGGCTACGCAACAACATCATCAGCCCCTCTACAAGCTCACGAAACCGCGCGCCCAACTCTTCCATTTCGGCTTCTGGATCGTCCACCGGGATACGAGCCGGATCAAGTCCCATGCCGCGCAAAAGCGCCGCTCGCAAGGCGCTATCATCTACCACATCATCTACCGCCCGCGCAGGAGCCGAAGTCACTTGCACCTGTTCGGTCATCGCGGGCGCTTGAGACGGGGCAACCCGCGCTTGCG
>LLEQ01000084.1_pt1 | contig 10658 bp, 12 predicted proteins | sample 595901 | NCBI WGS metagenome assembly LLEQ01 (sample SAMN02919317, study PRJNA255460) | bioreactor metagenome | biome: chemostat; feature: culture 2012_25.3; material: sediment; isolation source: day86 25degC chemostat 2012 inoculated with Wadden Sea sediment taken from... | place: Germany: Bremen ... | reverse complement strand
CCTGTTTTCAGAAGACGGCCAACGTCTGGCCACTGCTGCGCAGCGGGTCAATTCCCGACTGGTCGGCGACCGTGTCGAACAGGACGCGCTCGAATGGCGCAAAAAGCTTTACGAAGTGGTGCGCCAGGCCATGGATAACACCTACTCAAAGGTTGATATCCGCTATGTGACAGTGTCGTGCTCGGCAAGCTGTCTGGTGTCTGTGGACGAAGATCTGGAGCCTGTGGGCCGGGTTATGATGGTCTCTGACAAGCGTGCTGATGATCAAGGCAAACGTATTTCTGCCGATCCTCTGTTTCAGCGACTGGCGGAAAGCTATGGGTATTCGGCGTCGCAATATAGCCAGATGTCGCGCATGCTATGGCTGAAGGAAAATGATCCGGGTCAGTTTGCTCGTACCCATGCCTTCCTGGCACCGAACGATTACTTGATCGCCCTGCTGACCGGTGGGCAGCTGGTGACAGACAGTCTCAATGCCGAGAAATTCTTTTACGATACCGAGGCTGGGAGCTATCCAGACGATCTTTACGCCAATTTTGGCCTGTCTACGGATACCTTGCCGCGTTGCGTTGATATCGGCACCAATATCGGCGCGATGTCGGCGGATGTCGCCGCCGAAATGGGCATTCCCAACACGCCTGACGTGGTCGTAGGCACCTATGATGCGATTTGTTCGGTCTTTGGTACTGGCGTTAGCGCGCCAGGCCAGATCTGCGATGTATCAGGCACTGTGACCTCGGTGCGGATGTATTCCGACACGCCCTTTGTCGACCCCCCCAAGCGGCGCATTATGAGCCAGCATTTTCCGCCCAGTAATGGTTATTTGATAGGTGGTTCGAACAACCTGGGTGGCGGGCTGATTGAATGGGCCAAGACATGTTTCTACAAGGATACGTCCAATCCCTATGAATTGATGCAAACCGAGAGTTCAGGCGGCACGGGCGTTGCGGGTGCGACGCATTCGGGCATCGTGTTTCTGCCCAACCTTTTGGGGGCCCGCGCACCCAGTTGGAATGGCGATGCGCGTGGTGTATTTTTCGGCATCGAGCGGCACCATGATCGTGGCGATATGATGCGCGCGATTTTCGAGGCGATTGGATTTTCGATCCGTGATTTTCTGGAAATTTTCCAAGAAAGCGGCACGAAACCCGAGATGATTACCGCCAGCGGGGGATTGGCCAAGATCACGATTGCCAACGAGATCAAGGCCACTATTTCGGGTCTGCCCTATCATTACATGGATGAGTTTGAGAGTACGAGCCTTGGCGCTGCCATCATCGTAATGTGTGCCGTGGGTGTCTTCCCGTCCTACTCTGATGCCTGTCGCCAGATTGTCGTTACGCGCCAGATTTTCCTGCCGCGAGCGCATGACAAGTCCTACTACGAAGACATGTATGGGCTTTATCGTGAGTTGATCGCTGCGGCCGATCCGCTTTTCCTGAAGCGCCGCGAAATCTTGTCACGGCACCGCGGCCAAGCTGCCGAGTTCATTGAAAATCTCTAGGACTTGAAGGAACAGACCATGCCCATTCCAATTGGTACGGCGACCCGAACTCTTTTTGGTGGAGGTGCGCGGCACGAGCTGGCTCTGCTTATGAGTCAGCGCCCCGGACCCAGAGTGCTTGTGGTGGCTTCGACCTCATCGCTTGGCCGACCGATGGTGGCTGAGCTGCTGCATTCTATCGAAGCGGTTGCGAAAACCACCATTTGGGATCAGGTCAGCCCAAATCCGCGAACGCAGGACATCGACGCTTGTCTGGTTGCACATGGCGAGCAGACATTCACCCACGTCATCGGCATCGGAGGGGGCAGCGCGCTGGATCAGGCCAAGGCTACGGCGATGGCGTTGCATTGCGATATGGCGATGTCCGAGCTTCTTGCTTTGAAAGGCGGGTTGCCACAACGCGATAACACGCTGGTGTTGGTGCCCACCACGAGTGGTACCGGAGCAGAGCTCAGCTATGGTGCGATCCTGACAAATCAGGAGACTGGCGAAAAGTTGGGGCTGCGCGGGGCCTCTAATGCCGCAGATTATGCCTTTGTTGATCCCGAACTGACTTGGAGCACACCACGAGATGTGTCCATGGTCACCGGTTTCGACGTGCTGACGCATGCTTTGGAAACCTGGCTGTCGACTGCGGCCACGCCTTATACCAAAGACTTGTCACGCGGGGCTATTGCGCGGGTCTTCAAGTGGCTACCGGTGGTCTTTGATGATCCCACGCATGTTGAGGCGCGCAGCGAGATGGCCTATGCAAGCATGGTTATGGGGGATCAATCTGGCGCTGTCGACACATGTTTGCCCCACCGGCTGCAATACCCTATCGGGGCCGCCACCGACACTGCCCATGCCGCAGGTTGGCGGCGATCTATCCTGCATGGATGAACAGCGTGTTGCCGCATGCCCAGGAAAAGCTGGAGGAATGTGCCGATTGGATCGGCCTGCCGCAGGATGGTGGCAATCGCGCCGAGGCCTTTGTGGCTGCGGTGAACGGGTTGTTGGCGCAGATAGACCTGACCCCCCAGCCTGGCCGATCTGGGCGTGACTGCGGAAATGGTGGCGCGGTTTCCCGGCGAGGTTACCGGCCGTTTGGATACCGACCCCGGATACAGCGGGCCGGACGATATCGAACGTATTTACAAAGCCGCCTGGGTTGGCTGACCTTCTCTTCTGCCGGGTCGACAGGGCTCGGCGAACCCCTTTCCAGCAATAAGGATTCCCTCATGAAAGCCGTCATTCTTGCCGCCGGAAAAGGCACCAGAATTCACACCATTACAGATGGGGGGCCTAAGAGCCTGCTGCCGTTAGGCGACAGTACGCTGATTGGCCAATCGCTCAAGGTTTTTGCCGATCAGGCGTGACAGAGGTGATCGTCGTGACCGGCTATCGCCGCCAGGACATCGCCGAATATGTCGCCGAACATTGGTCAGGTAAGTCTGAGATCGTGTTTAACCCGCATTTCGACAGCACGAACGTGCTCTATTCGTTTTGGTTGGCGCTGCCTTATCTGGCGGGAGAAGATTTTATCTTTCTGCATGCCGACACTGTGTTTGAGCCCGAAGTCTTTGCCCGCGTGCTGGCGCATGATGAAAACGCGGATGTGGTCTTTGCCGTGGATAATCACCCGTGCGAAGAAGAAGAGATGAAGGTGCAGGTCACCGATGGCCACATCACGCTCGTGACCAAGCAGATGCCCTCCGATAGCGCCGACGGTGAATTCTTGGGGCTGGCGCGGATATCTGGACGCCATATCGGAGGCCTGCGCCGTCATGCCGAACTGCTTTTTGAAGAAGGTAACTTTCAGGCGTTCTTTGAGCTGGCGGTTCAACGCATGATCGACGAGGGCGGCCTGCGGGTCGAAGTTGCCGATACCTCGGGCCTGAAGTGGCGGGAAGTGGATTTCGTCGAAGACTATGAAGCCGCGCGCGAGATGTTTGGCTAGGGCGTTTCGGGAAAATTCACTCTAAAGCGTTTCGAGATAAACTTGAATCACGCGTTTGTCTCGGAACGCCCACAAGATGGATATGTTGCGCTGCGTTTCCACTTAACCCTGTCTCAGGTTTAAGTAGAAACGCTTTAGCTTGTGCGCCAGCTTTCGCTTTGGGGGCGGTATCGTTACTTGTCGTAGAAGTTCTTGTCCGGCGTGCGCCACTCGGGGCCATAATAGCGCGCGATCGCCTTTTCTGATGAGGCGGGCGCTTGGTAGGTTTTGCCGCGAAACTCCAACTCAGCCATCGGAAAAATCTCGGACCGGGGGCAGGTGACGGTCTTGTAGCTATAGAGTGTGACGGTCTCGCCGTAGTCCACCCCAAGGAACACGTCGAAAGCGCGCCGACCCAGAGATACGTGCCTGTGATGCGGATAATTGCCTACAACCCGTCCCCCCCCAGCCTCTTTCAGGATATCGGCCATGCGTTGGGTGTAATCCGGGATGGTCGCATCAGCCATAGCGGGCAGAATGCAGACCGTGTCGATATCATCGTCATGCGGAATCAACTGATTGTCGCGGATCACCCCCAGAAGCGTGCCGAAGAAGATGAACGACGGATAGTTCATGGCATTGAGCTTGCTGAGGAAGCCGTGCACATCGTCTAGATGCGTATCGATCTCGGCCTCGCTCCAGAAGCGGAAGGTGCGCATCGCGCCGTGATGGGTCAGCTCGTGGTCCTGTGGATACAGAATTTTGCGATTCAGGCTTTCCTTGAGCATAGCCACTGCGGCGACACCATGATGGCGGCGAAACTGGGTTAGTCGCGAGATCAGATCGGGATTGGGGCGCTTGGTGTGGCACACTTCGGCAATCGACCAGACTTCCTCGATTATCGCGGCCTCTTTGGTATTGTCGGTCTGAGAATTTTCCGGTCGCGCGCCTCCCTTGGCTGCAATGAAGGCATCCACTGTGGCATTGCAAAGTGCTTCGATGTCCAGTGACGCCAGAGGCGTGCTGTCCATCTGGAAGAACGGATAACTGCGGTCGCCCGATATGATCGAGACCTCGACCTTGCCCTTGACCGGCATGAAGTGACGAAAGCCGCAATAGGCGTCGCCTTTGCGCGGGAAATGCGTGGTGTTGTTACTTGTCACATCGGCTCGGTCGATATTCATCTCAAGCCGCCGTTCGCCGTTCTCGTCCTTGATCTCCAGAACGACCGGCACGTTCTCTTTCGACAGAATCCAGCCGGAAATGGAAACCTCATCGCCATTGAGTATCTGGCCGCTTTTCGGTGAATCAAGCCCGACGATCAGGTTCCCAGGACTCCCGAAATCAGTATTACGCTCAACCTGGACAATTCTCGCAATGTTCACTGGGTCAGTCCTGTTTTCATCTGTTGTTACGCGTATACTCAAAGAGGTCACCTAAAGGCGATGGCTTTTCGAGAAATTTTTGTTGGCTGAAAGTCCTGCTTTGGGATCAGTTGCGCGCGGCGGGCAGGGGGCGGCGGCGCATAAGGGTGGATTTTTGATTATCGCAACGCTGGGTGATTTATATGGTATCCTTTGGGCGCGCTCTGAACCAAATTCAAGAAATGGCCCCGCGCTTTACCTTGGTTTCACCAGGTCCAAGCCAACGCAATGCGGCGCACGCGCGCTCTTAACGGGTCGTTTGCTAACGGGTCGTTTGGCGAGTTATCTTTGCCGTCTGAGGGCAGCCCGCAAGCGCCGCACGGGGTAGGTGAGCCGATAGATTGGCGAGGTCTTGATAGCATTGACCCAAGCCTCAAGCTCGGCCAACTTTTGGGTGACGCGGTTCTTTTCGGCCTGAACCTTTTCGTTCTCGACCATGTATTCGATGAGCTTTCCATGTGTCGCGGAATGGCTCTGGCGCTGCTCGCGCAGGTTGGCTTGGGTGATGCGGAGCTCTGCATGGCAGGTTTCCAGCTGTCGTTGGATCTGCTGCATCATCTGCAACAGCATGTCCTTCTCAGCCGCTGACGTTGCAACGTGGATTTCGTTTTCGTAGCGTAGCTCTGCCACGGTGCCGGTCAATCGGTCGTTCTTGGGCGCCGCAGTGCTTTCAGTGTTCATTATCGTTCTCTATTCAAATCGGCGCTCAGAGCACTGTCACCTGCCCCACGGCCCTGGATTAGCGGGTATCGAAGACGATTACAGTTTCGTGTCAAATTTGTCTACTGCGCAGGCCGAGCAAACCTTCTTGTTCGGATCGAAACTGCTAGGACTGGAGAGTGCAGAACAATCGGGAACGGGTATATCAAAGAGAGGGAACCGGGCAGCCTGCTTAACGCACCTGTCGCCGCGGCATGACCACGGCGACGAGGGCGGTCTAGAGAGCTGAAGTGCGGATGGTGCGCAACAGTTTGAGATAATGCTCTGCGATCTGTTTCGGATTGTGATCGTTGCGAATTTCGGTCAGTGCGCGAAGCGCCTGCGAGCGTGAGCGTTCCTCGACGGCCGCAATTGCAGCCCCTACAAAGGCGGCGACGGTGTAGTCCTCGGCCACATGACCAAAGTGGTAGGTGTGAACGAATTCCTCGCAGCCATGGCCCGGCCCCACGATGGGCTTGCAGCCATACGCCCCGGCTTCGATCAGGATGTTGGGCCAGTTGTCCTCGTTCGAGCAGGTCAGCATCAGATCCGATTGTAACAGGATCCTGCTCAGATGTGCGTGGTCGGCGATCCGGCCATGCGCAACGTGTGACATGTCCACTGTATCCAGCAACCCGCGCAGTTGCTCATCAACATGGCCCACGACATCAAGCGTGAATTCGAGGCCAAGAGCGTGTTGCGCGTTTTCGCGCGCCAATTCGGCCAGGCTTTGTATCGCCAGCGCCATCTGTTTACGCCCTTCGACCAGCGAATCCGCAATCAGCAGGATGCGTATTTTTGTCGACGGCTCGGGCACATCGGGAGGCAACATCGGCTGATATGCGTTGCGCAGCACATGGGCACGGTCTTCGGGTATGATGCCGGTCGCCACGGCCTGATCGCGCAGATATTTGCTGGGGGGCCGACAGGTGGACGTTGGGAAAACTGAAAATTTCCTGCTTGATGCCCAGGTTTCGCTGAATCTGCAGCGGGTTGACGTGGGCGGTATCCACTTGCGGACAGGAGACGCAGCCGCTGGCCAGATTTTTGCAGGTGGCCGGATAGTGACAGCCGCCAGTGATGTAGTGAAAATCGTGCAGCGTAAACAGCATAGGCGTGCCGCTGGCCGCCACCGAATGCAGTTCTGCCAAGCTGACAAGAAAGGACGCCCAGTGTACGTTCACCAAGTCATAGCCACATAACAGATCGACCAGCCAGCCGCGGGAATATCCGGGATATTCGACGGTAAAATGCGTGTCGCTGATCGTGCGGTTCGACATGCTGGTTTGCGGCGCCACGTCCAATGGCAGCTTGCCACCCATCGCCACGCCGTCGATGAATTCTGCGCTGACATCGTTATCGTGATTCAGCGCTTGGCAAAGACGCATGGCTGCAATTCCCGCGCCACCACCTGATGCGCTGGACAGGACGGCAACCCGGGTTTTTTTTGGGCATTGGCGTTCATGATGTTTCCGTCGATGCGTCCGTCAGAGCGATGTCCTTGTTCAGCAGAAGCGCCTGATTGGAAGCTACCTCGCCTGAAGTGCGCGACAGCGCATTGCCCAGAATTCGGCTGACCCTTCGATCACTGGTTTGGATTCACCAGAAAAACCCGCGCCATCCAGCGTTTCGCTTGATTCGTTGAAAAGGCTTACCAGGATATCGAGCGTATGGCGCGCCTCGCTGAACCCGCCATGACGGGCCTGAATGAGTGCCAGTTCGGTAATGGATTCGCCGCGTTTGCCACGCGTCTTGCATTCTTCGTGATAGACGCTGTAACCGATGTCGATTGGAATGTGGTGAAACTTGTATTTGGAGGCCATGCCCAAAAACAGGTCCGCATCCATGGCGTAATGCAGTTCTTCCTTGCATGGCCCCGCAGCATCCCAGGCGGTGCGTGAAAAGAACACGCTGGGTTGTACGAGATGGTGTGTCGCGTAATCCAGCAGGTAAGAGAATTCGAGTTTTTCGGGCGCAAACACAAAATGCCGGATCGGAGTAAAATCTTTTTCGGTCATATAGGCGTTGCCAACCACCACCTCGGTGCCCGGGTTGTCGCGGAACGCCCGGCGGACGGCCAAAAGCGCGCCCGGCAATATTATGTCATCTCCGTTAAGCCAGTAGAGGATCGGCTTGGTGGCGCGGGCGAAGCCCTTGTTTATGGCATCCGACTGTCCGCTGTCGCGTTCGCTCACGGTAACAGCAAAAATATCCTTGTAGTGTTCAACAATGTCGCGGGTGTTGTCGGTGCTGCCACCGTCCATCAGAATAAGTTCTATCCCGTTCAGATCATTGCACAGCAGGCTGCGAATGGTCTTCTCAAGAAAGGCCCCCGCGTTATAGATTGGGATCACGACTGACACACCCGGCAGATCCGGTTCGGACGGTTCGATCACCAGTTTTGCTTCCCAAGGCAAAATCGATTCTTGGGATAGGGGTTCAGGCAGCATGACGAACACTCCTCAAGAGATTGCCGATTTCCGCGATTAGTGCGCGTTCGTAATCGTTTTGACAGGCTAAGCAAAGGTAGTCGTAAAGCCGATCGTTCAGAATGGTATCAACGCTCAGAAGTTCGCCACCGAAAAGTTGGGCAAATTCGAGCCGCGCATTTGCCGGGGCATCAGCCATATTGGTAAGTATCTGCATGACCGCCTCGCTATGGCGGTTGTTGGCTGGGTAAATGTCGCTTGTGTTGGCGGCAAGGCCCGGTTTGCACATCAACTCGAACAGGATCGCCAACAGGGTTTCGGCGAAACGATGATGTGTGCTTTGGCTGCGCACAAAAAAAACTCGGAGCTGGAGGAAAAATCGAACTCTGCGCCATGCAGATGTGCTTCCGCCAAGTTGGCCATCAAATGAAAGTTGTAATTCCATTGCGCCCACGGCAGCATGTCACAAAGGCGTCGACAGATACGAAATGCCTCTGGTGAAGTGTGCTTGGCCGGGGTTGGCTGGCGGTAATAGGTAGCGCGGATGAGATTGGTGTAACCTGTATATCGGTCGCAATCAGACTGATCTTTTGGGCGAATTCCGCGGCAGCCTGGCCGTAGTCGTCTGACTGAACTGTCCCCAGCTCCTTGAGAACAGGTACATATTGGTGCAGCTCATCCACCTCACCATAAGCCTGAGGATGGCTTTCATGCAGCAAGAGGCCGCTGTCCATGATGGCGCCACCCACTTCGCGGCTACAGATGACTGATCCCATCAGGTAGTCCCACCCCGGCACCCCAAAACACATCCGCGCAGCCACCGGTAGCTGGCCCAGGATGGTGTTGATCCGGCGCAGCGCCAAGGGGCTGATCATGAAGATATCCAGCCCCCCCGCGATAGGGCCTGCGGCATATAAATTCAGTTGCCTCAATCTTCGAGGTTTCCTCGCGGCAGAGGCCACTGCCGGTGAATCGGTAAGGTAGGCGGTCACAAATCCCGTATCGCGGATAGCCGGGTAGATGTCGGAATTCACCAGAACTATCGGGCTTTGAGGATACATCAGCTGCAAGCGGTTCAAAAGCGGTCTGATCCGCGGAACCGCCTTACCATAGTCCACCGCGCCGGTTTCACGCTTCTTGACGTTCAGGATTGCTTCTTCCGGCAGCCCAGCGGCAGTCAATTCCTTGATTTCGGCTTTGGTATTTATGCTGTGAACATCGAACCCAAGCGCCGTCCACGCCTGAAAGCATCGCATCTGATGCGTCAGCCGCGAAAACGGGTTTATGGATGTCACAACGACGGGTTTTTGCATGAAATCACCCCAAGAATTGATCGAGGATAATAGTGATATTGATCAATGTTCTATTCCGGTTAGCGTCCCATCGCATGAAACGTTGGATATCGCAAGTCAAGCCGCTGAATAACGAAGTTTTTCACGCCTGCTCCAACCAATTGCCTTGGTTGCGGGCAAGTGCGGCATCAGGCTGCTATCGGTGCTGACTCATACCCTGCTTGCTGGATCGCGGCGCTTATTTCGGCCACGGGCAGCGATGTCTCGACGATCACGTGACGTGTCGTGAGATCACAATGGATCGTCGCAGCAAAATCCGCTTCTTTCACGGCTTTCTCGATAGCAGCCGTACAATGGCCGCAACTCATTTCCGGAACGCTGAATTCCATATTTTGCTCCTTATGCATTGATTTGCTTGGATATGGAGATTCTAGTGGGAGAAAGGTCAAGCCGTTCTCGGGGTGAATTTTGCTTTTTAGGCGTCTGCCTATGCGCTTGTTGTATGGAGCGTCGAAAGGCTGCGGCCTCTGTGATGGAGGCCGCGCGCCATTGGTGGAGCACGCCGCGAGACGGCGCAGTCGTATGTGCCTCAAATTTGTTGCGGGCGCATGTCGGCGGCATCGACACCAGCCACCGAGACCGGCTTTTTCATCGCGTCGCGGCGGAACGGTTCGCCCAGTTCCTGATTGATCATCGCCTCGATCAGCGTGGTCTTGCCCGCCTTCTGGTCCTTGATCGCCTGGTCGAGGGCGGTGGTCAGTTCGTCCATGGTGCGCGCCACGACGCCCTTGAGGCCGCAGGCCTTGGCTATGGCGGCATATGAAACCTGCTCGTCCAGTTCGGTGCCGACGAAATTGTCATCAAACCAGAGGGTCGAATTGCGCTTTTCCGCACCCCCCCATTGATAGTTCCGGAAGACGATCTGGGTGATCGCGGGCCATTCGGAGCGGCCAATCGCGGTCAGCTCGTTCACCGCGATGCCAAAGGCGCCGTCACCGGAGAAGCGACCACCGGCACATCAGGCATCCGATCTTGGCGCCGATCACGGCAGGCAAGCCATAGCCGCAGGGGCCAAAGAGGCCGGGGGCGAGATACTTGCGCCCCTCGTCGAAGGATGGGTAGGCGTTGCCGATGGCGCAGTTGTTGCCGATGTCGGAGCTGATGATCGCCTCGCGCGGCAGGGCGGATTGGATCGCACGCCAGGCCATGCGGGGGCTCATCCAGTCGGGTTTGTCGGTGCGGGCGCGTTGGTTCCAGGTGGTGCCGGGATCGTCGTCTTCATGGTCCATTCCGGCGAGCTGCTGCGCCATGTGGTTTTGGCTTTGGCGATCTTGGTGCGGCGGGCCTCGCGGCCTTCGTCGCCAGCGGTATCGGCAAGTTGGCCAAGTATGC
>LLEQ01000083.1_pt1 | contig 10709 bp, 19 predicted proteins | sample 595901 | NCBI WGS metagenome assembly LLEQ01 (sample SAMN02919317, study PRJNA255460) | bioreactor metagenome | biome: chemostat; feature: culture 2012_25.3; material: sediment; isolation source: day86 25degC chemostat 2012 inoculated with Wadden Sea sediment taken from... | place: Germany: Bremen ... | reverse complement strand
TATATCTTCTGCGATTCGGTGCAGGGATCGGGAACGAGTTTTACCCTTTTCTTCCCATCGCATGATCTGGTGCAGGAGGAAGACGATCCCCCCGCGCATCGCCGCCGCTGCGCCGATTGAGGCTGCGAGTCCCACGACGGCGACGGTTCTCCTCGTTGAGGATGAGGCACCGGTGCGGGCCTTTGCATCGCGCGCGCTCAAGCTGCGCGGATATACCGTCTATGAGGCGGAGAATGCGGAGGAGGCGCTGCATCTTCTCGACGACGATACGCTGGCCGTCGATATTTTTGTGACCGATGTCATCATGCCCGGCATGGACGGGCCGACTTGGGTGCGCGAGGCACTCAAAGCGCGCCCCTCGACCAAGGTTGTGTTCATGTCAGGCTATGCGGAGGATGTATTCCAAGATGGGCGTGCGCCGATGAAAAATTCGATATTTCTGCCCAAACCCTTCTCGCTGACCGACCTCACCGCGACGGTGCAAAACCAACTGGGCTAGGATTTTGGGCTTGGCCACCTGATGGGGACTAAGGGGGCTAGCCGAGGCTATCGTACAGTAAGAAATCTCGGTTCATGGCCGCACGCAGATCGGCTTCAGTTTGCTGGGAGAGTTGGACGTCAACGGCAGGTGGCACGTTCACGCGAGGCAGGGTGATCGCGCAGTCGAGCCGATCTTCCAGATAGTGCAGGAAGACCTCGATCTGCTCATAGCGGAAGATCCGATCCACCATCGGGCGGCCCGTTAGGTCGGTCAGAAAATCTGATTGGGTTCCCACGGCGCGCAGGAGGGGTGATCTTCGATGTAATCTCGCGCAAAGGCCTCGAACCCGCGCGCACGTAGCTCTTGCGCATATTCATCCAATTCGTCGCGCAGATAGAACCGATACCATGAGCGCAGCCACCCCAAAGGATCGCGCATCAAAGCAATCGTGGTGAAGGCCTCGCCGGCTTGCGCGGCCAAAAGCGGCGCCAGATGATTGCGATATTGCCCTGAATTCAGATGCTTTAGCGATTCTGGCCGCTGCATGGCAACACTGGCCAAAGGTTCAAGCGCGACTTCAATTGCGGTGGATCCGGTCTTCGGTGTCGCCAGAAACGCGAGGCGTTGGTCCCAAAAAAAATCAGCATTCTTGCCCCATACTCTTTTGCTTTCCTTACACGGAGCCGACCGCAAGGTAAACTCCAGCCGCATCGGGGGCGCAGGTTGCGGGCGATCAAAGGGAATTCGCTGGGCTGCGCGATTTTGGTTGTAATGTTCTCTTTTTGTGCCCATAAATGAGAACAAGTTGGGAACATCTTCATGGTGCCGACGGAGTGGCTTGGATTGCCCATCTCTCGTGCCTGTGGAATAAGGGATCTGAAACCATGACAGCGGCGAGCCTTTTTGACATGACAGATAAACGCAGTGCAGAAAAACAAAAAGCGCTCGATTCGGCGCTAGCCCAGATCGAGCGCCAGTTCGGCAAAGGCTCGATCATGCGCCTCGGCGTTGATAGTCCGATTGTTGAGATTGAGGCGACCTCGACGGGATCTCTCGGTCTCGATATCGCTTTGGGAATTGGCGGCCTGCCGAAGGGCCGGATCGTGGAGATCTACGGGCCGGAAAGCTCGGGGAAAACCACGCTGACCCTGCACGCCGTCGCGGAAGAGCAGAAAAAAAAGGCGGGGTTTGCGCCTTTGTGGATGCCGAGCATGCGCTTGATCCGATTTATGCGCGCAAATTGGGGGTTAACCTCGATGAGCTTTTGATCTCGCAGCCCGATACCGGCGAGCAAGCGCTGGAGATCGTCGATACTCTGGTGCGCTCCGGTGCGGTGTCGATGGTTGTCGTCGATTCCGTTGCGGCATTGACGCCGAAGGCCGAAATCGAAGGCGATATGGGCGATGCGACAGTGGGGGGCGCAGGCGCGTCTGATGTCTCAGGCGATGCGCAAGCTTACAGCTCAATTGGTCGCTCCAACTGCATGGTGATTTTCATCAACCAAATTCGGATGAAAATCGGCGTGATGTTCGGCTCGCCCGAAACCACCACCGGTGGCCATGCGCTGAAATTCTACGCCTCCGTGCGCCTCGATATCCGCCGGATCGGCGCGATCAAGGATCGCGATGAGGTTGTCGGCAATAGCACCCGTGTCAAAGTCGTAAAGAACAAGGTCGCGCCGCCGTTCAAGCAGGTCGAATTCGACATCATGTATGGCGAAGGGATTTCGAAGACTGGCGAGTTGGTCGATCTTGGCGTGAAAGCGGGTGTCGTTGATAAATCGGGCGCTTGGTATTCCTACGGGGATCAGCGCATTGGTCAGGGGCGTGAAAACGCTAAGACCTTCCTGAAAGACAACCCGGATATGGCGCTGGAGATTGAAGACAAAATCCGCGCCTCGCATGGGCTCGATTTCGGCGCGTCCGAGAATGATCCGGATATGGTCGAGGACTGATTTCACCGAAATATGACAGAATTAACGGCCGGGGATTTCCTCGGCCGTTTTGCTGTGTGGACAGGGGCGGGGCGGGGCGTTAAACGGGTGCAAATGGCCCGAAAAGCCCCACAAAACAAAGGCCCCGACATGCCCAGTTTGAACGAGATCCGCTCGACCTATCTCAACTTCTTCGAGAAGAACGGCCACCGCGTCGTGGACAGCTCCCCCGCTGGTCCCGCGCAATGATCCGACCTTGATGTTCACCAACTCCGGCATGGTGCAGTTCAAAAACTGCTTCACGGGCGTGGAAAAACGCGATTATGTCCGTGCGACCACCGCGCAAAAATGCGTTCGCGCAGGCGGCAAGCACAACGATCTCGACAACGTCGGCTACACCGCGCGCCATCATACGTTCTTCGAAATGCTCGGGAATTTCTCCTTCGGGGGGGATTATTTCAAAGAGGGGGCGATCCCCCCCTTCGCGTGGGAGCTTTTGACCAAAGAGTTCGACATCCCGAAGGATAAGCTGCTGGTCACCGTTTATCACAATGATGACGAGGCTGCGGATCTGTGGAAGAAGGTTGCGGGCCTGCCCGATGATCGGATCATCCGCATCGCGACCAATGACAACTTCTGGCAAATGGGGCCAACCGGCCCTTGCGGCCCCTGCACCGAGATTTTCTTCGATCACGGGGATAAGATTGCCGGTGGCCCTCCGGGCTCGCCCGATGAGGATGGCGACCGTTTCATCGAAATCTGGAACAACGTCTTCATGCAAAACGAGCAATTCGAGGATGGCTCGATGCGCGCGCTTGACATGCAGTCGATTGACACCGGCATGGGGCTGGAGCGGATCGGCGCGCTGCTGCAAGGCAAACACGACAATTACGATACCGATCTGATGCGCAATCTGATGGAGCCTCCGCCAACGCGACCTCGTCCGATATCGACGGCCCAGGCAATGTGCATCACCGCGTGATCGCCGACCACCTGCGCTCGACCTCCTTCCTGATCGCAGATGGCGTGATGCCCTCCTCCGATGGGCGTGGCTACGTGCTGCGCCGGATCATGCGCCGCGCAATGCGTCATGCGCATCTCCTTGGGGGGGCGAAAGATCCGGTCATGTATCGCCTCGTGCCCGCGCTGATCCGCGAAATGGGCGCGGCCTATCCGGAGCTGGGCCAAGCGCAGGCGCTGATCGAGGAAACCCTGCGGCTTGAGGAAACCCGGTTCAAAACCACGCTCGATCGTGGCTTGAAATTGCTTGATGACGAGCTCTCCGGCCTACCGGAAGATGCGGCCCTGCCGGGTGAAGTGGCGTTCAAACTTTATGATACCTATGGTTTCCCGCTCGATCTGACCCAAGATGCGCTGCGCGAAAAGGGCCGCGAGGTCGCAACCGAGGGCTTTGATACGGCCATGGCCGAGCAAAAGGCCAAGGCCCGCGCAAGCTGGGCGGGTTCGGGCGAGGCGGCGGATGCGACGGTCTGGTTCGATATTGCGGAGAAATCCGGTGTCACCGAATTCTTGGGCTATGACACTGAGGCCGCGGAGGGGGCAAATCCTCGCTTTGGTCGTGGATGGCGCCGTGGCAGAGAAAGCCGATGGCAAAGTCACCATCGTGGTGAACCAAACTCCGTTCTATGCGGAATCCGGTGGTCAGGTGGGCGACCAAGGCGTGATCGAGACCGAAACCGGATCCGCGCGCATTGTGGATACCAAAAGGTCGCGGGCGTGTTCCTGCATATCGCGGAGATCACCTCGGGCGAGATCACCAAAGGGCAGGCCGCGCGGCTGACCGTCGCTCACGCGCGCCGCTCGGCGATCCGCGCGAACCACTCGGCCACGCACCTGTTGCATGAAGCGCTGCGCCGCGCTCTGGGCGATCACGTCGCGCAGAAAGGCTCGCTCAATGCGGAGGATCGCCTGCGCTTCGATTTCAGCCATTCCAAAGGTCTGAGCGCGCAGGAGATTGCGGGCGTAGAAGCGGAAGTGAATGAATTCATTCGTCAAAACACGCCTGTGGATACGCGGATCATGACACCGGACGATGCCCGTGCCCTTGGCGCGCAGGCGCTGTTTGGCGAGAAATACGGCGACGAGGTCCGTGTGGTCTCGATGGGCCGTCTGGCGGGATCGAACAAGGGGGCCGATAAGGCGACCTATTCGCTCGAGCTTTGCGGCGGCACCCATGTCAAACGCACGGGCGATATCGGGGCCTTTGTGGCGCTCGGTGATAGCGCGTCCTCCGCAGGTGTGCGGCGGTTTGAGGCGCTGACGGGGCAGGCGGCGCTGGACTATCTCAATGCGCAGAATGCCCGTCTTGTAGAGGCTGCGGCCGTGTTGAAGCTGCCCCTGCCGATGTGGCCGAGCGGGTGCGCGCGCTGGCAGAGGAGCGTAAATCGCTCGCCAATGAGGTTGCCCAATTGCGCCGCGAATTGGCGATGGGCGGCGGTGCTGCGGGCGCGCCGGATGTGAAAGAGATCAACGGCGTGAAATTCCTCGCGCAAGTGGTTTCCGGCGTGACGGGCAAGGATTTGCCTGCATTGGTCGATAGCTTGAAAGAGAAAATCGGATCCGGCGCGGTGCTTGTCGTCGCCGATACCGGCGGGAAAGCAGCTGTTGCGGCGGGGGTGACCTCAGACATGACTGATAAGGTCTCCGCAGTCGATCTCGTCAAGGCGGCAGCGGCTGCGCTTGGCGGTAAAGGCGGCGGCGGGCGCGCGGATATGGCGCAAGCAGGTGGGCAGATGCCTCGAAAGCAGATGAAGCAATTGCAGCGGCAGAAGCCGTGATGGGAGCTTAAGATGAGCGCACTTTGGATCGCACATGTCACGGTGACAGACCCTGAAGCGTACGGGAAATATGCCGAGCTTGCAGGGCCGGCGATTGCCAAACATGGCGGCGCATTCGTTGCACGTGGTGCGCGCTACGTGCAGCTCGAAGGCAAGGAGCGCCCGCGCAATGTCGTGGCGCGCTTCGCCTCCGTCGAGGATGCGGTGGCCTGCTACCATTCGCCCGAATATCAGGCAGCGCTTGCCCATGCGATTGGCGCTGCTGAACGCGAATTGGTGATTGTCGAAGAAAACGTCTGACCTTTCGCTCCGGTTTCGCTAAGATGATGTTTAAGCATTTACGTGAAACTGGGGCGGAACCAACCGCCTATGAGGGGGCAATATGTGTCGCTGGGCAGCCTATATCGGTCACGAAATCTACTTAGAAGACATCATCAGCCGGCCGGGCCATTCGTTGATTCATCAATCGCATTGTGCGACCAAGTGCCATACGGCGATCAATGCGGACGGGTTCGGCCTCGCGTGGTATGGGGGATCGCGAGACGCCTGGGCTTTACCGCGATGTGATGCCTGCTTGGTCGGACCCCAATCTTAAGTCCTTGATTGCGCAGGTTAAATCACCTGTGTTTTTAGCGCATGTTCGTGCATCAACGGGCACGGCCACCTCGCGCAACAATTGCCATCCTTTCGCGGTGGGGCGTTGGAGCTTCATGCACAACGGGCAAATCGGCGGCTACGACGCGTTCCGGCGCGATGCCGAAATGATGATCACCGACGCACTCTACCCGCAACGCAAAGGGGCAACCGATAGCGAGGCGCTGTTCCTCGTAGCACTCGGCCTTGGGCTGGATACGGAGCCGAAGGCGCGATGGAGCGGGCCACCGCGCAGTTTGAGGCGCTGTCGCAAGCTCGGGGGGGTGCTGCTCCGCATATGCGGCTCACCTGTGCGTTTTCAGATGGAAAGCGCCTCTACGCCATTCGCTATGCCTCCGATGATCAGGCCCCGACCTTGTTCCACCGCTGGTCCGAGAGCCGCGCGGGAAGGGCCGTTGTTTCCAGAGCCTTTAGAGATCGGCCAATCGGATTGGGAGGCGATCCCGCCCAATTCCTTCTGCACTTTTGAAGGGGCCGATTTGACGATTGAGCCTTTCGCCCCTCAGGTCGTGGCGCTCGCTGCGCAATAGGTGCAGGGGCGCTGCCCCTCTTGGCCTCGCGGCCAATTCACCCCGGATATTTAGAGCAACCAGAAGCGATAGCCGGCGCTTCGTGTTTCTGGTTGCCTGAAATATCCGGGGGGAGGCTTCGCGCAGCGAAGACGGGGGCAGCGCCCCATGCGCCCTTAGCCCTCAATCACAGAAGCGAAAACGGGGGGGGCCATTGGCCCCCCGTTCTGTCTTCTATCGCGGAGCGATTACGCTTCGACTTTCGCCATCCGCTTGCGCTCATGCGGATCGAGGTAGCGCTTGCGCAGACGGACCGATTTCGGCGTCACTTCCACCAGTTCGTCATCGTCGATGTACGCGATGGCTTCTTCGAGCGACATCCGGACCGGCGTTGTCAGGCGCACAGCTTCATCCGTACCCGAGGCGCGCACGTTGGTCAGCTGTTTGCCCTTGAGCGGGTTGATCTCGAGATCATTGTCGCGGTTGTGCTCGCCCAAGATCATGCCTTGATACACAGCTTCCTGCGCACCAATGAAGAACTTGCCGCGATCTTCGAGTTTCCACAGAGCGTAGGAGACCGAAGTGCCGTTTTCCATCGAGATCAGAACGCCCTGACGGCGGCCTTGGATCGGGCCTTTATAGGGGGGGGCCCAGTCGTGGAAGATTCGGTTCAGCACGCCGTTGCCGCGCGTGTCGGTCATGAACTCGCCTTGGTAGCCGATCAGGCCACGCGACGGCACATGCGCGACGATGCGGGTCTTGCCGACGCCGCTGGGCGCATCTCGAGCAGATCGCCTTTGCGGTTGCCGGTCAGCTTTTCGATCACGACGCCGGAATATTCGTCATCCACATCGACGATGACTTCTTCAATCGGCTCCATGCGCACGCCGTTCTCTTCACGGAAGATCACGCGCGGACGCGAGATCGACAGCTCGAAGCCTTCGCGGCGCATGTTCTCGATCAGAACGCCCATTTGGAGTTCGCCGCGGCCAGAAACGATGAAGCTTCACCACCTGGGGTATCGTCCACGCGGATTGCGACGTTGGTTTCGGCTTCTTTCATCAGGCGTTCACGGATGATCCGCGATTGCACTTTGGAGCCGTCTTTGCCTGCGAGCGGGCTGTCGTTGATCGAGAAGGTGACGGAGATCGTCGGCGGATCGATCGGTTGCGCATCAATCGCGGTATCCACGTCGAGCGAGCAGATCGTATCGGCCACGGTCGCCTTGGTCATCCCAGCGATCGAGACGATGTCGCCGGCTTCGGCCTCATCAATCGCTTGCTGTTGCAGGCCACGGAACGCGAGGATCTTGGTGATACGGAACTGCTCGATCCGGTCGCCTTTGCGCGAGAGTGCTTTCACACTATCGCCGACTTTGACGCGGCCGGCTTCAATACGGCCTGTCAGGATGCGGCCGATGAACGGATCCGCGCCCAGCGTGGTTGCCAGCATTTGGAACGGCTCGTCGGCGCGTTTCACTTGCTCCGGGGTCTTCACGTGATCGACGATCAGATCGAACAGCGCGTCGAGGTTTTCGCGCGGGCCGTCGAGCTCGTTATCTGCCCAGCCGCCGATGCCCGAGGCATAGACATGCGGGAAGTCGAGCTGCTCGTCATTGGCGCCCAAGTTCGCGAAGAGATCGAAGACCTGATCCAGCGCCCAATCGGGCTCTGCGGCGGGCTTATCGACTTTGTTGAGAACGACAATCGGCTTGAGGCCAAGCGCGAGCGCTTTCGAGCAAACGAATTTCGTTTGCGGCATCGGGCCTTCAGCGGCGTCTACGAGGAGGCAAACGCCGTCCACCATCGAGAGGATCCGCTCCACCTCACCGCCGAAATCGGCGTGGCCGGGGGTATCAACGATGTTGATCCGGATGCCTTTCCATTCAACGCTCGTGCATTTCGCAAGGATGGTGATCCCGCGTTCGCGCTCGATGTCGTTGCTGTCCATGGCGCGTTCGGCCACGGCTTGGTTCTCCCTGAACGAGCCAGACTGGCTCAGGAGTTTGTCAACCAAGGTCGTTTTGCCGTGGTCAACGTGTGCGATAATCGCGATATTGCGAAGGTCCATTTGATCCGCCTATTCGTGCTTTGCGCCGCGCATAGCCGGAAACGTCGGGAAACGCCAGCCTAATGCGCCGTCTAATGCGTGGCAGACTTGGAAAACACGTTGATGACGATGATCCCGCTTATAATCAGGCAAGGCCGAGCAGGGCGGGCGCATCCAGCTTTTGCCCGAAGATGATCCGGCCAGAGGCGGTGATCAGGATCATCCCGATGCCGGACCACAGCGCATAGGTGATCCCCAAGGGCAGATCGCGCAGCACGAGGGTGAAGAAATAAAACGCCCCCGCGAAGCCCAGCAGCACCCCCAAAGACGGCACCAGTTTGGTGAATTGCTGGCTGGCTTGCAGACATGTCGATCCGAAAGTCTCAAACAGCACCGCGATCAGCAGATAGGCATAGGTGGACCAGCTCGGTGACATAGGCGCTCCTTCTCAGGTCGCGATATAGCGATCCCTGCGGTGATTCATCATGATCACCATATTGAGGATCAGCGCGCCGAGGAAGGACCATGCGACGGTGACCGGATCGCGCAGCGCCAGCGCCAGCGCGAAGACCGCGAGATCGAAGAGAAGCTGCGTCCAGCCCGCCTTGAACCCTGTCTTGTCCTGCAGATAGAGCGCGACAATCCCGACCCCGCCGAGCTCGCGCCATGCCGGAACAGCGCCAATAGCCCCGCGCCGGAGATAAAGCCGAAAGGATCGCGCCAACAGCAGGATGCAGGGTGGCGAAGCTGACGTAATCGGGAAGCAGGGCGCTGGCGACAGACAGGATCGCCACCGCTGCAAAGGTCTTGGCGACAAAAACGCCGCCCATGCGCTTATACCCGAGCCAGTAAAACGGCAGGTTCACAAGGAAGAATACCAGCCGAACGACCAGCCCGTTGCGTAGGAAATCAGCACGGCGAGGCCTGCGGTTTGGCCCGTCACGAAGCCCAGATGTGTCAGGATCACGATCCCGAAAGACGCCATGATCGCGCCAAAGGTGATGCCTTGCGCATCATCCATCAGGCTATGCGCGTTGGATTTCGGGGGCGTTGGGTTCGGTCATGATGGAAATCCATTAGTCTGACACAGGTCCCGAGGCGGTATCGCGCGTTCGCCCAAAGCGCAAGCAAAAGGGCGGGGAAATCCCCGCCCTCGCCAGTTGTTTCACCCTTGGCGATTAGCGTTGAGCGCTTTGTTGAGGTATTCGTCGACTTTCTCGAGATAGCCAATCGTGGTCAGCCATTTCTGATCGGGGCCGACCAGCAGCGCGAGGTCTTTGGTCATGAAACCATCTTCCACGGTCTGCACGGTGACTTTCTCGAGGGTCTCGGCGAATTTCGCGAGCTCCGCGTTGCCGTCCAGTTTCGCGCGGTGCTTGAGGCCGCCCGACCATGCGAAGATCGACGCGATCGAGTTGGTCGAGGTCTCTTTGCCCGCTTGGTGCTGGCGGTAGTGACGCGTCACGGTGCCATGCGCCGCTTCCGCTTCCACGGTCTGCCCATCCGGCGTCATCAGCACGGAGGTCATCAGGCCGAGCGAGCCGAAGCCCTGTGCCACGGTATCCGACTGCACGTCGCCATCGTAGTTTTTGCACGCCCAGACGTAGCCGCCCGACCATTTCATCGCCGAGGCCACCATATCGTCGATCAGGCGGTGCTCGTAGGTGATGCCAGCTTCTTTGAATTTATCGGCGAATTCTTCGTCGAACACTTGCTGGAACAGATCCTTGAAGCGGCCGTCATAGGCTTTCAAGATGGTGTTCTTGGTCGACAGGTACACCGGCCAGCCTTTGACAAGGCCGTAGTTCATCGAGGCGCGTGCGAAATCGATGATCGATTCGTCGAGGTTGTACATCGCCATGGTGACGCCAGCCGAAGGCGCATCGAAGACTTCTTTTTCAATGACTTCGCCATCTTCACCGACGAATTTGATTGTCAGCTTGCCTTGCCGGGGAAGCGGAAATCGGTCGCGCGGTATTGGTCGCCAAACGCGTGACGGCCAACAACGATCGGCTGAGTCCAACCCGGAACGAGCCGCGGCACGTTTTGGCAGATGATCGGCTCACGGAAGATCACGCCGCCGAGGATGTTGCGGATGGTGCCGTTGGGCGAGCGCCACATTTGCTTGAGGCCGAATTCTTCAACGCGCTGCTCATCAGGGTGATGGTCGCGCATTTGACGCCAACGCCGTATTTTTTTTGATCGCATGGGCGGCGTCGATGGTGATTTGGTCATCGGTGCGGTCACGCTCTTCGATGCCGAGATCGTAATATTTCAGGTCGATG